>VFQP010000193.1_pt1 | contig 162731 bp, 171 predicted proteins | sample 3512351 | NCBI WGS metagenome assembly VFQP01 (sample SAMN10412372, study PRJNA504923) | tailings metagenome | isolation source: Relicate 1 Philex TSF1 revegetated site | place: Philippines: Tuba, Benguet | collected 2017-08-29 | reverse complement strand
GTAAATCCGTTGGCTTCGCCTACGCTGGTTCGAATCCAGCCCCCTCCACCAATCCCCTTGAACTCATACCGTTGAAAGTATTGAGAAAACGCCGTGTTGCTGCGGGGCAAAGCGTAGCAATGGGGGGTTTTTCATCTATACAATGACTGGTCAAATCCCGTGTGATTGATGGGAGGCCGGTCCAAATTCGACGGATAGGCTCATGTCAAGGAAGCGTGAAAAGGCACGTCCCCGGAAGATCAATGGGTACTGGTATCTCGTGCGGCGGGTGCCAAAGGAGTTCCAGCGAGTAGACCCGCGTCGATTGGTAATGCTCACGACGCGTCTCCGGATCGTCGATGACCCTCGAGGAATTCGAGCTCAATCCTTCGTCGATCAACTGGACGCTGAGCTGCTCTTGTATTGGCGTGACGCACTAGCGGGAAATGTTTCTGCAGCGCGCGAGCGGTTCTTGAAGGCGCAGAAGACGGCGCACAGCTTCGGCTGTGACTATGTTGAGGCGGCGTCGATCAAGTCTCACTTCGGCGAGTTCATGCGACGCATGATCTTGCTGAGCGGAGTATCCGACGGTGAGTTGGCATCCGTTGCACCCGCGTTGTTGGGTGATGTCCCGGTTGTAAAAACCGGGCGAAAGGTGAGAGACCTTCTCGCCGGTTACGAAGCGATCGTAGCGGCGTCCCTTATGAAGAAATCACCGGGTCAGCTTCGTCGGTGGCGCACCACGAGAGAGGGCGCCCTCAAGGTGTTTGTGAACATAGTTGGTGAGCATAGGCTGGTAGCTGAGCTAACTCATGACGACGCCTATGCGCTCCGGGATCATTGGAATGAACGTGTTCTTACCGGTGAGGTGATGATCAATTCTGCGAATAAGCAGATTAGTTACGTGGCCGCGATGGTGCGTGAGGTCAATGATCATGATCGTTTGAAGCTAGAGGATATCTTTGCGCGTAAAAGCATCCGAGGTGGAGAGACAAACCAACGGGAGGGTTTCTCGATTGATCATGTGCAGAACGTCCTTCTGGCTCCGGGTGCGTTGGATGGCCTGAACGACGAGGCCAGGGCGATATTCTATGTGGTTGCTGAACTTGGTTTGCGCCCGTCAGAAGTTTGCGGACTAAGGCGGGAGCAAATCCATCTCGATGGGGACGTGCCTTATATCTCCATCAAGGAGGTGGGACGTCAGGTCAAAAACAAAAATTCGATACGCGACGTCCCGCTGGTGGGCGTAGCGCTTGAGGTAATGAAGCATTTTCCTGACGGGTTCCCACGCTATCTCGACAAGAACGACGTACTGTCGGCAACCGTCAATAAATTCCTTGTGCAGAATGATTTGCTGGAGGAGCCTGGACAGGTATTCTATTCGCTCCGGCATACCTTCAACGACAGATTGCGGCGCCTCAGCGAGGTCAAGCAGGAGCTTGTTGATAAGCTAATGGGACATGCCACGGGTAAAGAACCCTATGGCAAGGGGTATGAGCTTAAACAGAAGCAATCAGCATTGAAGGCGATGATGTTCAAAGCGCCGCCGGTATCGTTTGCGCAACCAGTTTCAGCGCCCGTGCACGAATATCGTCCTTTTCGAGCGAAGCGAGTGCTTCTTCCAGAAGCTGGAACGGCCAAGTAGGCATGGAGCCATTGGCTATTAGTTTTGCAGCGATGAGCAGGGCTTGCTGGAGCTGCTCCTTGGTGTAGTCACGGGGGTCGTTGCTATATGGCATTCTTTACGAGAAACATAGGCAGCGGCCCCTAACAAGATTGGATTTTGAGGTGGAGGGGATTGGCGGAGCGAGGCGTACCATGGCTGGTATCACGAATTGTTTCGGGTGCCGGCAATAGCCGTGCATGACAGCAACAGGGGGTATCGGTTTGTGTGCGGCTTCACTACTTGGTGGCTGGTATTGAAGCACAGGCTGTTAAGGAAAGGCGCTTGGTGTGCGCAAGCTAGTTGCACGGTACAGCGGCGACGCCATGGCCCAGACGGTGAGCAATCACATACCTACGCGTTTCAAGAAAGCTTTCATGAAGAACGGATTGGCCTCGCGTATGCGCCCAGTCCGTTTTTTTGTGCGCTGTCATTCTCCAGGCTGCGCGTAACATTGCGGTGGCCTGAGAACGTCGACTGGCGCGCTGAGGAACATCGGCGCGACCTTCTGGTCGGTTTATCCTGCCGAAACGCAACCACGCGGGTGAGGAAAAACACAAGCTCAGCGTGTTCGGTGGTGAACGCTTTAATACGTCCGCGTGGTAGGTGATGTCGCTAAGCGGTTGATGGCTGATATTTCCCGTCATGGTGGGCGAGCATGGGATCGGCCCTGTAGCCCTGTGCCTAGCCCGTAGATGGCACCGTAGTGATTTGATGCCGTGCGCGCGGCACCGGCCCCGTGTCGGTTAGCTAGGTTAGCACCAAAGACAAAGACCCCATTGGGAGCGAGTGTAAGCGGTGCTGTCCAGGTAGGGATGGTCGTCATGGGAAGATTGTAAGTTGAACCTTCAGCGGCTGCGGAAGGTCTTGCGGCTGGATTTGTAAAATCTCGGCGGCGACGGCTTGGCCTTGAGGAATGTCGCCACGGCGTCCGCATCCATGTGGAAGGAATGCGGTGCGGTTTTCCTGAAGGCCGATTCTAACGCGTTCTGGAGGGCTTTTGCCATCTCCTGCTCAAGCTGCCCCACCGCGTGCTCGGAAAACGTCTGCAATGGCCCCGCAAGAGGCCAGTAGCGTTCAAAGCCCCGCTTTCTTGGGTCTTGCCAGCTGAAGCTTTCGATTAGCTTCATCGCGAGTTTGGGGATGTCGTCTCACGCGCATGGACGGTTATGGACGATCATGCGACGGGAACTGCCCCCTTCCCTTCACAAAAGAAATCTTGCCGCAGGCGTTTTTGTAGTTTGGAAGGTTTTCAGGGGTTTTAGAGAGAAAGGTTTCAAGTTCGGAAAGCGTCATTCCTTCATGAGCTTGCCTTGTGGATTGGTACATGATGTACGGCACGGGCCGGAACGATCTACGCCGGGGCCGGAATGATGCACGGCGGGGCCGGAACGAAGTACGGAGATTTTAGAATGATGTACGGAGCCGGGCCAGGAATGAAGTACGAGTGTTGGGCCGGAACGAAGTACGGCGGCGGGCCGGAATGATGTACGTTTTCGGGCCAAATCCACGGTCAAAGGTGACCGAAGTGCTTATATTTGAAGCGTGGGTGTCAGGGCCGGAATGATGTACGCCACGAGGGCCAAAATCGTGTGCGCGGAAACGCGGCCGATGATCGAAGGTGAGCGAGAGGCGGCGGAAATCAACCCATATGGATGGGCCGGAATGAAGTACGCCGACAGGCCAAAAATGATGACGAGACCTACTGGGCCGGAATGAAGTATGCGGTGGGCCGGAATGATGTACAGGTCAGGGCCAAATCTCTCCTAGGCGGCGGTTTTCATGGGCAAGGCCTTGTTTCGGTTGGTCATGCGGAGCTTGTCGCCTCCTTTGCCGGTGACGATCTCGATGTTGAAATCGGGTAAGGGGTCAGTTCTGGTTTGCTCCACGAGCTTCTCAAGCATCACGCGGAATTTGCGGTAGGGGCCGTTTGAGCCTGAGCGTTGGTAGAGGGTTTGGATACCGTATTCGGCAACTCCATGTGTCCCGCACGCCTTACGTGCCAGGCGATAGATGAACTTGGCGAGGGGGCGGGTGATGAGGAAGTAGTCCGGGTTGAGGGTGAGGATGCTTGGTTTGCCCTGGGCGGTGACCACGCCGTTGTAAACCCAGTCTGGCAGCTCGATCTCGATTTCGTCGATCGTGTCGTTGATGGTGCGGCTCACGACCTTGTAGCGGCCGATGAGGGGAAAGGCTTCGGCTTCCCGACGCTTCTCGGTGCTGGTGAGGTTGGTGATCTTGTAGCGGGTGGCCTGCAACCGATCCAAGGCCTTCTCAAGTTCCGCGTATTGCTTGCCGCCATGGTCGCGTCGGCAGAAGCGGAGAATGTCACAGGCGTTTGGGCGGAACACGCGCGGTGGCAGAGATGGCCGGAGCCCCTTCTCCATGTCGATGCGGTACTGGCGCATTTGCGCGGCGAGCTGACTGACGATGTGGATGAAGATGTCGTAGTCGTAGGCGGTCACCAATCCCGAATCCGCGCCTCCCTCGATGGAAATGACGCAATCCGGCAGTTCGTAGCGAATGACCCCTTCCCTGATGGTCTTGGAGAGCGAGAACGGCGCGACGTCCATGAGATTCACGTCGTCCTTGAGGGGGGCGTCGTGGACATCGGCCGCGAAGAAGGAAAGCTGGGCGTTGTCGTAGGGGATGATTTCGGCGGACGGGGCTTCGTGGACGATGAGCTTGCGGATTTCTCCGAGGTGGATGGCGTCCGCCAGGCTTTCCATTGCCGCCCTCAGTTGTGGGTCGCGGGCTTTTTCCAGCTCAAGCTCGTTAGGCTTTCTTCGCATGTAGAAGCGTCTAAGGCGGGAAAGGGCATCCCGGTCCAGGGGATCGGGGTCGGTGATGTTTCGCGCGGTTGCGATTTGGTTGGAGAGATCCTGCAGGTAGTCGTTCTTTTCATGCAGCGACTTGGCCGAAAAGGCCTTCTGGGAAATCAGCTGGAGTTTGATGGCGCCGGCGTTGCTCAGCATGACGTTGCGTCCTGATGCGTTTTGAACGGCGGCATGGCTGTGTGGCCCTTAGTGTTCACGGCGGCCGTCCTCGATGAGGTCGCGGGGTTCGACGTGGAAACCATCTTTCTTGAGCGCGCGGCAGATTAGGTACTTGATGGTGTTTTCGCCGTCGGCCGACCGTTTTCGTAATTCGTTGCGCAGGTAATCGGGGATGTCGACCGAGAGCCGTTTGGTGGGCGATTGCGCTTGCTCGGTGGCGGCTGCCCCTCTCCCCTTCTTGGTGTTGGTGAGTTTGACTACGGCGGTTGATGGGGGACTGGATGGCTCCTGGTCTTGTGCCGCGGGGGGCGGCGTTGGGACACTGGTGGGAATGCCGCGTTCAGAGGCGTGTTCGTTTACGGCTTGCGAAACGACTTCAAACGACGGGCGCCGGTTGGACAGTGACGGGCGCATAAGGGGTTTGGCGGGAGAGCTCATGCGGCCACCCTTTCTTCTTGTTGAGGTTGGAAGACGGCGAGCAATTCGCCCGTGATGAGGTCGATTTCTTCAACGGCCTTTTTCACTGGAACGCGGTTTTGGTCGGCGTAGTGAGGCGTGGTTCCGGTTTTCCAGGTTTCCGAGAGGATGGGACGGAGGTGCAGGAGGTTTTTGAAGCGCACCATGTCGCTCTTATCAATTTCGTCCAGCGTCATGGCTTGGTGGGAGGGCAGAATTCCAAACGGCACCTTGTTGATGAGGATGCGATGAATGAGCTGCTTCTGCATTTTTGGCGCAAGCGCCTTGAGTTCGTCACTTAGCTTCTGCGTTTCGGCGGCATCTGGCTCATCGAGGCCCATGGGAGTGATGGTGATGTCGGCCGCAGTGGCGAGGAGCAAGGCAACTCTGCTCATGTGGCCGGCAAGATCGACGAAGACGAAGTCGTGCCCGGCGTAGTTCCAGAGGCCTTTGATGAGGGCATCGATGTCGATGTCGGTTCCTGGCCCCTTCTCGATAGTCAGCCCTTCAATGAGATCGACGCGCGGGTTCTCGGTGTACCAGCGGTAAAGGGTTTCGGTTTGGTCGAAGTCGATAATGCGCGCGGTATAGCCCAGCTTGGTGAGGCTTGCTGCGAGGGTAAGGCAGGTAAGAGATTTGCCGACGCCACCCTTTGGGGAGATGAGGGCGACGATGGCGGCGCGTTGTTGAGTGGTCATGGGGTGGATGCTGCGTCCTTATAAAAGGAGTGTCCAGCGACCACGCCTACGAGATGGGCATTCGAATGCAGGGGGTGTGATATTTTTTCAGATGTGGGCCTGTGGGGATGTGGATGTGGGGAGATGTGGAAGCCCCCATGACCACAGGTGAGGGGAACCACAGGCGCACAGATGGGGAGGCCCACAAGTGGGGAGCACCACAGGCCCACAAGTGCGATATGCGAGAGGGCGGAAACACGGGCGAAACTGATTGTGCAAAATCCCCCATCCCCACAGATATCCAAATGGGGAGAACCACAGATGGGGGACACCACAGGCCCACAGGTGGGGAGATGGGGAGGCCCACAGCACCACAAGCCCACAGATGGGGAAAACCACAGGTCCACATGTGCATCCCCACATGTGGAGGCCCACAGTTGGGGATATGGGGAGGTGGGGGCATGTGGACATGTGGGCCGCTAAGTCGAGGTCGGAAGCGTAGTTCCGATGGCGATGGGGCGCACCCAGATGGGAGATGATCCGAGGGTGAACGTGGCACCCGACCAAGCGAGCAGCAGCGTGGTGCCCATGACACTCGCGATCGCTTCGTCGGCTTTTGGTGGAACAGCGTAGCCGATGCGCTCACGCCCTTCGGCATCTGAATGGCCGGGCTTTCCTCGATGCGTTTCCTCTCCCTCCTCACATCTCCGTAGACGCCAACTTAGACTTGAGCCGCACCGGCTTATCCGGAGGGGCTTTTCTCTCCCTCAGGCTAGACCGAGAATCAAGCTTGGGGTGGTAAGGCGGGGTATGGCGTAGCTAGGAGTAGCTAGGGATTTTTTCTTTATTTGCTTTGCTGTGACGTGGGAGAATCCGCCTTCACATTGGACATGGGTGATGGATGGCGGACGGCCGCGAGGCGTTGCGAAAAAGGTTTTCACGGCTGCAGCAAGTACGCACAACCCGGCGTACCGATTTCAAAGGCTATCGGATGCGTCTCAACCTGCGCATCGCGGAATCGATGTCCACCAATCTTCAGATTATCAAGATCGTAACAGGGGAAAATAAGAACGGATTTTGCGAACGGGTGCTCACCGAGGCAGTGAACCAAACTATCAAGGAGCTGAAGAACCAGTATGGCGACGAAGCGTGGGGTGCCATCGAAACGTGTGCGCAAGCAGGAAAACCCACGGAGCCTTGTCGTTGATGCGGTGGTGCTGTTTGGCATCGTGGTGTCACTGGGGCTTATTGCAGTATCCGTCGCCCTCAATTTCAGGATGGGCTTACGCAGCGCTGATACCGAGCTTGATGGAAAATTGTACGGTGCTGGAGCTGCATTCGGGGACTGCTTGAAAGCAATCGCGCCCTTCATGATGTCGTGGGGCATGCGGAACGGCGACTGGCTTGCCGCCGTGTCTGCCGTTGTACTGTTTGCGGTTTGCACCACCTATTCATTCGTGTCGGCGCTGGGGTTTGCGGCTGAGCATCGGGCAGGCAAGGCCGGTTCGGCTCAAGTTCAAGTTGACGGCTACAGCGATGTGAGGAGGGAGCGGAAGCGCATCGAGGAAAGTCTCTCCTTTCACGGACCGCAGCGCAGTGCGCGCCAGGTTGAGGACGACATTACCGCCAAGTTTAAGGAGCGCGTATGGACGGGTGGTCAGACAGTCGGTGCGCTATCGAGGGATTGTTCTGTTGACCGAAAGTCGACCCGCGCGGCTTGCGAGGCGGTGGCGAAGCTGAGGGTGGAATTGGCGGCCGCCGAAGAGGTGGAACGGCTGACCGCAGAACTTGGCGGACTATCGGGTGCTGTCAATGTGTCACCGCTTACCTCGGATGCGCAGGTAGACGTACTTTCTGACCTCGTGAACCTGGTGACTGACGCGGTGGCCAAGGACCATATCGGGCTGGCGCTGTCCATTCTATTGGCTTGCTTTATTGAGGTGGGCTCTGGGGTTGGTTTGTTCATGGTGACGACGCCTTGGCGCTCAACGGAAGTGAAAGGCGGGGGGAAGGAGACAAGCACGAGAAGGTCGCTTGGCCACGTGGACGCTTTCATGCTGGCGCGCATCGAACCCGGCGAGGGGATGCTGAGTGAAAAGGTGTTGCATGAGGACTACGTGCGGTGGTGCTTGCGGATAAACGTGGTGGCGTATTCCGAAGCTGAGTTTTCAAAGCGGCTTTCTGATCTTGCCAACGATGCGGGCATCGAGGCGACGACGCGGAGTGAGCGCGTATTTTACCGAAAAATCCGTCTTGCTGGCGGAGTAAATGGGGGTTTGGCGTAGCGAGGAGTAGCTAGGAAAATTGGTTTTGAGAGGTATGCAGTCACGGGTAATGGTTGGTGTGAGGAGGTGACGGATGGAAAAGGAATACCGGCGTGTCTTCCTCGATAACGTTCCATGGCTTGCGGATGATGGTGCCGCCGTGTTCCGCTCTGTGCACAATCTGGATGAAACGGTGCCGTTCGACGATTTGTCGAGGAATGGACTTCATCTCGCAAGCCTGAGGATTACCGTCATCAAGGGATACCCCTACTATCATGATGAGCGTTTGAAGGAGTTTCGTAGGGTCGGCGAGCCGAGCTTTGTGCTGGACTATGAACAGTTCGATCTTCTTTCTGAGGAAGATCAACACATAACAATTCCTTGCGGAGAAGAGTTCAGGAAGGTGATGGCGAAGGAGAAGGCGTATTGGAAGCGGCGCCGCGACCGAGACGGGGATCGCGGATGAAGGATGTCCAACGGTATTGCGATATCTACCTCAACAATCAGAGCTACCGTTTCGATGCCTCGCGGAAGGTCTATCTGTCGTCGTCAGGGCTGGAACCGCGCGTGGTGACGATGGACGCGGTGAAGCAGGGGCATGTGCATGCTTCGCTTTGGCGGGCCTATGTCGTTGGCGGGGTGCCCTATTACTACGATGAGGTGCGGGATGAGCTGATGCGCGTCGGAAACCCGGAACTGCGCTTGGGCGTGGCTGACTATGCCGCGCTGATAGAAGTGGGGGCGGTGAGCGCCCCGAGAGGCGATGTGTTCAAATCGATTATGGACAGGGAAATGGCGAATTCTTCGCTATCAGGAAAGACGCAGGTGGCGGATCGGGATCGGTGAGAGGTGATCTGGTGCAGAAGCGGCAGGTGCTTTTTCTGGACAACATGATGTTCAGGTATGACGTGGAGAAGGGGTTGTTTGCTTCGCTTTCGTTGGCGAGTGACGATGTGACCTTGGAAGATGCGAGAAAGCGGGGAATGACACTATCGCTCTATGAAGTGGTGGTGGTGCGGGGTATTCCGTATCTCTATGAAGAAAAGGCGGATACGCTTTACCGGCTCGGCAACGTTAAGGAGTGGATGAGCGGTGCTGAGTTTGAGTTGGAGGAACTACGGGGGATGGCTAGCTATCCCTATGGAGAGGACTTTAGGAACGTTGTGGCGAGGGAAAAGGAGTATGTTGTGGGCAGGCGGGACACACTCCAGGATCAGGATAGGAGTGCTGATCGGTGAATGTGCCTTCGGTTGAATATCTGTTGTTGGTATTGTGCGCGGCTTGCGGATTCGGGGCCGTGTCCGGGCTTTTGGTGGTCCCCGTGGGCACAGCTGGCCTACTGTTGTCGTCCATTCTTAAGTATTTGGTGTTCTGGCACCGGGCGAAGGAGGTCGACAGGTTGGGCGCCGTGAAGAGTTCGATGGCACTGTCGGTGTTGAATGCGTTTGTGACTGTAGCGGCGGCTTACGGGTTGGGACTTGTTTTGAGGATATTATTCGCAAGCGTCTAAACAACAAAAGCCCCCAATGAAGGGGGCATTTTTGTTAGTTTCTCTTAGCGTGCCATGTCGGCGTCTTCGCTGCGAGCCCGGCTACGGCGGCTGGACCGTTGGGGTTCGGCATCGGCGGCTTGCTCGACGGCGTTAGCCTGGTAACCGAGAGTTTCGGTGGGGTCTGCGTCAGGAATGACACCATCGTCTTTGCCGGGCAGGGGCACTTGGATTTCTCCATTGATGTAGCCTTTGCCGTCTTTCTCGCCGAGCCAGGCACCGAGCTTGAACACGGGCATATCGCCACCAGGGTTGAAATAACCGAAGAGGTCAGTATGTGTACCGCCGTTCGGACCCGGAGTTCCAGCTTTGGGGTTCGGGAAGAACACGTACTGGCCGGGTTCGAGCATGTAGGGGCCTTTATTGTTTTCGAAAGCCACCTTTGCTTTCTCGTTGGCACGTGCAGCCTTGATAGCGACACGCTCGCGGATGGGCGTGTTTTTGGGGTAGGGAGCGGTGTAGCCGTACATGCGTTCGATGACGGGCTTTCCGTCGACGAAGCCGCCTTTGGAAAAGATAGCGGGCAGCTCAAATTTTAAGTCAGTGCCGGGGATTTCGATTTCGCCGTCAATGAACTGAGGGCGACTATCGCCTACGCGTTTGCGGTCGTTTTCGAAGGCGTAGAACTTCCCCTTCGGGTGCTGGTTGGTCGTTTGGTCCATGTTTCTTCCTTTCGTCGTAGTTAGTGACGGAAGGAAGGGTCGGGTTATATGGATACACGGTCAATACGCGGTGGATACAAACTAAGCACAATTGTATGCGGCTGACCGCTTCTGAGGCGGCTATCGTTCACGCTCCTTTTCTAGGGAGGATGCGAGCTTGACGGTTGCAGCCTTGCGCGCAGCTTCTTCCTGGTCGAAGAAGCGCTGTCTTAACACGGGATCCGCCTTGATCAGTTCGACGAGTTGGCGACGCTCGCGTGTGAGGTCATTGAAACGTGCATCTATGCGCTTCTGCATTCTCCGTTCTGCGTCGGGAGTGAAGAGGCGAACCATCCTGATGCGCCGGCTATAGGTGGCAAGCAGGACGCGTCGTTGATCGATCTTCTTCAAGCGGGCGAGGGGGTCGGACATTGAATTCGCTCGTCAGCGGTGCACACGGCGCGGGCATGAGGGGTTCATATGTGGCGCGTTCACCTATAGGGTTGATGTGCCGCCGTTATCAGTGGCAGGGCTTCATAACCCGTTTCCCGAAATGCAAAGTGCGCACGTCTGTCGTGTGTGTCAGCCATCATTGGTGATGGCCTGCTGTGCTTTGGCCAAGGGAAAGGGAATGCATATTTAGTAGTCAGCGAACCGGACAGGCAGAACGTGAGTGGTATTGTATTCAGGTCGCGGACACTTCCCCGCGACGGGGGCTTCATAACCCTCTTCCCAAAGGCGGCCGGGTAACCGGCTGGAAGGACGTTGCCTGTCGGTTGTGGTTCGACCGGGAGGCAGAGCTTATGTCCAGGGCGAAAGCCTAAAGAGTGCGCGCCGAACCTTTGGGAACGGTTATGAACTCCCGGTCCTAAATTTGGATCACGGGTGGAAAGCGGATTGCTTGCCGCGCGTACCCCCCTTCGGAAGGGATGTACGGGCGAGATTGCGTGGGCAAACGGATTGTGGGAGTGCGAACGACGCTGAAGCGCGCGTTGTTGGCGTTCAAGAGATTTGAAGGATCTGACGGTGATGGCGAATTGTTGCGTGCGATGAACGAGGTGGTGGATGGCATGTCGCCGGAAATGTGGAGGATTCCTCAGAGGCAACGTGATCGCTCCGCTTACAATAGGCTTCTGCTTTATTCGGTTCGCCGAGCGGAGGTCGAAAACAAGATGATGATGGAGGAACTTGGAAAACGAGTGCTTCGTGGGCGAGGGTGAGGAAGTGCGATGGCAAGCCGGCCATTGGTGCGCAAGGCACAGATTGCCATCGCTGCGACCGGGTTCAGCGGGGACTAAAATCCCGATCGTTTTGCAGGAATGCTGCGGTTGTTTCGTCATCTTGGTCGGAAAAGTCATCATGAGGTTGACTGGCGCTCCCGCAGTGGTATTGAGCGGAATTCCCCCCATGACTTGTAAGAAGTGGGCGGCGAGTGGGGTTTGCTCCTAGGAAAGCGATGAACCCACTCGCCGCCTGCCCGTCAATTTGCACAAACAGAGGCCGCGAGCGGGAAGGCTTACCAGGCCTCGCGCAAGGACGACGTTTGACAACGACGGATTCGAAAATGTCAGAGGGGCGAAGTGGAATCAGTTCGCTTCAGCAGGAGGCATGCGCAAACAGCGCGCGCTCGCAAAGCGGTAACGGAAACCGTTTGAATGAGATTGGAATGGAGATGAAGTGTTTGTGGCGGAGCGTTTGAAAAATATACACAGGTCGGACAAGGCAGCAGTCTCCAGCTGATGTTTATGCATTACTGATATTGGGCTGGTTACTGAATATATGGGGTTGGTAGGCAATCCTCCTGTGCTCTCTCTATGTCAAAATGATACCGAAATGAGCGTTCAGTAAAAGCATTATTCCGTGTACAACCGCGAGGTTTGTTTTCGTGTGGCGGTGGGGCAACGATTATTGTGGTGGCGGTGGCAAAAATTCCCGGAATATGATGCGAATAAGTAGGAACCCGTATGTGGTTCTGCGCCTTTTGGTGAGCAAACGACAAAAGTGTGTAGGGGGTAACCATGGGCTCGAGCAGCACATCATCAATAAGGTATGCAAAGGCGGCCCCTGAGGCCCTGACCGTATGTTGGTATGTCGATAGGTTTCGTTGTTCTCTTTAGTAGGTTTCAACGAGGAACTGCGTCTCGGTCACTATAATTTTGAGACCCTTTTTGGCAGTGGCGAGCGCTTTGTTCATGGTGCCGGCCGTTGCGAAGGGTTCCCCGAAGTCGTCCCCTCCAACGAGGCGGCGCGCTGTTTCCCACCAATGATCATCTTTCTCGGGGTTGCAGCCTTCTGCATAGACGATCGTACGTTTGCCCACCGGTTGGGATGCGCTCATTATATAAATGCCTTGGTCGTGTACGAGCAGCAATTCGCTATCGGCGGGCACGGCTGCGGTGAGTTTCTGGAGTTCTTCCTTCTTGAACGTCAGCATGGGTGGTTCCTTTCGGTTGATTTGTTGGCGGCAAGGGCGAGTTTGACAGAGGGTGGTGCGGTGCCTTTTTCCGCGCCGTCGATGATGACGATGCCGTCATCGCGCACAGCGGCTTCGACAACCTCGAATCCGCTGTCTAGTGCGCTTGCCAGGTCGCCGTAGTTTTCGGGGTCTTCGATGAACAGGGTGAGCCGCTCGCGGATTAGGTCTGCGAGTTCGCGCTCGGCCTCGGGTTTTGTGAGGTAGACGTCGGCGTAGTCGATGTCGCCTTCGGTTATCGTTCCGGCCGACCAGCCGTCGCAGAGGGTATCGGTGGCAACGGCCCAGACGGCATGCGTAGTGTCTGTCATTGGTAGTGCTTTCGCTATTAAAGAATGTGGCCAGGCCCTCTCTTGCGGATGTTTCCCGGCCATCCGGCCGATACCGCGCTCGCGCTCTTTCGCGCGGTGTAAGTAAAGCCCCGGCTGAGCCGGGGCTGAAGGCGCCTCAAACGGCGCGGCCGCGTCGGTCGGTGATACGGACGCCTTGCTCCTTGGCTTTGTCGTGGAGATTGTCGGTGATGCCGTTTCCGGGGAAGACGATCAGCTCGGCGGGCATTGTGGCGAGCATCCGGTCGTTGCGCTTGAAGGGCGCGGACTTGTCGCCGGGGTGCGTCCACTTGGGCTCGAAGGCGATGGGCTTTACGCCCTTGTTGCGGGCCCAGGTGACGGCGATGTGGTCGACACCGGTTCTTGCGCCGCCATGTAGAAGCACCATGTCCGGATGGCGTGCGAGGGCAGCGTCGAGTTCGGCGTAGATCAATTTGTAGTCCTGGAACTGCAGCCCGCCCGCGATGGCGATCTTGGTGCCGGAGGGAATGAGAACGTTGGTCTCGGCGTAGCGCTTTGCGTTGATGTAGTCCTGGCTGTCGATCATCGCGGCGGTTTGCGTCTTGCGGTTGACCACCGACCCTGAACGGGGGCGCCAAATTGAGCCGGTCTCGTCCTCGTATGCCTGGGCAGCTGTATCGCGCATATGCTCGAAAGCGTTGCGGCGCTCCATGAGGGCGCGGCCTCTGTCGGTGAGGCGCTCAAGCTCCACGGAACGCACCTCGGAACCGTCCTGCTCCTCCATGGAGCTGCGCTGCTGCGCCTCGTTGTCGTCCAGCGTCCGCTGCATGCGATCGCATTTGTGGTGCAGGGTGTTGACCAGCGACCACAGCATGTCGTCGATGTCGGGCTCGAGGGCGGTGTCCGCGAACGGGCCGGTGATTGAGGCGAAGAGGCCGCTGACGGCGCCGTCGAGTTGATCCGTTTCCGGCATGGGGCGGTATTCCGGCTCGTCGGAAGAGGGCCGGTGCCCGTAGAGCGCCAGGTTTTCGCTGACCCGCGCTGTTGCGGTGACGGATGGGTAGCCGGAACGGCGGTGGGTAGGATTGTAGGCCATGGGTGTAAGTCCCGTTGGTTTGCGGCGACCGGCGACTCTCACCGGCCTTTCCGGCGAGCTCTAAGCCGGAGGCGCGGACGGGCAGCACCGCGCCTTCTTGTGCGCGGCCGTAGCGAAGCGGAGGACGGTGGAAGGGAGACTATTTTGTTCGCGATGCAAAGGGCCGAAGGCCCGGCGGAAAATAGTCTTCCTTCCCCGTTGCGCCCGGCCCCGGCTCTGGCCTGCTTCGCCTCTAAGAAAGGTCGAGGGAGTCTCGGCGACCGAGGCCGAAGGACAACTCGGCCTACCCCGTCCTTCCCTTTCCGGCCCTCCACGTCAACGCGGTCTACGGAGGACTGGCGGCTTGCTGCGGGTACGGGGGTGTCTTTGGAGGGCTGGCAAGTCTGGTGACGGGGCCTCGTTGAGCGGTTGCGCTGTGGCGGGGACATGGGCGTCAAGGGCAGTGAAGGCGGCAAGGAGGTCTTTACTTGGCGGTTGCGAAGGAAAGGTCGACGTCGGCCAAGGGCAGGGCAAACTTGGTGATGGCTTCTTTGCGGAAGGAGACGGATTTTCTGGTGCGGGCCAGAAGTACCTTCGGTTTCACGCGGATGAATTCGGTACGTGTGGGCAACATGGTGGGGTGGCTGTTACGTTATTTGCGAAGAAGTCTCGTTGAACGAAAAAAGGCCACTCCCGTGAAGGAATGGCCTAGAGAGCTTCCGCGTTAGGCGGATGTGTCTTGTGAAGGCGCCTCGTCGGTGGTGAGGAAGACGGGGAGGCCGGATCCATCTTCATCGGTATCGTCGCGGTCGTCTTCGTCGTCTGCAGTCTTGACGGTATCCGCAATACGCAGGGGTTCGGGCAACCAGCCTTTGCCTTCAATGAGGCGTTCGGCTTCCTTGGCCATCGGCTCCTTCTTGAGGTGGGCGATGAGGGTTTTCGTTTCCTCGCCGCGGGTTTCCGAGACAGCCATAAGTATGCGGTCTTTGGAGACGCGATTGAGGTAGTTGTCGGCGGTGGTAGTCCATCCTTCTTTCACCATGTCGGTTTTGAGGGCACGGAACAGGTCGTTTGCGTGGGCTACCGAGGCGGCGCTTCGCACGTGGGGTGTGATGGCCGCGTTCACGGAGAGGCTGGCGAGGTGCGCGAACAAACTTTGCAGCGTGGTGTGTTCCATCGCGAGCAACGCGCCCCAGAGGTCGGTGCTGCTTTTGGGAAGCATCTTACGCCAGGCCAGATCGCGGTCGGCGATTTGTTTGGTGGCGGGCCACGCGTCGAGACCGGGTGCCTTGGCCGGGAAGGCTGTGTCCATCTTCAGTTGGAGGCAGGTCTTGCCGTGGCTGAACGTGTAGAGGTGGGATAGCGCGAACGCATGGACAACGGAAATGAAGGCGACGTTGAAGTCTTGCGCAACTGCGTTCCGCAGTGCCACGGTTCGGTAGGATGTGAGGTCTTCCGTGAGGGCTGCGGAAAGAGGACGGAAACCGTCTTCTTCTTCCTCATGCGGGGCATGGCCGTTCGAGGAAGGGGAATTGCCGTCAGGGATCTGTGCGCCATCTGCGTCGGATTCCTCGCTGGTGGCATCATCCTCCTTGATGAAGCCTGCATCGACGTCAAGCGTACCCATGTGGCTGATGGAAAGGAACACACCGGCGCGCGCCATGTCTTCCTTGGAGAACACAGGGGGTTTGTCTTCGAGTGCGGAGATTTCTGATTGGAGCTCATCGCGGCGGGCATCTTGCTCGTCTGTGAGTTCATCCAGAGTATCGAGCTTTGCCATTTCCGCATTTAGCTTGTCGAGGCGTTTTTGCTCCTTGTTTGTAAGTTCCACCTCTTCTCCAACGACGCGGTCCAGGCCCCACTTGCGGTCGTGGGGAATGGAGACGGCGGCTTCGACCCATTTCCAGCCCTTGGATCGGTAGGATTTGGCGATCGTTTGGAGCTTGTCGGCGACGAGGCCGTTCAAAAGCTCGGTATCGGTGAGGTAGCCTTCATTGGTGGCGCTGAATAGATCACGCTCAACAGGCCCTCCGGCTTTCTCGTAGACATTGACGCCTAGGAAGCGGACGCGGCGGTCATTGGCGTGGACGGTCTCTTCCATCAATGTCCGCCGAATGGTGTGGGCGGATTGGTCGTAGGACTCTGTCAGGCGCTGGAAGACGGATTCCTGGCGGGAATGGTCGTCGGTGACACAGTAGGCCATTAGCTGCTCAAGTTCGATTTCCTCGTCGCGGTAGGCTTGGAGGATGAGGGGGCTTGCGGAGGCAAGGCGCAGACGTTGGCGTACAAAGCCGACGGTTACGCGGTGGGCCTTGGCGATGTCGTTCTCAGTTTTGCCGGCGTCGATCATTTTCTGGAAGGCGCGGAATTCGTCGATGGGATGCAGGGCCGCGCGCTGCTTGTTCTCGACGTAGCTGTCGTCCTCTGCAAAGCCAGCTATTTTGAGGACGCAGGGAATGGATTTCGTGGGCTCCATCCGCTTCTGCTTTACGAGAAGCTCCAGTGCGCGGAAGCGGCGCCCGCCTGCGGGTACTTCATAGCCGACAACCGTTGATTGGTCGTTGTCGTCGTGAACGGGCCTGATGCTGAGGGATTGGATAAGGCCGTGCTCAGCGATGCTTTCGGCCAGCTCTTTGATTTCGTTCTTGTCGTAGATGGTGCGGACGTTCTTGTCGCTCAACCGTAATTGGTCGAATGGGACATCCATTGCGCGGGTTTCGGGGATAGCGACAGCGCTTTTTGCGCGGCGGGGTTTGGTTGTGGACATGGATCTGGTCTCCGTTGGGTTCGGGCGGTCGGGGGAAGCCTCTCTTCCTGCCCGTCGCCGCCTTCACCCTTTTCCGCCCGGCCTCTCTCTCTTAGGCGGTGCTGACTGGAGCTTGGTCAGTGGATTGTTTTATTGGGTGTCGACACGGAGAGAATCGCCGTTGTGTTCGCACGCACCCAGATGAGAAAGGTATTCGGGTGGGTTGATACGGGGAGATCCGGGAATTCGGTTTCGAAGGTGCGGATAAGCCGGTTGAGCCATGTTTCGTATGAAACGCGAGGTGTGCAGTGGCCGTGGTGGCTACGTAGTTCGCAGTGGGTGGCGCTTGGCATGGCGGTGTTATGGGGCGGGCGTATTGGATTTCAAGTGTTTGAGTTTGTCAGACGGCGGTGAGCATCCCAATGGCCTTCCAGCGCCTATAGACAGGGTAGGCAGCTGTTCCCAGTCGTTCTTTGAGATGGGCGCGGAGGATGGCTGTTGCTGTGCTGTTTGGCATCGATAGAAGTCGGCTTGTTTTCTGCGTGGAGAGGTTCCAGCGAGCGATGAGACAGCGTGCCATGATGTGTTCTGGGCTGTAGGTCAGGGCGGATTTAGAGCAGTGCAGGAATTCTTCGAACGATCGTTCTTCGCGGGTGTGGTGCATCAGGTTTCTGATCAGTCTTGCCTTGCGACGCATGCCATCGGGCGATCGTGAAAAAAGTGAGGGCTGACCCAGTGCAATCTCCAGATACGAATGGAATGGGAGGTTAAGATTGCGGGCTGCCTCTGTTACGTTGCGGTGGATGGTGTTTGGGGATTGGTAGAATAGCTGGGGTTGGAAGAGGGCGGCCTTGATGTAGGCGGCAAGCGGTATGTCGAGCAGGCGGGCAGTTTCGGAGATGTTGCCTTCGATTCTAACGAGTGTGACGGTCCAAAGGCTCGGGTGCTTGAGGAAGAATTTGCGGGCGAGCAGTGGCTCAATGTCGAAGCGGGTGGCGAACGCGTCGATGGCGCTGAAGATGGAGTTTTCACTGCGCGAGAGCAGTGTCGGCTTTTTCCAGATCACTGGCATGAGGTCTTTTGTTGTGATGTTGAGGCCTTTGGCGATGCGTCGAAGCTTGAGCCGCAAAGACCAGGGGTCTTGGTAGATGAGAGCGGGGAGCTGCTGCGCCAGCTTGAAGTATGCCGGCAATAGGGCATTCAGTAGGTTGCTTGTCCGTTCGACGTTGCTTTTGAATGTCTTGGGTGTGATTTCGAGGATGCGGGGGTCTTTTCGGGCAATGCGCGCAAGCTTTCTCTTGCTGATTTGCGGGAGTGTTCTGTGGAAGGCGTTGAGCCGTGCCTCCATCTGATCATCGAGCGTGAGCCGAGCGCGGCGGATGGATTTCAGTAGGAGGTGGCGGGGAAGGCGTTGTTTCACCCTCGCATGTTATCGGGTTTTGAACGTTGTGGTGCGCGACTGCCCGCAATGAGGGCAACATCAACGTCTGTTGAACATTTTGCACCTTTCGGCATTGGCTTTGCGCCACGCATGACACTTGGTCTTTTGCCAGCCGGGGTTTCGGCCGGACACGTAAGGCTGGGATTTCAGTTTGGAGACGATGCCTTCCATGCCGAGCTTGTCGAGGAGGGAGAGAAGTATTTCGGGATCGTCGTGGGCTTCTGAGAAGGGAAGCTCAGGTATGGCCGCCTTTGTGAGAAGCTTTTCAAGCGCGGCGCGTCTCTTTAGGAGCGGCAATTGCCTCATGTCCTTGCCGTTGAGCTCCAGCAGGTCAAAGCAGAAGCAGACGAGGCTGTGGCTTTGACCTCCCGTAAGGGCCCGGAAGTCAGGAAGGCCTTTCGCATTCAGAGCGACGAATTCGGCGTCGATGATGAAGGATTTGGCGGGAAGGCGCGATAGCGGGCCGAGCAGGGGCTTGAAGCGCGGCATCCACTTTCCGTTTCTGGAGTAGATGTGGACGTCATCTCCGTTCTTGTGAAGCTGGGCGCGGAATCCATCCCACTTGATTTCATGTATCCGGTCATCGCCTTCCGGGGGCAATGATCGTTCGATGGGTTCGGAGGCCCTGATAAATCTGAACCTGCTCATATGCGAACGTTGGCATTTTTGAGCGCAGGGTCAAGGGTGAAGTCCCGGCCGCCGTCGGTCCACTAATACGTGGCGGCAGCCGGGCTCAGACAGGAGAAGTGATGCTGGTACTTACAGAGTATGCTCAGGCGGGGGTGACACCCCATCAATAACATCGCCATCACCGGCACCACCTGCGGAGAATGGCGTTTCTCTTTTCTGGCGGCAATATTGAGATGAAATTCCCGCCGCGTTTGACGCGAAAACCTCCCAGGGCCGGTGCGGACGACTTTTGGTGCCCACGGTGTATGCAACCGGGCTTTTCCTGATCCGGGTGATGAGGCATGAACAGGTATGAAGCGTTGCCTTGCATTCGTGGTCCCACTGTGTTCGGCCCTGGCGGCTTGCGGAGAGTCCGAAGGGGACGCGTATGCGCATTATCCCCTGACAATGGACGAAGCCGTGAAGGTGCGGGGATGCGATGGGTACACGCTTGGTACCGTTCGCGTGCACAGGAAGGATGGGACGGCGACAACATGCCTGCCGTTGAAAACTGGGTGCAATGATACGCGTGAGCTTGGATGCGGCGAGGGTCGGTGGGCAGGCGCGTTTACAGGAAGAGCTGGTGAGCCATGATCGCCGATCCGCCACCGTTCTATGCTCGGATTCTCAAGTCATTGTTTGCGCCTGAAGTGCGACCGTCGCGGCAAACTGGACAAGAAGCTGAGGTAGTTTCGTCGCAAGTGCCCGTTCGGCTATTACCGAAACCAGATACGAAGTTGTTGGAACAGCCCGTCACGGCGTTAAAGGCGTTACCAGCGCCGGACCCTTCGAAGGCGGACATTCTGGCTCTTCCGGACCGCGACCATTTACGAAGCATTGAGCCGGATTATGATCACCTGCAGTTTGGGGGGTAGGCCTATAGGAGACTATGATGCCTGAACCATTGGAACGTGTGGCACGAGCGCTTTGTCGAGCGGATGGTCATCCTGAAAACACTATGTTCGAAAGCAAACCCATGTGGGCATCCTATGTGGGTGAAGCGGAGTTGGTGCTTCGTCACCTGAAGGCGGAAGTGATTGTTGAAGCGTTGGCGTCGGTCATCGAGGATAGTCTTGTTCCTGAATCGCTGCGAAAGAAGGCGTGCAAGGCGCTCGAAGAATACCGGACGGGTCAGTTTGCGAAGACTGCGCAATAACGTGCGCTGAAGTCACAGAGGGTGATTACATCGGCATCACACCTGCTGCTGTATACTGAAACTGCAGGCAAAGTGCGGGGGTGAACGCTGTACTTCGCCATGTCCTGTTGACCGTCATCTGCCTCGGTTCGGTTGGCACTTTAGGCTGGCTCGTTGTTGGGGGCTTTCAAAGCCGGGCTAGTGCTGTTCTGGACGACTGCAATGGCAGTGCAGTGGGCACCATTCGGATCAACGAGAACGGAAATCCGCAGATTTGCCTCAAGCGTTAGCCCGCTTCGCCGCAACGGCGCTGGTGGCGCTGGCAGCTGCATGGGGTAACGCGCAGTCAGGAGACTGGGGGAACGTAGCAGTTATTTCCAATACCCTTGGCAACAACGCAAATCGGCTGTGTGTTGGAGAGGGGTTGCGTGTCACCGACATTGGATGTCCGACTTACGCGCCGTACATTCGTCCGAGTGACGGGTTTTTGGGGATTGGAACAACAAGCCCCAATGCTGCGGTCGACGTTTACGGCACGATTAGCGCTACCAATTTTGTAGGCGATGGTTCCGGGCTAACCGGTGTTATTGCGGGGGCGACCGATCGCATCATTTCCGGTACCAACGCCGCCACGCGTATGGTGGCAATTTCTGATACCGGCTACATCAGCATTACTCAAGCAGGCGCCAATGCAGGATGGTTCAGCCCCTACACTGGCCTTGTTACGCTTGGCGTGAGCACCACTGGCCCTGTCAGCGCTGCGCAAGTGTTCGTCAGCAGCTTCCCTAACACTCAACGCGGCTTGACCGTTCGATCCCTCAACGGCGCGCAATCGCACATTCCGTTTTCCGATGGGCAGGTCTACCTGACCGGCGACCGTTCGGCAGGTGCGACGGGTAGCGGCGACATCATCTTCCGCAGCCATAACGGTACCGCCAACACCACCCATGTCACCATCAAGGGCGATTCTGGCAACGTCGGTATCGGCGCCACGGCTCCAATTGCGACCCTGCAAATCAGCGGTAGCCTTGTCGTCTCCACCAGCGCGCAGGAGACGACGCCAAGTTTGTTTGTGGGAACCAATGGCAATGTAGGTGTCGGTACGTCGACACCGGGTAACATTAAGCTTTTGGTTGAACGCACGGATAACGCAAATGCCACGTTCCGTGCTTCCAATGGACTTGCATCAGGAATAACCGCCGACATTTTTCAAGCGGCGGCGTTGAACCATCCGGCAAGTTCAACCTTCTACTTGTCACGGTTCTACACCAGCGGGCCGACGGTTCAGCACTTTGTGCGCGGGGATGGGCAAGGTTTCTTCCGAAGCAGCGTTGGCATCGGAACAAGCTCTCCTGGCAGCAGCCTGACCATTGTTGGCGAAGCGCAGGTTGGTAGTAGTGGGGCAGCCTGTGTCACCGCCACCAATGCCGGTGCCATCCGCTATTCTTCGGGCAATCTTCAATACTGTAACGCGAGCAATACGTGGGTGACCCTCGGTGTTGCAAGTGCGGGCTTGGAAGATCGCATTGTTTCCGGGACCACCAACGCCATCGCATGGCAAGACCGCAGCCTGACGATCACTACAGCCGGTTCCCAACGCATGGTGGTGGGCGAAAACGGCTACATCGGTATAGGAACATCGAACCCCACCGGCGCCTTGGATATCCGCGGCGCAGGCACCAACAAGTTGGACTACGCTGATGGCGACAGCATGGGGTCTGGCTTGGTCCTGCGCGATACTCAGGCCAACGCTCAAACGGGAGGGCAAATCTTTTTCGGTTCCGTCCAAGGCTTGTATGCCGCTATCAAAGGTGAACTCCGCAGCGGGAGCGGCCCTGCCGGTAACATCATCTTCCAAACCCGCAACACCAGTGGCGATATCTTTCGCCGCATGACCGTTTTTTACAACGGCAACGTCGGGATCGGCACGTCGGCCACCATCATTCCAACCACACTGATGGTTTCTGGCAGCTTTGCCGTATCAAACAGCGGGTTTGATGGAAGCGGCGCGGCATTATTTGTCGGTACGAACAATCGTGTGGGCATCGGTACGAGCGCACCGACTGCAAGCTTGACGGTTGTTGGTGAAGCGCAAGTCGGTAACAGCGGAGCCGCATGTGTGACCGCCACCAACGCGGGAGCTATCCGTTATACGGCGGGGAACCTTCAATACTGCAACGGGAGCAACACTTGGGCAACGTTGGGTACGGGCGCGGGTGTGACAGGATCCGGAAGCGCTACGGCAGTGGCGTTCTGGAGCGGGAGCAACGCAGTTTCTTATTCCGATGGATTCTATTGGGACAGTGCCAACAAGCGGCTTGGCATCGGAACCAATGCTCCTTCGTTCCCGCTCGAGGTTGTGAGCGCGAGCTATGTGCAGTTGCATGTTTCGTCGACGAATTCCGGAGGCGGGATACGGCTTTCAAACTATTCTGGATACAAATACGAGCTGCAAACGATTCAGGAGAACAATGCCTACGGAAATGATTTCACGATTTATGATCGAACGGCAGGGGCATATCGCCTACTTATCGATAGTGTAACGGGCAATGTGGGGATAGCAACGCCCGCTCCCGTAGCTACCCTTCAAGTCAGCGGCAGCTTCATCGTCTCCACCAGCGCCCAAACCACCACACCGACCTTATATGTTGGTACTAACGGTAATGTGGGCATAGGTACAAGCAATCCAACCTATCCTCTTCACGTGCTGACGTCGTCAGCTGGGGTGAATGGTGTTGTGGGCACGTTCCTCCAACCGAACGCGCCGGATGGAGGACACAGTTACCTCAAGCTTGGCCAATCCATCAGCAGCCGGAACCAGGCGGATATTATATTCAGATACAATGGCAACAACTCGCCAACGAACGCGCTGATGTTCGGCTTCCACAGCACGGCTCCTGTACTGACGCTCCAAGCCAATGGCAATGTAGGCATCGGCACGTCGGTGCCTTCTGCCACGCTGCATGTTGTCGGCACAGTGTCAGTAACGGATGCCATTCAACTCGGCCAAAACACTATTTCTTGTGGTGTACAAGTCTCCGGCTCCATCCGCTACAACACCGCCAGCAATACGGTCCAGTTCTGTAACGGCTCCATATGGGCAAGCCTAGCGAGCGGCACCACGGGCGGCGGCACACTCACCGGCACCGGCAGCGCAACGGCCATCGCGTTCTGGGATGGCCCGAGCACAATCAGCTACAGCGAGGGCTTCTATTGGGATTCGGCTAACAGCAGGCTCGGTATCGGCACAAACGCCCCTACGGAAGCCATTTCGATAGGGACAACCTCGACGACCGCACATTGGGCCGCCGTTGGGTTGAGGAACGATACGAACGGTGTTCTTGCGGTGCAGTATGTCGGCTCGCAGGCGACAGGCCATTTCGGTGGCGTTCCTCACGCCAACACGGCGCGTCTCGTTGCCACTACTGCCAGCAACATGACGATAGGGAACTATAACCAAGCGCCTATAGTTTTTCTGACCAACTCTGTCCAGCGTATGCGTATCACCAGCACGGGCGAGGTTGGTATCGGTACGCAATCTCCCACCGCCACATTGCAAATCAGCGGCAGCTTGATCGTTTCCACGAGTGGACAGAATACAACGCCGACATTGTTCGTCGGCACAAACGGGAATGTCGGGATGGGGCTTTCAGCCCCCGCTGCAAGGCTAGAACTGAGGATACCGGATGCCTCGGGTTCGACGGAAGAAGAAGTCCTGCGCATCTCCAAGGACTTTGCGACCAACGGCGGCGACGGAACCTTCATCAGTGGAGCGATTGGTTCAAACATCTATAGCAAGATTAATTCCATCATTGCTGCCACCAACGATGCGACGATGCGCTTCGACCTTAGGAATGGCGCATCATCATTTGCGCAGGTGATGACGCTTCGATCGACAGGGAGTGTTGGTGTCGGGCTCACATCCCCAACCAGCACCCTGCAAGTAAGTGGAACCTTCTCCGTATCGTCTAGCATCAATAGCGCCACGCCTACGCTGTATGTCGGTACGGGCAATGTCGGCGTAGGCACGGCTGATCCGCGCAGCATGCTTCAGGTGGCGGGAGGACTTTCGATTGGTAACCACACCACGGCGGTTAGCGAGACTCTTGGCGCCAGGAACACGATCCAGATCCTGACCGATACCTTCTTCGGCGGCACATATAACAACCACTCCGGCTACCTTGTCTATTCTACGATGCCGAGCGGCTGGGGCGGTGCCCAACTCCACTTCGCGCGGTCCACAAACTGGGGCGTCTACGATACCGTAACGCCAACGCTGACCTTGGGCGGCGGAGTAATGGGAGGACGCGGCCTCAATGTTGGTGTGAACAAGACGTTACCTTTGGCGACACTCGACGTCGCGGGAAGCATTTCAGCTTCTGACGCCATTCAGGTGGGTACGAGCAGTCTCACCTGCGGCACGCCTATCGCCGGGGCGGTGCGGTACAACGGCGGTAGCCTTCAATTCTGCAATGGCACAAATTGGATGACGCTTGGGACCTCCACCGCTGCTGGTAGTACGGGTGACATTCAATTCAACAACGGGACCAGCTTTGCCGCCGACACGGGACAGCTCTATTGGGATGAGACCAACAACGGACTCGGTATTGGTACGTCTACGCCGGGATCGAAGTTGGATGTTGCTGGTCACCAGAGGTTCGTAGGCGCGACATCCAATTCGATTGCGTGGGGCATCACCGGCGTTGGGCCACCAGGCGCCGGCAGTGCGGGTATGAAGCTGCAACTTTACGGTGTTACCCCCAGCACAATGGCGGTGTCTGATTATGCCATTGGTATTGAATCCGGGAGCATGTGGTTTAATGCCAACGGCGGCTACAAATGGTATTCGGCCGGCATAAACTATCTGACGCTGGATTCCAGCGGTCGGGTTGGGATTGGTGCGGCTCCCAACGGAAGTGCCCAGCTTTATGTGGCAAGTACCACGACGAACGTAAATTCCGCGCAATCCGTGCGGGCCGTGCACTCGGCCATCGCTACAACGACCGGAACCTATACGACCTACGGGTTGGTGGGGGTAGCACAGGGTATTGTGAACTCCGGTGTTACCAACAACGGGTGGATTGTTGGGAGTTACGCCGAGGCGTTACGGGCCAGCACAGTGGACAGCGGGACGCTCGGCGCGATTTCTGGTCAGAGCATCAACTTCGGCCATAATGGAGGATCGACCGGCCGTTTGACCGCTACGGCATATGGACTTCTTATTCAGCCTTACAGTACGGCCGGAACCATCAACACGTTGTACGGCATTTTCATTGGCTCGGGATTTTCGAGTGGCGGCACGGTCGGTACCCGGTACGGGCTTTACCAGGAAGATCCAAACGCCAGAAACTTCTTTGCAAGCGGCATCGCCATCAGCAACACCAACGCGCTTGCTGGCTACAGCCTTGTTGTGGGTGATGCGGCAGGCGGTGGCAGAATCTATATCGGTGCGGAGAACGCTACGACCGAAGGCGCCCAAATCACTTGGGCCGGAGCGGCTTCCTATGACGACTGGGTGCAGGATGTCGTCGGCTACAATCACCGTTTCTATAGCAATTCGGCCAACAGCAACATGATGCAGATCTTCAACAACGGCGCGGGTGTGGCGGGGCTGTTTGTGGAAGGCAAAGTGGGTATCGGCAAGTTGGCACCCAATGCTGAACTGGATGTTCAAGGCACTGTGAGCGCTACCACCATCATCGCTGCGCCGCCGATGTTGCTACTGGCTGACGAAAAGGCAAGCGCGACGGATGGTGGGGCGTGCACATCTGGTTCGTGGTTTACGCGCACGCTGAATACAGAGCAGCGAAATACCATTTCTGGTGCATCGCTATCGTCCAACCAGTTCACGCTTCCGGCCGGTACATATCGCATTAAAGCGTCGTCTCCTGCCCACCGCGTCGATCAGTTGCAAGCCCGATTATACAATGTGACCGACGCGGCAGTGGTGTCGTATGGAACGAGCGAATATGCCAGTAGTGCTGGTAGCTATACGGCGGCTAGATCAGAGCTCACAACTGTCGTTTCGATTGCGGCTTCGAAAGTGTTCCGGATTGAGTTCCGGTGCAACACAACCCGGGCGACCAACGGGTTGGGGGTTGGCACAGGATTCGGTGGGACTGAAGTTTATACGACGATTGAAGCCACTAAACTGCAGTGAGGACAATTCAATCGCTTAGCGGCACCTGCCCAGCGTTGGCGATGCGTTTGATGCCGTTTAGGAAGGTCTTGCGCTCGACTGGAGAGAGTACGGCGACCAGTTGTTCAACGGCGCGGACGAAAGCGGGTTCCGACTGTTTGAGCGCGGCTGTGCCCGTTGCTGTCAGGGCAAGAACGTGGGATCGCAAGTCACCCTTGCGCAAACGTTTGCTTATCAAGCCGCGTTTGGCCATGCGGATCAAAACATCGAAGAGCGTCGAGCGATCAATACGTGTTGCTCGCATAATGTCGCTTCCGTTGGGCTTATCGAGACGGTCAATGGCATTCAGCACGGTGAACTGAACCGGTGTGAGCCCGCCGATTGGCAGGTCGTTCGCATAGTGCGCATCCGCCTTCTGGATCGCGAGGAAAAGGAGGTGCGTTAGGTAAGGTGGTGGAGACGAACCAGGCACTGCTCGCTTCTCTTGTTGGTTTGGCTTTATTTCCGTAGCACAGTGGGCTGAATGAATACAACCTGGAGTGCGATATGGAGGGCTTGCGAGAGATCGTGTTGGCAGATCTGGCGCGCAGTATTCGCCTTATGGTCGAGGTGCAGGATGAACTCGATCCGCAGTTCCGTTTTGCAACCCCGGAGGGTGACTACGCGCTTGCCCTGATGTTGCCGGATAACAAAAACGGCCGAACGTTGCTGTATCAGCGTCTTCGCAAGTTTTGCGCGTTGAAGCAGGTAGTCGCCTTTACAATGACGGCCAACATCGAAGACCCGGTAGCGCTGGTCACGGTCGGAGTTGGTTTGGATGGTGTGTTGTGCTGCATGTCGGTGATCAAGGGTGAGAAGGGCAATTACTCGGATGACAGTTTCGGGCGTGCTTCATGGCTCCCCAGAGGAGCTGTTGGAGATGACATTATGGGTATCCTGCCGAGGGGCGCTCAGGTGTTGACGGTGGATGATCTGGTTGAGCTCGAAGAATGGTTCGGCAAGGAAGGGAAATTTCCGGCGGTTCACCTGCCTAGCGGAGCTGTAGGGCTGTGAACGCAACTAAACCGGTGCGGGCACTTTCCAACAGGAAAGGCCGCACCGGAAGTCAGCCTGGCAGGGTGGTGCCAGATACTGGCTCGGATCAGAGAGTAATGCGGAAACCATAGTGAGAAAGGGCTTTCTGGAGGCCTTTGAGCGGAATTTGTGTAACAGAAGGTTTCAGAGAGCATTTTGGAAGGATAGTTTGGGCCCAAAAATGTGCATGGGATATGGTGATTATCTTTCTCGGAAGGCCCTAGAGAACTGATCGCTAATTGGTTTTGCAAAGTATGATAGAGCGTTTCGGCTGCTGGTCGCTATGTGAGCTTCGACTGGCATTCCTGGCAGGAGTTTAAGGCCATTTAGTTTTGTTCTCGATGCATCGTCTAGGACCAGTCGGACGATGTAAAAAGCGGAGCGGATATTCGCTTCTGTAATCGGTGAAGGGGCATGCTCCGATGCGAGGTCTGCGGAAATGCGGGTAACGATAGCTGATAAGTCGGGGGTTGTCCGTTGGTTGAAGGATGAGAATCGAACCTGCGCGTGTTGTCCGATATAGAGTTGGTCGATGTCTTGTGGGGCGACTTGTGCATCGATGACGAGTGCATCAGCTACGGGTACGATCATCATTATCGTCTCACCTTGGCCGATGACACCCCCGACGGTATGGATGGAAAGTTGGTGTACCGTTCCTGCCTGAGGTGAGCGAATATCAATTTTCTTTAATTGGTCTTCTGCCGCTACGAGCCGTTCTTCATATTCTGCTTGTTTGCTTTGCTGGTCGCGGAGGTCTTTTCCCACCTCGGTTTTCAGATCTTGGTCCAGTTGAAGTATCTGAAGCTCGATTTCTGCAATTTTGCCTCGAGCTTGTGCTGTTGCCGCAAGGATTTGTGCGTTGTCTCCTTCAAGCTGTGCGACGCTTCGACGAGCGGCAGTGATGCGAGGTGTGCTGACAAGGCTTCTTTCCTCTAGGATCTCCAGTCCTTCGAGTTCCGCGCGGGCAAACCCAAACTCCTTTCCGCGGGATTCCCTTTGAGCATTCAGTCCATCAATTTCTTGATGGAGTTGCGAAATTCTTTCCTTGAGCTGAGATTTTAGTCCCTCTCTTGCGGCCCTGCGGCTAAGGAACAGATTTGTTTCGCTGCCCATGATTTCTGCAAGCAGAGGTTCGTTTGCGCGCTTGCTGAGGGTTATAGGAAACGTCAGGCTGGTCTTCCGGTCATGTTCCGCAAGTAAACGTGTTTGCCGAACGGCGATTTCGTCCAGAATCTTAGAGACCATTTGCAAATTTGCTCGGGTAACGGTGTCGTCAAGCTTGATCAGAAGGTCCCCTGCTTTGACTAACTGCCCTTCTTTCACATAGATGGCTCCAACAACGCCTCCCGACGCGTGTTGAACCTTTTTAATGTTTGTATCAACGACAACCTGCCCGGTGGCTAGCACCGCTCCAGAAAGGTCAACCGTAGTTGCCCACAATCCAAGTCCACCGATCGTTGATGCAATGACAACTGCGCCAAATACGATGAAAGAGCGCACGTCCTTGAAGGGTTGCGATTGTCTCATGGGGCTACTGTCATGGATGGTGTTGTCTTGATCGCGGTTTTGTGAGCCGAATGAGTATGTCGTTCGGAGTTTGATGGGGAGCTATCGGTTGTCGCTGATTTACGCGCTGGACTGAGTATTGACCGCAGAACGTCATCACGGTTGCCAAAGGCTTGAACAACTCCATTGGCGAGTGCGAGAGCTTTGTTTAGATTTGTTAGTGCGGACCGTCTGTGGGCTACAACAAATATAATTCCGCCTCGATCTCGGACGGATGTTATTGCGCGGCTGAGTGCCCTTTCTCCCTGCTCGTCTAGGTTTGAATTTGGTTCATCGAGCACGACGAGGAATGGCTCTCCATAGAGAGCTCGGGCAAGACCTAGGCGCTGACGTTGTCCCGCGGATAGTCTCATGCCTCCCTCGCCAATACGGGTGGCATATCCTTCAGGTAGGCGAACAATCATTTCGTTTATGCCGGCAAGCCGCGCGGCGGAAATGATAGACTCGCTCGATGCTTCAGGATCGAGGCGGGCGATATTCTCGGCAATGGTTCCGTCGAATAGCTCGATGTCTTGGGGAAGATAGCCGATATGGCGGCCAATGGTACCTTCAGGCCACTGGTCGAGTGTTGCTCCATCTAGCCGCACGTTCCCTCCTCTTGGCAAGGGGAGCCATACTCCGACGATTGCGCGCATCAATGTGGACTTCCCTGCCGCGCTTGGGCCTATCACGCCAATGCCATCTCCTGCGGAGAGAGCGAAAGTGATGTTGCGGATGATCGGAAGTGTTTCGCCTGGGGGTGCAACAGAAAGATCAGTGACCTCTAGTTTATTTTGGGGTCTTGGCAGGCTGAGTGTGGCGATCGGAGGTGTTATTGTGCGGAGGAGAACATCCAGCCTCCTGATGCTGTGACGCATGTTGGTGAAGCCCTTCCAATTGGAAATTGCGGTCTCCACGGGCGCAAGGGCTCGAGACAGGATGATTGAAGCGGCGATCAGCGATCCAGGTGATAGTTCGCCATGGATGGAGAGATAAGCACCTAGGCCAAGAATTCCAGATTGAAAAAGGAGGCGAAGAACTTTTGAGATCGTACCAATTCCGGTTGCGGCGTCGCTGATGGCTAGCTGATCATTGAGATGACGTTCATTTAGTATTGTCCACTTGGAGATGATATTTCCTTCGAGACCCATCGCTCGGATCGACTCGGCATTTCGGCGAACTGTCTCATTGAAGGTGTTTCGGGTTGAGGTGCTTTGGGCGGCGTTGGAAGCTGGTCCTTTGGTCTTCAATTCGGTCAGAACGGTTAGTGTGATCAAGAGTGCCGCTGCTCCGATGGCAAAAAAGCCTAGGGCAGGATGCAGCATGTATATGAGTGCAATGTAGATTGGCATCCATGGCATATCGAAGATGGCAGTTGGTCCAAGCCCAGATAGGAATGCTCGAATCTGATCGAGGTCGCGGATTGGTTGAAGCGCATCCGTGTCGGCTTTCAGTCTGAGGGGGATAGTGAGTACGGCTTGCATGACATGGACGCGAAGTAGTCGGTCTATTCCGAGCCCAATGCGCGATAGGGTGCGTACGCGGGCGAAATCTAAGGCCCCAAAGGCTCCGTAGAGCAACACAAGAAGAATTGTGATGCCGACGAGTGTAGGGATGCTTCGAGAGGGAAGTACCCGGTCGTAGACCTGCAGCATGTACATGGAGCCGGTGAGGACCAGCACATTGATCACACCCGAGAAGATCGCAACGGCAATAAATGTGTATCGGGCCTTGCCGATTGCAGTCATTACGCTGGATTTGTTCAAGCAGGGCTCCGATGTTCAAAGACGGCCCTCCGAGAAGGGCCGTCTTTCTGTGAACCAATCTGATGGGGTCTAGACGAATCTGAAATCGTCAGAACTGAGTTGTGAATTGGCGACATCCTGCAGGATTAGTTCGGAGCCGTCGCCAAAGTTGAGGAACGTGTTACCGCCCCACTCCTCCATAACGGATTGGAGTGCCGTGAAGGACGAAATCCCAAACCCAGATAGCTCGATAACGTCACCGCCGAGTCCTAATGTGAAATCAGCGATGAAGTCGCTCCCGTATCCGGCCTTAAACACGAATGTGTCCGAGCCGTTGCCACCAGAGAGGAAGTCGTCGTCGGCGCCACCGTCGAGGACGTCATCACCATCATCTCCGTAGAGAAGGTCCTCGCCTGCTCCGCCGCTTATTTGATCGTTGTCGTCACCACCATGAAGCTCATCCTCCCCGGTTCCTCCGATTAGGATATCGTTACCGGAGCTTGCAACGAAGTAGTCGTCACCTTCGCCACCATCAAGAGTATCATTTCCTTCGTCTCCGAAGAGTTCGTCGTTGCCTGCACCACCGATAAGGTGGTCATTGCCTTCTCCACCGTGAAGCTCATCGGCGCCGTCTTCCCCGTAGAGAGTATCGTTGCCCAAAAGCCCAAGAAGGACATCATTCCCTTCGCCACCCCAGACGGAATTGTTTTCGTCTGTCGCGATCAGCGTGTCATTGAATGCGGAACCTCTAAGGTTCTCGATATCGGTATAGGTATCTCCAGTCGCATCTCCGGTGTTCTGGGCTTCGTCGAGCATGTGAACGTAAACTGCCGAGGATGCGGTTTCGTATGACGCGACGTCTAAACCGAGGCCGCCATCTAGGATATCGGCACCGGCTCCGCCAATGAGGATATCGTCGCCATCTCCTCCATTAAGCTCATCCGAACCATCACCTCCGTTGAGGAGATCATTGCCCGCAAGCCCATCTAAGATGTCGGCACCGTTTAGACCGCTAATCGTGTCATTTCCACTCGTTCCAGTGAGGGTATCATTGCCGTTGGTTCCGGTGATCGTCTGACCAACCGCCGAAACCGCAATCGATACTCTTGCGATGTCGTAGCCGCCATTCCCGTCCGAAACGATGTAGTCGAAGCTTGCGGTTCCAGCAAATCCATTGGCTGGGGTAAAGACAATGTCGCCGGTGCCGTTGAATGCGATCGTTCCACCGATTGCATTGTTGATTTCGACGATTGTTTTTGTATCTCCGTCGGCATCTGTGTCATTTGCCAGAAGGGTGGCGGCGAGCACTGTCAACGGTGTTCCCAGTGCCGTCGATAGACCCGAATCGTCTACAGCGACTGGAGCCTCATTGTCGGTTTCGACGGACACATATCGCGTGGCAATTGTGGTACCGCCGTTCCCGTCGGACAGCGTGTACGTAAAGGTTGCGTAGCCCGTGAAGCCGGTGGCTGGTGTGAATACCACGTCACCGTTGACGTCGAATGCGACGGCCCCGTTCTGAGCTGCGCCAAGCGACAAGATGGTCAGTGTGTCGCCGTCAGCATCTGTGGCATCGGCAAGGAGAATGGTGGCGGCAATTGTTATCGGAGTGTCTTTGTCTGCGGTGCTCAAGCCAGGTGAACCTGGGGTTGGGGCGTGGTTTGCGGCGGCGAATTCAGTTATGGTTCCGTCGGCAAACTGGAGGAGCTCGACATTTGTAAGATCGTCGGTTCCGTCCGGTGAGTTTGACCGCAAATCGCGCACGGACAGCCCACCTCCTGAGAGGCGTGAAATTTGGTAGTCTGATCGATCTCCAGAGAAAATTGCGGTGTCCTGTCCATCGCCGCCATCGATTACATCATTGCCGGCTCCTCCGTCGATAAGGTCGTCTCCATCTTCGCCGTAAAGGCTGTCGTGCCCACTGTTTCCGGAAATAGTGTCGTTTCCTTCGCGACCCCAAATTGTGTTGGAGGTACTGTTTCCAGTGAGGATGTCAGAGTAGCTGGTCGCTACGATATGTTCGATGCTGACTAGGGTGTCGCCATCGCTAGCTGCTCCGGTTGTCAGGTTGACGTTTGTGGCGGAAGCCGCACCTTCGTAGCTGACGATATCCGAGCCATTGCCTCCGTCGACTTGGTCTACGCCTGCCCCAGGAGCAATATAGTCGTCACCGTCAGCACCAAATAGCTCGTCATCGCCAGCCAACCCATATAGGACATCGTGGGAGGAGGTGCCTGTAAGAATGTCGTTACCGGTTGTGCCATTGAGGGGGGTAATTGAAGAATTTGGGTTGCCGTCAGCATCGGCTCCGGCGTTGTCGGATGGGATAGCGGAGCTAGCATCCTGAAATTCGCCAACTGGCGAATAAAGAGCGCCGCTTGCGGATATCGCTGTGACGCCTGCGGACATCTCCGGGGTGTAGTCCCAGTATCCACCGTCGGCTTCACCCCAATCGTAGAAATAAATGCCCAGGTCGCCATCCGTAAAATCTTCGACGCGAATTCTGGTTTCTGAGTCGCCTACGAAGTAATGAATTGTCTCTGTGAATGGCGGGACATCAGGCGGCCAACCTGGATTGGATACCTGCTCGTAGGCACCTTGCATGATGGTGATGATTAGGTCGGCACCCTCCCTGGTGTACCATATAGCCCCGTGGAATTGGTATGGCTCAGTGATATAGGGATCGTCTCCGCCAGTGGATAGGCGCCACTCGAAAAATGCTCCGTCGTTAACATCAGAGCCCAACTGTGCGAATGTATTGACCCCGTACTGATTGCCAATCCCGCCCAGGAGCGGCAACAGTTGTGATGTTTCGTACGAGGCAGTAGCTGGGTAAGTGAGCCCCATGAAGTCATAGAGTAGGAATAATCTGTCTTGTGCCTCTGCTTCGGTAACAACGTACTCTTGGAGATCACCGAAACTCATCGAAGCAAGGATAAAGCGATCGGCGCCGTCTCCTCCGAGGAAATAGTCGACACTACCATCTTCGCCTCCATCCATGATGAAGGTGTCGTTCCCGTCTCCACCGACCAGCACGTCGCTGCCTTCGCCGCCGCGTAATAGGTCGTTTCCATCTCCACCGATAAGGACGTCGTCACCGTCCCCGCCTTGGATTTGATCGTTACCGCTTCCTCCAACGAATATGCCGCTACCGCTACTGAAGAGTGAGTCCGGAGTATCGGTTCCATTGATGTGAGCAGGACTATCGGCTGTGGCGGCAACCACGCGCGTAACGTCATTTATTGAGCCGTGCCATTCATTTACCGGTACTTCCGCGTCCGTGAAGATCGAATTGACAAGCTTTTCCAATCCAACGACATTGAATTGTCCCTGCTCGGTCGTCTCGATCCATTTTGTGGGGTCAAGGTCGACGTACAGTAGGCCATCACCGCTTGATATCGTGATGATGCCGGTGCTCGATTCCTGATTTGTGGAACGTTGCGCGGCGAGATCGGCTGCGTACTGGACAGCGATTTCGACAAGCCCCTCTTTTACGTCCTCGGTGTCGAGAAGGGTGTTTCCAACTCCGTTCTCATACAGACGGCCAATTGCATCGATATCGTTGAACAGGGCTTTGAGCGCGGTATTCCCGAATGGGCCGTTGGCGTGGTCAAGCGCCGTATAGGCAATGGACGACTGCATTTCATACAGTGCGCCGTTGTAGTCGGAGATGCGTTGCGCTCCTGCAGCATTTGCAATGTCCTCATTGAAGAAGGCCTCGAAAAAGACATCACTTATTTCGTGCCAATCTTCGTTCCCCTTAGTTTCTGCCCATAGCAATACGATCAGAACGGATTGACTGTGTCGATCTAGGGGGCCGAGATCTGAACCATGTGTGTCAAGCGTGCGAGCGTCAGCATCCTGCAAGAGTCGGAAAGGAGCGAGTACCTCCCCACTTACAGCAATGGTATCAACGTTGCTGTTGTTATTGTTCGGTATCGGATTGGTTCCATAGTAGACGTCGCGAATATCGGATTCGAAGCTTGCTCTGAACCAAGTCCGTAGCGCTGTCTGTTCAAACCCCATGTTATCAAAGATCAGCGCTCTAGCGCCGTACAATGTGCCGACGAGGCCGGCCAACCCGCCACCGAGAGAGTGTCCTGTAAGTGTTACATTGGGGTCTGCTGCAATTCCGCCGGTAACTTCTTGATAAAAGTCTGCCGCTTGCTGCGCCTGGAAGGTATCCTCTCCAACGCTGCCGAACCAAGCCGGCACATCGAGTGCATTGTTCGTTCCCCTATAGGAAATTACTGTCTCGCCGGATCTTGTGTAGGCCTGCGCGTAGAAGGGACCAGCGTCGCGTGCGGCGCCGACTGTGAACTCGCCGAGACTGCTCTCTGTTAGGTTTAGACCCTGTCCGCCACGATTGTATGCATCAAGCGCAAGGACAGCCAGTTCAAGGTCAGTAGCCATTGTACTCACTCCATAATGCTTGTCGCGAAGAGCTCAAACTTCAGAGGGGTGATGGTAACGCCGTGCTGACGCTCTTGGGCGAGCGCGCCCTCAAGCCAGGGAAGAAGCTTGAAAGGAGGGTTCAAGAAGGGGTCGTTCGTTAGTTCGATGGAAATTGCTTTCACTCGCGTCGTTGCGCCAATTGCCGTAGCGAAGTCTTTGGCAAGAAGCGGTGTGGCGCTGCTCTTGTCGTTTGGCTTTGGAAGCCATACGAGGCTGGGATAGGCTTGCTCATCGAGAGCAAGACGGCCGGGGGTCTGTTGGAGATATGACGAAATACGCAAGCCGAGCCGTTTGCTGTCAGCGGCGTATTCGGGGTTATCAAGGAAGTTAGGGCCATAAATTGCCGCGAAGGCCAAATCCTTCGCGTGCAGCGGCTTTGGTAGATATTTACTTGTAAAAGAATGTGGTTTCAGCGCCGTAATCACAACTCCGAGCGGACCCAAATCAACAACGGCGCCCTGTCCAATTAGGCTGACATCGTATGGTCCAGCAAACAGCCCCTCTAGAGGGCCATGTGAGTTCCAGCGGACTTCAACGATGCCATCTCCTGAATGGACAGTTCCGTCCTGCTCGATTTCGACGGTTAGCCGATATCGGTGGCTATAGGTGGGAAAGAGGAAATACAACGCACCCATTATGATGATCCCACCGGCGACGAGTGCAAGGGCAACACTTTTTGCCGAACTCACTGTTTTGTTTCCTCGGTGAGTGTGAGTTCTCGAACAATGACACCGCCGTCGGGCGATCGAGCGCGTGCTTTCAAAACCCGTCCCTGGAATTTGCTGTCGAGTAAGCGGTTAAAGATCATGGCAAGCACCTTGGGTTCGCCGACGGCGTCGATGATCCAAGGTTGTTCTCCACTGGTCCATTCCTTGGGCTTTAGCGTGAGTGTGTTTGCGATGTCCTCACTTAGCCGAATGTCGACCGCCTTTGAGACCTCCGCCCATAGAACAACAGCGATTGGGGATGTAAGGCCGGTCGTTGAAACCTGGGCTTCAGCCACGACGAACTGAGCAGATCGGATTGCTGGAGCGACAAGTGTCTCAATGGCAGCTAGCGAGAGTTGCCGGTGCGTAGGGGACTTCAGGAAAACCGTAAGGATTTGACCGAACGCGGTTGCCATTTGTCTCGCATTCGCTGCTTTGCTTTTCAGTGTTTCTGCTGAGAGCTGGGGCATAGGCAAGCGTGTATCTGGAATTTTTATTGAGGGGCTTGTTTGATTGTCAGAGCATGCGGACGGATTTGCTGCGGTCATTGCTTTGTCCCTCGAGCGGAAGTTTGATGGCTTCGTTCCATGCGAGTGTGAGGCGTTCCTTAGAATTCCTACAGTCCGTTATCGAGATCTCATGCGTAGAGTTGTATGCGGTGCACGACAGCTGACCGCATGCGGGTAAATAATTTGTTGATGCACGAATCTTCGATTTTGAACCGCCGTTGCTGTCGCACGGTTTCGTACTCATTGATGACGGGATCGTCGTTTTGTTTGCTCATGCTTGTTGCGGCAAACGATGACTTGGGTCAGTGTTTTCCGATTAGGAAAGCTGATCGAATGAATATCTCAGCGATAGATATTGGTTTTGATGGCGATGCCGTCTTGGAGCAATTGTGCTCGAACCTGATTGGTCAGCTTCAAACCGTGAAGGATGTGTTGGCTGAATTCAGACTCCTCGATTTGGAGGGGAGGGATGCGCGTTGGGCGCGACGGAAGCTTCGCGTTCTTCGAAGGTTTCTGCTGCAGGCCTATGACGTCACGTCGGTGGTCGGCGCATTCCCGGCTTCTCTACTGATGGATGCAGAGCTTTTGCCGAACGCGGCTTCTCTCGCTGCTCAGTTGCAGACTGACACGCGCGAAGCAATCAGAGTAGGTGAAGCTTTCGAAAAGGAGCATCCGGCTGAACTTCCGTTCGACCTTGCCGAGATTAGCCATGCTCATTTGGCAGATGCGTTGGAGGGGCTCGTTCGTCTTTCAACGGATGCCGCGGCTACCAAGGAGCATCTCCGCATGATTATTGTCGAGCCTCAGGGGCTGGCTGACGATGACGTTTTGGATGAGGTGGAGGCCGATGTTGAGGATGCAGTTTGGTTCGTTGCGTGCGTAAGGGAATTGAAGCAGAGATGGATGATAACGGCGCCGGCCACATTGCATCATGGTCAGCTTATTGATCTCGACATCATGTTGACGGGCGTGGAAGCGGATTTTGCAGAGGTCAATGCCTTGCTGCCAATTGCGCGGAGCCGCACCGACCAGGCGCAAATCTCGCTTATGCAAATGCGGATGAGCAACGATAGTAAGAAGCACTGATTTAAACCGGGGCTCCGGTGAAACGTCGTCTTGGCCACGTCATATTTCTGTTGTGGTGTCGGAGATTAAGAGCACTGCATTGCTCTTTGTGTTCAGAAGCGCCGAGGCGGATTCCGTCTCGGCGCTTCGTTGGTTTTGGGGGCGGGAGACGGCGAGGCTTGACGCGAGAAACGAAAAAGAACAAAAAGTGAACACAAATCAAGCGAGGAGTAGGCCCGATGCGGCTGACGGAAGTTGTGGTGCGGACGAGTGGGGCGGTGCCGTTGATGGCGGCGTGTGTTCCGGCTGGGTTTCCGTCGCCTGCGGACGATTGCGAAGACAAGCCGCTGGATTTCAATGAACTGCTGATCAGAAACCGTGCCGCTACATTTGCGGTCAGGGCTCAGGGTGTCAGCATGGTGGGGGCAGGAATCCACGACGGAGATATTTGCATCGTGGATCGATCGGTCAAACCGGTGGATGGGTCCGTGATCGTGGCGCTGGTCAACGGCGAGTTCACGATGAAGCGTCTCCGTATGAAGTCTGGCCGGGTGTGGCTTCATGCGGAGAATGAGACATATCCTGATATCCCGATCACCAACGGCACGGAGTTTGAGATCTGGGGTGTGATCACCAATTCGGTGCGCGTGCATACCCCATAGTCGGTGCGGCATGCGGGCGACAAATGGCGGCTCACTGGCGTTGGTGGACTGCAACAATTTTTATGTGAGCTGCGAACGGGTTTTTGATCCCCGCCTGCGGGGGTACCCGGTTGTGGTTCTGTCAAACAATGATGGCTGTGCGATTGCGCGATCGGAAGAGGCCAAGCGGATTGGTATCAAGATGGGTGATCCATGGCACTTGCATCAGGAACGGTGGCGCCGTGAGAATGTGATCATCCGTTCTTCGAACTATGCCCTGTATGGCGATATGAGTGGGCGGGTGATGTCGATCCTGCGCGCGCGGGCTCCTGGGGTGGAGGTGTACTCGATCGACGAAGCATTTCTGGACATGGAAGGGCTGGCGGGGCGTGAAGTGGATATCGCGCGCGACCTGCGGGCGACAATCCTGCAATGGACTGGCATTCCGGTGTCGATTGGACTTGCTGCAACGAAGACATTGGCCAAGGTCGCCAACCGCGCGTGCAAGAAAGACCCGGTTGCGCGTGGTGTCGTGGCATTGTTGTCCGAGGCTGCAATCCGGCATCGACTTTCGCAATTGGAGCTTGAGGATGTGTGGGGCATTGCGGGGAGGTTGGGAAAGCGGCTCCGTATGTTGGGTTTGGTTTCGGCACAGGATATGGCGGATGCAGCGCCGGAGATGTTGCGCAGGGAAGGCGGCGTGGTGGTGGAACGGATTGGGCGTGAGCTGCGCGGCGAACGGTGCCTTCAACTTGAAGACAGTGCGCAACCGGCGAAGAGCATCATGGCATCGCGCTCCTTTGGACGGTCGGTGACGAGCCGGGAGGAGTTGGCCGAGGCGATCGCGGCATTTATCAGCCGGGCTGCGGAGAGGCTCCGCCGGCAACGGTTGGCGGCCGGGACTGTGACCGTCTTTCTTCACACAAACCCCTTCCGGGCTACTGAGCGGCAATATCATGCGTCGGAAGTCGTGCGGCTGAGTGTGGCCTCATCCAGCACCCCGAAACTCATTCAGGCGGCGTTCTACGGGCTGCAGCGGATCTTTCAGTCAGGCGTGCGCTACGCGAAGGCCGGTATTCTGCTCGATGCGTTGGAGGATGCGGGATCCGTGCAGGGGAATCTTTTGATGGAAGGTGACAGCGAGAAAAGCAAAGTGGTGATGCGGACCTTGGATGGCCTGAACAAGGCGTGGGGGCGGGGAACCGTGAAGGTAGCGGCGTGCGGTACCCCGAACGGGTGGGCCATGCGGGCTGAATGTTTGTCGCCGCGGTACACGACGCGCTGGGAAGACATCTTGCGGGTTGGAAGTTGGCCATCGGAATTAAAGAAGGCGCCGAGGGGCGCCTTCATGTCGGGATGAACTATTCCGCTTTCAGTGTGCAGCAACGACCCTGCACATAGACGTTCTTGGAACTCTCCGCCAAGCCTGCGTTGGCTAGGCCGACCAGCACGTGACCGGCTGGGCACATGATCATCTTATTCTTGGTGCTTGAGGTAACTATGGTTTTGCAGTTCGTGGTGTCAGGAGTAGGCACGGACGCAGTCGGTGCGGCCTTGTCTTCAAGCGCCTTCAGGCGGCTTTCGAGGACAGTGTTCCAGGAGATAGGTTGAGTGGTCCGCATCACGTTGATGGCGGTGTCCTGGGTGGTGTTCTTGCCTTCGATGGTGTCCAGACGGTTTTCAAGTTTCGGGTTCCAACGCTGCACTTCGTCGTTGGCGCCGTTGTTCTTGATGAGGCTCACATCGGCTTCGACCGAAGTCATGCGGGCAAGAAGATCGTCTACCTTGGCTTTGAGGTCGTTGACGACTGCGATCAATGCAGCTTTTGTGGATTCAAGACGTTGCTCGAGCCCGGAATTGATGTTGCGGACTTCATTGTGACTGGTGATTTCAAGAGCATGGACCGAGGCGCTACAGAGCAGCGCGCTGGCTAAAGCAAAAACGTAAATCTTAGGCATGGGGTTCTCTCCTTTGCCTACCCTTATCCGGGTGTGCGAAAGGGAACCTGACAGGGGGAGAAGTGCAGGCTATTGGTTGCGGTCGAAGGATAGTTTAGACAGGGTGCGAGTGGAATTTCTGTTCGGATAAGAACTGACATGTCCGCAATGCCGAGAGAGCGGTCATTCGCGCAGAGCCCAATGACTGCGGCAAGGACTCTACAGTTTTCGTCCGAACCTATGCCGAAAGCAGAAGAGCAAGCGCCCCTTCGATGTGATAGAAAATACTCCGCTACGTCTTTGACAAGTCCAGCACAAATACATCTATGAACCCATGTAACTCCTCAGGCATCGCCTTCACGATTGCGGCATGAAGCTCGTCGGGCGTCTTGATCTGGTGCTTGGCTCGTCCGGCCACTTTTTCGCTAGCACCGAACCATAGGGCCAAGAAGATTCCCTGCCGAGCGGCGTCTGGATGGATCGCATAGCGTCGGTCTAACTGAGCTGCGGCTGCGGTATAGAGATCAGGGTGCCACTGCCCTTTGACTTCGCATACGAGAAGGTGCTTACGACCATCTATCGTTCTTGATGCGGTAAAGTCACAGCGGTTGCCCTTGGCCATATGATGTTCGACGACGACGGATGTATTAAGCGCTGTCATGCGGCCCTGCAGCCGATCAACGATACGATTTCGAGCGGTGTTCTCATCCACGCGGATGCCACTCGGCCAAAACATCTCGATAGGGTCGGTTTCAGCGCCTTTCAGCCATTTCTGAGCTATCTCAAGTTCTTCGACGAGCAACGCTCGCAAGTCCTCAACTGAGGCTACTCCGCCATTGTCTAGCAAAACGGTGACATCTGAAGGCGTTGGCACCACGAAATCCTGCAAGCCTTTTTTACGGACAGCCGCTGCTTTTAGGCTGCGCAAGCCGATGTGAAAGTCTTCGAACCGCCCATCCAACAGCATCAAGTCGATGGTTGGTATGGTCCGCGCAGGTTCGTTTTTGTCGATCTGCCAGGTGATATCCTTCAAAAAGCGATACGCTCTCTCATCCTTGGGTGATCCTGTTCCCCACGAACTCGGCAAGAACACCTTTGTCCAGACTCCGATGTACGCATCCAGAATACGGAAAATCTTCTCTGCGGTTAGAGCGGGCCATCCACGTGCCGCATCCCGTCTATGATGGGCCTCGCGGTTCTCCAACGCAAATATGCCGTCGGGTTCCGATAAGACCTCGCTCCAAATTCCATCCCGGTCTTCTGGCGCGAAGAAGAAGTGGCGGAGAAACCAGAACTTCCGGCGCCAATCTGGTTCTTCATTGCCCGAGGGTACGGGCAACGAACGAAACTCATCACAACGGCGTTGAATGAGGTCTAGAAACCACGAGCGATCACAGTGCTGCGCGCAGATATCGAAGAGCTTTTCGGTAGAATGCAAGGAGGCCGCGGGGTATTTTTCGATCCATTCCACGGCGAGCTTTGCCGTAAGTGGCCGCAGCATTGCTTTGCTCTCAAGCCACCACAGTGTCGTGTAAGCCCCATCCGGGCTCAAGACCGTGGGCTCAATGTATTCGCGGGCAAAGCGTTCGACATCTTCAAGTGATCGGAAAATTCGGCTGTCGATCTCAGCTTCGAGCAGCTCGCCTTCGCCCTCCCGGTATCCTTTCATGCTGCCCAGATTGGTTTTAACAGCGCGCAGGACATTGTCCTCAATGCCTTCCAACGAGGCATTCCTACGGAATCTGACGAGACAACCGGCATGCAAGACTTCGGCGATGCCACCGCCTCTTCCGCTGGCAAGATCATACAGCGTTGGCACGTGCGGGGCTGCTAGGGAGAAGCAATTGGCAAGCGCGCTTTCCGCAGTGCTGATGTTATCGACGATCTCGCCCATCTTGTCTGGAAAATGGAGGTATCTTCTTGCGAAATCCTGGTTCCAGCCCCAATGGTTGCCTTGCTCTATTAATGTCCGGTTTTCTTTAAGGTGAGCGGAATTCGCCTCTTGGATTTCCTTCTGGCGACGCTCTGATCGCTTGTAGCGTGGAGACCACCTATTCTTGCGATTGATCTCTCGCCAACCGCGACTGAGTTTGGCCCACTCGCGCATGAATGCGGGCTTTTCAAGCGCTTGAGCACGCAGTCTTGTGCGATAAGCATCGCGCCCCTTAGTTTCCGCATGTCGGTAGTGCGGATACGCAAAGCTGCTCCACAGTGCCACATTGTCAGTTTGAAATCCGTAGTCCGCCAACGCTTGGCTGTCCCCAGAAACGAAGCCAAGTCCGGCGTGCAGCTCCAGCCATCGAAAGTGAAGAATTGTTTCCCAGATTTGATCGCGATCCGTCTGCCCTTCAAACGGAAGGAGTTGGATTGCTCGGCGCAAATCATCGTTGGCGCGAAGTTCGAGTACAGCTTTGCTCTCTTTGGTCGTGGCCTCGCGCTCGAACTTTAGGTTTCGCGTCCACGACCAAATACGGGCCGGATCATGCTCTGCGCTTGCCAGCGTAAAATACTGATCGAGCAAGCGGCCGACGATCTTGCTGATTTCGGATCGACAGTGGCAGTCATAGTGCTTGGCTGCGCCACATGTGCAGGATAGCCCGAAAGTCAAGTTATCTAGAAGCCAAACAGTGGTTTGAAGATCCAGTGAACGGGCCAGCTCTGTGATGAAATGGCGCGACTCAAAAACGCGACTACGTCTGTTGCCAGAAGGGTGGGGCGTTGCCGCCAATCGGCGCAGAAGATCGAGGAGGTGCACGTTTTCAACGGCTGGCTTGGAGCCGTCGATAACAAACTCCGCCGCAACGTTGAGAGAGTCAGGGCCGCCTTCCTGTAGGAGCTGCGGAACATCGCTGTTGGGATCGTAATCCGGCACCCCTGCTAGGCAGCGGCGCGCAAGCAGCCGCGTTGTTAGCCCCTGTGCCGGGTTAAGAATCAACTTGCGCAGTTCAGGTGCCAGCGCCTCGGTCGCTTTCTCCCCCTGTAGCAGCTCCAGGATGAGATGGACGAGATGCGAGGTATCGGACGCGGTCCGCAAAAGCCCTCTTACATCTTCCACGACCTCCAACGTGAAGAAACCTGAGGCATTAAATTGCCGCCACACATCTGAGCGACGAAAATAGGGGTCGATTTCAGAGAGTGCCTGCAGCCGAGCGAGGAGGAGCCTTTTAGATTGGGCCGCGAGTTGGGCTGGGTCGCCGTTGGCGAGGGCCGCGTAGGGATCAAGCTCAATCACCGCCTTCTGCAGCGAGAGATCGCCAAGGGCAGCGAGCCAACCGAGCAAACCCCTCAGCTCATCGCGAACTACTCCATTAGGGGCGATCAACGCCAAACAACGGCGAAGGGCTAGACGGTCAGCGGGATTGCTAAGCCGCTGCGCCAGATATTGGGCCGCGCAGTATTCGGCGACGATGCGGTGTACTGGTTCATGAAAATCATCATCTGCTCCGGGTTTGAACAAGCGACTATTGAGGGCGGCCAGCGAAGCCTTCTCTTGGTGACACATTGCCGGGAGATATGGAAAATTTCGGTCCCCGATCCGCTCGACGATGGCCACGCCGGTAGCACCTGACAGCAGAAGCTTGGCAAACACCTCGGATGCGGCTGCTACGATCTCAGAGAGGGGTGGCCTTTTGCTTGACCCGCTATATTTGCCGTCATCGCTAGCAAGCCTGTCGATAGCATCCTTGAATATTTGCCGCTTTGATTGGAAGTGCCTGCCGCCTTGGATGTATCCTTCGACAAACAATCTTAAAAACATCGGATTGCCGAGAACAGGCGTTAGCTCAAAGCGCCTAGCCTCGGCCAGAAATGCATCAAAATCCTCGCCTGAGAAAATGCTGTCGAAAAGGCTCCTCTGTTCGCGTTCGTCAAAAGGGAGCAGGCGAACAACAGTCGGCCTTTTTCCCGCACAGCTCTCAATGTAACGCGTCCGCTCGTTGCCCCATTCGGACGAGCGGCTGGCGAAGATCACTGTTGATGCGCCGAGCTCTAATGCTTGGACGATGATCTCATCTACGGCGGACTGGTCTTGTCGCGCCACTTCATCGAGAGCGTCGATGACCAAGCGTGCCGACTTCACAATGGTGGTGCGGTGGCGAAAGATGCTGGCACGGTCAGGCACCACGCCAAGCTGGCGAGCAAAGCTGGCGAGCAGTTCGCTTTTTCCTGCTCCGGGTTCCGCAAGAACTACGATGACCCCGCCTCGATCCAGACATTCACGTTCTGAGAGCGGCTGCTCTTCACCAAACAGACGGCGCTCGATGTAGTTGGTCAGCATGCTGCAGCATAATGTGTTACGCTGATCGCCCAAATTCTATGCAGCCAGTTATCCAAAGCGATTTGACTTGCAGCCGACCAAGAAAGCTATTGGCGTGTGACCCACGTGCTGCGACTCGACCCGCTATCCAGCAACAAGCAGACTTCGGCGGCGATCTGGTCTCGGACGCCGATCATTCGACTGCCAACTTCTTCTTCTGGGACTTTCTTCGTATCCGCGCTGCAAACGGGAGCGCTCGATGATCCATTTCGGTCGCATTCCAAGCTGTTGCCGCGCAGAGGGTCTGACCTGAGACCCTTCTCTCATCCGGTGAACCGCCCTACTTACACATAACGTCGGCGTCGAAAACTGACCCCGCCTCCAAGCTCGGAACTGCGGAAGAAGCTCATGCTACGACAGGGTCAATATTGCACGCCGGGGTCAAAGTTGGGTGCCGATTGACACACAGCACCGCACCGTACGCTGCTAGCGGTGGAAATGGGTACCGGGTTGGCCAACCTCGTCCGTGAATAGCAGGTGGGCGGGAAGAGGCTGTCGGGTTTTCGTGCCTGAAACAGGATACCAGGCGGTCGTCTCCGACACCGCCGCGCTCTCCATGCGAGCGGTGGTGCGCTCAGGCATGAAATAGTTTCCATAAACCCAGTGTAATTTGCTATCGCGCGCATCAAAGGTCCGCATCTGCTCGCGATTGAGGTGGTGGCGAAGACCATCTTCTGAGTTACCACCAACCGCCTCGTAGCCAACATGCACAACGCCCGGCCGATCTCCCGGCAACTGCTTCGATGCTCCACCAACAATGCTTCTAAAATGCTGAGCCTTACGACGGGCTGCCTCCATGGACATGCTAGTCCAGGCAACTATGCTCGAATGATCTATCCAGGTGGCGTGAAGGGGGCGGCCCTCGGCGGGCGTCCAATCGCCGTCGATGCTGAAGTCCAACCACGGATCATACCGGCCGAGCAGAAGCTCAACCATGCGGCTTGAGCCGAACCAGATGTCATCATGTTCGAGAACTTGGTGGAGGTCATTCCAACGAACGTCGCTGACCGTGCCCAGGCCACCTTCGTCCGTCCATTGGAGAATGTCGTTGCGCCCGAGGAAGTGGGCGACCTTGTCCGCCAAGTAATCCTCAGGCAGCGTCACCAACTCTGCTGTGTAGCGAACCATTACTATGATCGCACGCTTCGCGGTTCGCGACATTTCATGCACCCGCGCAGCCATCCGCTCACCGGCACCGCGCTCATCCAGAGCATAGCCGGATCGGCCTGCGCGCTTGCACTCGACTGCCCAGTGCGCACGTCCGCGATTCACGAAAAGATCGGGCCGTCTCGCAATGCCGGGCATTTCGACGACGAATTCGACGTTCGTCCAGCCTCGCTTCTTGTAAGTTCCAGCCACTAGAAGTTCGTAGATTCCATCATCGGGCTGCTTACGACCCTCGGTCATGAGTCGCGCTGCCCGCTCTTCGGCGCTAGCGATCCTCCTGAACTCGGGCAACAACTGCCCTATGCGCCCGAACACCGGTGCGATCCTATAACCCTCTGGTTCGAAGAAATCGGGCCGTAGGGTCGGATCACCATAACAGCGAGCCAGATACATGTACCACGCGATCTGATCGGCGGGATCGAACAGCGGAACGCGCCGACCCTGCGCCCATTCGTTCTTCGCGACCTGGAAGAAAGAGTGCACCCGAGCCGCCCGACACTCCCACTCTCGCCGGGGTATGAGCGAAACCAACCAATCGACGGCAGAGAGGACATTCTCATTTCTCCAGTCCTGGCCGTGTCGCTCGGCGAGCCAGGAGATGTCGTCGGAACTTGGGGTGGACATTTTTCTTAGCTCTTGTCGCGGACCTATCGGTAGCCACGAGATACACATCTGCCGATGATCGCTGTCTTGTTGTGCTTGAGAAATCTCTTCCGCAAGACGGCGCATCGATTATTGCTGCGCCGAGGATGGAACTGGCGAACCGTCCTCTCCAAGTCTTAGGTCCTCGTCGGGCAGCGTCAGCTCGGACGCACGCGCGAGTTCCTCGAGCGGATAGCGCACTTCGAGCGTCCGCGCATCGATTTGAGGAAGCATGATCTTCTCAAAGTCGAACACCTCGCGACCATTGAGGAACAGCTTTCCGGTTGCCGCATCTGGCCAATGGATGCCGAATTCGATGGTTCGGAAGAACGGGTAGACCTTGAGCAGCTGCGGAGCTCCACCAATGATGCCTTTCAGACCCAGGCGGCGGTCTGTATAGGCCGAATCTCCGAGCATGGAGGTGAGAGCGGAGAACGGCTCCATGTTGAGCCGCTCTGCGCTGGTGTAGTCAATATGCCGGCCAAGCTCATCGAAATATTGGTGGGGGAGGTCGCCGATCATTCCGAACTGCACTCGTCCTCGATGGAGCCGCGCGCTCCTTGATTCAGGAAAGGAAGAGTTGGCGGCCACAAATTGCTTTGGGCCATTGTCGAATAGGATCTTGCTGATTATTGGCCGCCCAAGGCGCCACGAGAAGCAGCCGACAAGGAAACGGGTCTCGAGGAGTTCCCGCTCAAGATCAACAGGATCGATGTAAGACTTCAGGAACTTGTTGGCGAGCGCCGCAAGTCGACGTGGTAGCTCCGAGCCGTCAAGAGCGCGATCGACGTTCTTTTTATAGTTCTTGATATAGGAGATAAATTGATTGATGACCGGATAGGCGATCAATGTGCTCCCGCAGAAGCCTATCGCTGCATCTTCGCGCGGTAGCGGGAACACTTTCTGACAAACGTCTATGTTGCCGCCGCCAGAGAGTCTGCTGTCAGAACAGAAGATGAGCTCTGAGTAACTTGCGAGGCGGCGTTCCCAAGCCAATGTGATCGTCAACTATTCCATCCAAAGCTACATTCCGTAGAACTTCGTAGTGCTCATATTCGTTGGGTGCTACCCGTTAGACAAGCTCGAACTGCTGCCGCCTAAACGTTTGCCTTTTAGCGTAAGCGGACCCCCGCCCCGATGCGGATGTCCGAAAAGGGTCATCGACGCTCGTTAGACGGGAGGCTTCAGCGTCCGCTCTTCACCCCGATGCAGACCTACAAACGTCGACGCTCAGCACACCTCGACTGATGGTCGCCGACGTCGGCTTATGGGACGAAGCATCTTTGTGCGGCGCACTGGGCGAATAGTTCGTCTTGGCCGCTACTGGCCCATTGCCGACGTAGTCTGTTCGGCAGGTTTGTCCCAGAAGCGGAAGTCGTTGGTCAGGCGTGCACCGCCGTCGCTGACCACGTCCGCTGAAGAGGGAAGACCTGCCAAGCCAACGAATATGGTGTTGAGGGCTCCGACCCATTGCTGAATTCAAGCGCCAGAATCTTACTTATTGTCGACACAGGCGTCAGCCAGGCAGCCCTCGATCTGCTTTAGAAATCTGATGCCAGGGGTGTCGTCTTCGAGGATTCTCTCCATCGTGACCCCGTCCGCGTGACAGGCCGTGGCCTTGCGTAAGCCTCCCAGAGCTTGAGACAACGTTTTGGTGTCGGAAGCGTTGAGCGTCAGCACACCGGAGGGCGCAAAGAAAAGCTCGACGAGAGGCGTGCCTGTCAGCAGTTCTCTTGCATTGATCGCCTTCCCCAGTGATATCAGAACCGCCTGGTCCTTCGGATCGAGTTTCACGTTTGTCTGAGGATCGATATTGCAAGCCAGCGTCGAAGTGCTCGAGAGCACGGCCATCGCAAAAGCCATTATGGAACGCATTCAATCTTCTCGCGAAATCAAACCCTACTCGATCTACTCTGCTGCAAGCGGCACGAGAATTCAACTTGGGGACTCAATGGTGCAGCACGGGTTGGGCCAGCGCGACGTTACTAGTTCGTCGGCCGTCCTGAGAAATCGAACGCTCGGTCCCACAAGCCGACATCGCCAACCATCCCCGCTGCGCTTGCTGTATCAGTGCAGTCTGGCCCGCTTACAGGCGACGACCGGACATCAACACCAGTTAGCGAGCCGTCACTGGGTACTCGGAGCAGACATCAGCTTTCGCGTAGCCACCTGAGTGGAAACTCGGGCAGGACAAGGTTGCAAACATCTTAGTACGGACTGGCGGAGCTGTGCGCCACCACTCGGGATATCCCTCGAAAGAAAGGTAACGGCGCGTGCCCGACAGAGTGGCGCTGGCTATGCGGAGCAGATAACGGTACCAGATGTCTGGGCAGCAGATCCGAAACTTTGCATTCGAAGTCAATCCTAACTCGACGTTCGAGAAGGCCGCAGGGATGGACCCAAAAGCTATCGAGGTGGTGAAGAATACGATCCTGAGCGGAGTCCCCGCGGGGATCGCCGCCGAACTCGTCCTTGAGCGAATACCCTATATTTTTGAAGGTGATTGGTCAGTCTACAGAAGCTGGAGAAAAAAGCTTGGCGACGGAATCGGCGTAGACGCTTGCAACATTTGTCTGACCGGAAGCGCGTCTGCTGGCGTTAGCTTGAACCCCAACAAATCTCTATCTCCATACGGACCAAAATCTGACATTGATGTGGCGATCATCTCAGCTCACCATTTCGATGTTGCGTGGAGAGTACTGCGGTCCCTGCGGGTCGGGGACACGCGCAATGTCCGAGAGAGGCAGGCCCTAGTGGATCACCAAACGCGCTACGTGTATTGGGGAACGATCGCAACAGACAAGATTGTTCGCTTCTTCCCTTTCGCGAAGGAGTGGACAGTGGCGCTGTCGGATATGCGGGCAGAGAGGCCCACCGACGGACGCGTTATAAAATTTCGCATCTACAAAGACTATGACGCCCTGCGTTCATACCAAGTCAAAAGCGTGCAGGCGGTTCGAAGCGCCCTTTTGGAGGCCCCATGATCAAGCAGGCGTTTCTCAACACCACAAGCCACAACGTCGCTTGGTTTCAGAAGCGATACCAGGCTAATGAACTTGAGCTTAAGGCACCCTTCCAGCGCAATCCTGTATGGACAAAGAAGCAGAAGGCGTACCTGATAGACACCATTCTGCGAGGCTACCCAATCCCGGAACTTTACATGCAAGAGTTCGCTGACGCTGAAGGAAACGACGTTTACACAGTCGTTGACGGGCAGCAGCGGGTGCGTGCGTGTGTGGAATTTGTTGCGGGTGACTTCAGCTTGGATGCTGAGGACTCACCAGAGTTTGCCGACATGTTCTTCGATGATCTCTCTGCAGATCAGAAGAAATCAATCTACAATTACTCGTTGGTGGTCCGCGTCTTGCCGGAGATGCCGGAAGTTCAGCTGCGTTCAATTTTTCAACGCTTGAACCGACATGTTGTCTCTCTCAATCGTCAGGAGCTGCGTCACGCTACTTATTGGGGTGAGTTTATTGCCTGCGTGGAGAAGTTGGCGGACGACGAGAGGTGGAGCCAGATATCCGTATTCACTCCGAATGACGTGCGCCGGATGTTGGATATTGAGTTTGTAAGCGAGCTTGTCGTGGGTTTTCTTCACGGGCCGCAGAACAAAAAGGACTCTCTCGACGAGTGGTACGAGGCCTACGAGCAAGAGTTCGAAGCGCGCAGGGACGTGGAGAGCGTTTTTTCGGGCACTCTAGCTGAATTGCATGGGCTGCTCCCCAATATTGCAGAAACACGCTGGAGAAAAAAGTCTGACTTTTATAGTCTGTTTTTGGTTTTGGCGGAACGTTCTAAAGAGTTCCCATGGACGCGCGACGTGCGAAACAATGTATCTGTGGCTATCCGTGCATTTGGTGCCGATGTCGACAAATGCATTCGGGGCAGCGACGATGGCGCCAAGTTTCCCAAGAGCGTGTCCGAATATTCACACGCCGTCGAGAAGGCGGCCTCGGACCTCAACAACCGAAAAACCCGAAGGGACCACCTGCGTGCTTTGATTGCTCAGGCCGTCGGTGAGGATGTTTCCGCATAAACGGTCTGGTCAGGCAGCCATCCGGTCCACAGTCCTAAACCAACACTCGCGAACAATCGGGCGCGCGATCGATCGTCCGCGATTGGGATGGATTTAGGTCTTATTCATCTCACAGGCAGATGTGTCCGCAACTGGCCATCGCTGACGCAACAGCGGCAAGGTCCCAATAGCGGCCATTGCCGCGTTCGAAGTCGGCGCCCCCGTGCGCACGCCGACCAAGTCTGCTGATGGGTGCAATGAAGCCATCAGATGTCGATCTTCTCCGCGATCTCGATCGCGTCGTCGACCTCGATCCCAAGGTAACGCACCGTGCTCTCGATCTTTGAATGTCCCAGCAGAAGCTGGACGGCTCTGAGGTTACCGGTCCTCCGATAGATTAGCACCGCCTTGGTGCGTCGCAGCGAATGCGTGCCGAATTTTGCCGGATCAAGGCCTATGCTGGCAACCCACACGTGAACGAGCCGGGCGTACTGTCTCGTCGTCAGTCCGTGGGAGCCACCGCCGCGACCAGCAAACAAGAATTGCCCGGACTTCCGCCCGGTCATCCTTAGATAGTCGTCGACGGCCGAGCGAGTTTGGTCAGTCAGCTCGAACCTTACCGGCCTACCCGTCTTTTTCTGCCGGATGGTTGCTCGGTCCATCGCATACCCACTCGGCGCAAGGTCATCAACGCGGAGCGCGACGACGTCACAGCCTCGCAGCTTGCTGTCGATGGCCAAGTTGAACAGTGCTAGGTCTCGCTTCCGATCCCCCATCTGAAGCTTCGTTCTTATCGACCAAACGTGGCTTGGCCGCAGCGGCGGCTTGGCGCCGATGAGCTTGCCCTTGTTCCAGGGTACGCGGCGCGCAGGCGTCAGGACTTCAATTTCGTAATTGTGTTCCATGGTCTGTCTCCTTGTTTCAGAGACAGACCAGCATGCGCCTACGACTCCTCGATGAGCCGATCTGGCGACCGGTTTAAAGTGATTTCTTCCTTCGGGTGGTTACCAGCCGTCGCATTTTGACACTTAGCTGACCAGACGCTCGGAAAATGTTTGCGTCCGCTCTGGCTCAGCTTTGCGCGATGATCATCGGATTTGCGGAGACCAAGTCACTCCTCCCCTTAACAACTGCGTAGACGGCTGGAATGACGACGAGCGTCAGGATAGCGGAGGATACCATTCCGCCAACCATCGGCACGGCGATGCGCTGCATGACCTCCGCTCCGGTACCGTGGCTCCATAGGATCGGCAGCAGACCGGCCATGATGGCGACCACCGTCATCATCTTCGGCCTGACGCGCTCCACCGCTCCCTCCATGATCGCCGCGTGAAGGTCATCGCGGGTGAACGGCCGTTCCTCGCGCTCGGCCAGCTTTCGGCGGTCGGTGAGCGCGTGGTCGAGGTAGATCAGCATGATAACGCCGGTCTCGGCCGCGACACCCGCAAGCGCGATTAAGCCGACGGCGACGGCGACCGAAAGGTTGAAGCCCATCCACCACATGAGCCACAGTCCACCGACGAGCGCGAACGGAAGCGACAGCATGACGATCAGGGTTTCCGTCATGCGCCGGAAGTTGAGGTAGAGCAGCAGAAGAATGATGAGCAAGGTCAACGGGACCACGATGACCAGCCGTTGCTTCGCCCGCTCGTAGTATTCGAACTGACCGCTCCACACCGCGTAGTAGCCGGTTGGAAATTTGACCGTATCCGCCACGGCGCGGCGCGCCTCGGCGACGTAGCTGCCCAGGTCCCGGTCGCGGGCGTCGACGAAGATGTAAGCGGCGAGCTGAGCGTTCTCCGTGCGGATTGAGGCCGGTCCGCGCGTCCGCTTGATCGTGGCGATCTCGCCGAGCGGGACCGAAGCGCCGTTGGCCAACGGTACAAGCACCTCGCGCGCCATGGCTTCGGGATCCGAGCGCATGTCGCGCGGGTATCTGAGGCTGACCGCATAGCGCTCGCGGCCTTCCACGGTGGTGGTCACGGTTTCGGCGCCCATGGCCGACGCGATCACCTGTTGCACGTCACCCACCAAGAGGCCATAGCGGGCCAACTGCTGTCGGTCGGGTTCGACCTCGAGATAGTAACCACCGATGATGCGCTCGGCAAAAGCGCTAGCCGTGCCCGGCACGGACTTGATCGCGCGCTCGATCTCACGCGCAAGCCCATCGATGACATGCAGGTCTGGACCGATCACCTTGACGCCCACCGGCGTGCGGATGCCGGTTGCCAGCATGTCGATGCGGGCCTTGATGGGCATGGTCCAGGCGTTGGAGACGCCGGGGAACTGCAGAGCCTTGTCCATCTCGTTGATCAGGGCGTCCAGTGTCATGCCTGAACGCCACTCGGTTTCCGATTTCAAATTGATGACGGTTTCGAACATCTCGGTTGGTGCGGGGTCGGTGGCGGTCGCGGCACGACCCGCCTTACCCCAGACGCTCGCGACCTCCGGAAACGACTTGATGATCTTGTTCTGCATCTGCAGCAGCTCTGCCGCCTTGGTGATGGAGAGACCAGGCAGCGTCGTCGGCATGTAGAGCAGCGTCCCCTCGTTGAGGTTCGGCATGAACTCGGACCCGAGCTTGGTTGCCGGCCACACGCTGGCTGCAAGGACCGCGAAGGCCAGCGCAATGGTCAGTCCCTTGGCCTTGAGCACCGCGTCTATGATCGGGCGATAGATCCAGATCAGGACGCGGTTCACCGGGTTTCTTTGCTCCGGCACGATGCGCCCGCGCACGAACAGCACCATCAGCGCCGGAACAACTGTCACTGACAAAAGCGCCGCTGCTGCCATGGCGAATGTCTTTGTGAAAGCCAACGGATGAAAGAGCCGCCCCTCCTGCGCTTCGAGCGCGAAGATCGGCAGGAACGACACAGTGATGATGAGCAGCGAGAAGAACAGCGCCGGCCCGACCTCGCTGGCCGCCTCGATCAGAACTTCGGTCCGCGGCTTGTCGGGAGGCGCGCGTTCTAGATGCTTGTGGGCGTTCTCGATCATGACGATGGCGGCATCGACCATGGCGCCGATGGCGATGGCGATGCCGCCGAGGCTCATGATGTTGGAGGACAGCCCTAGCGCATACATGCAGATGTAGGCGATCAGAATGCCGAGCGGCAGGGTAATGATGGCGACCAGCGCGCTGCGCGCGTGCAGCAGAAACACCATGCAGACCACCGCGACGATGAGACTTTCCTCGATCAACGTGGTCTTGAGCGTCGCGATTGCGCGGTGGATCAGCTCCGACCGATCGTAGACCGGGACGATCTCCGTGCCGGAAGGCAGGCTCTCCTTGATCTCGGCCAGCTTCGACTTGACGTTCTCGATCACCGACAAGGCATTCTGGCCGTAGCGCTGGACGGCAATGCCGGAAACCACCTCGCCTTCGCCATTCAACTCGGTGATGCCGCGCCGCTCGTCAGGGGCGAGCTCGACGCGGGCCACATCGCGCAAAAGGACGGGTGCGCCGTTGTCCGCCTTGAGGGCGATGGCTTCCAGGTCCTGCACCCCACGGAGATAGCCGCGGCCGCGCACCATGAACTCGGTCTCGGCCAACTCGACAACGCGGCCGCCGACGTCCATGTTGGATTGGCGGATGGCGTCGCGCACCGTCGTCAGCGAGATGTTGAACGCCTTCAGGCGGCGCGGATCGACGACAACCGAATACTGGCGCACGAAGCCGCCCACGCTGGCCACCTCGGCGACGCCTTCGGCTTTGGCGACTGCGAAGCGAACTTGCCAGTCCTGCGTCGAACGCAGCTCGGCGAGCGTCCGTTTGGCGGCCATCACGGCATATTGGTAGACCCAGCCGACGCCTGTCGCGTCGGGGCCGAGCGTCGGCGTCACGCCGGCCGGTAGATTGCGGGCGGCGGCCGAGAGGTATTCGAGCACGCGCGATCGTGCCCAGTAGATGTCGGTGCCGTCCTGGAAGATGACGTAGACGAACGAGACGCCGAAGAAGGAGAAGCCGCGCACGACCCGCGATTTCGGAACCGACAGCATGGCGGTCGACAGAGGAAATGTGACCTGATCCTCGACGACCTGTGGCGCCTGTCCGGAATATTCGGTGTAGATGATGACCTGCGTATCGGAGAGATCCGGAATGGCGTCGAGCGCCACATGCCTCACGGCATAGATGCCGGCGGCGACGACGAACGCCGCAGTGATGAGGATCAGCACTAGATTGGTCGCCGACCAGCGGATGAGACGGGTGATCATCTTGCCGGCTCCTTGCTGGCATCGAGCATCGGCTGCGGCGCGTCGGCGGTGAACGCCGCCAGCGCTGCCTTGAGATTGCTTTCGGCATCGATGAGGAAATTGGCCGCGACGACGACGCTCTCGCCCGCCTTCAGGCCGTCCGTGATCGCGATCATGCCTTCGCCGCGCCGGCCGAGCTTCACGGCGCGCGGCTCGAAGCGGCCTTCGCCACGCGCGACGAGCACAACCTGGCGGTCGCCGCTGTCGATGACAGCTTGCTCAGGCACCGCAAGATACGGCGTTTCTCCAGAACCGGCATCGATCTCCACGTCGGCGTACATCTCGTGCTTGATGCGGTGATCGAGGTTCTTGACCTCGATCCGCACCGAGGCGGTCCGGGTCTCCCTGTCGAGCTCATGCAGGATGAATGTGACCGTGCCGTCGAACGTCTCGCCGGGCAGCGCCTTGAAGCGCACCTTGGCCGGGTCTCCGATCTTGATCTCGCCGAGATCCTGCTCGGCGACGCTGGCGATGACCCAGATGCTCGAAAGATCGACGAGGCGGTAGAGCGGATCGCCGATGCGCATCATCATGCCTTCGACGACCAATTTCTCCATGACGACGCCGGACGCGGGCGAAGGATAGTCGAACGACGGCGCGATCTCCTTGCTGCGCTTTGCTTCCGCGACCACCTCGGGCGGAACGCCGAGAATCTGGAGCTTCTGCTCGGCACCGATCACGCCGGCAATGGCGCTCGATTTCGCTTCCACCAGCGCGCGCAGGAAGTCCGGGCTGTAGACGAGAAACAGCGGCTCGCCGGCCTTCACGTGCCGGCCTTTCTCGTTGACGTAGAGCTTCTCGATAAAGGCGTCGGCCCTGAGCGTGATCACGCGCAGCGTTCGCTCGTCGGGCTTGGCGATTCCGGGCGCATGAATGGGTTTCGCGAGCGCGACCACTCGCGCGTCCTCGGTGCGCACGCCCGAGCGCTGGATCTTGTCGAGGCTCACCTTGACCGTCGCGCCGCCCTCGTCCTCGCCCTCGTAGACGGGGATGTAATCCATGCCCATCCAGTCCTTCTTGGGTACCGGGGAGGTGTCCGGCAGACCCATCGGGTTGCGGTAGTAGAGCGGCTTGCGATCGGAGTGGGCGTTCTGCGGAGGTGGCGCAGGCTTACCGGCAAAGCCCTTCTCCTCGTCCTCGTAGACGGGCAGGAAATCTCGGCCGTCAGCCGTTTTGGTCGCGGTTGGCGAATACTCCGCAACGCCATCGGGATGCTTCCAATAAAGCACCATGCGGTTGGCCGTCACCGATACCGGCGGAGCGGTCACCGCCGTGACGGTCGTGAGGCCTGGCCACTGGCCGGTGCCGGCACGATAGCCCGCAACGGCGGCTGCGAGGACGGCCACGATGGCCGCTCCCGCGAGGAGCGATCTGTTCATGGCGCGCTCCTTAGTCCTTAGCCAGGAAGACGACGCTGCCTTCGATGGTCTCGGGCTCGCCGGGAACCTTGGCTTGCAGCTTGAAGGCCCAGTCGCCCGCCATAGTGATGTCGGCCTTGTAGCGGTAGACACCGGGCTCGCTGGAGGGGAGCGCCTCGTGCTTGGCCAGCATCTCGTCCATGCCGTCGGGCGACATGTCGAGCTGCGTCCGGAAAATGACGGCGCCCGGCACGGGTTTGTCTGTTCGCTTGTCGACGAGCCGGACGCCCAGCTCCGCTCCCGCGTCGTTCTTGATCTCAGCGCTGACGGGCTGGAACTCGTAGTCAGCGGCTCCGGCGAATGCGGCATGCGTGTTGATGATCGCGAGCCCGGCAAGGGTTGCGATGCGAGAATACTTTCCGATCATGATGATCAGCCTTCCTCGAATGGTGGATGCGAGCGCCTGGACGGGCGCGTGAAACGGCCCACGCGCAAGGGCAGCGGCCCTGCGGCAGACGCATGTCGATCGCACTCAGGCTCGAGGAGGAGGCAGGGGAGGTCGGAGGTGGATCACGTCAAACCGCGCTGACGCGGCAAACAGCAGACGCACCGGAGCGGGGAGCGCGAGCTTGGACTCGCGCGGGAGATCGCCGACGACGTTCGAGCACTTTACCTGGCAGGCGTCCGGCGTGCAGACACCAGACTTGCAATTGGGGCAGGTCTCTTTCTCGCGCTCGACGGGCGCGGGCCGATCCGCCTTCATGCCATGGCAGTCGGGCATGTCGACGTGGCTTGAGACGCGCTCGATATGTTCGGCCGCTTGCTTAGGCGCAGCCGCCCCGATGCCGGGCGTCACAGCGACGCTAAGCGCCACGAGTGCCCCGATGTACCGCCGCAATTTGGAGATTTGACGTGCCATGATGCAGGCTAGTGCGAAACGATGGCCGGGGTCAATGCGGTGCCCGGGCGAAAGCATTAACGTCGCGTATGCGCTCGTGAGCGGACGTCGACGACGCGGCGCCTCGGGTCCGTTTTTGGCCCTGAGCGCCAACAGCCTTTGGCGGGTTTTGCATCGCCGCGACAGCCTGTATCCGCAAAGCGAGTTAGCGCTTCGTCCCATTTGCAGAAGTTGGAGGGTGCGGCGGAGCCCGGCACTGGCCAAGCCTCAGAAGTCCGCTGATCGACGCTGAGCTGACTTCGTTCCCGCCGGCTGGGGTCGGTATATGCGGTCCCGACTTGTTCGTGGTTATCCCGCGGAACCAAAGCCCCGGCTCGCAAACAAATGCTGCCTTGGCCAGAGGCGGACGCTCCTAGATGATCAGGTTGCCTGCGTTAAGTGATAGAGCGGATTGCGGAGTGTATCTGTACTTTCGATGGTCCGCCACTTGGCAACTGCCAAACAGTCCACTAGCGTTAGAACGGCTTTGAATTTGACGAGGGTGCAATGCAGATTTTCAAGTTCGGCTTGGTAGCCGCAGTTACGGTGTGCGCGTTCTCGGTGACAGCACAGGCCGCCGATTGTACGAGGGTCTCAGCCATTGGCAACAACTTCACGCACGATGCTGCCGTGCTGTTCTCGGAAAACGCTCTTAAGAATACGATCGCGGGGCGAGGTCTCATACCCAAGGGGCCAGTGAAAACCACCTGCGATTCAGGCTCGGCGATGATTGAATGCCACTCTTCGCAGACGGCCTGCACGGGCGGGACGCCAGCGACCTGCTTAGGACCCTGGCTATGCTTCTGAACCGGCGCGAGACGTAAACTCGTTTCGAATCCTTTACAATTCGCACATGGCAACAAGATGCAAATTGCGCTTGGCCAATGGTCGGCGAGCGCCGTTTAGCGGCAAAGTCCCAATTGCGGAAGTCGACATCGACGGGTCGCCAGATGCCACGTCTATCGGCCACTAGGTCCGCAATTGAGGGAAGTTCGGACGCCACAATGAGCGTCGATGACCCAAAGCGGACGTCGGCAGTTGATACGCTGACGAAGGGCACAAACACTCGTCTACACGTCTTTTCAGGCGCGCTGCGGCGGCGGCATCAAGAATGTCCGATGAACGGTTTTTGGCGTATGAAATCCGCTTTCTCCAGACTATCGAGTATGAAGCTGGCCACTTCGGCGCGGGTGATCGACCTCAGTTGCAGCCTGGCTGGAATTTCCGTGACTACCTGCCAAGGGCCCGGCCCTGCGGTGGCGGCAAAGGGCGCGGGCCTGACGATGGTCCATTCCAGATCGCTCTGTTCAATGATTTCCTCTTGCAGATCTTTGTCGGCGTAGCGGTTGCTGGTGAAAAGTGGGTAGATGATCGCGTTATAGAGCCACCCGCCGTGGCCTTTGCTGTCGCCAGCACCGATCCCTGTAACCGCAACAAGACGCCTGACAGCGGTTGCATTCATCGCGCCAAGGACCGCCTTCGTGGTCTCTGAGAACAGGGTTGTTTTACCGATCCCGTCGATGCCGACACAAAGCACAACAGCGTCGTGACCGGCGATATGCCGTCGCAAGAACGCCTCATCGGTAGGCGAGCCGACGATGACGCTGACGGCCTCGCTTTCAATGAGTTTCCCCGCACCGCGGGTTTGCGCGGTGATACTGTGTCCCCGCGCGACGGCTTGCTCCAGCAAGCAGGATCCCACACCACCCGAAGCACCGAGAACAAGCAACCGCATATCGACCCCGAACATTGATGCTGTTCGCTGCTCATACCTGCGGCATCCGCAAGCGGCTGCATTGAGTTCGCTCAAGCTACCGCTTCTAGCTCCTCGGAGACGACGAACCTCCTGCAGGTGCGTCCCAGAAGCCGACATCACCGGGCATTCGATGTTGCTCCTTGCGGCCCGCGCGGGTCAGGTCCGCTTTCGGTGGCGAACGGACATCAACCGGTTGTCGTAACGTGGCTGGTAGCCAGAGCGGACCGATTGTGAATTACGAGGTTTTATTTCCGCGGGCCGAGTTCGTCATGTGCGACCTGATGATTGATGGGGAACAGGGCTTCTCCCTTGTAGCTAAGCGCTAATCCCACATCGGGAACTATTTTGCGCCGTGGAGCTTCCTTGAGACAGACCTTACTGGAGCTCTATGCCCGTGAACCTATTGCTCTTAGCACTATCGACCGTAGCAACGCTTTCGCTTGCGGCTTGCGGCGATGAAACCGACACCCCGCAATCCGCTACAACAGGCCCGGCTCCAATGCTTGCCGAGCCCAAGTCCCAGCTCGTACCGACCGTGAACATAGCACCCGCCATAGGCTGGCCCGAAGGTGGTAAACCAAGGGCGGCAGACGGGCTGGCCGTGAGTGCGTTTGCCGGTGGGCTCGACCATCCGCGCTGGCTCTACGTACTCCCCAACGGGGACGTGCTAGTTGCAGAAACTAACAAGCCAGAAGGCAGCGGCGGCCGCAGCGGGATTGCCGGATGGGTGATGGGCAAAGTGATGGCGCGGGCTGGCGCGGGTGTTGCCAGCGCCAATCGCATCACACTGCTTCGTGATGCCAACGGCGACGGCATCGCTGAGACCCGTAGCGTGTTCCTTTCGGGACTTAACTCGCCGTTTGGAATGGCACTGGTTGGAAAAGACTTCTATGTGGCCAACACTGACGCCATCATGCGCTTCTCGTACACCGAGGGCGCGATAGAAATTCGCGAAGCCGGAAGCAAGATTACCGATCTGCCGTCTTTGCCTTTCAACCATCACTGGACGAAGAGCCTTATCGCTTCCCCAGATGGCACCAAGCTTTATGTGACCGTCGGCTCAAACAGCAACGTCGCCGAAAACGGAATGGAGGCGGAAAAAGACCGCGCAGCTATTCTCGAAGTCGAGCCCGCGAGCGGGACCAAGCGTCTGTTAGCTTCGGGATTGCGCAACCCAAACGGAATGGGCTGGGAGCCAACGACCGGCGTGCTTTGGACGGTGGTCAACGAGCGCGACGAGATTGGCAACGATCTTGTTCCGGACTACCTAACGTCGGTCAAGGACGGTGGCTTCTATGGATGGCCTTACAGTTACTTCGGCCAGCATGTGGACACACGTGTCACACCTCAGAAACCAGATCTCGTCGCCAAGGCAATCGCGCCGGATTACGCACTCGGCGCTCATACTGCCTCGCTCGGCCTCGCGTTCTCGGGCGGCAGCTTGCTACCGGCGGAGTTACGGCAGGGTGCATTCATTGGGCAGCATGGATCTTGGAACCGCAAGCCGCAGAGTGGCTATCAGGTTGTCTTCGTGCCGTTCCGCGACGGTAAGCCTGATGGACAACCAGAGCCTGTTCTGACCGGATTTCTCAACGACAACGGTGAGGCTCAAGGCCGTCCTGTAGGTGTAGCCATCGACCGCGCTGGCGCGCTGCTAGTCGCGGACGACGTGGGCAATATCGTCTGGCGGTTGACGCCGGACAGCTCCCCCGCAAGCACCGGACACTTACCCGTAGGTGCAGACTAAGCCGCGCCTTCTCAACATTCGTGACAGAAGTATACGGCTGGAGGGCTTTCTTCCATAGTCACTTACGAGTGTGAACGTCACAGCACGACTGCAACGTGGCCGTAATTTCGTCGACGCGATTTGCCATGAAGGTTGGCGTCAAGGATCATCTTGTGCACCTGTCGTTGGTTGAGCGCAGGAGCGGATGTGAGCGATGGCGTCGGGCGCCGACTTCCATCCTTCGATCCTAGGCTCAGCACCAGCAAAGTAGCCGGCAGTCGCAAAAAAGCTTTCAATCTCCTGCTGAAACTGGCCGCTGAGTTCGCTCACCTCGCCTTCCGGAGCTTGATACCAGATCGGTACGACAACCAGACGGGGATTGGAAATTCGGCCGAATGGCTTTTTCTGGGTAACCTCGACAATTCCGAGCGCCCTGCAATTCATGATCACTCCAGGATAGGTTCCTGTGCTGTGGAGGACCATAGCGTCAACCGGATCCCCATCCGCCCCTTGGGTTCCGGGAATGAACCCCCAGTCGAAGGGATATGCCAATCCCTGAGGCAACGAACGCTTGACGCGGAAGGCATTCAGATCCGGCTCAAACTTCAGCTTCACGGTTGCCCCGCGCGGGCTCTCAATGACCGTCCTGAGGAAACCGTCAGCATCAAAGGCAGCGAGTTGGTCGAGCCGCATTGCACAAATCCAGCATTTGGGCTGGCAGGCGTAACCTGGTTTCGACCGACCGCAAGCCAGCCATAAAGATGAGGCCGGCAAAGCAGTCGCCGTCCCATGATCTAACTACCATTGCCAGTCTCATCGCTTGTGCGGATATGCCGAGGCCTGCTCCAAATGCAACAAGCTAAGATGGATGCGGAATGGCAAGCGCTTGTCCACTTTGAACTCGTTTCGGAGACGGGCCTTAAGCCGATCGCTTGGTGAAGGGATTGGCCAATGCCGATCAATCGTTGTCGCTCGACGCAACGCGCCGATGCTCTGCATGAACGGGCGGGGCATTGTCTCCTCCAATCATTGCAATTTTAACGCCGACCGGCCGCGAGTGTTCCTAAGATCAATTCGCTGATCGTACCGGGCGCTATTTATGGTGATACCTTGCGAAAACGATATCCGGTGTTTGTCAAAGAATTGCGTAACGTTTATTACCGACAAGCGGATAATTCGTTTGTGATGGTGTCCGGTCAATCAGAGAACAAAAAATGGAAGCTTTATTAAAGCTACTGCCGCCCCCTCAGCCGCTTCTGGTTCGCTATGGCATCACCGTTTTGATGGTAGCGCTGATGTTCGCTGTGAAATTGGGGATGCAGAATGCGACGGGGCTGTACGGCTTTATAGTGTACGTACCTGCCGTTGTGGCGGCGGCGCTACTTTTTGATCGAGGCAGCGGCTATCTTGCGGTTGTCGTGAGTGCTGCATTCGTCGCGTCGAGCGTGCCGTGGACAGCGGACAGGGCAGATGCTCACCTATCGGCGCTCGCTAGTTTCATCATCGTTGGAAGTGGATTGGTGTTCATTAGCGAGGGACTTCATCGAGCGTTGGAGCGCGCCGAAGCAGCCACTCGTGAGCGAGATCTCTTGTTGGAGGAGATGAGCCACAGAGTGAAGAACAAATTCTCCATGATCAATTCGATCATTGGATTGCAGGCCAAAAATGCGCCGCCTGAAGCAAGAGTGGCTCTCGATGCGGTTGCCAGCCGCGTCCTCATAATTGCCAACGTTCACGACTTCTTGCAGCTCTCGCGTCATCAGGGGCTGGTGGCGATGTCCGGATATCTCACCAAACTTTGCGGCGCTCTTGCTGCGGCTGGCGCGCATATGCGGCCGATCGTGTTGGCGGTTGATGCCGTTGATGTAGAGTTTCCCCCACAGAAGGCTCTATCGATTGGGCTTATCGTGAACGAGCTGGTGACAAATGCCCTTAAGTATGCGTTTCCGGAGGATCGAGCGGGGACAATTCGGGTTCAGCTGCGTCGGATTGACGGCATATTTGAATTATTGGTGCGCGATGACGGCATTGGTTCCACTGGTGATGTCCACCCTGGGTTGGGTACTAGGCTAGTTAATGTGCTGGCAGCCCAAATTGGTGGGTCCGTTCGGTGGGAAAATCAGGACTCGGGCTGCTGCGTGATCGTATCTGGTTTTTAGCTGCGTCAATCGGAACTCTGATGCCTCTCGCGTTCGGCCGGGATGTCGACACTTTTGCCTAGCGTCTCCCGCACATACAAGCGCCGCACAGCCACATCCCCAACAATGCTGAGTGGGTAGCCTAATAGGAGACCCAGCGGACCAAAAACAATTCCCATAGCCACCGTCGCGAACAGACCGACTGCTGCCGGTAACTCAACCACCCGCCCCACAAGCAAGGGCATGATGATGTTGTTCTCGAACTGTTGGACGATGACGGCAACGATCAGCGCCGCCACAGTCACATCCCAACTCACGGCTGAAGCGAGCAGAAGCGCCGGTATGGCCCCGATGATCGGGCCGATATAGGGGATAAATTCAAAGGCTCCCGCGATCAGGCCCAGAGCGAGCGGAGAAGGCACGCCGACAAGCCACATGCCAACGCCCGTCATCACTCCGATCAGACACATCGCGATCAGCTGCGCCCGTAACCACTGGCTCAGCGCGAACCTGCAATCCTCAAGTGTCGACGACATGACAGACTGCCAATGCTTGGGAACGAGGGCAACGAAACCGCGCCGATAGGTGTCCGGGGCGGCCGCAAGATAAATGCCGCCGACGATGATGAGGATCGAACTCGCCAAGGCGCTCAGCACACTAGAGCCCAAGGCCACCGCCTGAGACGCAAACTCTCCCAAGGCTGAACCGCCAACGCTTTGAGACAGCGCTTCGAGATTGAGATCTTGCGTAAGTGTGCGCAGCGCAGCCGGAGCTGCATCGAGGAGATACTCAGTCTGCTCTGCAAGGCGACCACCGAACTGAAAGACAATGCCAGTCAAAAAAAAGACGATCAGCGACAGCGCTACTGCAATTGCAACGGGTTCGGGCATTCCGGTCGCGCGCGTAAGCGGCTTCATCATGGCGCGTAGCGCGATCGCACAAAGCGCGGAAGCGAAAATCAAGAGCAAAAGGTTGGATAGTTTCCACAACAGCAATGCGAGCGCGCCGATAGCGAAGACAGTTAGAGCGCGTTGAACGAACATCCAATCTGTCATGGCCAGGCCCCGACACTTTTAAGGCTCGGAACCTGGCCACGACCTGGTATTCTCACTTCTAGGACCCCCAGTAAACTGGGGCCCCATAGTGTTCATGCGTCCTCTTTTCCCAACTTCGATCGGACCAGGAATCGTCGCTAAATTCTGGCGCATTGCGAAGTTGGTCTTCAGTGATGCCAGTGCGATAGCCGGCAACTGTGGGGTCGTACGTTAAAGCTGACCAGGGGATCGGATAGTGGCTATGAGCTAGTCCGAGCACGCCGCCAAAGCTCATGACGACGTAGACGACGCGGCCGCTCACCTTCTCGATAAGGAGATGATCGATCTCCCCGATAACATCGTCACCCGCTCCAAGAACGTCAGTGCCATGAACGTCCTCACTGGAAATCAATCGATGGTCTGGATGGGCTGTTGCGCGAGCCATTGTGGGCCTCCTTTGGGTTTTGTTGAGTCTGGAGGCGCAAAAAACGCCTACCATCATAACAGCGCATGACCGAGAATCGTTGCGTAGGCGAGATCCAGTGCTTCGGCTCATTTCGCGTGCCGCGCGTAGGTGCGTGCCGCCAAAAATTCGACGTGCCGAAGCTCTCGACACTTAGGGCGCCCCGGAAGAGCTACCTTCGAGTTTGTCCGTGAGATTGGTGGAGTGTTCTTGGGCACGTTCAACGATCGTGCATCTTGACGGCCACGCCGGCCGATCTGACTGCGGTTGCCTTTAAGCGCTATAGCCGCAGCGGGAAACCGTCATATCAGTCACGGTCATGCGACCAAACGATTTAGTCGGCCGACGAGCCGCGTCTGTGCGTTTTGAACTTAGTTGTTAGTTCAAGATGCCCAAGAGGTGCATCGCAATGATGGCGATGAGTGGGACGCCTAGCAGCCAAAGCACCAAATCGCGGATCATGAAGTGTTCCTTCTGATGTGTTAGGCGCCTTTGCGAAGAACCACGATTGAGAAACGCGCCGGAATGCTGTGATCGCGGTGGTGTCCGCCTCTCTGCGCGGCGTACCATGCGGCGGCCAATCCAAGCAGCAAAGCGGTCGCCGCCGCGAGACCAGCCGCTATTGCTGCCTTCCTCGCTGTATTGACGGCTTCGAGTCCCTTAGCGAACACTTCGTCAACGCGCTTTTCTGCGGCTTCCGGCGGCAGGCCGGTGCGGCTCGCAACGATTTGGGCAAGATAGGCCCTATCCTCAGCCTCAAGGGACCCATTAGCCGTCGACACAATAAAAATACGGGTCAGCTCATTTTCGTTTAAGGGCTGAACTGTCCCGGACGGCTGATTTGGAGGAAGGGCGCCGGGTGTCGGGCGAACGAGCGCGTCGACGGATGAAGCAACAAGCCCACCCCTGTCGCTTATTGCGGCCTTTCCAAGCTGCCCTCCTACCTGAGCAGCTGTGCCAGCTGCGAAAAATGCCAATACGACGCCAATGAACAGCGCGGTCGACCACACCAAGAGACCGTGGACGCCATCGCGAAACTCAACCTCGTCAGGATTTGTGCTCCATCCTCCGCGCATGCGTCCCGCGATGTAGCCCCCAATCAGCAGCGAGAGGATCGGAACGAAAATGGTCCAAAATGCCGACAGCGTTGCGGCCCACTTTCCGTAAGACTGGGAAGGATACGGAGATAGGAGAGACAAACCTATAGCTGCGCCAGCGGTGAAAAGCACAAAGGAAATGGCGGACGCTGCCACTGCGCCGGCGAAGACGGGCGCCCAATCGACAAAGTTTGTGCGAACGTCTGAGAGAGGCGCTTCTGCCATTTTGTTCTCCTTAACGCAAACCAAGTGCGCCAAGAACGAACATCACCACGACGACCAAGCCAATGAGATAGATGATTTCATGCATGGGTTCACACTCGACGGACTACAAAACCCACAACCCCACATCGATCCCTTTGTTCCGGCTTTGCGAGGCCAGATCATTTTTTCATTTCAATTTCGCCGACCACTTCGGCATTGCGGTAGTGAATGCTTCGCTGCGAAGACGCGTTTCCCGGGAACTATACCTCCTAACACCGATTTAGATTCACCAACGCGTCAGCGCTCCTCGAGTTCAGCCGCAGACCAAGTGGTGCGGTCGGCTTACGCCCGACCTCAACTCAAATGCTGACGTTCAACAAGCCAGGAAGGAACCGGATATGAAGAAGATAGTGTGTGCGTTTACGGCCTTGTTACTATCCGCGTCGGTAGCGGTGGCAGGAGCCGAAGCTGAAAAGTCGACCAACGATGCCGCCACCCCGGGCACTGAAGCCGGCCAGCCGACCTCTGATCGGAGTCCCGGTAAGAACACATCTGTTCCGCTCTCCCAGGCGACCAAAAAAGACGGCGAAACGTCTGATCGTACGCCATCCAAACATGAGGGTCAGGACACGCCACCGGAGCAGCCCAAGTAACACTCATACTGAACAGCTGTCGTCGCGAGCGGGGTATCCCATCGGGACCGCGAACTTGGCGGGGACAGAAGTCAAGCTGGTTGAGTATTTGAATGACGTCGGGGCAAAAGGATTAGGAGAGTGGTATGAGAAGAATAAAAACAGGGATGCTAATGGTTGCCCTCGCGGGAGTGAGCTTCTCGTCGTTCACAACGCTCTCGACCGCGGCGCCCGATGGAGACGGTCGTCCCGCCATTCGTGGAGATCGAGGGGGAAGCGGCGAAAAAGCCTTTCGCGGCGCCCCGCCGGATCGCGTTAATCGCGGCCCAAGCGACAGAGATTTTAAGGGCGTCGACGGCCGACGGAAAAGTGGCGTAAGGGTCGAAGGAGATCGGCGTCGCGATTGGAATGGCCCGGGTTATAGAGATCGTATTCGCAGAGGCCATCGCTATGCGTGGGGGCCTGGAATTTCGTTCTATCTGAGCGATGGTTATTACTACGGCGATTGCGGCTGGTTGAAACGCCGCGCAATCGAAACCGGTTCTCGAGTGTGGTGGCGCCGCTATGAACGGTGTCGAATTTTTGATTAACGTCGTTTTTGCCTGATCGCGAGCAAATGAATGGACCTCGGAGACACAGTGTCTTCGAGGTCCAGCGATTTATATGACGCGCGCGTTAGTCAGAACTCTTGATGGCAGCAACGACACCGCCGAAAATTGCTAGGCCCGCCAGGATGCAAATTGCGTCACGATCGGCGCAAATGCTTGCGATCGAACTCATTCTCGGGTGTTCGTCCGACACACTTCTAACGTGCTGGCCATCAGCAGCGACCAATATGGGTGTTTGATGCGCGCAACCTGCGGGAAACGAGGAAATCAGCACCACGACAGCCAATCGGCAAAGTCTGGATAGCGCCAAGGTAGCCTCCTATCGAAGAGCGGCCGCCCAAAAGCACACCTGAGTCGTCACGCTTTTACGCGATGAAATTTTGGTGGCCGATAAACGTCACGTTGGGCGAGTTGCGCTTCGGCAACAACCGTTACAGGAGCGAGGCAATGTGCAGGATGTGGGAACGGCTTTCTATGCCCACATGTTTAGCGGAGCCTACACAAATAACTCTCCCTCAAAACGCTGAAGTCGGTTTAAGTGAAAACTCCCAAGAAAAATCTCCGAGGCGGTAGGCCTCTCTGGGCGGATTCACCTCGCATTGCCATCCGGTGCCGTTCTCGTCTTGCGCAGGAGCGATGTGACGTCGTCGTTGTCGGCGCTGGCATCAGCGGTGCCCTTGTCGCGCTCAAGCTCGCTGAGCAGGGCCACGACGTCGTCGTTGTCGATCGCCGAGCTCCCTGCCGCGGAAGTACGCTGGCAAGTACCGCAATGATTCAGTTTGAGCTCGACACGACGCTTTCGGATCTTGCCGACAAGATCGGCGCGGCTCGAGCTGAGCGTGCATACTCCCGATCATTCCAGTCTGTACGCGCGCTTGGGGATCTGATCGCGCGACTGGGTGTGAGTTGCGGCTGGAAAGAACGCAACGCTCTGTATCTCGCTGGGACCGAGAACGGATGGAGAGCGCTCGAAGCTGAGGCACATTACCGGGCAAAGCATGGCCTGCCGTCCACGTTCCTCGACGGAAGCTCGCTCAAATCAGGCTTCGGCATCGCTCGAACGGGCGCAATTCTTTCCGAAGGTGCTGCCGAGGCCAATCCGGTTCAACTCGCGACGGCCTGCTTGCGAGCGGCGCGACGTCTTGGAGCGAGAGTTTATGCGCCCCACGACATCAGGCAGGCGCATCCGCACGCCCGAGGCGTCGACCTCGAAACGGAAGAAGGCGCAACGATTTCCGCACGCCGCGCGATATTCACCACCGGTTATGAGATCGTCTCCGGGGTGCCACGAGCCAAGTTCGATATCACGTCGACCTGGGCTATCGCGACGCGCCCGCTCGCAGCAGCAAGTCTTTGGCCGGGTCGTTGCTTGATATGGGAAGCCTCCGACCCTTATCTTTACCTGCGCACCACCTATGATAACCGAATTCTCGCAGGTGGAGAAGATTCGGGGTTGCAAGACGACGAGCGGCGCGACGCGGCAATCTCGAACAAAGCACACCGGCTCCTTCACAAAATCGAAGATCTTCTTCCAGGTCGCAGACTCCAAATCGACTACGCATGGGCAGGTGCCTTCGCCGACAGCCCCACTGGCCTTCCCCACATGTCGCCCGTAGAGGGTCTGGCGAACTGCTTCGCAGTTCTGGGATGCGGCGGAAACGGCATTACCTTCAGCGTGATCGCTGCAGACGTCGTTGCAGCGTGGGTGGCCGGGAGAACCGACAGAGACGCTGACCTGTTTTTCTAGCGATCGCTGCAGGCTGCCATTACGGCGAGACGCAGAGCTTAAACTTGGCGAAATTTCTCCTCATCAATGCACCGACGTGCCGATGCCGCGTCCTCTCGGCGAGAAAAATGGCGGAACTCGAACTTGACAGCGGAATTGATCTTAAAATCCGTTGTGAAAAGGTCTTTAGGCAATGACTAAATCTCAACACCGCACCGCACAAAAAACGCGGGATAAAGGCCAAGGCGACGTCGTCGGAACCAACGTTACGCCGGATAGTGCCGATGCCCAAGAACGCGTTCGGGCAGACGATGACGCCGTTCGCGAGGCAGTTACGGCCAAGCACCACGGCGCCGGTCAGAATTCGGCTCTTCCAGGCCCTCCGATCTCGCCAGAAGTGCAAAAACAGATTCGGAACAAATCGCAGAAAAGCTGAACTTCAGCGGAGGATCACAGCTGTGAGTGATCGCAAAAGCGCCAATCGCGCTAAGCAAGCTGCAGAGGAAGGTCGCAAGCTTCAGGCTGCGATCGATCGCAAGGGCAAGTCTCCGGCAAAGCGGCAGGGGGCCGTGCAAGCGGGCCAGAGGGACTACCCGGTGGAACTCGATGAGATCCATCTGGTAAAGCCGGGAAACGAGGCCGATCTTGCAACTTCGCCCATGTATGAAGCGCCACTTTATGTGGGATCCGCCAAGCTCAAGGGCATGAACGCCCTGATAAGCGGCGGCGACTCCGGAATTGGGCGTGCTGTAGCCGTGCTATTTGCTCGCGAAGGCGCCAACGTTGCGATCGCGTACCTTGAAGAGGAAGGTGATGCGAACGAAACAAAGCGCGCCGTTGAGGCCGAAGGGGCACGTTGCATCCTTCTTGCCGGCGACGTGTCGGATCCCACCTTTTGCGAACAGGCCGTGGAGCAAACAGTGCGGTCGCTCGGATCGCTCGATATCCTCGTCAACAATGCTGCTTTTCAGGAGCATGCTCAAGATATCGCCGATATCACTGATGAGCATTTTGACCGCACCCTCAAAACAAATCTCTATGGCTACTTCTACCTTGCGCGAGCCGCGATCCCGCACATGAGAAACGGCAGCTCGATCATCATGACGGGCTCAGTGACCGGCTTTCAAGGGAGCAAAGAGCTGCTTGATTATTCAATGACCAAGGGCGGCATTCATGCCTTTACGCGGTCGTTGTCGGCAAGCCTTCTCCCGCGCGGAATCCGCGTCAACGCGGTGGCCCCAGGCCCAGTGTGGACGCCGCTGAATCCGGCGGATCGACCAGCGAAGGACGTTAAGAAGTTTGGGACTTCGACGCCTATGAAGCGTGCGGCGCAGCCTGAAGAAATCGCGCCAGCTTACGTTTTCTTGGCGGCTCCGACCTGCTCCAGTTACATCACGGGCGAGCTCATTCCCATCATCGGCGGCTACGATTGATTTGCATGGAACAGACAACCCCATAGCGAGTTCGAATTTGATGCTGGTTATAAACCGGTCAAGCCAAGGAGGCACGCTAATGGGCTTTTTTACTCAAGACATTCAGACGATGGACGATCTCTTCGTGCACACGCTGCGCGACATCTACTACGCCGAAAACCAAATCGTGAAGTCGCTTCCCGATATGATCGCAAAAGCCTCGGACACCCAACTCAAGAGCGGTTTCGAGAAGCATCTCAAAGAGACCGAAGGGCAGATCCAGCGGCTTGAACAGGTGTTTAAGCTGCATGGCGTTGATGTGAGCGGGGTCAACTGCCCGGCGATCGATGGCATTCTTGAGGAAGCGAATGAGGTTGCAAGCGAAGTCGCTGACAAGGCGGTGCTCGACGCTGCACTCATAGCCGCCGCTCAAGCCGTCGAGCACTATGAGATCACGCGCTATGGGACTTTGGTTGCGTGGGCCAAACAGCTTGGCCGCGACGATTGCGCTTCGCTATTGTTGCAGAACCTGGACGAAGAGAAAGCAACCGACAAAAAGCTCAGCTCGATGGCTGAGGCTCGGCTGAATCGCCGTGCGGCTTAAACATTCGCACGGCGTGAGTCCGCCGGGCAAGAAGTGTTGTTTGCCCGGCGGGGTTTCTAAGGGGAAGCGAGGCGTACAGATTGTCGGCTTGTGAAGATTCAAAGCTGAGCTCTATGTCAAACAGCTTTTGGACCACGCGCGGCCAATCTTGTCCGCACTTGTCCACGACGCGCTAGCGCCGCTGATGATCGTGGTCGCGGCCTTGTTCACGCTGCCCGTCTTGCTGCTGGTTACGCTGCTTCTCAGCCGAGCCCGGACCGCCGGTCTCTTCTTGTGGGAGACCACCTTGCTGTTGGTTCCTCGGGTTTTCATCTTTCCGGCGCTTCTGCTCGATATCCTGGTTCTTGTTCGTCATCTTTAGTCTCCTCTTATTCAATGAAAAGGTTCAACTCAACCAAAGTCGGACTCGTTCCGATGAGCATTCTTACTTGTGCAGATTGCTCTGCTCGATCACTCCGATGATAGGTGCTTTGTCACAACTGTCGGGGCAGTAGTGACCTCCAGAGGTATCAGTGGAATGGGATGCGTCGTCTGCAAAGGGCGGTCGAGCGGACGTCGCCGGTGCTTGAGATCTTCTCACTAAATCCAACCCGACAATGACCGCTTTCTCGGCAAAGTCGAAGTAGTTTAGGGCGAACTGCTATGTGCCGATCCTGAATTGGGTTAAAGGAGCGTAGAGGGCTGACGCTAACCTAGTCGCTGACTTGGGCCACGTTAGCGGCTATTCGCAAAGTAAAAGGCTTCGGTGATTGCCTCGATAACGGCTTTGCTTGTCATGCCGTCCGGTGGAGTAGCCAGTGAGGGATCGACAACGAAGCCTGCCTTCCGCAAATGTCCCAGGAGCCGAGTGGCCATCGCATCATCGCTCTGGGCCGCTATGGAGAGATGCGGATAACCGGCGACGGGGATGCGCTGTGAAGGCATAACGAATTCCAAGATGCGATTGCGCATGGAAGCGGCAATGAAATGACCTCCTGAGGCTCTATCTGATTCTTGTTTGATTTTGTGGAGTGGGCGGAGCATTCGCTCTACGCCACTATGCTCTGATGGCAGGGGAAGCGTTGCAAGCATCGGGGCCGGGAGACATCCCTCCGCTCGCGCGCGCTGAGAAGGTTCCCCATAGCATTCAGGCAGAGCAGGCGCTGTTAGCAGCCATCATGGTCAACAATAGGACCTATGATGCTCTGGAGGGTGGCCTTCGTCCGGATCATTTCTATGTGCCGCTGCATGTGGCGGTGTTCTCTGCGATCGAGGACATCATCAACAGCCGGGGCGGCGAGGCCAATCCAATCACGCTGTCGGAGCGCCTGCGGGGAAGCGCCTTCGATGCAGGCAAGGATCTGTTTCCGCATTTGAGCCGGATGTTCGAGAACGCGACCTTCGCCGGCGACGCGAAGAGCCTTGCTGAGGTGATCGTCACCGCGTATCGGCAACGTCAGCTGATGGGGTTGGCTGAGAGTGTCCACAAAGAGGCTCGTGCGGCAAGTAAGCCTGAAGACGTAGAAGCCATGCTCGATGCGGTCGGCAGCGAGGTGTTCCGCCTGGCGGACATGGGCGGGGAGAAACGTGCTTCACGCAGTCTGCGGGAGCATCTCATCGACGTTATCCGGCAGGTGGGTGCGGCCAAGGAGAGCGGGACTGGCATTACCGGGGTCACCAGCGGGTTCATCGACATCGACCGCTTGCTTGGCGGGTTTCAGAACAGCGACCTAATCATCTTGGGTGCTCGGCCGAGCATGGGGAAGACGAGCCTTCTGGTAAATATCGCGCAGACAGTGGCGATGCGTCACCTGAAGGGCGAATTCAACAGTGGCCCGGTTGCGATGTTCAGTTTGGAGATGAGCGCAGCGCAGCTCATGCAACGCGTGCTGTCTAACGCGTCTGCGATCAACGCGCAGCAGCTTGCCGTTGGGCGGGTTACAGACGCGGATATGTTGCGGCTGGTAAAGGCGGCCAACGAGCTTCACTCTTTGCCGCTGGTCATCGACGATACGCCGGGCCTTTCGATCAGCGCATTTCGGGCGCGCGCGCGTCAAATGAAACGTCAGCACGGGATCGGACTAATCGTTGTCGATTATCTGCAGTTACTGACATGCCCGCTCAAGGGGGATTTCAATCGGGTTCAGGAAATCAGCCAGATCAGCCAAGGGCTGAAGCACGTGGCGCGAGAGCTCGATGTTCCGGTGATTGCCGCAAGTCAACTGTCCCGTCTTGTTGAAAGCCGTGACAACAAGCGGCCGTTGCTTTCCGACCTACGGGACAGTGGGACGATTGAGCAGGATGCTGATGTGGTTCTGATGCTCTATCGCGCCGAATATTACCTTTCGCGTGCGCTGGGTACAGGCGATGAGGCTGGCGTGGCTAGCGACGTGGAGCGCAAGCGGATTGCCGATACGCAGCGGCAACTCGATGCCGTGCGGGGGATAACGGAGGTCATTGTTGCGAAGAACCGCAAGGGGCCGACCGATACGGTAAAGCTCCTCTTCGATGGAGCGACAACGACGTTTCAAAATTTCAAAGCGGGGTGAACCTGCTGATCCTCTGCAGACGCTTCTGCGGGCAATCCGGCTCGAAGATGAGGCTCCTGAGCCTCACCGCCCCTCTTTTCGCTACCGGCAATGCTTTGATGGATTCGTATAGGGGGGCCTTCAGAGTGAGCGGGAGGGGCAGGACTTCTCCCAGTGGTGTGGTTTGTCCCTGAGCGGAGGTGATCGTTTTCGTGGCGACATGAAAATCGATGGTGATGAGGGGTGTGTCAGCCTCGAAGAGGGTTACGATACGTGCCTCACCGTGCTTGATCTTCAGCCAGTAGTGAAGGTAGCGGATCGCATCTGGATGGTCGGCGGTCAACTGGTGGTGCGCGAGCGCGGCCTTGCAATAGAGTGACCCAACGCAATGTCCGAGTGACAAGGTGTCATAGACAAGGTGGCGTGGGTCGTTGGCTTCCTCGAGGGTATAAACCCCGTTGCTCCACAGCAGTGTTCTCTCAGGCACGTTGACGTTGAGGATGTGCCATTGCTTGGCGCGTTCGCAGGAAAGGTCTTGATGATGTTTCCTTAGGATGGCGAGGAGGCTTGCTTTGCCTCGAACCATGTGTGGAGCATTTTTGATGGCGTGGATCATCGGTATGATTGGGAAACCGAGGATCGCTTTGTTGGTTTGGTTGCCGGTTCTGGTGAGATGCCAGAGGAACTTGATGGTCAGGGGGGTGATATCGTCAAGGTCCAGGACCCTGTGGCAATGGCAGAAAATGAGGCGGAGTTGATGTGCGGCGGCGCGTCGAGCGCTGATGTCGGTCGTGAACGATACTGTTGTGGAAATTGGATTGTTGCCGTCGGCGGTCCGTCCTTGCAGGACATTGGTTATCGCATTGTAGGCACGGGAGAGGTTGTGGAAATGTTTGTCGCTCAACATGTGTAATGCCCCTCGATATTTCGAGAAGGCAGTGTCGGCACTGATTTGCCGGAATGGTGGCTGAAGTCACATGTAAGGGGTATTTGAAGTGAAACCCGCAGCACCTAAATGGTGATAAGGCGAAGAGCAAACACGGGAGGTCCCGATCTGTAATCTCTATGCTCATTCGAAGACGCGTTTGCAGGCGATAACGCGCTTCAAGTTGACCGACAACCGCACCGTTTGGTTCGAGCCGAAGTCCGCGATTTTTCCCGGTAACCTTGCCCCGATCATTCGCGTAGCGGAAGATGGCGAACGGGTGCTTGAGGAAGCGAACTGGGGGTTTGTGCGCTTGCCGAAAGGCCTGGCGCCCGACCGGGTTGGTAACGTGCGGAACGACACAATCCTGACCAACCGCTTCTGGACGGATTCCTTTCGGAAGCGGCGATGTCTTGTGCCGTTCAGCAGCTATTGCGAACCTTTAGGAAAGAAGCCCGCGTCGTGGTGGTGGCATGCGCTGAAGGATGAGATTGAGGAACGCCCGTATGGAGCGTTTCCGGGCATCTGGAAGGATTATATCGGTCCTATCAAGAAGAACGGCGAAAACGTCAGTCAACGTGTCTTCGCATTCCTTACCTGCGGAGCCAATGGCTTAGAGAGTGCACAACACCACGGTCGCATGCCGGTGCTTTTGGACACAGATGAGCAATTCGATACATGGTTACATCGTTCTGAGGAAGAGTCCCTGGCGCTTGCTATCCCGTTTCCTGACGATCAGATGCGCATCGTTCAAAAGGGTAGCGCGCGGAAGGATATGTTAGGCGAACAGAGCGATATGGCGAATTGAGGCTCAAAACCTATAGTGTTTGGCGGTATGTTGGACTATATCACAGCCGATGAAGGTAAGTGTTTGGAGTTCAATCATGGCGAAGTCGGCGCAATCGATCGGTCGGGGTGATGTGAGGGAATGGTTTTCCCAGTTGGCGTTTGAGACGCAGCAATCCGTCTTGGATGAGTTTTCATCTGAAGTCGCTGTATCGCGCGAAAAGCGCATCGACCAACTTGAGATTGAGTTGCGGGCGCTTCGTGGACAGACGGTTTCTATTGGTCGGGCCAATGGAAAGGCTACGGCACAGGACACGCCTAAGACCAAGGCGGCCTCATCCAAGAAGGGCATAAAGGTTCCGCCAAAATATAGGGATAAGGCTACTGGAAACACGTGGGCCGGCCGTGGCGTGCAGCCAGTGTGGATCCGCGAATACCTAAAGAAGCGCGGCAACAAGATCGAAGATTTGCTGATTGCGAAGAGTGCTGCGAAGTAGCTGGTACCAACTTAGGGTTTAGTGAGGAGCGGCGCCGAATTGGCTGCCGCTCTTTTTGTTTGATGGGCTAGAGAAGCTGTAGGTCGTGCATAGGGACGTGGAAGGGATGGGGTGCTGCTAATCCTTTGAACAACGGGTCGGCAAGGTAGTTTGGGCGACCGACCAGGGTCATGTCGCTTCTGTTGAATAGCAACTGACTTCCGTCGGCGATGCCATCTTTGGGGTAGGCGCTACCAAGGAAGGTCTTTAACGCCTTGCAGGCAGAAGGGGACCTTGCCCCGAAATACTGCTGGATGGCGCTGTTGTTGATGATCGACTCCCAGTCGTGGGGGTAGATGGCTTTGATCTGGGAAAGATCCTGCCAGAACGTCCAGACGCGCATACCGTAAGACCGCATCAGGGTGATGGCGGATTTCAGGTCAGACATGGCACCCAGCTGAGCTGTTTCATCAATTAGGAACAGTGTTGGTTGCTGTGGGGCCCGCTTGCGGCGGGCAATGGCTGCGAGCATTACGCCGATCCAGAGCCGCAATAGCTTTCCGTGCGAGATGAGTTTGTCTGGCGGAAGGATGATGTAGATGGTTTGCATGGCGCCGGCGGTGATGTCGTCGAGGGGAATAGTGCTGCTGGTGAGGGATGCATGCACGGCTGGTGAGCGCAAGAACCCCAAGTGAGCGTTGGCCGTTGCCATGATGCTCGCGCGAGTTTTGTCGGAAGAGAACTCGGACGAAGTGATGATGTGCTTTAACGACAGCCTTTGGGGCTTGGGCTGCTGATGCCCTTGCGCCGCAAGGAAGGCTTCGTGCGCTTCGTCCATGATAGGAAGGCCGCGGATGCCTTCCTGGACATCCTTGAGGGTTGGTTGACGAGAAAGTTCCCGGAACAGTTCGCAGATGACAGCAACGATCATCGCGGTGGCGCGTTCATCCCAGAAGGGATCATTGAGTGATGCATACTCTTGCATGCAGAGCTTGGCGACGACGGCGGCATCGTCCTCAAAGCAATCAGAATGAGGATCGATGAGGTCCATGGGATTTAGCGAATCTCCCATATCCTCACCAGCAACACGGAACGGATCGAGCCTGTGGACCAGGTGCCCCATTTCCTTCCTGCGTTTGGCCGTGACGGCATAGTTCTCGCCTTTGGGATCGACGATGATGGCTGGTCCTCGCCACGAGAGCAACGCGGGTATCGCGCAAGAGATGCCCTTACCTCCGCCAGTCGGTGCGATGGTGAGGAGGTTTCCTTCGCGGGATGTGTCCCAGATTGGAGATATGCTGTTGTTGGCTTTGTCTTCGAACCAACCGAGCAGCAACCCATTTGATACTAAATCGTTACGTGTATTGCGGGGTTTCATGGGGTATGTCCTGAGGTTTCGCATTACATGCGAATACCTATTGCCCCCTTTGGGTCGAAACTATGGAGCAATAGCTGAAGTGGGGTAATCGTTGCAGCGATGTGACAGGGTTCGATACGAAGGTTTGTATCCTGCATGGACATACCTTTTGAGGGGGCGCTACGTTGTTCGCAAGGAAAGCGAGGCGCGTGGCAATTGCTGATGACAGAGAACAGCAGACTTCACTAAGTCCTGCTTGGTCGCTTGCTGATTATCTCCGATGGCAGCGTGCTCAAGAAGAAAGGGAAGAAGCCGATCGCGAATCCGCAAACGCGCGCATCTTGCAACGCTTCGATCCAGAAACTGAAGCTGCGGTTCGTGCAGCCGAGGAGGGATGGGGCAACAGTCGAAAGTAACACACTACCGAAAGTCCGAGAGGATGCTGGGGTATTTATTTCAATCGATGTGGGTGTCAGGGCGATTTTGGGCGGGCTTCATATCAATATGTTCCGGAAGGAACGAAACTGATCCTCCTGTAGGGCCGCCCTTCATCTCAGGGCGGCCAATTTGTTGGTGCATACCTTGAGCGGCAGAGTGTTCGTGGAGGTGTGCATGGAAGACGTTTCGAGACGTGGGCTGCTTTCCTTCTTTGTCGGAATAGGCGGTGCGGCCGTTGTTGGTGCCCAACCGGTGGTGTCAGCTGAGCAACTTTCAGCCCAACCAGCGATCCCGCTCACCAAATCGTTCAATTGGGCGCGCATGGAGCTTCTGCGCCGTGGTTTGATAGGTGAAATTGGCGAGGACAGATACGACAGTTGGTTCAAAGCGCTCGAGGTGGAGACCTTTGAAGGGGGTGTTTTGGTTGCGTCAGTGCCGGTTAGGTTTCTCAAGCGCTGGATTGAGGAGCACTACATGACGCCATTGTTGCGTGCAGCTCAACGCGCTGATCCGTCTGTTGAGCAGGTGGTGCTTTTTGTACGGAAGCCGAGCAATTTAGGGAAACGGCCTAGCCTAGGGAATCCTGGAACCAGCGCTTGAGCCCCTTTGCGTCGGAAATCGCGTAGTGAGGCACTAAAGAGGTGAGGGGTGTGTCTGGCCGTACAAGCTGTAGGATTAGGCCGCTCGGATAGGCCCGGCCGGGCGAAGTTTCCAAGAGTTGGAGGAGGTGCACCAGATCCTCATGCCAATCCGCAAGGATGGGTTCGCCGGTATGCTGGTGCAGATATTCATAGAGCTTCATTCTCAGGTCGGTATCGTTGATCGGGTCTTCGTTGAGAACGGGAATTACGTTCTCGGAGACCCAAGGTGTGGGGTTCGCAGGAAGGCATCGCACAGCGTAAAATTCGCGGTATCGGCTAGTTTTGTCCGACACGAGGCCGATGGAGATGAGTGCTCCGCCGTGCCCGTTGAATTCGGTATCCAGGAACAAGGTCAATGGCGTTGCTTACGCTGGGTTGATGAGTGTGAGCATCGCAGCGGATAACAAAACGCTACCGCACATGACGACCTTGTAGGTCGACGAGGAGGTGCGCCAGATCTCTAACGGGCTGATGCCGTGCCTGAGATAGACATAGAACAAACCGATTGTGGAACCGAGCAATGGGGCGGTTGGCAGGATATTTGTCATGGCAGCTCCACCTCCGGATTGACAATGATCAGTATACGCCCTATAAAAGCGATGTTGGATGTAACTAAAAAGGGCCCTTTCCGCGGTGAACGGATCGGGCCTTGCTTATTTCTGGCGGAAGATCAGTACGAAACTGAACTTGCCTAGCCAGAAGGTCAGCGTGCCGGCAAAGACCATGGCACACTCCTTTTTTGTTGAATGTAACTGGAAGCGGCCTGCCTTGCGGCTCTATCGTTCTATCATGGAATGATGCTGCCCGATTTGGGCGGCTTAATTACCTGCCGCAACGTTACGCACAAATATCAAACACCCACGTCAGGAACGAGATTTTCTGCGTTTGAGAGGTTCGGCTCTGGTTCACCTGGGAGGTAGGCTTATAAAGTGCGGACGACGTTGGTGACCCAGAGTGGAAGTGTGCCGGCGGCTTGCTCGGTCAAGTGTCCGTGTTCGGTATGGAACAGGCGGGTCATGACGTGGTCGTCCTTAGAGTTGTCATAGACGATCGCATAGTCGGCTGCTGTTATAGCTGCAGGTAGTGTGTCAATGGCTTCGTAATATCTGCGGACGATGGTGGCTTCTGGAATGTCATGACCGCCTGCTCGTGTCCGGGCGGCTACGCGCGCGATGTTGATGGAAGGGTCGTCGGTGCCGATGAAGTAGAGGTGTGAAACAAAACCGTAGCGGCAGGCGCGATTCAAGAGCGCAACGCCGCTGGGGGAGAGGACGGTTTCCAGGGCGAACGATGTTTTGGATTTGAGGTTGGCTTTGATCAAACCCGCTGCGTGGGCGATGGCCTTTTGGCGCGCTTGCGCTGAATCCCAATCGCCGTAGCGGGACCGGGCGATGTGGTCGGGGTTGATGTAGGTATCGGGAGAAATCAAGCCGCTGCTGATGAGCGAATTCGATAGCCGGGTTTTGCCGCTTCCATTGGGGCCAGCGATCATCGTGATGGTCGGCGGCGCGTCATCCATCAGCGTCGATGGTCATGACCGTGGTGTTGGGCGTTGAACCAAATATCCGCGCGCTTTTGGGTTTCTTCGGCGGTGAGGTCTAGCTTGTAGACTTGGACACCATGCGCAGTCATAGCCTTTTCCCATGCGACCTGGCGGGCCACAGCTTCGAGAATAGCCAGTTCTTCGGTACCGGACGGCATCCGGTGAGAGATGAACACTGCGGGTTTGTTGGTGCGTACCATGGGCAAATTGTGGGGCGCGTTTGGTGGTTCGTCAAGGTTATGAGCGCCGGTACTGTAAAATAAGAGCTGATTCGGTGGGTTGGGTATGGGGAAGCAGGAATGGATCTGGCTGGCGGGTTAGCGGCTGTCACGCAGGCGTTGGGTATTGCGAAGGCGCTCAAGGAAATCGACAAGTCGTTTGATGTGGCGACGCACAAGGCACGCGTGGCGGAGCTTTATGAGGCGCTAGCAGAAGTGAAGATGGCATTGTCGGATGTTCGGGAAGACCTCCATGCCAAGGAGGGAGAGATCAGGCGTCTCAACGAAGAGATTGCTGCTCTGAAGAGTGGTGAAGCATGTCCACTTTGTAGGAGGGGTCGTTTGAAGGTGCAATCGATAAAACCGCACGCGCAATTCAAGGCCGTTGGCATGCAGGAGATCACTGTAGTGTGCGATGCCGAAGGGTGTGGGCATAGTGAAAAACGTATGCGCGATCCTTCTGGGATATCGAAGATTGGGCGGTGATGTCAGGAACGCGATTTGTGCGCCTTCCCATGATCAATCAAGATGGGCATCCTCCGCCACCTACCGCTGATGCACTACCTGACCGGTTCGACTGGCCTCGGTAGTCCGGCATCACGCGTTGGCGTATTGGATGTGCTGGCCGTGGGTGTCGATCGTGGCGCTCGTAATTGGGCGAGAGGGCTGGGTCGGGATGTTATAGCTCCGCCACGTTTCGATGAGGTGCGTTATTCTTTCGCCGATAAGCCGGGAAGAGGGAATTGGAACGGTCCAGCGAAGTAGATCTAATGAGTTGGATGCGTGGTTGCGCACTTGATAGGCGCCGATGTGCCAGTTTTGTATCGCTTGAACGATTTGTGCATCCAAAGAGAGGTAATGTTTGGCTTCGGATAGCATGGCGTCCAAAGTGATAATGTCGCGTCTAAGTTGATATTCTCCATCGCGCGATTGCGCGATTTCGCGGTCAAAAACAGCCAGCGCATCGGTCAGATTGCGTAGTTGTATTGAGATAATCCCCGCCTGCACCTCCGGCGTCGAAGCAATCTTGTGCGGCTCCCGTGCCATCGCCTCGAGGTAAGACGCCTGCACCACCAGGTTCTGCACGGCGACCTTGACGAACTCTTCGAACTCCTTCCGTTTCCGGCGCTCTTCGGCCTTGCTGACATACAGCGCGCCAACCACGGCGAGGAACGACCCCATGGCCGAACCGATGAGCGAAGCCCATCCGTCGTCGATGGTGCTCCAGTCGCGTTCCCAGAGGCGGAAGTGGAAGATGAGGCCGCCGAGAGCGGCGAGGGCGGCAATGGCGGTGCCCCACTTGATCAGACGCATAAACACGATGCCCCCCATAAATATCGGGCTAGAGCTGATTGTTCAGGGCGAAGCCAATGTATGCGGCGAGAAGTGTGAGGGCCGCGCAAATTGTGACAAGTTTTAGTATCTGCATGGTGACACTCTTTTGTAGGGTTTTGCAATTGGATGATTTTTGGCGCTTGGGCTGACGTTGAAATGATTTGTCAGGAAAAAATGCGACCAACGGCCGGTGGGGAACCAGCCTGAAGCGAATCCAGCGGGTTTTGACGCGATTTCCGCAGTAGGGGAAGGGGAGGAGTTCCCCACAGGCTCTAAACGAACGGTAGTGACCGTGGAGGAGGTCTGGTCAGCTGGCCATGCAGCATTGACACAGGGGGTAAGGGGAGCTGCCTCGATCCGAAGCGTGTGTGCATACTGTGTGTGCACGTTGTCTGACGCGGGTCAGTCTATTCTGCCACGGTTCGGACATGGAAGCTTTTGTGGAATGGACGGTGCGCCTGATGGTCTACGCTGCGGGAGTGGCCGTGATGTCAGCGCTGCTAGTTGCATGGTGCCTGCTCGTGTTCTTGCTGACTGGCCGTCTGCCATGGATGGTGAGAAAGTATTTTTAGAGTGAGTGTCTGTTTGAATGGTGTGCTGGGTTCAGGTGTTGAGATCGCGAGCGAGGTCCTCCCAGCAGCGCGTCGCTTCTTTGAAATGCGCAAGAACGTGGTCGCGGATTTGTTCGATGCGGATGATCGCTTCGTCTAGCGTTGCCGATTCCTCTATAGCTTTGAGTAGATAGTTTGTGGGCGTGTCTAAGTTGATGTTGGTCACATCGTCGCTCAGCGTGTCTGCTTCGGTTTGTAGTTCTGCGGTGGTTGATTTGAATCCGCTTTGATGTGTGAGCAACTTAACGCAGGACCATAGAAATGCACGCTCTAGCGACCCTTTTGGGAGAGTGTTGAGCCAGGAGGATGACTTTTCTCGGACATCGTTGCGCAGGAAGAATGTGTTTTGGGATTCTCGCGCAAGATAGGCCCTGACATCTGGAAGCGATGGCTGGTGTTGGCGTGAGTATTCGACCGTTTTGTTGCACAGATCGCGGTAAGCTTCTGTGCATGCCTTGAGGCTTTCGTAGATGGGTTCCAGGAATACTTCCTTCCTTCTCCTCCGTATGGTGGGTTCGAAAAATTTTGGCATTTCGTATGAGGCGTCTTTGGCAAACATATTGGCGATGTCGATAATGCTCTTCATTTTTTCGGAGAGGCGGCCAATGACGGTATCGATATAGTCTCCGAGTTTATCTGGGGTCATGGCCTATGGTATCCTGATAAATGGGGGAGTGCTGAATATTTGGAACGTAGCTTGGCGAGGATGCGAGAGGGAAGCGAAATTAGGGCTTTGAGAACAAATCGCCCTGCCTTTTTCTAGCAACGGCGTTCCGATAGGTGGGAGAGCTGGCCTCACGGTCAGCCCAGTCCCGAAAGTATGCGACAGCGCCGCCAGCCGCTTCGAGCGCTGTTTGTTCAAGCCCGTGTTTGCAATATCCGCGAACTCCGAGCGGAAAGGGCACATCATCAGGCGCGCGTAAGGTGATCTGTGACCAGCCCTTGATGCGGTAGTCGTGCGTCGTGCAGATGCGGCACGTGATGCCTCGCCATATTAAGGTTTCATAGGAGGTCTTTCGATTATGCGGCATTGGCCACCTCGCTGGGAAGAAAGCCCATGAGGTACCGAGTTGCTTCGGAGGCCTTGGCAGCCGCCGAGAAGATCGCCTTCTTGTCCTGCTTCATGACCCGGAGCCAATGCGAGAGGTATTGGGCGTGGTCATCGCGCGGATCTGCGGTGATCCCGAGTTCGGCGCAGAGGAACGCGGCGCCAAGCTCGGCAATAAGCTCCTCGATGGCGTAGGCGTTGTCGCCGAAGCGCCCGGACAGGTCACGGTTGAGCCGTTTGGGGCTCCCAGACCAATGGGTTAGTTCATGACCGGCCGTGGATTCGAACTGAAAGGTTCTTTCGGTTTCATCCGATTGTCGAAAGCAGCGTTCGTCGGGTAGCTGGATGAAGTCCTGGGATGGAACGTAGAAGGCTTGTTCGCCACCAATCCGCACATCGGCGCCACTGGCATCAATCAAGCGACGCATCCCCTCATGCCTTTGCAAAGGATCTGCCGTTGGCTGCGTTGCTGTTTCGTAACCCTCTACCTGGCTAGCGTTGAAGATGCAGGAATGTCGGATGGCGAGCCGCTGGCCATCATCGTCCTCGGAGCCTGGGCTAACCTCGTACTGCTTGTAGAAGACAATGAGGGTTCCCTTCTCGCCGGCGCGAACGCGGGCACCGATGGACTGCCATTGCTTGAATGAAGCCCACAACGATGTGGGGTACTGGCATTTCTCGGCAGTACACCAGCAAATCAGGGTGTTGATGCCGTTGTACGGCGCCTTTGTGACGGCATTCCTCGGTATCAAGGCACCCATCCCGCTGCGCTGCCATGGCATGCGGTATTCGCCTGGGTTGGCCTCGATTGCGGCGACGAGCGCGTCCGTCACTTGCTGATGGATGTCGATCGGAGTCTTTTGTTTCATTGGGGTGCTTCCTTTCCTGATGCGAGCCGCACCCGACGCGCGGCTCGTGCGCCGCAGGAAGCCGTGGCCCGCCGGGGACCCGTCACCCGAAGGGCGCGGCAAGGCCGCGAGGCATCGCCTTGACGGGACGGCGGACCGGCTTAGGCGCACGCTTTCGAGCCGCGCGCGGAGAAAGGAAGGTGGTGTTGCGTGTTGATGAAAGTTAAAGTATACAATCAGTACAAAGAAAGATTGTTGGTTTGATCGAGCTTAGTAATACGTTTTTGATGTACGCCAAGCCGGAGAGCTACGCGACGACGGGGCTGGATTGGGGCAAACCAGGCCACCATGAAGCGATTGCTAACGGACTGTTTCAAGTCTTGATGGGTGTTCTTGCGCGCCGGCAGGGAATGATCGGTCTCCCGCAAGATAAAGTCCTACGGAAGCAGCAAGCCCGTGTGGAGCAACGTCTCTCGGTCATTGAGCGCGTTCAGTGGCGCAATGGAACTTTGCCACCGCGAAGGATGGATGATCAGGTAATCGTCTACGCCCTTGAGAAGATGGCTGATGCCTTCGATGAGGGAGCTGAGGCTTGGCACAGGCGTGAGGTCGAGCACGGCAGCAATGTCATTTCTGGGGTTATGTTGGGCATTGGAGTTGGCATGGCGGCCGGAGTTCGTGGCCATGGTGCCCTTGACAGGTTCACGATTGGGCCGTTTGCGGGGCTATCACGGATTGCTGCGTTGGTGACCCGGCCGGATGTGGGTTTGGAGATGGAGGACCTTCCGGCACTCTATGGTTTGGTCAAACGTGCGCGCGACGTGCCGGTTGGACATTCGGCGACAGAGGTCGGATCATGGGCTGTGTTCGACGCTGACTTTGAACGGCTGGAGACAAGAATTCTGAAGCGGGAGGCGGGCAAGGATTTGGCCTGACCCGCTTTCTTTTCAGGATGGTTTGCAGGACATGCGGGTCATTAACGTCCCTTTGGGCATGTAGTCGTTGTCCTGAAGGCGCATGATGCTTCCGAGTACGCCGCCATCAGGAACCTTGATGTTGGGGAAAATGGCGTGAATGGTGAGTTCGCGCGAACCCCCACTGAGCATTCCGATGCTGGCTGCACCGGCGACATGGACGGGGTTTCCCTTCACGACAGGGAGATTGCCGTTGCGGATGACGCCGGCACGAAGGTCGATGGTGATGACATTGTGGGTTTCGAGAACCTCGACGCTGTCTGGTATGAAGTCGCCGTTGATGGCGCTATTCCGCCAATGCTGGAGCATTGTGCAGGTGTAGGTCTGGGCGTTAGCCATCGTGGTTGTGAGTAAAGCAGCGGCGATGATTGACGGACGGATCATGCGGCGGGTCCTTGCTATTGAGGCGCGTTCGGTGTGCTTGATTTCATGATGACGGCATTGTTGGCCCAGCCACGTACGATGGGTGCCGCATTGATGCGGGTCCATTGGCCGTCCGGGCTTGTGTCTTCAATTTCGAAGACGATGTTTGCCCCCAGTGTGCTCATGAGGTTGCCGTTTAGGTCAGGCGCTTCTCTGACGTTGATACCTGCGGTGGTGATCCGGCTGCCTTTGGGAACTGCAACTGGTGTTGGAGTATTTTGCTGCGGGAACGCGGCCGTTGTTTGCGGCCTGCCGCTCCGGGGCAGCTTGCGGAGGTCATCGACCATCTTGGCGTAAGTAACCTGACCAGCGTGGACGGCCTTATCGAAAAGTGTTTGGGTTTCGTGTTCGCAGCGTGCCCCATTGGGCGTGCTGAACCGGTGGATGGGTTCGTCGATGTCACCACCCGCCTCGATGTAGGCGACAAGGAATGCGTGGACGCGTTGGACGTCGGCGTCCTTGGGACTGGGTAGCCTTCCGAGCAGGGTGTCGAGGTCCCTGGTGTTTTCCTTGGTAATAGATGTGAGGCCACCACCGCGAGAACAGGCGGCTGGCATATATGATGTCACTCTGAATACGCGCCCGAAGTTGGCGTTGTGGATGGCGAGCAAGCCAAACAATTCGTCATCGAGGTGTTCGGCGGCTAGGGAGATGGGCTGGTTGTAGTTCGGGTCGGCTCCGCGCTCGAGGTATTCGTTGATGATTGATCGGATAGCTCCAGCTGCTTGCGGAATATGGCGGTAGCGGATGTAGGTCGTGACGCAGGCGGGGAGAGGCTGGTGTTTGCGCATGTGGTCGGGGATATTTGGCAGTGGTTTCGGGTCTGCTCCTTGCGCGAAGGCGAATTTGATGCGGTTCACGGTGCTATAGACGTCGTCGAAGTTGACGGCTTGGAAGGCGTTGCCACGGGTGAAGGTGAGGCACATGGCGGAGAAGACGGTTTGGTCTCCGTCTGGCTGCATCGTTGCATTGAAGGGCTGCTTGAGTTCCTTGAAGACGTAGTCGAAGGCCTGATCGCTGAGGTAGGCGACCGAAGCGGGCAATCTGCCGCCATGGTTGAACAGGGTGGCCACCATTGGGTAGCCGCCGACGTTGTTGGGGTCGATGTTGCCGAGCTGAGCGAGGTCGCGGGCTTTTGCAATGTTGCCTGCGTGGATGGCTGAGAAATACTGGTAGTGGAGCTGGGTGAGGTTCATCCGCTTGGCGGCGGCGGGCTGTACGAGGATGCTAGCGGCGATGCAGGCAAAGAGTACAGACTGAAGGAGACGGCAGGTCATGACGCGGCTCCTGGATCAGGCTGTTTTGGTTTCGAGGACGATTTCGACAACCTCGGACCCGCGTCCGGCCGCCATCAACATGAAGATCAACGCGATCCAGCCTATGATTGGAATGAACAGGCAGATGATGGCCGCGAACCAATTGAAGGTCTTCTTCTTGGACATGGTGATCTGGCTGCCTTCATCGCGCAGCGTCTGAAATCCCCGTCCAGCGTAGGTATTGATGGCTTTTCGGAATGCTTCGGGTGTTTGTACGGTGATGGTGCTCGGTGTGCTCATGACATCCCCCCTTGCTACACGGAAGGGATGCTGGCGGATCAATTACGTGCGGTAAACGGAGTGGAGGGTAACCCGCGTCGATTGACGAGAATCCCCCTGTTGGTATCTACAGGCTCTCTTATCAGCCTAGCGTTGATGGAGGGTGATGCTTTGCAGGAGGCGAAGCTGGTATTTTCCGTTCCACGATCGGACAGTCTCAGGAGAGGACAGCCCCAGTTCTTTCCATAGTTGCGGAACGCTGGAGTTGAATGAAGCGAGCAAAGGGCCCCATTCAGTGATCGCCTGATTTGGAACGGATCCTGTCTTGCGGGCAAGATGCCTAGATTTGAGACGTTCGGCTTCGGTGGATAGCCAGCTGACGCCGTGAATGAGGATGTTGTTTGGAGAGAAGTAGGGTACGCGGCCATCCTCGTGGGGCAACCATTTGACCGGCTCATAAAATGGCTTTGCCGCACGATGGAACACATCGCGATTGTACTTCCATTTTTGAGGGATGCGGGCGCTGACTTTGACCACGCTTGAGCTCATGAATGGCTCGTAAGTGCGGAACAGGCGCCTGCTGGCGTGGTATCCTGCCATGATCGGCATCATGGAGACCGGCCAGAGCAGAGACCATTCTATGGCGCTCTCTGGTCGAATGCGTTTGACGGCGGCGAGGTGGTCGTTGCGTCGGCTGCGGACGGCGTAGCAGAGCTCTTCATTAAACTTTCCGCTGGTAACGAGGCGGTCTGCCGATACCAAAGGCCTTTGCAGGGCTGGCATGAAAGGGAGCATTCGAAGGGTCTTGATATTGTTTCCCTTGAGAAGCGTATCCGACAGAAAGCCACCGAAGACCGCAGGAAAATCACGAACGCTTTCCTTGATAAGTTGCCCTCCAAAGACCTGGGCATGTTTGGGCTCGGCACCTGCTCCGATGAGGCGGGAAACGGCCGAGAAGTTGTCAGCATGGTAGGATCGTGGACGTTGAACTGGTCTGAATGTGACGCCGAAGCCGGCCGCGCACGCTTCGGCGATCCGGTATTCACGTGTCTTGAGCTGATGGAAGGTTATGGCGGTGGGGCTTGGGCGGCTGGGTAGAAGACCAAGCACAAAACGGCTGTCTTCCCCTCCGGAGAGGAAGCACCCGACGTTGGTCATCGGTTCGGTCACGGTTTCAATGTACGATTTAAGGGCGGCTGTCAGCCCTTCGGCCGCGTCTTCAACCGATCGAAATGGTTCAGATTCAGAGGGGGACCAATAGGTACGTACGTCGGGATGGTCCTTGTTCGTGAAGGTATGTGCCGAACCAGGGGCAAGCTGGACCACGGGGCTGTAAATCGTATGAGGGAAGGTAATGGCGCCATGGAAGACATAGTCGGCGACCGAAACCGGGTCGATGTGTTTGGCATTTCCTGAAGCCTCTGCCACGGCATCAACGTGTGTGCCAATGACCAAGGAGGTGCTTCGACCGGCTCTATAGACCGGTATGAAGAGGAGCAGGTCTGTGGTGACCGTGACGGAGCCGCTTTGTTTGTTGATTTGGATGAGGGCGTAGGGGCCGTCTAGATCGTTCTGCCAAGGGGGCAGACTAAGTGATTGAGCGCGGTCGTGGATGATGCGTGTGGCTTCATTGCTATCGGGCTGCATCAAGAAGGAGTTTGAAGCAATACGCAGTGCTGGTCCACCGACCACGGCCGTGATGGTTGTCGGCGTTTCATAAGGCAAAAAACCGCTATAGGGGTTGTTGCTAACAGCGAGGCTGCCCCATTCGCCGTGAAATTCGTGCGTAGCGGGGGCGAGCCCTTGCGGGTATCGGCAGAATAGCAAGTTTGCCAGATAGCCTTTTGGGTGCCTTTCACGGCAGAACAGGAAGTCAGCCATTTCGAATGCCCCTGTTTGAAGACGAACGCCAAACCGGCGATCGGGGAGGGCACTGTGTTGGAAGAGAGCGGTGGCTGATACTGTGTGCTGAGGAACCCCCGGCAAATGATGTAAAACCGGCTGTTAGCTTTTTGGGTTCGACGGTTTCTTAGACTTGATGGCGGTTTGTTCGACATGGCGACGGCGGAAGAGAGATGGTCGGCAGTCGAATTCGCGAATGAACATTTCTGAGAAGTGGCGTTCGTTATCATATCCGGCGCGCAACGCGACGTCGCGAACCAGCAAGCGGGTATGGATCAGGAGGTGTTTGGCGAAGTGCAGACGGGTGAGACGGATGATTTCGCCAGGAGCCGGAGCATTTAGTTTCTTGAGTTCTCTCAGCAGTGTAGCTTGGCTGATGTTGTCTAACCGCTTGGCAAGGGTATCCAGTGTCAACCGGCTTTCGGAAATGGCTCGCTCGGCCGACTTACCGCTGCGATTGGCGTCCCTCTTGATGGCATCGATGATGATCCATTCTTCCTGCACCCATCTGCAGATGAGGTCGTAGACGCGGGCGAGAAAGGGAGACCCCGGAACCAGCAAGGGTTCCATGGGTGGGTACGCAGAGGCACTTTCGGCTGGAAGCTTGTATGTTTTTGGCATCGGTACGGAAGGGGTGATGGCGGACGAATGGCCATCATTCGAGCCGCTTTGCTGAGGCGCAAGCGGCTCACCTCTGTTTGACCTGAAACCCCCTGATAATGACGACATTCCCTCGGTTCCGTTGTTTGATTGTGGATTAATGGATGACGGTTTCTGGCGCGTTGATGCAGTCGAATCGTCGAACGGCTGTATGGAAGCTGTCAGGGTTGAGCCAGAGCCATGTGAAAAGGATCTGGCGTGGATCCATGTTGCCTTTGGCCTGGTTGCAGGCGTAGCAGGCGAGGACAGTGTTCTTTGCGCCTCGCGAGCCACCGCGAGAAATCGGTATGAAGTGGTCGCGGCTGGGAGCATCAGGGTGGGGTTGCTTCTCTCCTGGGTTGACCAGCTTGCCGCAATAGACGCAGTGGCTTTTGAAGCGGACAATGAGCGTTTCTATTTTCACGAGGCGAGCAATCCATAGCTGGGCGGCGAGCGCACAAGGGTGCGCAGCGTTCGCGTGTGAAGGTGCGAAGACTGAATGATGCGATCAGCGCGGCGTGGGCGCGTGCGTATGAATTCTGAGGGGAATTCGGCCGGTATGTTGGCCTGATTGCGTCAAATCCCAGGCGTAAAAATCTGTGATATACCCCCTTATCGGGAGGCCGGCGTGTCTTGTTCCGGGGGGAGGAATTGCTCGGGAGGCGAGACGTTTATGGCTTTTGAGAGCCGTTGGGCGTATTGCCAATCAAAGATGTTGACAGGCCTTCCATTGAGGGCGCGTACGAGGTTGGGTTGCTTCATGCCAATTATTGCAGCGGCTTGGACGTTAGAAATGCCGCGGCTGCGCCATAACTCGGCCGCTCGTTGCCAGACCTCCCGTGGGCTTCTTGCGCTTGTGCGGTAAAAGCCCCATTCACGGGCTTCGATTTCAGTTGGAGGGCGGCTTAGTTCGTCAGCTGTGATGCTGAGTGACGCGGCGAGTGTATCGATGAAATTCAGGTCGATGGATGCTCGTCCTTGTGAAAGAGCTGTTGCGAGATAGGCTTTCCCTTTGAGAGCATTTCGCAGAGGCTCACCGTGCAGGTTCAGCCGGTGGAGATGATAGGCCAATCGCGCCTCGAGGGCGTCGGGGTCTTGGCCATCGGCCAGCAAAGGCCATTTGAAGGGCAGGCGCACGTGCTTTCGTTGTGAAAGCATATGAAGCCGGTTGCTTCCGATCCTGACATGTCAGGTTCTGCTTGCTTTGAGGGGGATGTCTAGCGAGACAAAAAAACCCGCCAAGGTCAAGGACCAAGGCGGGTTGTCGTTAGGAGAGTTAGAGCCATTTGTACGCTGCGAGGGCCATGAACAGACAGCCCACAATCGCTCCAAAGAGACCTGCCAAGTCGCAAGTGGCAACATAGGCAACTGGGTTGAGGCGGTGCCCCAGCCAACGAACCGCTATGTTGATCGTGACCACGGCGCCTACGCCAATGACGTAACAGAATGCGATGCCGAAGCAGATCAACGCGGTCGCGCCGACGCCAATGAGTGGGCTTCTAACGTATTCCCATAGTTCAAACATCTAAGTGCCGCTTTCTCCCTCCACATGCGCCGGGAGGGCATGCGGAGGGTGAACCTCACAAGCGGTATGGGGGGACATATCGTTGCTGGCAAGGGGTGGTATTCAAACAATAATCAAATCAATAACTGTGGTTTCGCGGCGATCCGGATACGCAGGAGCAGTCAGTACTCTCCTCGTCACTCCCAAGAATGGTCGGGGTGATTTGCAAGAGACGTAGCGGTGCGCCGCCGGTATCCCGGCCTCCATGACAGGCAAGTTGTGTTAGAGCATGACAACCTAGATCCACACGGTCATTCAGTTGAAAGTTTGCCGTCCGATAGAGGATTGATATTCGCTATATGGTCGCAGTTCCTGATTTCTCGAAATAGAACGGATAGCGCTCGTGCAACGGCCTTTCCCTCTCGCGTCTTAAGGGACGAGTAGTGCTTTGCGCGCTCGTTGATGTGATACAGGAGCTGAGTCTTTCGCAATCGCAGAAGATCATTGGCATAGCGGGAGGCAAATGTTGCCTCCCCCACGTCGTTGCAATGGTTTTCCGGAGTATCCTTCCTTTGGTCATTTTGAGCGGGCATCGATGCAGGCCCCCCTTGAATTGCGGAAGTAGAATGGCTTGCACGGCCGGTAGGTCCGTAATTTGAGCAAGCGCAGCGAACGGAGGAGGTCATCAATTATGACCCGCAGTTCTTTCACTACAAAATCATCTTGTTGACTTGGGCTCCGTGCCCGCTGCTCGTTCTCGATGGCAATGCGGAGTGCTGCAAGTTCCTTGTTGAGCTGGTCGGTTGTCTTGCTGGCTTGTTTGAGGCTCCACCAATCGTAGATTCTGCCTGCTATCTCGATGGTTATGTCGAGTGCAATCAGCCAGGGGGATGATGCCGCGCTCCGAATGGTGGTTAGGTTGTTGATCGCCATTGAGAGTTCTTTCAACGCAGCGTCTTGTTCGCCTCGTGGCGTAGTGGGGTGTCCTAGATCGGCAGCGATGGCACACTGGCTGCTGAGCGATGCTGCAAGGACCGCAGAGTAAAGAAAGCGGCGCATAACGTGCTCCTAAAATTAGGGGTTATGTGTACGGAAACCTTGCTGTCATTTGGTTTAGCAGTCGAGGTGGAGAGGCCCCTCGAAGAACTCGAATGCTCTGGGTGCGGACTCGCCCAATGTTGTTGAATGTCATTTCAACATGGAAGCGCGAAGCTGCTGTAATTATTGCGCGAGCTGTCAGTCTCGCGTGCAGCGTGGAGGCCGGTTCGTATCATTATCCCAAGCGAAAAAATTGGTTCTGGGGCTTGCTTGAATTGCATGCGGATTGTCTTCGTTGGTACACTCCATCTGTATCAGTTAGAACGCGTCCGCCTGGGGGCATTCACATGAGCACGGAAGGTACCGGTGACATTGTTGAAGTGCTTGATCGCTTCAAGGCGGCGTTGCTGCGGATACCCTCTGAGCTCGCGGAGGCGGACAACGCTGATCGGGGCCGTGGCAAGAATGGCATGACTGGCCAAGCGCTGCTGGCAAAGGGCGAAACATTCAGAAAGAGAGATCCGGAATGCTTTCCTGAGGATCCTTACAGTGATCGGCCCAGGGTAATGTCGCCGAAGGACGTCGAGAGCATCATCTGTGATGTTGAAGCCATATGTGGACCTGGGGCGCTTGCTCAGGCCTATCGTGAAGAGGTTGGAGTGGCCTTTGGGGTTTATCGGACTGAGTTTCCGAAGGCCTGTCCGGTTGCTGACCCTAAGCCTGATGACGCCGCTTCAAAGGTGGAGTCTCTACTGCCCGATGGCGCCAGGTTGAAGGATCTCAACGATCTGACTGTTCTTGGTGCCTTTCTGAATGAACACGTCTACGTGAATGGGGTCGCTAAGGGCAAGCGTGGCGGTGGGTTGTCAGTTGCGCGTAGCATGAGGGTCGTGCTGCAGGGAGGAGGCCACGAGAAGGGCAGCAGGAACCGATGGCTGGGTATTAAACGGAGCCATCTGGCGGACCATGACGGTCTCGCTTGCACGTTCGGCCATTGGGCGTCCCATCGCGCCAAGAACAATGCTGAAAAAAAGCGATTTCAAAGGGGGCTTGAGGAGGCGAGATCACAGCAGTCGGAATTCAAGCCGTTCTATGAGTTTCGAATTTGCAATCAGAATGGTCATGATGGCGACGTAGAGGGATACTGGGAGTGTTTAAGGATCGGGCATCGCGCGTGGCATCCCGGATATGGTGTTGGCCGCAAGGATACGAAGCCCGAGGAGCCGTCTCCAGGCGTCGGAAATCTTATCGACCATCTGACGTTCGAGACGGGACTGCGGCTTGATGTGCGCATGTCCGAAATTGGGGACAAGCCACTTGGTGTTCTGTGGCGGGAAGTGATCGAGTGGGAAAAGGCGAATGACCTGCTGTTCGCTGGCATGCGCATAGCGCCTTTTGCCCGTGCCCTTGCACGGGAAGGAAAGTTTGAAGAGGCGTTCAAGCTTGCCGACGAGATGGATGATGCTCGAAGGGCGGCAGAGGTTATGTACGCGAAGGACGGTGAAGTTGATCCCCTCCTCGTGATGGAGGGCAGATCTTGCGTTCTTCGTAGCGATTTGCATGCCGCTTTGGCGGGCGAAACGTCCGACCCTGGAAACCGCTCAGCTGCTGTTGATCAAGTGTTTAGAGCAAAATCAATATCGGAAATGATTGATAATATTGAGTTGTCAGAAATGGTTTCAAAACGCATTGGCAGAACCGAGAATAAATAGTATATAAAAGCGGTTCGGAGGTGTTATGAAACTTAATGGACCATCATGGTATTTAGCCCGTCACGGAACTCCGAAAGAGAAATTTTATCACGCATATTGGCATTGCAGGACGGGGAAAGGCTGGACGCACCTGGTCGATCCAATAACGCGGGAGGCTTTGGGCCGCCTCATGAAGGATTGGCTGGCGACAAGTGCGTGGAAGACGAACGCGGCAGATGAGAAATACGCCCAAGAGCTTGCGCAAGATATTGATAAATACACCGGCGTCACCAAAATGCTCATATTAAGTCGGGCGTTTGGTGAGAGCCGTGAACGTTTTCGGCGGCGCGGGGATGTTGAATGGGGTGGGATTTCGCATAATCATTCGTAGTGTTGGAAATGACGGATTCCCGCCATTCGTATAATAACGATTATGTTAAGTTGGGTAGCTTTACAAAAAAATGCCCCCGCGTTCGGCGGAGGCATTTTCCTAGGATACTTGCTTTTCGATGTAGATGTTGAAGTAGTTGAGGATGGTCACCACTACTCCGACACTTCCAACGACGGTGAGAATGAGGGGTGTTTCATCCAGCACCGTGAATTTGTGCGTGACCCATGCCAGGCCGAGCAAAGTTACTGAGCCGAGCAGATAGACGGTGTTTCGTTCGAGCTTCTGCCGGAAGTACGACATGTCTCTTTGCATTTTCCGGCTCCTAAGCGGGTTCTTGGGGGCGACAGCGCAAACGGACATGTGTTGCCCCAGAAGGGGCGAGCCCGTCTGAGGTGTCAATGTGCTGTATGCGGAAGAATATGCGGTTTGTCTATACTCCCGCAAAAAATAAGGGCCTCATTGTTTGAAATGGGGCCCCCTCTCCGTTTGGGATTATCGTTAGCTTACCCGTCAACGTATCCGGCCAATAAACTGCTCAACGACAGGATCAGTATGGAACCTAATGTTCCGTTCGCAAGGGGGTGAGGTGTGGGAATCTTTAGATTGGAAGTTCCGTTCATCCGGCGATCCTTGAAAACCCCTGAACTCGCTATGGGCGTTCAGGTGGCTAAGGTGGTCGCCGGGGGGCGCATTCTGGTCGGGTACATTCTCGGCGATATCGTTTTTATGGCTGACGAGTTCGCTGCCGATGGCGGTGCGCCCCTCACGGAGGTGTTTAAACAACAGTGGCGATGGCCGGAAGTAGAGGAGGAGGATCCCTTCACTCCGCTGGAGGATTCGCTGGAGCCGCGGGAGCACAGAGGCTTTTACCTCTGGTGGAAGGAGCTCCCGAAGATAGAGACGCTGGAGAACATCAACGACCTTACCGACATCCGTCGTTTGATACCGCACTATAACCCCCGGACGCCCGAGAATGGGATTCCGTACGGGCACCTTCCCTATCGCGCGAGGACGCTTGCCGATGATGTGTTCTACCGGTTCGAAGCGTGGCCAGTGAGCAGAAGGATACAGCAGCATAACCGGCTGGTAATTGCTGACACCTATGCGGCGCCGTTGCGGGATGCCCCGTTTGTGGCTTCGGGGTTTGGTGCTGTTGGGCGCTACGCGCTGCCTAAGCTTTGTCCGCACTGCTATCGGTGGGAGTTGCAGCCGGTTTCTGGCACAGAAATCGATGTGGGCGCCTGCATCCCGCAGAATGGACAAGCGGGCGGTGGTGTCGAGATCCGGTTCCGTGTCGATGCGGACATGCGTGGGCCGATAGCCAATCCTATCGTGTTTCCGGTGTACTGAGCGTTTGGCTTTCAGCTACCCGTTGAGCGGCACGCGTGAAGGCGTTGACGGATTGTCGCTCAGCGTTCCCATCTCTTGAGGTACTTCTGACGTTGGATCTCGCGTTCCGCTTCCTCGCGTTCTCCTTTCAGGCGGAGGGTCTCAACAAGTGAGTTGAGGGAGATGCCATGTGCTTCAAACGCTTCGCGTGTTGCCCGATACATTTGGATTTGGTCGCGAATACCGTAGGTGATTCCGCATGGCTCAGGACGTTGCTGTCTATTGCCTTGGTTGAATGCCGTGAACGTACGCATATCGAAGATCGTGTTGTGGCTGTGCAGTTGTTGGATTGTGATCTCCTGTCCCGGTTGAATCAGGAAGGTTGCGGCTCTAGCTCCATGGGCTGGCTTGATGGTCGAGTGGTTGGCAATGAATTGACAGTCTGGTTCGCCAAAATAATCAACTTTACCGCCTTTTGCGATGTGGCCCGCCAACCAGAACGCGTAGGCGAAGCGAGGGTTGGGAAACCAAGTAGAGCTATAGGTTTTGGTGATGTTGCGGAGGAGGATGTCGGTTTCCGCCGGGGTCGGTGACATTGTAGGTATCTTTCATTGGTGGTCCTAGTATGGGTCAGAGTTCTCGGGGTTCAATGGTCGATCACACAATTTATTTGGCGGACCGCAGGGAGATTGCGGCTCCTTTTCATTGTGGCGATGATGGCGAGCTATCTCTGTTAGGGATCCGGCTTCAGGTGGTGCCGATCCATTTCACGGACTTGCGTACAAAGATGATTGAAGGTGCGCTGTGAACCGAGCCGCATGACGTCTGTGTTCCAATCGTCGAAGACGGGAACCAGCAAGCCGATGTCAATTGGTTCGTCGATATGACGGAATGCTAAGCGTTCTGCGGCTGCGTTGCCTGCGGTGTCATTATCGGTGACGACATACAGGCGCTTAAGGCGCGGCGGCAGGATGAGCGCGCCAAGGTGAGAGGCCGATGTTGCCGCGACCATGGGCATGGTGGGCATCAATGAGCGTAGGGCGAGCATGGTTTCTACCCCCTCCCCTGCGGCCATGACGTCGGCAGGTGTGCCCAAACGGACGCCATTGCCGAGGACATGACCCATTGCAAGACGAGGGTGTTCGATCGCGGCTTTGGTTGCTTCGTAGGGGTCGAGGTAGATGCGGAGTGCGCCGGTTATGATGCCGGCAAGGTCGGTAACGGCGGCGATGATGGCGGGATGGACTTCAAGCGGCGCGTCTCGGTCGGGTTTGTAATAGCAGCCACGATGGAACCGCAAGGCCTTGAGGTCGAGCGATGCGGTGATGGCCCGGTTTCGGAGATAGGTTTCACCCAAGGTTCCGATGATCGGTTGCGCGGCATGGAACAGACGGCTCGCCGCCAGTGGGCTGTTGCGAGGGGCCGGTGTGGGTTGCGATCTTACAATTGGTTCAGACAGGAACCTGAGGGCTTCGTTTCTCAGTTCAGTGGCAGTTCCGATATTCTGATTGAGCCTGATGAGGTCGAGGAGGTCACCGTGTTCTCCGGTCGCGGCATCGTTCCACTTTCCCGCGCGACCGCTTCCGTAAGCGGAGTGGAGCCGCACATAAAGCGAGCGGCCGGGAGTATTAAAGACGTCTCCGACAAGCCAATAGCGGCCATGTCGCCTTCCGTTGGAGAGGTAGTGGGCGCAGACCGCTTCGGCGTGATCTGCAAGGCGGCGCGAAAGCGTTGCGAAGTCCGTGGCCATTGCGCTTCTCCATCAAAACGTGGTCGAGATGATGGGGTGTTTGGTGAGCAGGGCTGCTAGGACCGGCGGCCCTTCCATGCCCATTGGAACAAACAGCCTCAACTTGAAGGCGATGGTTTCTGGGAAGAGGCCCATGGCTTTTAGCTGTCCGTATTGGGCGTTGTTGAAGCCGATGAGTTCGATGCGGGTTGCGTGCATGGTGGTGACACGCTTGACCAGTAAGTCGCCGTCGAGGCGCAGGATGCCGTTGTCGTGAACATGGTTCCAGGCTTGTTCCGGCGACAGGTCGGGCTTGTCGACGGTGAAGGCACCGAGGACTTCTGTTGGGATTAGTCTGCCGATATGGGCTTCGCCGTCGTCGCTGGTGAAGCGGTAGACACGCGGGTTGTTCAACGGCAACCGCTTCCAATGGGGCAGGAGCAGGCCGGTCATGATGTGGAAGGTGCTTTCGTTGAACTCAGGGAGGGAGTCGATTTCCTCCTGCCAATAGCGTTCGAAGAGTGCCGCATCGCAAGGCTCCCAGTTGCTTTCCGCCATCAGCGAAACAGAAATCGCCGGGGATTCCATGGGTCGCAGAAGTCTGACGCGGTTCTCAACTGTTCCATCGTCGAGCGTGATGCTGCTGGTCGGGATCTGCAAGGCGGCACGCCGGGACTTGGTATTGATGAGACGCTGGGCCTTCGGATAGGTGAGGTATTCGCTCAAGCGTTCGAGGGAGAGCGGTGTATTGCGCTGCATTTGGCGGACCTTCAGCAACATGGTCTCGGCGCCGCTTGCAGCATTGCTCGCGATCAGCTGGCGGCTTTCGATGTGGTGGCTGGCGGCGGTGATGGTCTCAAGGCCCACATCGTAAGTTCCGGCGGCGACGGCCCGTTCGATGCGGGATTCCAGCAATCCTTCGAAATAGGCGAAGATGGCGTTCTGCATTTCGATCTCAAGCGCGAGGACGCGGTTGAGGAAGCGCTGAATTGGCGGCAGCTCTTCGAGCAGGGTTCCGTCACGGTCGGTGAGCCTGAGGCCGGTGGCGTCCTGGAAGGCACCCAAGGTGGTGCAGGGGACAAGGCCTCGGTAGAGGTGTCCGTAGAACAGACGCAAGGAATCCCGCGCGTAGGTGGACTCCAGATTGTCGGAGGCGCGGAACATGCCCTGTCCTCCGGTTTGGCGTTGTCCGCGGGTGATCGCGCCCAGGCTGTCGAGCCGACGGGCGATGGTGGAGAGGAAACGCTTTTCACCGCGCACGTCGGTTGCGACGGGCCGGAACAGCGGTGGCTGTTTCTGGTTGGACCGGTGTGAGCGCCCGAGTCCTTGGATCGCGGTGTCGGCTTTCCATCCAGCCTCCAAAAGGTAGTGCACGCGGGGGCGTTGGTTCAGGCATCCGACGTCGGCGTGATAGCTGCGGCCGGTGCCTCCTGCATCGGAGAAGACGAGGATACGTTTGCGGTCGTCCATGAAGGATTGGGTTTCGGCGAGGTTGGAGCTTGCCGGACGGTTTTGGACCGACAGGACGGGGCCGTGCAGGGTGTTGCGTCTGACGATACGGCGCGAGCGGCCGGTCACTTCCGCGACCACGTCGGTTCCGAAGTGCTGGACGATCTGGTCGAGGGCGGCTTGCACGGGCGGCAGCAAGGCGAGTTCTTCGAGCATGGCATCGCGTTGCGCGACGGCAATGCGGCAATGAACGGGCTTGCCGTCGGCGGTGTAGACGGGTCGGGATTGCAGCTCACCTTCTTCGTCGCTGTAGGTTTCGAAGAGCTGGGTCGGGAAGCTGTGGGTCAGGTAGTCGAAGACGTATTCGCGCGGGGTGACATCGAAGTTGAGGTCATTCAGCTCTGAGGGCGAAAGATCGGCAAGGCGCCGTTCCATGAGGGCTTCGGACGTGGATACGATCTGGATGACGGCGGCGCGGCCGGCATCGAGGTCGGCCTGCAGCGCGGCAATCAGCGAAGGCACCTTCATTGACGTAATGAGGTGGGCAAAAAACCTCTGCTTGTTGCCTTCGAAGGCGGACAGCGCGGCGGACTTGGCGTTCTTGTTGAGGGTGCCGCCGGATTCGGCACAGGTGATGTTGGACGCCTTGAGGGCGTCTTGCAGGTTGGTGTGAATGACCTGGTAGGCGCGGGCGAAGGCATTGTAGATGTCGATCTGCTGCGGGCTGAGCGCGTGCTCGAGCATGTCGACTTCCACGCCTTCGTAGGACAGCGATCGGGCCATGTAGAGACCGAGAGACTTGAGGTCACGGGCCAAGACCTCGCTGGAGGCTATGCCGCCCTGCTGCATGGCGGCGACGAAGTCGGAGCGGGTGGGAAACGGCATGTCGTCGCTGCCCCAGAGGCCGAGGCGCTGGGCATAGGCGAGGTTTTCTATGGTCGTTGCGCCGGTCGCAGAGACATAGACCACACGGGCGTTGGGAAGCGCGTGTTGGAGGCGAAGACCAGAGATGCCTTGCAGGGACGCGGATCTGGTCCCGCGTTCACCCGATGAAGACGCGGCATTGCCCATGACGTGGGCTTCATCGAAGACGATAACGCCATCGAAGTCGGCGCCAAGCCAATCGGTGATCTGCTTGAGGCGGGAGGCTTTGCCCTGTCGTTCGGAGGACCGCAGCGTGGCGTAGGTGGTGAACAGGATGCCTTGCGTCAACGCGATGGGCGAACTCTGTTTGAAGCGGGCTTGCGGTACGATCAGCAACTTTTCCTGACCCAATGCGGTCCAATCGCGCTGGGCATCTTCAAGCAGCGTGTCAGACCGTGAGATCCACAGCGCCTTGGTACGGCCCTTGATCCAGTTGTCGAGGATGATGGAGGAGACCTCACGTCCCTTGCCGACGCCGGTGCCGTCGCCGATGAAGAACCCGCGGCGGAACTGAACGGCCTTAGGATCATCGGGCGCTGCTGCGGAAAGCCGGTCCAAGGTGTCGTCGACCAGCCAGTGACCGGCCAACGTGCGGCTGTGGGCTTCACCGGCGTAGATGGTGCATTCGAGCTGCGCGTTCGAGAGCAGGCCTTCGCTGATGACAGCGCGTGGGAGATGCGGCCGGTAGGCCGGGATGGGCGGCTTGACTGATGCCATGGCTGCGGACTGCACGAGCGCGGTTGGATGCGGGATGGCGTCGTCAATGGCGAGGCGTTCTGGCTTGTAGGACTGATAAAGCCCCTCGCCCGCAACCTGGGGCGGAGCGTCGATGAGGGTGTAGGCGAGTTCCTCGCCGGTGATGGACGTTGCGGGCGTTGATGTGGCAATCTGGGATGCGCGGACGGGCGCCGCAATCGCTGCGGGCGCGGTGGCAACAGCAATCAGGCGCCGACCGGCAATCGGTTGGCGAGGCGGAACCCACAAGCCGATGTCACGCAGGATGTCGGCGGCATTGTCAGCTTCCTCGGCCGTCCATTTGCAATCGGCGTCTTGCGCCGGGAGACGGTCAAAGATGGTGAGGCGCGTGGCGATGGTGGTTCCGTGGCGGCGAAAGAGTTTTCCGCTGACGGCGGTGGTGTAGCGGAGCGTGGCGATCGTCTCCAGGGATGCGAAGGCCTCACGCCATGTCGGGTTGTGCGGCCACAGGCCGGCGCTGGTGATCGCAACCAGGCGACCGCCGGGTGCCAAGCGGTGTAGTGCTGATCTGAGATGCCGGAAATCCACGCCCGCAAGCGTGCCGCTGACATTTGGCGATGCCGAGAACGGCGGGTTCATGATGACGACGGTGGGCTGGACGGCGGCGTCGAGGTGATCGTCGATCTGTTCTGCGTTGTGGTGTGTGAGGGTCGTGGAGGGGAACAGGCGCTCCAGGATGTCGGCCCGTGTTCCGGCCAGCTCGTTAAGAGCGAGGGAAGCGCCAAGTGTTTCAGCGAAGATGGCGAGTTGGCCGGTTCCCGCGGAAGGTTCAAGGACGAGATCGCCTGGGCCGATGGCGGCGGCTTCTGTGACCAGGTGGGCGAGCTCGAGCGGTGTCGAATACTGCTGCAGGCCGATGCTATCTTCGCTGCGGCGGGTCTGGGTGGGGATGAGGTCGCCGAGCTTGGTCAACATGGCGAGCAAGTCGTGGGGAGATTTTGCGGACTTGCGCATGGCGGGCAGGAAACGGCGCAAGAACAGCAACTGCGCGATTTCCAAGGCTTCGTAGGCGTCTTTCCATACCCACGCGCCGGTGGCGTCGGATGCGCCGAAGGCCTGCTCCATGGCGGAGCGAAGATGGGTCGATTGGGGGGCATGGCCGCGTGAGAGGTGATTTAAGAGGTTATGGGCGGCTTGGATGAGGCATGAGGCCTTCGGTTGTGAAAAACCCTCTGAAATCGGTTCTAGGGGTAATTGAGGGAGTGGCGCGGCGGACGCGGAAAGAAGCGGCATAAGGAGGCCTCCGGATTTGGGTTATGCCGGTCGGCCTGCACTCTCTATGCGGACCTATCCGGCACCCCTTCCCGGTTCCGTCTCTTCCTCTTGGCTGTGTAGTGGGTTCGAGGAGGTGGTGCTGGATGTTGGCAGTAGGAGGTAGCTCCTGGGCGTCCGGAGATAGGTGCGCGGCTTGCCCTTGTGAGCGAGTTCAACGAGGCCTGCGGCAAGCAATGCCTTGAGCTGGTCGCGCACGGACTGCTGGGAGGGTGGATTGGCCTTCGGGTAAAAGGGCGCGACTTGGTCAACGAGTGTGATGACCGTGGCCTGCGGGGTGAAATGCAACATGTGAAGCAGGATCACCTGGCGCGTCGAGAGCTCCATGACGATCAGGTCTGGCCCCACTTTGATAGGGTCTCACGCGCATTGTTGAAGGCCGTGGAAATGGAGTTCGTATTGCGGAAGTCGGTTTCCAGGACAAGCTTCAATGCCCGTTCGAGGGTGAGCGCGCGCGCGGTGTTGACAATTGCTGCGTCCGCCGCCTCGAAATCGGCCTCGGTGGTATCGTTGTTATAGACGGCGATCGACTTTGCGCCTTCGTAGCGGGTGCCGCGCAAGGCGGCGTCGATGTCGGCTGAGGTGGGGGGAGATGGATGTGCCATGGGCCAGCAGTGTAGTGGCATTGAGGCTGTCGATGTCTGAGGCTGCTCATGGCGTGTGCATTATTCGTTGTTCCAAGCCCACACGACGTCGGTTGTGCTGGGGGGAATCCCCTTCCCTTCGAGGATGGCACATCGGCGCGCCAACTCCTGCACGTAGAGTTTGGCGGCATCTGAATGGCCGTAGTCGGGGCTGAAATGCTCGATGGCTTTGCCCTTCCACAGAACATAGCCTTCGTGGTTGCGTGTCATGTGCTCGACGCCATGGAACCACGGCTTGACGTAACCCTTTTGGATCTGACGCAGTAGCCCCTCAAAAAGAACGAGGCCGGTGGCGTTGAGGAATCCATTCACGGCGGCCTCGACAAGTTTCAGATGACGGGGGTCGAGGTCTTCGCCGTCGCGTGTGCGTTGCAGGATTTCGATGGCATTATCGGTCAGTGAAGTCATGGGCATTTCTCCAAACGGGCTAGGGGCGCAGGATGCCGAGCTGACGGCGATGCGCGCGTTGATGGATGTGGGCGATGGCTAGGGCATCTGGTCTTTCGCCGGCGCGGCCGATCCAGTCCCCGCAGAAGCGAACCACCCATTGTGGTGTTGAGCAGCCGCAATACTCGCGGGCCACGCTGTAGCGCCGGTCGCGCTTTCCATCCTGACGGAGCGGCGGATGACGGAGATGGATGCTGCTCATCGTTCGCCCTCCGTGGCGAGGATTGGGGCGGCAGCCTGTTCGGCGAGGAATGCGCTGACGCGTTTCAGGCATTCTTCGTGGGGCGTACGGATATCGTCTTGGAAACGGAAATAGCGGCCGCCTAGCTCAACGTAGATTGCGGTGACACACCCAGCGATGCGCTCGGAGATCTTGAAAGATTGGCCTCCTGACCTGTGGATCCAGGAGAAGGGCGGGAGCACATTCAAGCCATCGTCAAACGCCTCGGCGGAGATTTCCTCGACTAAGGTCTTGAACCGGGCTTCATAGTGGGTCTGCGCTTCGTCGGCGGGCAGTGCTGACAGGGCGGTGCCGTACTGCGGACTGAGGCGGAGGATAGCGGCCTCATCGGTCTCGCCGGCGCCTTGACGGACAAAGTCGACGATGGTTGCGGTGGCTGTACAGAAGATAACGCGTGGTCGTTGGTTTGACATGGGCGGGCTCCTTGATTTGGAACCGGCTGCCCATCTCTATTCCTGCAGCCGGTCTGACCGTCTGCATCCCTTCTCTTCCTCTCGCTTCAACACGCGGGTGCTTGGCTTGTGGCAGGCGCTATCCACAGCGGCGCGCCAACGATTGTCACCCGGATGGGCGGAGACGCGTCCCGCGGCACCGTCGCGCGCCCTGCACCCGCGCGCGATAGAGCGTGGCCTGCCCGTCAGGGCGGGAGGCGCCCATAACTCCCTGCATCATCAATTGATCCATCTTCAAACTGTGCAGAAACGCCTAAGGCTGCCTCTGTGGTCGTCAGACCCCGCTATGATCTGACGGCTAAAACAGCAAGGACCAGCGAAGCGATGAGCGAACCAGAAGAGGTGCAGAGACTCCTGCAAGCGTTGATATCCGAACCACTGACACCATTTCCGAAACGAGGCGAAAAGCTGCAATGCTCGACCGAGCGAGGGGTCTATATCGTCTACCGTGATGATGGAGCCATTCTACATGTGGGCAACACGCCGCGCGGCAAGGATGGCTTGTTCGGGCGCCTGGACGATCACCTTCATGGACGGTCGAGTTTCAGCCGGGCGCTCTTCAATCGCAAAGGTCATCTACTGCGTGAAGGTCACAGCTACCGCTGCCTGCCAGTCGAAAACGCTAAAAAGCGCGTACTACTGGAAGCATTGGCGATCGGCGTGCTATGTCCCGAACACCTTGGAACATGGAATTCCAGAGGTTAATAGAATCTCAGGTGGAGCACTCAAGCACGCTAGTCCGAAGTTGCCATGCAAGCGCAATATCTAAGCTAGAAATTCAGATGTTTCCCGCAGTGGTTGACGATTAGAAGCTTTTCTTCGGCTAGCCACTCAAAGTGGAGGCGCAGCCCTATGATTGACCGGAACTCGGTTTGATGGGCTCGAAGCATGCTGTTGGTTCCTGTTTGAGCCATTCATTGAGATGGCTTCGTCGTGAAGAGCGAGCAGTATCCAATTCGTCAGGGCTGCGCAGCGGTGATGGATATCACTTTCCGTCCATGTCTTCATGGCCTCTAGCCCGCGCAGTGTTCGATACGCGTCGGTGCGGGTGGCAATGAGGTTTCTTTTACTGGTGAAGTCGGCATTGCCGAGTTGGGTGTTGGTTTCGGCATCGAGAAGAGCGAAGTTTCCGATGTTGTGGCAGAGGTCGTAGCGTTCGTCCTCATCCGGGAAATCCACGAGCCATTGTGAGCCGCTCTCGGGGCGCTGGGGCAAAACGTGTTCGAGGCTGCCATGGGCGATGTACGTCGGTGGCAAGTCCCAGCACAGGGATTCCAGCCAGCGGAACAGCACGATGCGACGGTCTTCATCGACAAATGGCAGCGACAGCTTTTCTGTCATTCGTGTTTTGATGTTGGCGGTGATGGACAGCGCACCCTTGAGGCTGTTCTGGCTCTTGATGGTTTGTCGAATGGCTTGACCGAACAGCATGGAGCGCTGGGTCTGGTTGAGGCCGGCCAACGTGAATGCCATGCAACGCCGATGCAGGAGGGCAAAGCGGCGTTCGTTTGCGGCTTCGGATGCGGCGGTGATGCCTTTGGCGGATTTGAGCAGGTAGTTCGCGTGCCACAGTAATGCGAGGGGCTTCCATTGCTGCCATTTGAAAAGGCCGAGCCTCCAGATGTTGGCATGGTGGGGGTTGGAAGGCGGAGATGACAGTTTCTGCTCGAGGTGCTCCCACGCATTGGCGAACACGGAAAGCCGCTTTAGCCAGTCCTTGATTTTGGATGGTCCAACCTTGTCGGCCAGATGGTCGATGAGCTCTTGCAGGCAATCGGCCGATTGCTCCTGCCTGCGGGTGATGAAGTCGATGGTAGTCAGGAAGGGGACGAGGTCGTCTCCGACGGCATGTTGGACGCGAGCCCAGCTGTTCTCCATGTCACCCGCAGTGGATTCGTCAGGGGCGAGGTCTAAAACTTGGCCTTTGAACAGGTCAGCCTGGTTGAGGGGCAGCCCTCTGAGGTTGGTTGTGACAAAAATCTGCCGCGCCAGTCGCCCAGCTGAGGCCTGCACGATGACGATAGCAACGCGGTGCAACAGGAAATCAATGAAGGACGCTTGTTCTTCCGGGCTCCATCCCTGGGCGGCGGCTCGGAATGTGCGCGCTGCCTCGCGCACGCGGGTCTGGAAATCACTGGTGGCGGCAATTCTCCGAACCTTTCCCGCCTCTCCCCATTTCTGGATCTCCTTAAAGAGCGTTGGGTCTCGGGCGGGAAGCATGACGCGCGGCTTGCCGGGGGCGGTGTTAATGAGACCGTCGATGCTTTGTTTCAGGCCTTCGTCAGACACCGCATCGCGCAGGACGGCCATCAGGATGGTCAGCGTGGTGATGCGCTGTAGACCGTCATAAATCTCGGTCGCGCCATCGGCCGTGATCCGGGTGACAACAGCGCCGAGATAGTAGTCGGGCAGTGGCGGTTGCACGCTCGACGTGGGCAGCAGGCCGAGGTCCGCGTCGACGCTTTCATCCTGCGCAAGATCTGAGAGTTCGGCTTCAGTTGCCGGCAGGTGAGAACTCCATGCCCTCACGAGGTCGGAGAGCAGGGTTTCACATTCGGTTGTATTCCACTGGTAGTCGCGCTGGACGGAAGCGGCGATGAAGGTGCGGGAGGAAAAGAGGTCTGCCATCGTGGTGGTGTGCGAGATGACTGGCAACATGCGGGACCCACGCGTTACGCTGAAACAGGACTGGAGAGGGCGGGCTGCTACTGTTGCGAGGTGGTAGGGCGGTCCTCCGCGTTTTTTGGATCAGCTGGAAGGATACTGTTCGTTTCGGGAGCCGCATAGCGGTTGAGCTTCAAAAAGAGTGTGTGTGGCAATCGTGTTTCATATCTGCAGCTGGTATTGTCGACGGAACTTGGGATTTCTTTGCTGTTGGTATCGGCCATGCGAGTCTGACGCTGACGACAAGAATAAGAATTGGCGGTCCCCGTGGTGAGCAAGGGCAAAAATAAAGGCGTGCTCGAAGCAAAAGTGCTTCAGCGCAAGGGTGCGTCTGACAGGGTCGGGAGGGCTGCGCTGCTCTATGCCCAGTGGCAGGGGTGGACCGAGGAAGTGGATGTTGATCGGCAAGCAGCCAAAACGGAGCTGAACGTGACGCTCGATGAGATGGAGGAAGCAGACTGGGAGGGCTTGAAGACGGTCGTGCAAGAGGTAGGTGACGCGACTTTCAAGGGTCTTGTGACGTATGCTGTTGACCGGATCGCTGAGCTCAATGCGGAAAATATTCGGGCCATGGACACCACTATTCTTAGCCCTCAACCAAGTCAGTCCCGGCGCGACAAGGATTGCTCTTAGCCACTATTCGGTGGAATTGCGGAAGTCGCGTGTTGCTGGATGGAATGAAGCTCGCAGTATCGGTTGGTTTGACTTCATTGAGGATGAAGCGCAGGCTTTCTGTGCCACCGCCGAAGGCGATGGCAATCAAGAAAGCAAGTCTGATGGAAAACCGTTCCAGGGCATCGACTGCTCTGTCTGATGCCTTCCAGGGTAAGCCTGCTGTTTTTCAGGAGCTGAGTGATGTCGATCAGATCATTTCTCACTACCTGGAGCGGGAGGAGGAGTTTCTAAAAGACACAGATACCATGGCTGACTGGTTAGAAGAGCAGCATGGCAACGCAGATAAGGGGAGACCTCGCTCTGATTAGCGGGGAATGAGCGTGAAGGCCGCGTTTACACGTCCTTCACGCTTCTGGCTAAGGCGACAAACTGGCTTGGCTGTTACTTTACCGGCCGATGTTGTGAGCAATCACTGTCCTTGAAGTTCCGGCATTTCGCAGATCAGACAGTCACCATCGATATGAGGCACCCATCCGCAGGCCGGGCATGCAGCGCAGGGGATGCGGTGGTCTTTTGCGTAGGTGACGACGGCTGCTGGGCCATGGAAGTCGAGCATGATGCGTAGAGCAAAGCGAAGCGTGTCGGTATCATCTTCCACGTTCCAGTTCCGCTTCATGGTAGGATTTGAAGTGGTCAGATGTGAGGGCATCGTGTCCGTTCTCCAATTTTCCGGGAAGGATTGAGGGGGACTTGGTGCACATGAGCGCCTCGGCGCGGGCAGACACGAGGTCATCCCAAACGGCGGTGTAAACCGGCTCGCCGATGTCCTGGGCGGCGTGGAGCTTGCGCATTTCGTCAAGGGTGATGGTGGTGTGGAAGGCGGCCTGCACCGCCGTCCGAATGTGCTCTGGGTAGCTGTCGATGCGCAGAGACGAAGCATCTGGATTGGTGACGGTTATATCGATGCTGCCGTCGGAAGCGGTGGCGTAGAGCACCGTCGGGACATCTCGATTGGCGGTCGCCATTTCACCGCTCCATGTCGACGGGCATTTTGCGGCCCGTACCGATGAGGCTTCCGACGTCTTCTTCCCGAAGCAGGTCTGGGTTGTCGGCAAGATGGAAGCGTTCATCGAGATTGATGGCCCGCTTGGTGGCGGGGCCTTGTTTCTGGAGAATGTCCTCCGCGCGGATGCAGAGGAGATTGTCCATGACCGCCTCGAAGGTGGCGTCGTCCGTACTGCGGGCGGCGTTGAGCTTCGCGGCCTCCATGTCGGTCATCTTGTCTTCCAACTCGACACGCGCGGCTTGGCGCACATGGCGGGGAAAGCTGTTGAGGCGAGGCTGACCGGTCCAGGGTTTGAGGATTGCGATGGCAAGCCGACCGTTGGGATCCCAGCTGTAGGCGAGGTTTCCGGATATTTCGGAAGGATCTGATTGCTGTCGCGCCTGCAAAGCGTTTGGTCCGGGGAGTTTGCCCGTAAGTATCAGTAGGGTGCGGAGTTTGAGGTCATAGTCTTCTCGTGAAAGCGTTCCTTCGCGGTGTTGGGTGTGCAGGTCCAAGAAGGCTTCATTGATGTCGAAGTGGATGTTCATGGCGCCTCCATAAAAATGGGGAGCCGCAGGTTCGCGGCCCCCCGTCCGGGATGAAGCGACGTTGGGCCGTTAGCGGGCGTGTTCGAGTTCTTCCTCTCGTGCCCTATCCTTCTGGGCAGGAGGGCCAGCGGCGTCTTGCTCCCTCTCGTTATTGCGCTCGAAGGTCTGCAGGGAGCCGGTCAGCATGGGGTTTCCGTAGCGGTCGAGCTGGGTCCATGCCGCGATACGTTGGAGTTTGCCGTCTCCGGGATTGTAGAAGCCGTAGTAGTCGGGGCGGCCTTGATTGTCGGCGTCCTTGGTCTTGTTGGTGAACAGGATCAGGGAGTCTGGCTCGAGCTTGAACGGCTTGCCGTCGGTCTTGGAAGGTATTTCCACGGCAAGCTTCTGCACCTGCTCTTTGGGAGGCTGGGTATAGGCGGCGATTTGGGAATTGGCGGAAGCGCCTGCGCGCCCTGAGAGGATTGTGGCGCCGTCTTTTTCGCTTGCGTAGGGCCACAGAGCGAAGCTGCGTTCGTCCTTGGAGTTGGGCAGTGTCAGCTTGCCCTGAAACAGAGGGCGGTCGTCACCGATTTCCTTGCTGTTGTTCTTGAAGGCGCGGAAATTGCCGCGATCAGTCTGCTCGTAGGTTTTTGCCATGCGTGCTGTCCTTGGTTTTGCGGTTGCCAAAACTACCGGCGGGTGCCGATGGACAGACGATGGGTAATGAAAAACCCTTATTCAACGCGCTTATTCGAGCGTGCGGGGTATCGCGTAGCGTGGCGTAGCTAGGGGGATATCACGATTTATTACAGCAGCACTATTGCAAGGGGTTGTGGTTCCTCTGCCTAGTTGATGAGCAGGTTCGGACTACAGGGTGGACTGCGAGGGAGGCGCCGAGAACGATCGAGGCAATGGCAAATGAAGAGGGTAATCCCCCTGCTAAGGCAGGGGGACAACCTCAGTAGAAACGAATACATATTTGACGATACGTAAGGCTGTTCCGACCGATATCAGGAACCCGACGAAAGCCAGGATCGTACCCAGGTAGCCAGGTTCAATGACCACGCCGGAATCTTCAGAGAGGAGGCGTGCCACCTTGTCGGTCCCGATAACAAGACCTACCCCGAATAGGTAGCCGAGGGCGGTTGCCGAGAGCACCATGGCTATCAAGGAAAACAGAATGACCATGGGCTTCACCAGTGGCCAGACTTCAATCATTTGATGTGTTGCTTTCTCCCTCCACATGCGCCGGGAGGGCATGCGGAGGAAAAACCTCGCAAGCGGTATGGGGCATCAGCTCGGCCATCGCAAGGCGGGATAATCAAACAAATATCAAAGAAGCTGAAAATGTGAGGAGACTGTTTGAGTGCTCGCAAAGCGCGTATTGCGGAAAGTTGGCGCGACGATCGGAACAGTGCTCCGTTTGCGTCTCAATTGTGATGACGGGAATGGCTGCGTCCGCTACATTTTGAGCCCTGTGGGTATGGCGTGTTTTTGCGTAATGGAGCGTTTGGGAGATGGAAGACAAGGCCGAAACGCTTGGCTGGCAGGTGGCGACGTTCGCTGCGGACCGGCTTATGCCCGATGAGAAAAGCGGCGCGGGAAGTTCCGCCCTATGGCAAGCCTATGTCCAATGGTGCCGGGACAAGAACGCGGTTCCTTTGGCATTCACAGTGTTCCATGCGGAATTCGACAAGGTTGCGGAAGCCGTTGGAATTGTGCGCCGGCAGGTTGGAGCGCATGTGAACTACGAAGGGCTGAGGATCGAAAACGGAGTCGCGGCGTGACGTGGAACAAGGACAAGCTGCGTGCGGTCGCCGTTGAACGTGGCGAGGCGGTATCAGATGCAGGAACGATCGGACGTCTTTTGCTTGCGCATGAGCGGCTGAGGGGGCGGACGGAAGAGGATTACCCACGTGATATCGCAGGCAAGGAGCTGGACGCGATGCTGGAAAGGCAGTCAGCGCCCCTTCCCCAAGAATCCGGTCGGGAATATTCGGGACTGAAGCAATTGCGGGCCTATGCTGCTGGGCAGGCTTTGTCTCGCGCTGTCACGCAAACTCTGTCGAATGCGAAGCCTGAGCGGGTAAAAGGTCGATTTGACGTGCCTGTTCGGGAGAGGGAGCGCGACCAAGGATAGTATTTGCAGGCCGGTCGACGCCGAAATCAGCGGCGGTCTTCATCTGTGCAAATCATGAGGGTCGCATCCTCGACCAATGCGACGTGCTCGTTGGGTGTCAGGTTTCTTGGCTTCTTGTCGTGGTCCCTTACGATTGTACCGACCGGGATTTGGGCCAAGATCGAATTGCGCGAGGTCATAACGGCCAACGAGTATCCCTGATAGAGTTCGCGGGCGGTTTCAGGTGCGCTTTTCGCGTCATTGCCGCGTTCAAGTAGGAGATACTCAATTGCGCGGATGTGGGCGTCGATGCTCCAGCAGGCGTTGTGAACCTGCCCGTTGACGAACCCATTGACATCGAATGGCACGAGCACCGCTGGGTTACAATTTTCATAGAGGCACCCCAGGCGCTCCGCGTGTGCTGTGGAGTTGAGGAAAGGAACCGTACAAAGTGCGGTCGTGAGTATCTTCAGACCTTTCCCCATCGGAAACTGCTTTCGTTGTGATTGCAGTATGGGGAGGGAGAACACCCGTGCAAGTGTCCAGATTACATTTATTTGGAATGACCGATGATTCAATCAGTTGCTACGTCATGACTGATCCCTCCTGGTTCGATCGGAAATCAGGGCCGGTTTATCGGAGGTGGCGGTATCATCTTCCCCTTGTCGGTTTGCCAGGCGTATTTCTTTTCTAGTGCCATTGGGTGGTCTCCGCGCGTGGTGAGGATGACCTTGTCGTCATAGAGGCGGCCCACGAGGTCGTGGTCTTCGGCCAGCTTTTTGGTTTCCCCAGTAAAGGGGTTGCGTGTCGTGCCTAGCCCCGGCTGGATTAGTTTGACGAGCTGCACATCTGGTTGCAGGAAACTTCTCGATCGGCAGGCATCAACGACGCCCTGATACTTGTTGCCGAACGCGGCTTCCAGCTGGGCGATGTATTGGGCGAACATCCAGAGTCGCAACCCCGACCCACGGCCGACGTCTTGTAGCTCGAGGATGCTTTCGAAATTTCCCAACTGGGGCATTTCATCGAGGAAGAAGGTGATTGGCAACTCGCCTTGCGCGGCCTGCTTCTTCATCAGGATACGAGTATGCTGGATGAGCATGATGCGGATGATGGGGGCATAAGCTTTCAGTTCGGCGGGCGGCACGCAGATGTAGAGGGTGGTGCCGGGCCTGCTTCTGAAATGTTCCGGCCGCCAGTCAGAGGTGCTGATGGTTTTCTCGATGGTGGGCGATCGCGTGAACACGGACAGATAGCGTCTGCCCGTATCCAGCACCCCTTCCAATCGCGTTCCGCCCGCTTTGATGCCGGCGCGGATGGCGTTGGCGGCGGCTTCGAGGTCGAAGATGCCGGTGCGTTGGGCCATGCGGATCATAGAATCCAACAGCTGCTGGATGTCGCTGTCGGGGTCGTCGCTGAACGGGACGCTCATCAATTCCGCAAGACCCTTCATGGTGCGCTTTGCGGGGGGAGCTTTCACCGCGATCATCATGGCGAAGGCCCACATCAGATCGCGACCTCTGTTCTCCCAATAGGGCTCCTTCAGGTTTGGGTCGTCGACGACGACCTGGTAGGTGAGCACGGTGGCTTGGTCGGCGGCCGTCGCTGGATCCTTGGAGATGAAGTCGAAGGGATTGTAGCGGTTGGTGGTTCCATGATGGTCGGTGGGCGCAAAGCGATAGACAGGGCCGTAGTGCTGAACGCGGTATCCGGCGGTGGCATCCCACAACTCGCCCTTTACATCGAGGACGATGGCACTCCCTTTGTAGCGCAGCAGGTTGGGGATGACCTGGCATTGGCTTTTGCCTGAACCGGGGCCTCCGATGGTGATGAGGCTTTCGGCTCCTGCAAATGAGACCGGGGCCTCGCTCTGCGCTTCATATCCAAGCACAAGGGATTCAGGTGTGAAGCTGACGGTGTAGTAGCGACTGGATTTGAGATCGTTGAGATCCATCCATTTGGCGCCGCTGTCGAGGGCTTGGTGGAGCACGGCTTGCGGCAAGGGCTTGTTGGAGGGTGGAAGGTTTTGCGCGCGTTTTGAGATGTTGGCGGCAGTGGAAGCGAGGAAGACCTCGTGCTTGTCGAACCACTTTTCGAGGAAGGAGCGGACGACTGTGTGCGCATCATGGGTTGCGGCTAGTGCTTCAACGGACGGCTCCGGATCGAGCCTGCATTTCCCTTCGTTCCAGATCAACATGGCGTAGAATTCGCCCCAGTCCTCTGGCGTCATGAGGTGCTGCGCCGTGAAGGCGGCATTGGTCCGCAGGAAGGCTTTTTCCTTGTCGGTCAAGGACAGCACTGGGCGCGCGACGATGAACTTGTTGACGATGCGGAAGATCTCTTTGACCTTGCCGTTGTGGTGGAGCGATTTCTTCACATGGTCGGCGGTATGGGCGACTTGCCCGGCCGTGTTCAGCGTGAGGATGTTGAGGATGGCTCCGGCGGCATACGCCATTCTGCTCGGGGCGTCTTTGTTGATGTGGTCGTTGATGAAGCGCGAGAAGAGCTTTACGTCGGCCAACGAGGTGAGGTCGGTGACCGGCACCGTCAACTCGGAGGCTGGATTGGACAGCAGCGCTTCGAGAGCGGGAACAAAGGTCTTCTGGGTGTAGTCACCCGGATTTCTGAGCGGGTGGTGCAAGCCCTGGCGGCGCTTTGTAGGCAACGAGAAGGGTCCTGTCATCGTGGTTCTCGGGCGGCTGGTGTTGGATGAAATGGGCGAAGGTGTTGACGAAGGTCAGCGGGCCAAGTGCCTGCAACCGCCCTTCGAGGGCGGCGGGCCAATCGGTGTGGAAGGCGCTTCCGGATTGAGCCGGTGAGAGGAAGAAATTGTTGGCGCCGTCGGTTGCAACAATGACCGTTGAGATGTGGGGGCTGTGGGTTTCGTTGCTGGCGACGTAGTTGAGCCAGTTGGGGTCGGCGATGGTGAAGGTGGCATTGCCCGGTTGCGGCGCCGAACAGAAGGGCGTCAGCGCAAAGGTTTGTTTCCCGAGGTCGTCGTCATGTGCAGTTCCGACGGCGATGCCGCTGTCGCCAATGGCGGCTCCAACGATGGTGTTGTCCTTGATGAGCACGGCGGCCAGCGTAGTGGCATAAAGGTGAGTTGGGTTGTTGTCGCGGACAGCCAAATCCTGGATGGCGGCGTGCGCGGCATCGAAGGCTTCGAGCAAGAGCTTTCGGGTTGGGGTGGCGCCTTTTGCGAGCATGGCGCCAACGTAGGTGTCGAGGGCGAGGCAGGCGGCAGAGCTGCCATGGCGGCTCAAAGGCTGTGAGCCGACACCGTCGGCGGCGGCCATCCAGAACGCGCCGGCGGTGCCGCCGATGATGTGGCTGTCGTCCATGGGAGCGCCGTTCCCGAAATGCCAGGGCCCGTGCTGCGCGATGCGCGCGATAAGCCATGGGGCGACCCAATTGGTTTCAAGGCGCGCAAGTGGAGAGAGGTCGTGACGGACGGGAAGCGGCGTGCCCATGTGCATCAGATGATTTGCGTGACATTGTTGGTGCGAAGAACGGAGGCCGCGCTGTCGATGGCGGTTTTCATGGCATCGACGGCATTCATGCCACCGTAGTTCTTGGTGATGCTGGTCATGGCGACGGTGATCAGGCGGACCAGAACTTCGAAGGAGCCGATCTCGCGGCCCATTTCGAAGACGGTATCTTTCCCAGTGAGTTCGGCGAGCAGCTGCTGCCCGCTCAACATGCGGCCATTGACGTTGATGAGGTCGCGGACGCATCCCTTGGGGGATACGAAGTGCAGCATGGTGATTGATTTCTTTTCGGGGTTCGCAATGCCATTGATGTTGTCGAGGCGCTGCTTGATGGCGTTCCAGCGGGCGTCGCCCGGCGTCATGTCGGTCATGGCCCCGTCGGTTAGGTGGATGATGTGGGGCATTCCCGAACCAAAATTGTTGGAAGGATCCCGGTAGTAGCGCAGCCGTTCCGCGATTTGCTGCAGGGCGAGTTCGATTGCGGCGCCGGTTCCGGTCGAGGATTCCGGCGTCAGGGTCTGCACGGCCGGCGGAAGGTTTTGCACGATCGACCAAGGCACCAACACACGCGGGGAGGCCGAATAGGGGATGAGGCAGATGTCGAGGCAGTCGACCTGCTTTTGCAGCTCGCTGGAGGGGGTTGGGTTCCTCAGCATGTCGAACAGGATGCTGATGGCCTTGTTGATGTGGTTGATGTCGGGGTCTGGCTGCATGCCGGTCGAGCCGGACACGTCGATAATGAAAACGAAGGGGTAGCGTTTTCTGGCTGCAAGGGTGGGGGGGACGAACCCCGGCCCTGCCAAGTTGGTGATCATCTGTTGGGCGATGTTCATGGTGTGCTCCTTTTCTCGGGGAAGGACCACGCGGTGCCTTTGCGGCAGGCGGTGGCGGTGGCTGTGTGGCGGAAACTTCGCCGAACAAACGTCACGGCGTAACGGAAGCATCCCCTATCAAGTTCGGTGACTTTGGCTTCGAGGGTGAGCTCGCCTGATGGCATGGCGGCGTTGAGCGAGAAGTTCTTCCTGCCGAGTGTCGAGGCGTAATCGAGCAGCATTCGCAGGTGGTCGACGTCCGAGGGCGTGAGGGCGGACAGAAGACGGTTGCTCGTGGTCTCGGGAAGCGGAAAGCGGCCCACATGCGGGCGCATGGCATCGGCGTTGCTTTCGGCAAGTTCCAAGGCGCGTGCGAGATCGGATTTGACGACGTGGTCCGGAATGTTGAGGGCATCCGCCAGGGCAGCGATGGAGGACGCATCCGACTTGAATGTCTGTTCGTTGGCGTGGAAGCGGGCCAGCGAGGTTTTGGGTTCAGGCGGTTTTATCGCTTTCGATGGCGCGGGCGTGGATTTGCCGGGTGGCGCTGGGATCGCGAGCATGGCCGCGGGTGCGGATGTGGGTTCCAATGGTTTCATGCTGGAGACCACGGCGAAAAGGGCGAAAAGGCCGGCGAGGGTGAGCGTGGGTTTGATGAGGGCGCGCAGAACGTCAACGAGAAACCCGGCAAAGGCTTTGACCACCTTTGCGGCAAGCCTCCCGATGGCGTTGAACAGGCGGCGCAGGTTGGCTCGAACCAGTCCCTTGAGGATGAGGAAGATGACGATGGCGGCAATCTTGGCGAACGATACGGCTTTGCCGATCGGGCGGAGCACGGGCTGCGCCGCCTGCTTCCACCGCACGAGACGCCAGTAAGTTTTCGAGAACCCATAGACGTGGGTGATCGCACGGGGTGGAGAGATATAGTGGGATTGGAAGGCCGTGACTTTTGCCGGGTCAAAGACACCTCCGATAGTTGGTGAGGATGGTGACCCATTCGGCCGCGGGGACCGGTGCTGCACCGGTGAACGTACGGGTGAACGCGTGCCTGATCTGTTGCGGGAGCGTGTTCCAGGCCGCGATGACGGGTGCGGGTAGTGGGAATTGCGCAGGGTCCGACAGTGGGAACTGGCGCATTTCGATGCGCACGTCCTCGGGGGTATCGCCGCACTGGAAGGGATGGATAGGCATGCCCTTGTCAGCCATCAGCATCATGAACAGCAGGATGGCCAACACAAAATCGTCGTGCGTGGTCGTCAGGCGTCCCGTTGCGTGCAGGGCTGCATCGGCGCCCGGCGATTTGAACCCGGCGGTCAAACCTGAAAGCCGGAACGTGTATTTCCCATTGTTATAATCGAACTGGAACCCATCGGTGTCGATGAAGCGGACCTGTGCGAGGTTAGCGCTTACATGCACGTTGTTGGGCGATAGGTCCCCGAACAGGAACGTCCAGGGATGTCGGTGCATGCGCGCGATCTGGTCGGCCAGCGTGATGCACAGGAAGGCCGTGATATCCGGCGTTATCTTGAGGCGGGTGTTGCGCTGGGTGATGAGGTCGATGAGGGACGTGGTTCCAACCAAGCGTTCCATCGTGAAGCCCAGCAAGGCTTGCTGCGGATCGGCAGGTTTCTTCTGCGCAAAGATGAGCCGTCGAGGCCAGGTTGCGAAAGGAAGGGATTTGGCGAGGTCGTCGCGGTGCAGAGCAAGCGCGATAATGCGCTGGGCGTACTTCCTGTCATTGCGGATGAGCTGGAGCACCCGGTCGTTGTAGACCTTGGCGACAAGGGGCGGCTCTGAGCGCGGCATGAGCTGGTAAACGGCGCCCGCGCCGCCCACGGTGCCCATGGGCTCACCTAATGTGAATTGGAAGTAGTCATCGTTCTGGGGGTGCAAACGCGCACCCCAGGCGCAATCCCCGGGCCCAAGCAGCATGGATCAGCAAACTCGCTTCTGAAACGTTCTGCGTTCGTGATCGGTGATGTGTTGCTGTGCTTGGAGGGGGTGGTAGGACATCTCCTATTGCGCGTTACTACAACCTATTAGTGGCGTGGCTTGATGCATTTCGTCAAGGGTGATTCATGCGAGGTGGTGCTGTCTGATCATTCACTGAGAGGTGCCAGCCCGCTTGCGGGCGACCGGACGAGTAGCGAGAATAGTTGAATGAGAAGCTATCCGACCTGGGCTCCGGAAAAACTGCCTGTTTATGCGCGCGTGATGCGGGAGCGCTGCGAGAGGCTGCTCATAAACATCACCGCTGATGAAGAATGTCGTCGGGATGTTCTGACTTATCCGCGAGCGATCCATAAAGAGTTGTTCGTGGGGCTGACGCCAGATGGCTTCCCCGAATATGCGGGGACCTATCGGGGGACGCCAGACACGACACTTGCTGGTCGGAGGTGCGAAGGACCAAGTGCCCTCGTTCCGGGCGGCAAGTTTGAGTTTCTCCCGCCAGATTTGGTTGAGAGTAAGATGAACGAGCTTTTGGATTTCGTGGCTCACACGATTGGAAATCCTCCGTCGGCGCTTGACGAGAAGCTTGGCAATCTAGCGAAAGCCTTTTGGTTTTTCGGATGCATTCACCCCTTCCTTAACGGGAACGGTCATGTGCAACGCGCTCTGTTTGCCGCTATGGCGACGGAGTTCGAAATCCCGCTGTAGTTCCGGTTTGTTATCCACCCGCGACCCTACGATATTCTTCTCATGACGATGTTGGAACTGTTCACGAGAAGCGGCGGCGGTGAGGATGATATTGCGCGGGTAGGTGAATACTTGAGGTTTTTTCTAACGGGGGATTTTGCTCGCCCCTTGGATGAGTTCGAGTAAGGCCTGGCCAACGCCGTTTGCTTATCTGTCTCTGTCTTTTTCCTTCTTGCGGTCGCGTGCCTTTTCCGGCTTGCGGGGTTTTTGTGGCGACGGCGGTGGTTGGGGCTTGGGCTTCTTGTCGGGCTTTGCCTCTCGCGCGGGCATGGGCTTGCGCCGCCCGGACAGGGCGCTGCGCACGCTGTCTGAGACGAACTCGTTGAAGGTCTGGTGTTTTGCCACTTCCTCACGTGCGCTTTCCACGTCGTTGCGCGCGTTGATGAGGTCTTGCTTGGAGATCCAGCCGAGGCTGTGGAGCTGGCGTGCGAAGTCCAGCAATTCGTGGGTGTGGCTCAAATTGCGGAAAGCCTCGAGGCGCGGCGATGGCGGAGGCGGCGCAGCGTTTGAGGTCGGCTGCATGGCGCGTTCTGGTGGCGCATCTGTGCTTGTGCTGGTGTTGCCATCGGTGTCGGAGGAGCCTGGAGGCTTGGGCTGCGGCGCAGAGCGTGCACGCACGGCTTCGCGCTGGGCCTCGGACTGCTGCCGCCATTCTTCGCGTATCTGTCCCTTGTTGGGCTCGTCCTGCATGAGCTGGGCGAGGCTGTCGCGGGCCAAGGCGTGGGTATCGATGGCTCGCACAAGGTCGTCGTTGTCGATTAATCCACCGCGATGAAGCTCGCGGGCGAGATCGAGGTTTTCGCGGGCTTCCATGACGCGGCGCCAGGCGTCCTTGCGTGGGGAGGCAGCCTCGGATTGTTCGCGACTTGGCTTGTATTCACGATGCACGGGCTGAGTGGTGGACGCGCTCTCATTGTCGTCTTCGGCCTCGTTGCTCTGTTGGCGGGGTTGCTGGCGTTTTGCACGCCATTCGGTACGCAGTTTGTCCGTCTCGGCCTCGTCGGTAGGCTGCTGGCTGATATTGGGCGGGGCGGTATTGGGTTGAGCCAGCTGGGGTGCGGACTGTAGCGGCTCCGGATGAGTTGGCGCATGGATAGATGGGGAGGCCTCTGTGTGGGATTGCTCCATTTCCCGGCGCAGTGAAAAATCGGTGAAGCGTTCGCGGTAGAGGGTTTCAAGGCCGGCGAGACGAACTTCCTTGCCGAGATCTGACAGCTTCATGAAGCCCATGCCGTCGTCAATGACGAGCCCCTGCCCTTTCGCGGTGAGCGTTAGACCTTCCGCATCCAAACGGCGGGTGAGTTGATCCCAGGATCGGGATTGCTCGAAAATGGGGGCGAGCTGCTTTCTGCGGGATTTGATCTCTTCCACCGACCAGCGGTCCTTGGGTACCTCACGCCCCAAGCGCTTATGCATCTGGTATTCGCTGTCGCGGGCGCGTTTGGCTTCGCGCGCCATCTTCTCAGGTGTGTTGTGGCGTCCATCGACCTTGACGAGGCCACGTTCCAACGCTTGGCGGGCGATCGAGCGTTCAAAGCGAGCCCAATCCTTGCTGGTGTGCCACGCCTTCCCTGTTTCAGGATGCACCCGATTGACGAGGATGTGCAGGTGACGGTGGTTGGTGTCGCGGTGGGCGGCGAGTACGGCTTGGTGTTCGTTCAAGCCTAGATCAAACAAGGCGCGGTCCGCCACCTCACGCATGGTGACATCAGAAGGTGCTTCGTCCGGCCGCCATGAAATGATCATGTGGTAGACGGGCTTCTGGCATTTCTTCGACTGTGCGGCGGTGGCGCGCATCATGGACGGTATCTTGTCGGGGTCCTCCACGAACAAGTTGCGGGTTTCCATCCACGCAAGGCGTTCCGGGTCGCGGTCAGCATCGCGCTTTCCGTGCATGAGGTATTGGAAGCTGCCGCGGAACCCCCTTCCCGGCCGTGGGATCTTTCCGATCATGCCAGCACCTTTTCAAGGGCTGCGGAGCTCATCGTCAGCACGCGCTGGTGCATGTTGAGGAAGTAATAGATTTCGCGTTCGGTAATGGGCACGAGGCCGGTATTGGCCTGCTTGGCCATTTGGTTGAGGTTGATCCCGATCTTTTTGAGCTGAAAGGCAATCATCGAGATTTCGTGGGTCAGCTCGTTCTTGCTGACCACATGTTTGCGCTTTGGCGGTGGCGTCTGCGTCATGGCAGAAACGACCGAAAGGCGCAGGTAATCCTTTTGCAAAAGCTTGGCGGCCTTCGCTTCCTTCTCGAGCAGCATATTTTCTGCCGGCGTGAGGAAGAGCTTTTTCCTGACGGTCGCTGCCACGTCTCCGGGTTCGGCATGAAGCTTCGCTGGTGACGTTTTCGTCGCCGGCGCCATAGGCGTGTGTGCTCCTACTTGCGAAGCCTTGATGGCGGCGAGAACGGCGTTCCGCATGAACACGGCAGGTTTCACGCCGTGTGCCTTGGCAGCAAGCCGAAGGGCAGTCGCTTCATCATCATCCAATGTGATTTTCGGACGCCGGTTGTGCTTGGCGCGCGCGGAGCGCGCGCCAGCTGCGGTAGCGGCGGTATCCGATGTCATGCGGTCGACAAGCCCTCCCGGCGTTTGAGGGACAAGCAATTTGGGTCTTGAGGCCGAAGGCCGAATGACCCGCCATGGGGCCCCGTCAGGGGCCCTATGGCATTGCTTGCTCCCAATATCTCTTACCTACCATGATGCAAAAATGTGGTATAGCTAGGATGCATACAGAGTGTGCGCAGACGGGCTCAGGAAATGGCTAAACAAACAGCAGCATCCGGGGGGCTGTCTGCCCCCGGACCCCCGACGATTTTTTAGACGGTGATCGAAATTCTATTGGCCTCCAGACGAAGCAGGAGGATGTTATAGCGGGTTTTACTGTGGGAATAGCGTAGTAAAGCGTAGCTTAGCGGGATATGCGCCGAGCGGGCGATTGGGAGCGCTGAACCTGCCAGGGATGGCGCGGGGGCTCGGGGGTCCACTTCAGGCGCTTGCAGAGGGTCTCGATGGGGAGGGTTTCTACTTGGTCGGGTGGGCATTTGAGGCGCGTGGCGACGTCACTCAGAATCCACGCGCGCACCTCGTCCATGATGCCGTCTTGCACGATGGCCATGTCGCCGGGTTCGAGCCAGAGAACCGAGCCCCCTTCCCCGTCGTCGGCGAAGTAACTGATGATGGTGCTGATGCGCGTGCAGTAGAGGCGCACCTCTCCATCCGGCATTGACATCTCTCTCAGTATCATGGTGCCAACATCAAATGCACCTTGGTGCCAAGGTGCCAAGGCTGCATGGTGCCAACTTAGGCAGAAGGGCATACAGCCTGTACGCTCGGTGTATGTATGTGTGATATTTCCGACACCGCTAACAGCGGCGTACGGCGTTGAGGAAGTGACTGGTCGGCGTCAGGCGTCGGTACTCACCATGCAATGCAAGGCAAGCATTGTTCTTCACTGTCCCTCTTGGTTCGTTTTTTAGCGGGAACCCGGAACTACAGCGATGGGTTGGCCCTGTCCCGTGAAGTGTGTTGCCAGCGCTGCTGCGATGGGCGCTCCCGCGCCGGGGCCGAAGGTGAGTGTCAGGTCGTGCGTTCGAGTTCTTCCCAGACCGACTAGAGGCTGGTTTCCGGTGCCGGTCGCCACTTTGGCGATGCGGATCACGGGATTGATCCCGATGCTAGTCACCACTACGAACTTTACGCCATAGGTGAAGATGTCGAGCTTAGAATCCTTGGCAGCCATTTTGGGTGCCGATGAATGGAGGCGCGACGCGGCAAAGACGGTTTTCCGCAACCACTTGGAAAGGCCGAGATCAGAGATGATCAATCGTGAACTTCCATGAGCATTGAATTCGTCACACCAGGCATTGACCCGTTTGCCGTACTCGTCCTTGACCGTAAATCGACCGTGCTTATCCCGCCCGGAGATTGTTTCGATGTTGTAGTACGCATAGGAGATGTCGGTCCGGGTCGCCACGCTCGACATCACGCCATTGAGGTTAAGCGCCACCGATTGCGGAACGGATATGCCATTGAAAAACTCGGGAGCTTTGGGGTCGGTGATACCAATGCTGGGGTTGAGGGATCCCGCTTCTTCGACAGTCAGCGTCAGCTGCATCTGAACGCCGTAGTTATGAGGTAGAGCCGGAGTAACGCGCCCATCAGGATATTCGAAGGTGAGATCTTCAGTCGACCGTATCGCCTCGACCAACTCGCAGAACACCTTCTTCTTGATGTTGAGCTCAAGATTGTCGTTGATGGAGACCTCCTTCCAGGGCTCCCTCTCGTAAAACTCAGCGATCTCGGGAACTTGCGTACCACAAGCCGTCAGAAACAAGCCAACGGCGAAAACAACCACATATCTCATACGCGATACCATAAAATGTTGGGACGGCGACTGCCGGATACACCCAGTAGCTATTTGTGCAGTTGATTTTGGATGCTTTTGGCGAGGGCTTCGGCATCCTTGCCGGTGAGGCCCTGGATTTCGATGGTGGCCATGGCTTCTGGCGGCACGGTTGCAGTTGCGGCCGGTTCGCAGCGCTTTACGCCGTTTTCTTTCCAACAAATCTTGATGCCATCGACATCAATTGCGAAAGCTTCGCTAGCGCTGAGCACTGCTACGAGAGCGATAAGAAATGGTTTATGCATATGTATAAATCCACAATTGAGAAACGATGACGATATCGATTCAGCAAGAAATGGATGTAGCTGGCCAGCCACTAATAAAAATAATCAGTTCGGCAGTGAGAGCGGCGCGTTGTCAATCACGCTTACAATTCAATTACGCGGATGAACCGACTTGGCGGGTTGCGCTGCCGCTGTCTATCAGGTGATGAATGAGGTCATGTAGACCGAGGTGGTGGGCTTCAAATTCAAGTGGTTGAGCCTTTCGGAGGCGGTATTGATAGGCCATCCTGGAAGGTAACTTCGAATTCGATCTCGGCTTGCCGGTTATGTTTGTGGAGGAGGCGAAGGTAGAGGCCCGGGAATCTGTAGATCAGGAATTCTTCGGTCCCTGTGTTCCAGAGATCAGCGGCATTGAGTGCGTCGTCTAGCGATTTGCAGTCCATGTCGGAAGCGACGGAGATACATTCCCACGCGGGTTTGTTGTCGAGTGCTAGACGGGCGGCAGCTATCGCTTCGTAGGTCACTCTACTGATGGTGGCCGGGTGGAAGGCATCGACTTTCGGACTGAGGTCATTGGCCAACGCGTCGTCACTGGCATTGCATGCAAACAGATGGAGGGGGACGCGGTTGTTCTGGTTGGTGGACATGAGGAAGCATTTCGTTGGTGGAATGTCAGACATGGCGATACGCCGGGTGTCCGGGTCTGCTGGTTCGCGGAGATCGTAACTTAGGCGCTAGGGCCGAGTGGGCCTTTCGGTGGGTCTTCGTCCAGATTGAGCTTTTCCGGTATGAGCGACGGATCGACGGGTGTTCCGAATAGGCGATGGTGGAATTCGAGAATTTTCCAGGCGCATTCGCGGAGACTCTCCCGAAGCTTTGCGAAGATGCTGGAATGCGTGGTTGGCTGATCCATGGTGATGTCTCCCGTTGTGTCGCCGGCCACGACGGGATTGCTTTCCAACCCGCCTGCACGGCGCCCTCATGGGGGCCGCCCTTTCACTTTCCGGTCGTTCCGATTGTACGGGCTCCTTCTGCGGGCGCGAGGCATGTGACCACGAGGTGGGCATTTAAAATGACGGGGCTCATCGTAACGGCGTGATGGAAACAACGTGCGGTTCTGCGTTCAGATGCTGGAGCCAGCTGGTGAGTTCGTTCTTCAGCATGAGTGATGCTGGGTCGGTACCGAAGTGGCGAAGCTGCGCGGCAAGTGGTTCGTCGCAAATTCCGTCATTGAAGTAGATTTCGATTTTCTTGTTCAATGCTTTGGTTTGCTGATGCTCCGGGATTTCTCCAAGATTGGCGATGTCCAAGACGACACGGAGTTTGGTCGGTTTTTGGGTGAGCACGGTGGTGGCTTTCATTGCGGTTGTTGGTCGGCTAGGTCGATGGTGGAGACTTTGCCGGTTGCTGTTTCCCGCACCTTGAAGACGGTGGCGGTGGATCCCGTTCTGCGCTGGGTTGCGAGTGCCTCTTGGGGGGCGGCAATTGGCGTTGTGGCGTCGCTGTCGATGGCCCAAACGAGACGGAAACGGGGGCTGCTTTCTGTTGCGGCGGGGGTGGCTGACTGAGCGTGTAGACCTTCGATAAGGTCGTCGAGCTGGCTGCGGGCCTCGGTCATGCGGCGGATGGCGTCGTCACTGCTGTTGCAGTCTTCGCGCGCGGATAGCTCCGAGACGATGAAGCGCAGCAGGCTGTCTCCGCAATCACGAAGGCTTTCCTTCAAGGCGCGGGCGTTGGTGGCCTCTGCAAGATTGGCAAACTCGCCAAGGCCGTAGGTCGTGAGGGCCGTGCGTTGCCATGGGGTCAGGAGTGGAACAGGTGGCGTTTCGTGTGGTGTGAGGTCGTGGTGATGTGCCCATGTGGACGTGACGGGTTCGTCATTCGTATCTTTGAAGGGGTATACGTCGATGACTACTCCTTCGACTTCGCGTTTAATGACGACGGTGGCGATGTTGTCGACGTGGACGTCTAGGTAGTGGTCTCCGTTCCTTTGTGTGCGGAAGGGGTTTCGTTCGCTGGCCATGGTTGGTGCTTACATTGGTTTGTTAGTAACAGGCCTCTGTGATGGTCACTTGCTCTCCGAATTCTTTGCGAGCGAGGTCTTGGATGGTGTGCAAGCCCACATGAACGGCGCGGCCGTCAGCATGAATCGCGGAAGCATGACCTGAAATGTGGCGCAGTCCTTCGTTTCCCACTTGGTAGAGCAGGGCGACGTCGCGCGGGTCCAGGTGCTTGGCGAGTTCTGCGTCGAAGTCATAGTCCTGTTCTGTTTCTGGGTGGGTACTCGGCCACCCTTGACCGTCATCGGAGGCGATGGCGTAGGCGTCGTCTTCGGAGTTGGGGATCTCCTTCCCTGTCCAGAAATCGAGGCCGAAATATCGGCACCATCGTTCGAAGCGTTTTGCATCTCGGACACGGAAGTAGTTGGAACGGGCGTGCAGGACGTAGTTCATGGGCCTTTCTTTCGTTGGTTCAGTAAACGTACGGAGGGTGGAGGTCGGCATCCCCTCCCCATGCGTGTGCGGTTTGGACAAACCCCAACCTGTTTGCGTGGCGGAAGCCGGGCAGCAGGTAGAGGCGTTTTCCGTCGGGGTCGAGATCGACGGCGGTCCACCAATGTTGGTGGTTGGGTTTTGGTGGTAGCTCGTCGACTTCATGAAGGCGGCCCTCGGCGAGAGGCTGGAACAGGTTGTCGAACATGCGGCGACTGCGCGCCCGCTTCATCTGCCGGACGGGCGGCATGATTGTCTTGCTCATGGGATTTGACTTACTTGGTGATGTAGCGCTTCCAGTCGATGCGGAAGTTCCGGATCAGCGTGCGTAAGGTGTTGCGGTTGAACCCTGCGATCTCGGCGGCGCGGGCTTGGTTGCCACGAGTTCGCTCAAGCAGGAAGCGGACAAAGGCGCGGTTCAAGGCGCAGCGCACCTGGTAGCCATTTAGCTTGAAGTAGGCTGGGCAGTGCTGGCGTAGGAGAACGAATACCGCTTCTTCCAAAAGGTCATGGGCTGGGCTTTGCTCGTTGGAGCGTTGCTGTTGTTTCACGCGTCCAAGAAGGATGGGTGTACTTTCGGGTAGCGGGAGTGTGCTCGGGATCATGGAGATGGTTTCTGCTGGGTTGCCCCGGTGTGCGGCGGAAAAGCCTCTCTTTCCCGCCGGCCGGTTCATGGTCGGCGGCACCGCCCCTTTCCCTTTTGGTGTTCTGTTTTCAGAAGGCGCTGAGCGTCGAAATCTCACTGGTTTCGATGCTGGTATGCTCGATGTTCACGATGCCATCGGTCACATGGAAGATGACATAGCCGTATCCGCCGCCGTCGCTTTCAAAACCACCATGGCGGTGGGCGACTACGTCCAGCGCAAAGCGTTCGACCAACGTGGCGATGTCGTAGAAGGCGGCATCGATGGGATGCTCGAGCACCGTTGCGGTTCCATTGGTGTGCTCTCCATTGCTGCTTTTGATCTGCACGTCACCGGACCCATCGGGTTCGGCGCGGTACTGGACGGTGGCTTTCGCCAATCCAATCGCTCGGAGTTCGGCGAGGACGCGGCGCTTGGTGGCTTCAAGCTGGCGGTTGCGCAGGACGGCGATGTCGTCCGCGGCGCGGGGCGTGGTGTGGTTCATGGGCTGGACATTTCGTTGCGGTGAACCGGTAAAAGCGGGAGAGCCCTTCTCTCCCCCTCACCCCGGCACCGCTCCGTTTCTGGCCATCCCTTTCTGTGGGCGGGCTCTTATTGCGAGGGTTCAAGGCTCACGCGGAGGATGGATGAATAGGTTCCGGCAGGGAGCGGCGCGGTGGAAGGCAACACGGTGATGGAGACCGGGATTGAGTTTGAAGCAGGTGCGCCGATGGCATTTGCGAACACGAACGCGGAGGTTTGGGTGTCGAGCGTGATGGCCGAAGCACCAAGTATGGCACTTGCCGTGTAGTGGATGCGTGCGGGGCTATTGGGGTGCCTAAGGGCCTGTCCTGCGAGCGTCAGTCTCGCAGGGCCATTACATCCTGCATTGGAGAAGCTGAGCGATCGCTGGAAGGGAGTAGGAATGGTGCCGTTGATGACGGCGCCTGAGAAATCCACTGAGGAGAGGCTTGGCGGGGGGAGATTGCAGGACGTGGCGACGGTGGCTGTAGCCGTGAGGTAGCCTTCGAAGTAGTAGCCGCCTCTGATGACGTTCCGGAGACGAACGACGAAGTCGCGGCGGTACAGGCCGGCTGGCTTGTTGAGTTGGTTGGCGGGAATCGTAAACGGGATGTTTGTTTCGATGACTTGTCCTTGGCCTCCGTAGATCCATTGAATGTAACTTCCTCCGTTCCATTCGAACGGCGGGGGAAGGTAGAAGTTCAACGTGTTTTGTGAAGCCTGTGTGTGCTCGAAGGTGGACTGCATGGGTTGTTGATTAGTGAATACGTCGATGACAAGCGTGCAGGTGCCGCTGAAGCCGGAAGGCAATGTTACGGTGGCGGGGATGTAGCTATGTGCAATGGTGCCCGAATAGGTGAGCGAGATGTTGGTGGTGTTGAGGGTGAGTGTCGGAGACCCGAATGGCCGTCCGTCGCATGCTCCAGCGATCTGCGGGAGACATAGCGTGAAGCATGCGACGATGATTGAGGGAAATGTGTTGAAGCTCATTGGGCTTCGGTGAGTAGCGTAGCGGGCCATTGTTCGGGCGGCTCCTGCGGTGTTGCGCCATCGGGAATAAGAACATCGGTGTCGAAGAGGCCGGTGGTGCTTTCGGGGATCGAGAAGGTGTAAGTCGCGTTGGCGACTGAGACGATCCATGAACCCGGCGCCAATCCTTCCGCAGCAAACCTTCCAGAAGAGTTGGTGAACACGTCGATGACTTGGCCGGGGTAAGCACGGGACGTTGCCTTGCCCTGCTTCAGGGAGACCGGCTTTCCGCTTGCGTCCAACATGGTTCCGTAAGCGGTGAGCGGCATATCCGAGCCGAGAGCAATGGCATACCCCGCGCGGTATGGCGCCTGAACGCTCATGTGTGAGGTTTTGAGGCTGTAGCCTTCGGGGATGTTCTCGGCATCCAGCGGATATTGGACGGCGGCGTAGGGTGGTAAATCGGTGACAATGGCTGGAAACCACGATGAGCCGGTTGCGCGCGGTGTGTCGGGGTTTCCGACGATGATATCGGCATCGGAAATCGAACTGTGGGGATAGACAATGGCGAAGCCATTTCTGACGGGGGCGCCAATGGCGAGCTTGCCGTCAGCGAAGGCAATCGCGCCGCCATGCTGGAGCTGGATGCGGTCGTGCTCTTCTCCGTCCTGTGGCCTTTGGGTGGTGTGCGACAGTCTGGTTTCTCCGCGCTGTCCGAGATGGTGGGCGCTTGCGGTGGAATAGAGACCGCGTTCCGGAGCATTGTCGGCGGCGATGGTGGCCTGCCAAATGTCTGATGGCGAACGCACCAGATGAGAGGCCGTGACGGAGGATACCTCGTTGCCAAAGGTATAGCGGGCGCCGACGGAGGTATCCCCAAAGCGTGCATACAAATTGAGACCGAAGCGGAACTCCGGCGTGTCATCAAGGCGTGCGAAGGACAACAGGCGGTCGTTTCCGTATCCCGCTGTGAAAGTGAGGGTCGTCGCGTTGAAAAAATCCCGGCTTATTCCGAGATCAACGCTCCAGCGATCGGTGCCCGTTGAAACGGCGCCGGGGATGTTGGGTGCGTCGGCCGCGAAATCATAGCGGGCGGTGGCGGTGGCATAAGCGCCCCAAAAGAGAGGGGTGGTTTGGACGGCGGTGAGGCGCAGCCACGTATCGAAGGCTGGGTAGAGCACATCGCCTGCGAGGAGTTGGGCATCGCCGGGTTGGCGGAAGTCTTCGGAATAGTAGTCGGCGACAACGCGGAACGAACGGCGTGGTGCATCAAGGTCGGGGAGGGTTTCGAAGGATGCGGTCGCAGCATACCCAATTCCCGCACCTTGGCTGAGAGTTGCTCCGAGATGCAGCGTTCCGAACGATGTCAGGTGGTGGAACCCAAGCCCAGCATTATGAATGGTGCTGTCGGTTTGCAGCGTGAGATAACCGGTGAAGGTGTCGGTTAATCCATGGCGGAGATGAAATCCTCCCTGGAAGTGATCGAGGTATTCCCGTTCTCCATTGATCCACGCGGCGGGCAGCCCTCCCGACAGTCCCCAGGTAAAGGCTCCGGCGTCGAGTAGCTGGTAGTTTGAAAGGGCATCGAAACGGATCACTTCCTTTTCGCCGGTTGCGTAGGTGATGATGGCTTCGATGTTGTTGGCTCCCAGCGAGATGGGGAGATCGTGCAGGCTGTAGGCGCCTGTTTTCAAGGGCAGGCGCTGCATCGGGATGCCGTTGACGATAAGTTCAAGGTGGGCGTCGCTGTCGATGATGAGCAATTGTCCGAAGCTACGGGTGCTTTGGCTGCGTTGCTTTGCAAAGATCTCGGGATTGTGTTGGAGCGAAACTCCGAGAAGCTCCATGGGGCGTTGACCGGCGATACCGAGGTAGGTGGTGTCGCCTCCGATGGAACGGGTATCCCAGTCGGGGATGTCGAACACGGCACGCGTTCCAAGCCTCCTAAACTGGTTTTCTTCCTGCTCCCGGCACTTGGCCTCGATGGGGCAGAGAAAACCATTCAGGGAGCCTCCGAGGGTGCCCTCGGCCTCGAAGACAACGCTACCGAGCCTCATGGCCCCTTCCAAATCCAGGGAGAACCCGGATGCTTCTTCAAATGTCCAATCCTGGGAGAGGACCAGATCATAGTTGAGGAAGGTGCTGATCGTGGCCGGGTCCATCAACGATGGCAGCGGCGCGTTGCGGGAGAGGGACAAGGTTTTCGGTGCTGATTTGTTGGCAGCCACCGAGAGCGTGAGCTCCATGCATTGTTGGTCGAACGAAATGTTCAGTTCATCCATGTCGCTAAACAGTGAAAGCGGAAGCGGTGCCGGACCAAACCCCTGCAATGTCAGCATGGATGATTCAGGGAGGTGCCCCTTGAGGAATGGGGCGATATCGGTGGCGGCGAGCAGCACCTGGTCGTCCTGGTCGATGGTAACGACGACATCACCGAGGATTTCTGAACCGTATCTGAGCGGCACCGGCATGTTGATGGCATGACCGGTCGGATTGAGAGGGATGGCGGTAACGGGGTGCTCGAGTGCGCGCACGGACGACACCGCCGCAACGGACATGAGGAGCGAGCAAAGGAGTTGCCGCACGGACTGCATGGGTCAGTTGGCGGGTGGGGAGTAGTTGAGGGAGGCAGTTACCGATCGCGTTCCGGGAGGCAGATCGACTGGGAGTACGAACCTCCTTTTTCGCCACGGCTGCAGGAGCCCGTTTCCATAGGCTTGCTGGATGCCGGCTGCGGGGACTTCGTAGTCGCTCCCATCGGCGTGCACTGTAATGACGGCATGTCTGAGCAGGGCATGGGCGGCGGTCGGGTTCTGGACGGTGATGACGGGTTTGCCGCTGGAATTGAGCCCAGTGCCGACGAGCTGCATGGCGGGGCGTGCTGACGCGGGTGACACGTTCACCGCGACGCTGAAGGCCGTGAGGATGGTGAGCCCCTTTTTCTGGGCAAGGTCTTCGATAGGAAGCTGGTTGAAGGTGATGAAGTAGCTTTCGCTTTGCGGGATGTCCGGGGCTCCTACCCATTGCACGCGAAATGTTTGCGTGGCTCCTGGCTGCAGCATGGCCTGGAGCGGCAGGATCAGGAAGTTGTCCGCCGAGGTCGCTTCCCGCGTGACGTTGCCGTCTTCGGAGAGCGAAACCTTATCGAAGGTTGGCTCGATTGCGGTTACTTCGTCGGACGAATTGGTGATGGTGATGACGGCGCGGGTTTGCTTTCCCGCTGCTGACATTTCCAAGGTGATGGGGGTTACGGTGAGGGCGTGCGCGGGCATTGCCGCAAGCACGCCGATGAGGACGGCGACGAGGCGGAGCATGGCTTTATCCAGACTATGAGGGGTGCTGCCGCGTAATCCACGCGGCAGCGACAACGGTTATTGGGAAGGGATGATTCTAACGCGCAGCGTGTCGGTGTAGGTACCGTTAAGAAGCGGCAGCGACGGCTGCTTGGGTGTGATGGTTACGTTGATTGTGCCTGTGGGCGGGCCCGAAGGGGCATAGTCTTCGGTGAACGTTTGGCCTGATGTGGGCTCGGTATCGAGCGCAAAAGAAATGTAGTGGGCGCTTGCGACGCTGGCCACGTAGTCGATGCGGTTGGTGTAGTTGGGGAAAGTGGGGCCGGACTTGCGCAATCCCCCGTTGAGGGTCCCGATCATGAGGGAGGCCGCGGTGTTGCAAGCGATGGGGATTGCGAAGGCAATCGGCGCGGTGCTGACTTGGCCGTTGTTGACCGGGATTGTGGCGGTCAATGCGCTGGGCGCGGCGCTTCCGGAAAGTGTGCAGGTGGGCGCGACCGTCGCGGACAAAGCGATGTCCTGGTCGATGGCGTGGGCGGGAACAAAGGGAATAAGGGCAATAAGAGCGCAGGAAAGTGCGCGCGCAAGAGAGAGACGCATGGAATACTCCACCATTGGTGACACGGAAGGATCTGAAATCGGCTAACGCGTGTCTTGGTGGTGGTACGCCCTCCTGCAATGACAGTGGCGGATATTAGTACGGGTTTTATCTGTGAAGGGAAGAGTGGTTTGAACGGCAACCTAACGAAGTGCGGGTGCTGTTGCAGACGTGCACTAAGTTTTTAGCGGTCACGTTCCTGTTCGCGTTTCTTAGATGTTCCGTTGCTTTCCGTTTCAACAACGCGAGCGTCGGCCTTAACGGTTTCACCGCTATCTCTCTCCTGGAGGGTGTCTGCCTTGGGGTCAAAGACGTAGGGCGTATCTGCGATGAGGATGGCTTTCGCTCGGGTCGAGTTATCCTTACGGACGAGGTTTTCGACCGTGGCCATGGCGAGGTCTACGGCGTGTGTAGCTTCGTAGGCGGTTTCCAGCTGTGCGCGTAACGCGGGCCATTCCTTTTCCGGAAAGCTTTCCTTGAAATCGAACGTGGCGGGGTTTTTGGCGAGCACCTGAAGGGTATGGTCAATACCATACTCGTCGGCGTGGTGGATGAGCCGGTCGGCGGCCCCTTCCCTTGCTCCGTGTTGTGAAAGACTTGTTTCCAAGGCGCGCCGAGCAGTATTGAATGATCTGCGCGCGACCGTGAGTTCACGTTCTGCAGTGGTGAGTTCTAGGGATGCGTTCATGTCGATCCGGGGGATGAAGTGCTTCTGAGCAGTATTGTAGCAGGTGCGTTGTGCCGTGTAGAGAGTATTGTCTTCGGCGCAGAAGGCAACGGCGGGGGCGGTGATCGGAATGTGCCTGTCTTCATGACGGCAGTTGAACTCGCTCAGATGTTAAAAATGTCGCCACGATCGTTGGAAAAAATGCGGTTGGAGAAACGCGGTCCGAAATATTTTCGGTTGGGCGGCGGCGGGAAGGCAAAGGTCTTGTATAAGCTCGACGATGTTATGGTCTGGCTCTCTACGCACCAGAAGGGCTGAGGCGTGGCGCCATGGAAGAAAGGGAGCAGTGGCCTATTCTTCTTTCGGCAGTCGAGGTTGCGGAGATGTTGCGAATGAGTGTTCACAACCTTGAGAGCATGAGGCTGAGCGGCCGTGGGCCTCGCTACATTCGCTTGGGCGATCCAGTCGCGGCGCGTGTGGTTTATAACTTGAGAGACGTGCTGCGTTGGCTGGATCAATTTCAAGGAAGCTGACGCTTTTGAGTTTCCAGACGAGACAGGTGTTCCCTTGGTCTGGCTGCAGCGGGAGAAAGACGCGACAATTGATACTCTCTCATGATGACGCATCTTGTTGCTGTGAACGGTTGGAAATTACTGAGCTCGAATATGCTGCGCACTGAAAACGATGGGTTGTGCAATATTTGGGTTTCGTCCTCGTGCTGATTGTAATAGGATAATGGTATCCTTCGACAACTCTCCTCTAAGCTTTGCCTAGAGCCGAGAATGGAAATGTCGTTGGATTGCATATTTATTTTGGGCGGCGGCTTTCCGAGTTTCCAGCTTACCTAAGCGTGGCCGACTGCCAGCCGATGGCAGCGGCAGCAATACCTTTGGGTATCAGTTGATTGTTGATGTTAGCCCGTTACGGCGATCTTGAGAGTTTATCCGTGTTAGCCAATAGCTCAGGGCTGCTTGCCCTTTAGACTCTCGAATGTGTCCACTGTCATATGCTGCTCGGCAACCGTCGTTCCGGGCAGCCAGCTTAAGACAGTGCGTTAGCCAGAATTTTAGCAGTTCCTGTGATCCCGGCGAGATGGCTCACCAGATCATTCTAGACGTGTGGCGCATATTGTGGAGTCGCACATCCAGCGTGGTACGCGGCAGTGCCGAGCAATACGTTGCTATCCCGAGTTGTCGTGTGGCGTCTTGAGGGGAACTCCTTCCGAGGAGCCTCTCGTTAAGCACGTACCAACGCGCCAATAACAAGCCCCCAAAGCACAGCTGCTATTGCAATGAAGAATACGGTCGAAAGCCACCGTGGCAATCGGTTGCCTGACCGGCGCGCCCTCCGGTTTTCTGCTCCGATCTGTTCCCAATGTCCCACAGCAATGCCTACTGCTCGACTTCCCGATGGAGGATCAATCCGTTGTCGAGGAGTGTCAAGTAGTCGGCCGGCCTCGATTGCAGCCAAGTATCAATTTCGATACGCTCGCGTCGCTCTAGAATTTGCGACAAACGCTTGAGGCTATCGAGCTCTTCCCGTGATAGTGTTGTGAAATTCGACACCGAAAGTTCAGTGTAGATCGATATCCAAAGTCTTGCATTCTTCATGGTGTGTCGCTCTCTCCTAGCGAGAGACGAGTATGCCGAGGCGAGATGAGGCGGGGATAAGTGAATGCGCAAAAGGCCAAAAAATGCGGCTCGGATGCAACCTGAGGCGACCGAAACGCTCAAGCGGGCTCCCAATGGAATTGATGTCCTTGTGGGGCAACGGGTGCGAGTGCGGCGCGTCATGATTGGCCTAAGTCAGCAAGGACTAGCCGAAAAGGTTGGCATTTCCTTCCAACAGGTACAGAAGTATGAAAAGGGCCTCAATCGGATTAGCGCCAGCAAGCTCCACCAGATAGCCGAGGCGTTGAGCGCCCCAGTTCATTTCTTCTTTCAGACCGATGATGAGCATCGGGATGTCAACGAAGAGGGCGTAATGGCCCTCCTCGAAGATCGAGATGCCATTTCAGTTTTGCGTGCGTTTTCCCAGATCAGAGATCGTAACCTGAGACGGGCCGTCCGCGATCATATCCGAAATATTGCCGCATGCGGCGAAGATCTGAACGCGAAAAGGGCCGATTAGTTCATGCCGTCTTTGGCGGGCGGAAGAATGTCTTTGTCCTTGAGTTGGTACTGCGTTTTTAAAGACTCTATAGCGCCAACCAACGTTGCCGCAATATCATCTCCGCCGAGTTCTAGTGCGTCGTTTGCTGCGTAGATCAGCAAGCGAGCGAGCCCCCTTGCGCGAATTTGCAGTTCGTCCTGGTCGTCAATGGTTTGAGTCTTGGCACACATCTGCGACTGTTTATGCTGCATGTTGTACCCTAAGTGCGAAACGTTTGAGCTTGCCTGTCAATGTCTTGGGTAGATCTTTGACAAACACGACCTCGCGAGGCGCCTTGTAAGGCGCGATCATCGTTTTGACGTGATCGATCAGTGCGACCGAAAGCCTGTCGTTTTTCTTCAAGCCAGTCCGCAGAACGATGTAGGCCTTGACGCGCTGCCCCCTCTCCCGGCAGGGAACGCCAACCACCGCGCACTCGGCGACCGCCGGATGCTCGAGCAGCGCGCCCTCCACTTCTGGAGCCGCAACTTTGTATCCTGCTGAGACGATGAGATCGTCCATCCGGGACTGGTACCAGAAATAGCCATCCTCATCGCGAGAGTAGGCATCGCCGGTAATGTTCCAGCCGTTTTTGACATAGGCGCTTTGCCGGTCATCGCCGAGGTAGCGGCATCCGGTTGGGCCCTTGACTGCGAGCCAACCTACATTGCCGGGCGGGGCCTCGTTTCCGTCATCGTCAAGGATCGTCGCGAGATAGCCGGGAACGACCTTCCCTGTTGAACCAGGTCGGATCTGGTCCCCGGCAGCCGAAATGAAAACATGCAGCATTTCGGTCGAGCCAATGCCATCGATCAGTTTCAATCCGGTCGCAACGCGAAATTCGTCGAACGTCTTACGAGGGAGTGTTTCTCCGGCAGAGACGCACTTTCGCAACGATCGGATGTCGAAGTCGTTTGTCGATTCGAGCATAGTCCGATAGGCCGTTGGCGCAGTGAAACATATGCTCGGCCGATATGTCTCGATGGCCTGCATGAGTGAGGCTGGCCGGCCATCTTCGAGCAATAGACTGCAAGCTCCGGCGCGCAGCGGAAACAGGAGGAGACCGCCCAGCCCGTAGGTGAAGGCGAGAGAAGGCGAGCCGCAGAAAAGATCGTCGGCCGTGGGTTGGAGAATGTTCTCTGAGAAGGTGTCGCAGATAGCGAGCAAGTCCCGATGGGTGTGGATCGCACCCTTGGGTTTGCCAGTGGTGCCTGACGTGAATGCGATCAGACACGGTGTATCCGAGCGCGACCGATAGGCATCCGCGAATCGCGTCTCGATTGCCGCAAAGGCGTCAATATCTCCCGATCCCACCTCAACCGGTCCAGAATATGTACGATAACTTGAGATCGAGCGCAGCGACCGGCACTTGGAGCGGCATGCCTCCAGCTCGCTTAGTAGATCGCCTTCGCAAATTGCGTGCGAAATCTCAGCTTTATTGATGATCGCCACAAGTTCATTTTTTCGCAGCAACGGCATGGTCGAGACGACGACGCCGCCAGCTCGAATGACTGCGAGGTGCAGGGCCGCGAGCATTGGACTGTTGCGCCCCCGAAGCAGGACGCGATTTCCCGGTATTACCCCAAATCGATGTCGTAAGACCGCAGCATACCGGGCCACGCGGAGGAATAGCTCGTCGTAGGTCCATTTTGCAGATGGGCTCATGAGCGCTGGGCGCGCCCCGTATCCGCGAGCAATCCAACAATCGAGCAATTCCTCGACGACGTTCAAGCGGGCCGGGTACACACGTCCCGGCACATCAAGGAGATCGGGTTGTGAGTGCGCATCCGGCATGTGATCGCGTACAAAGCTGTCGAACCGTTTTGACATCGCCGTCACCCCGCAAGTTTGCGATTGAAGCTTTGGGCCAGGACCGAGGAGCGAATGCCGCGCACCCGGCGTGTTTCGCGGAGGGCAAATTCTGAGACGTCGACTGTGATGCCGACGACATCCATGCCCTGCCATTGAATGGGAAGGCCAAGCGGGCGCGGTGACCAACCGAGCCGCAAGAAGCGGGGGATCCATAACGGCTCGGTGACGATTGAGAATTGCGAGAGGTTGTGTTCCAGTCCAAATTCCTGGACACCGCACATGATCGTGCAAGCGACATCGCTGGTGGCGTGCGGTTCGCGACGCTCGGGAACCACGTAAAACCGAGTCCATTCGTAGATGTGAGGAGAACGAGGAACCGGATGTGTGCTGGCTAACTGTGGAAACACGTCGGCGAGCAGATGCGGTTTGAGGGATGGAATAAGTCGGGAGCCACCGATCACCCGCCCGTCGGTCTCATCGAGCATCAGAAGGTAGATCGCATCGCTATTGTCAAACTGGTCGACTTCGCGGCCGTCTGCGCGCGCGAGATCCTTCCAACCTCGCTCATGTACGTAGATCCGATGCCGGATGCGAAAGCTCTCGTCGACTTGGTCTTGATAGAGGTGTCGGTTCTCGCCGGTAATGACGTGCAACATGTGCCTGCCTCCGAAGGGAGTTCGGGGCAAGCACGCCACGGAAGGTCAGTTGCGGGAATCCTAAGAAATGGGGATTCCTACGCCACTTTGGCGTGGCGTATGAGGGAGTTCAGGCTTTTGATTTTTAAAGCAATATTTCCCGACGGCGAATGCCGCTAGCAACAGCCTGGGCTCGTGTCACGGCACGTAGCTTTCGGCAGATGTTCTGCATATGCGCGGTTGAAGTCGCTGCGGATATTTTCAGTATTTCACCGATCTCCCAGTCGGTTTTGCCGCGCGAGACCCATTTGAGAACCTCACGCTCTCGTGGCGTCAGACGGCCGGCATCGTCTTCCGATACTCGGCTCCTCAGCCGCGCCCTGTGGCAGCGCGCAAGATCATGAGCGTAGATCGACATAAGATGAAGCGCTTCACGCCCACGCGGCGGGATATCGAGTTGACGCCCGCCCATGGTCACACAGGATTGTTCACCGGAGCTGCCGATCAGCGGAATGCTGAAGCCTTGGTTTAGCCCGCATTCACTGGCCTCGTTCATGACTTGTTTGGCCGGCGCTGTGAACTTGGTCGTGGTTACCTCACTCCAAAAAAACGGCCGCGTCGTTTCGCGAGTATGTCGTGCCATGGGATCGTGTCGATAAAAGCCTTGCTCCATATAGCGATCGAACCAGACTTGCGACCACCCATTCAAAATCATGAAATTCTCAAGGCCAGAGTTCGGAGGAGGCATTTCGGTTATCAGGAAATTCGTAAAACCGAATTTTGAAATCTCCTTTGCCAATAACGGGTAGACCTCGCTCGCTTTCAAAGTCCCGTTCACCCGATCGATAAAATCAAAGGTTTCGATTTCGACCCGTGGCGTACGCATGCCCCACCCCGCTCAAGCAAATTCCGCCAAAAGAGTAACTTAGTCTCGAATCGACAACAAGTACGCCCCTCGTCGAGGGCTCCTGCAGCCTGGCAAAGCAGACTAGGTGAGTTCGAACACATTCCACGTGCGCCGTCTTTTCGCGATGTCTGGAATCTCGGGACCGCGGACCTCAGAGGATTGTCCCACATTCTTCTGACTGTCGGCGCGTTACGGCGACTTCGAGAGTTTATCCATGTCAGCCAACAGCTTCGCGAGCTTCCCTTTTATAGTCTCGAAAGTGTCGACAGATTTCCGTTGTTCATTGTCCGTATCTCAGGGCAACCTGCCCGATGCCATCGCGTTCGCGAGAGCCGTTCCGGTGATTTCGGCGAGATGCCTCACAGGATCATTGAAGATGTGAGCGTACCTAGCCGTCGTGACCAAGCAACCTGCCGATCACGGGGAGTGTGCCGCCGCTCATGACGGCAAAGCTGGCAAACGAATGGCGCAAATCGTGGATCCGCACGTCAGGAACGCCGGCGGTGCGCCGCATCTTGTCCCAAGCGGGCTGAAATGCCTTGATGCTTTCCTTCCACATGCCCAACGAAGACAAATGGTCCTCGCGATCGCTCATTCAACCAATGATACTGCACCTTTTAGAAACGAAAAGCCCGGTGCTTGTGGTGGGGCGCAACATCGCATTGTCGGCCTATTTGCGTGACATTGGCGGGGTCGCGATGCATCCGCGTCAGAATCTTTGCTTTCAGCATCGACAATTTTGACCTTCGCATACTCGACGAGTCATCTCGTTTCTGAACGACGCTGCAAAGATGTAATGCCGCTGAGAATTAGGTCGATACCGGTGAGAAAATCAACACGGTCGTCGTGAGCGCGTGGCTTCTCAGCTACGCTTCGTGCGAAGGGAAATTCGTCCGGATCGAGCTGTGCCCACATTGTCGACACCGCTTCGAGGAAGTTCGATCTTTGGACACGTCGCGTCCGAGTGCGCTGTCCGTTGCCCGCATTCCGTGTGGCGACCCCAAGGATGTAGTTCAACAGCACGGATACCGTCGCCCACCTCATTTCGTCAGACACGCCTAGAACGCTAACCTGGTGGGCTATACCTTCGGCAATGCGCACAACGGGGAGCTGACGTGGCGTACGCGAAAGCGCCGAGCCCACCCATGGATGCGCATCGATTGCGTCGAATATGCCTAGAGCGAGGATGCGAATTGCAGCTTCCGGTGCCGCTCTGACCGACGACGAATTCATCGTGCGAGCAATGATGGTGTCACAGGCGTCAGTTAGCAAATCACCCTTGCTTGCGATGTGCCAGTAAATAGCACCAGGACCGGTGGCGAGCCGTTCGGACAGCGCGCGGACCGTCAAGCCGCCCTCGCCGCTTGTGTCCAGGAGTTCAATCGCTGCGTCTATGATGCACTCTCGTGAGAGCGCATCCTCACGTCGGAGGGTACTGCGTGCGTGTTTAGCCATTGCTACATTGACATATCTGGAATGTCGTCCAAGGCTAGAGAACACCATTTCATCGCCAACTGCACAAAATGACGCTTCTGGTCAAATCGAAGTGTTCATCGCTTGGCCGTGTCCCGCGATGATGATCACGGTCGGTGGTGTGATCTTTGCATTTATGAGGCTACCCAGGTTTTGCGGGAAGACAAGCATTGCGGAGATGCGAAAGTTTCTCAGTGAGCCGTGAAGACAAGCAAGGGTATCAAGGGGTCGCCCAACATGGCCGCGTCTAAACGCTAACAGTCAGACGGTTTCAACCGGTCCGACCGTCGGCGGGTGCCCCGATGGTAAGCTACAGAGGTAGTACCGTGGAGGTTCGTAGTGTTCCTCTGCAGATCCAGGAGCGTGAAATTTATCGCTGAGCAGGTCATTGCGCACAAAAAAAGCGTTCACGCCTGACAGTGTACAGCCGACCAACGCATAACCCTTTTCGGCGCCTAGTTTCGTAAGAGCGCCGAGGCTGGCACCGAAATAGTTTGTACCATTCCATTTTCGATCTGCGTCATAAGGCACAGTGATAGAGGCGGGCGGGATCCAGGAGGCATTGTACTCAATCACAACCACTCTCGGCGTGACAACTTCGATGGCCTTCCAAATCCAATAGTCGTTGTAGTCGATGTCTATGCTCAACAGATCAATCTCGCTGACAGGGAATGCCGACGCGATTAGTCGATTGATGTTTTCGGATGTAATCCGCTCCTGAATAAGGATCAATGCCTCGTTGCCAAGTAATGAGGAAAAGGACTTTCGAATTGCCTCGCAGTGGACATGGGCTTGCTCGATCCAGAGCCCTCTCCAGCCCTGCATAACGAGCCATGCTGAGTTACATTCCAGTCCGTTTCCAACGCCGAACTCTACAAAGGTGCGTCCACGGTTACCTATCCGGTGGAAAATCTCGGCTAAGATGCCATCTTCGTCTGCCTGCGAAAAAACTTTAGCACCATGGCGCAGCAGTCGACCCTTTTCCGAATAGCGTGGCTCTAAGAGTAGCGAATGGATTGCAGAGCGAAGATATGCTTGAGTTTCCACGTTCACGGCAGCTCCTAGCATCTCGTAACTTGAGCCAACTCCTACCCGGGGCTGCAACTTAAAGAGCAGCTACAAGCGAAGCGTCAGCCGACTACTGGAAGAGCTGGGCGTTGGACACTTTGAGGCATTTGATGATATCCGCTCACTTGTTGACATTGCTGTAGAAGGATATGGCGTCGGATATGTCGCAATCGACAACGATTTGACCTTGCTTCATGACAACGCCTCGATTGCAGAAATCCTTTGCGGTAGCGAAGTTGTGGGTAGCAAGGACAAGTATTTTTGATCCGGACACGAAGTTGTCCAATCGTTTTTTTGCCTTGGCCGTAAAATCCGCGTCACCGGTACCGATCATTTCATCGAGAATGAGTATCTCAGGCTGAATCGCTGTGGCTATGGCAAACGACAACCGAAGATGCATCCCGGTTGAATAGGTCCGCAGTGGGAAGTGGAGATACTCCCCTAGTCCGGATAGGTGCTCAATTTCATGAACACGCTCTTTCGCTTCAGCGAAGGTCGCGCCAAGCACGATACAACGCATAATGATATTTTCATAACCCGTAGCCTCCGGATCCATGCCCATGCTCATATCGAGCAACGAAGACACCGTGCCGGAGCGAAATATTTGTCCAGCACTCGGCTCCAAAATTCCCGCTAGGACACGAAGGAGCGTGGACTTTCCTGCGCCATTGCCGCCTATCAAGGCGACCCGGTCGCCCTCAGCAAGTACTAGGTTCACATTTTGTAGCGCCTGTACACTAACCCGTGATTGGGCATCGACTGAAATTCGGCCTCCGACGCGTCGAAAAAGTTCGCCCTTCAGCGAGCGTGTTTTTGCATTGTATATTTGATAGGAAACGCCAACGTCGTGTGCTTCAATAACTGCCATTTCAAAACCAGACGATGTTAAAGCCAATAGACAATACGTTCGCGGAACCGAGCAAAGAACGGAAATGCGACGGCGTATCCGAGAACAAGAGTGCAAGCCGAAAAAGTCCAATGATGAAGCGATGCCGGTGTACCTAGCAAAGGTGCTCGCATGATTTCCAACCAGCTAGCGAACGGGTTCAAATGGGAGATGGCCCACAAACGTTCCATGATGTGGTCTGGTCTGTACATGACTGGCGTCATGAAGAAGGCAAGTTGCATAATGTTGCTGACGATGAGCGGCAAATCTCTGAAGCGAGTGGCCAAAGTGCCGACTAGCATACCAATCCATATGCCGTTCGCTGCAACCAGAACGACCGCCGGGATGAACAGTAATGAGTGCCAGCTCAAATCAATCTGGAAGCCAACTAGCAAGAGCAGAACAATGACAAGGTTGTGAAACAAGGAAATTAGCTCGCGAACCATTGCTCTATAAATGACAAGAGACCTTGGGCCGTTGTAGGCGCGAAGATACAACTCGCTGGAGATAAAAACGGTCGTTGTGCTGTTCATTGTTCCAACGATGAACGCCCACAGAACAATGCCGACACCCAGGTAAGGGAGGTATTTCGCAAGTGGTTGGTCCAGAATTACGGAAAATACAATGCCAATGCCGAGGATTTGTGCCGCCATAGACAGCGTGATCCAGAATTGTCCCAGTGATGACCTGCGATAACGCTGCCTAGTCTCAAGGAGCGCAAGCATTCCGAAGACCCGCCATCCGCCGAGGCCGCGGGCGAGATCCGTAGCAGCGAGACTGAAGCGAGATGGAATGCGCTTGGCTTCTGTTGATGCGACTGCCACCATTCGCTCCTCTATAGCAATTGAACACAGTGGGTTTACGGCGTTCCCTTGGATCGGGCAACATGCATATCCGAGACGCCGAGGAACGGATCTGGACGTCGAACAGCATCGTGCCACCGATCTTTCGGTGCGTTTTTTTGCGGTATGAGCTTGACGGTCGTTGCGTCAGTGCAACAGGTGTCCTTGTTAGTACAGTAGGAGCGCGGGCAGTTAGAATTATGGCTGGAATATGGCGCCCGTCTGGGCGAACGTCGCCCCACTGATGTTTGCGGATCCAAAATGACGATGGTCGTTTCAAGCGGAGATGTAATGATTTTTCATGCGCATATTGTAATTGCGGACAAAGGATGGATTCTCGAGACGTTGGCCCGCGAAATTGCCAATCGCTCGAAAAGCATTTCCTTTGGCACTGAAGCCGATCCGCGTGCCGATATTCAGTATTATATGAATTACTCCGCCTACCGTTCGCGCGTGAGCCCCATCGAAGTTGCGTTCTTTACGCATTCAGAGATGGCGGGGGGCGCGAGAAAGAGATTTTTTGATGTGGCCAGCTCTGTTGACCATTGCGTGTGCATGTCCACCCGTTACGCAGAAGAGCTCAAGGAAAATGGCAATCAAAACATCTCGGTGATCACCCCCGGCGTCGACATGCAACGATTTGTCCCCAAGATAAAGATCGGCGTTGTTGGACGAACGTATGCGACCGGTAGAAAGGGTGAGACGGTTGTTGCCGAAGTTATGAATATTCCCGGAATTGAATGGCGATTTACGGGTGACGGTTGGCCCGGAAAAGGCGAATTCGTCCCGCAAGATCAGATGCCGAAGTTCTACAACGAGCTTGATTATGTTCTGGTGCCGGCTTTGTACGAAGGCGGGCCAATGTGTGTGCTGGAAAGTTTGGCTTGCGGCGTTCCGATTATTTCCGGCGATGTTGGTTGGGCGAGTGAATATCCGCACATTCCGTTTGAGAAGGGCAATCCAGATTCACTGCGAGATGTATTGCTGAGGTTGCTGGACGAGCGAGAATTGTTAAGGCGGCCTGTTGAGGCGCGCACTTGGGAGGCTTGGGCAAATTCTCATCTAGCACTGTTTGAATCCCTTGTTAGTACACGGGACGGACTGCAGGAATCGCCTAAGGCAGCACGCTCGGCCGTACCCCTGAAAGTTGATTTGCTAACACATGGCGCTGAGAAGCAAGCGTTAGGGGGGCCTTCAGTACGTGTGCCCCGCACGAAGATCGAGCTGACCAAGCTCGGCGTTTCGCCGCTGCTAGCACAAGAAATGGACTCCAATTATTCGTCCTCAGAGATTGCTCATGTCTTCAATGTTTGGCCGGCGCCAAGCGCTCATGAAGCGATTCTCAGAGCGAAAGCTTCCGGAAAGTCTGTTGTCTTCTCGCCGATTTTTTTGAACCTATCGAATCATGAACGTTATAGCGCCGACATACCAAAGATCTTTGACGCGAAAGACCCTACCGCAGTAGCGGCGCAGCTCGAAAAAATTGCCGATGAGCTGAGGCGGGAGCCGAACCTTCCAACTCGTGAACCGTTTCCTGGTTACCATGAGCAAGTTCGGGAATGCATCCGACTTTCGGATGTTATTATCCACCTGAGTGAGTATGAGCGCGAGTGTTTGAATTACATTGGCGCAACAGGTCGGCGCTCGACGGTTGTGCGCAATGCTGCCGATGATGGTTTTGCCAACGGCGATCCAGCTCTGGCTGCCGAACGATTTGGGCTCTCGGACTATATACTCTGTGTTGGCCGGATTGAGCCGCGTAAGAACCAGCTATTGCTGGCAATGGCTGCCAAGCAACTTGGAGTACCCCTTGTGCTTCTCGGGCACGTTGGGAATCCTGGTTATGCGAAACTCGTGCGGAGCGTCGGGGGAAGCGGTTGCACTATTATTTCGCGGATCGATCCCAGCGATCCTCTGCTCAAATCCGTTTACGCCGGCGCTAAAGTGTTTGCCCTCCCAAGCTGGGCTGAAGGGGCTCCACTGGCCGCATTGGAGGCAGCGGCGGCTGGCCTGCCGCTTGTTCTCAGCGACCGCTCGGGAGAGCGCGAATATTTCGGCCAGCTTGCGCAGTATGTTAATCCTGCGAGCGTTGCGGACATTGCGGCGGCCCTGGAGTATGCGCTGCAATATGGTCAAGCACGGAATCCTGTCGCCGAAAGCTCTGACTTTTGTAATCGATATTCATGGCTTAACTATGCGAACGAGACCAAAAAGGTTTATGAACTCGCATACCGGCTTCGACCCATGACATCGCCCGGCACAACAGGAAACGGGAAGATCTACTTTGATCTCACCACGACCTGTCATTTTTCCGGACACCCGACCGGAATTGCACGGGTGGAATGGTTGGCCTACCGAGCCGCAACCAGGCAGTATGGCGAAAGGATCGTGCCGATAGCGTGGAGTTCCGCGTCGAAGAGGTACGTTCGCTTTACCCAGCAATTGGAAGCTCCATTGACCTTTGAGGGGCTTGTGGAATTTGAGGAGCTCAAGAATGCTGAGCCGCTCCAAGATAGAGACCTCACGCGCGAAGATAGAATTCTTGTTCTCGGTGGAGCCTGGATACGAAATAAAAATTATATTACGTCGCTCTTGAAGCTGAAATATGGAAGCAGCGCTGCGCTCACGGTGTTGGTGCATGATCTAATTCAAATGAAGCTCGCTCATCTGTATCCTGGTGCAACAGGAGAGGAGTTCGCAGCAAATGCACGTCTCGTGTGCGCGGCGGCTGACGATTTCCTCGCATATTCCGAGACTACACGTACGGATCTTCGCGAGTTTCTCCAGGACAATTCCTTCTTTTACAAACCTATCAGCATGTTCCGATTGGGAGACGTGCAAGTTGAACAAGAAAGTCTGGCTGCTGATCTGGATAGCTGCGAAATCAGTATTCCATCCGAATTGGCGAACGAACGCTTCTGTTTGTATGTGAGTTCAATTGATGTTCGAAAAAATCACGGCCTGCTCATTAATGTTTGGAGGAGGTTCATTGAAGATAACATGCCTGGAATACCCAAGCTCGTGTTGGTAGGGCGCAATGGCTGGTCAGCAGATTCCGTTGTGTCTCAGTTCTTTGGCGACGCTGCCTTGTCTCGGCATATCGTGCTCTTGCAAGACGTAGATGATAAAGGGCTGGAATGGTTATATAAAAATAGCATGTTTACCCTGTACCCATCCATCTACGAGGGTTGGGGATTGCCGGTGGCGGAAAGCCTCATAAGAGGCAAGGTGTGCTTGACGTCGGATCGCACGTCGACGCGAGAAATCGCACCACATCTTACTGATCTCTTGGATCCTTATGATTTCCGCGCCTGGTTAGAAAGAATTGCCTATTATCTGCACAATCACGACGCTCTCGTAGAGCGAGAGCGTGAAATTGCAGAACAATACCAAGTAACTCATTGGGATGAATCAATCCGAATGATTGTCGACGCCATTGATTCGGTTAGGCGTGGCGCGACGGTCGAGCCGGCATTGACGTTGCCAGCCCATATTTCATTCGGAACGCTTTCGCCAACCGCGTTTGCCAATCTTATCGCGCACAGTGGATGGAGCGGCGTCGAACCGAACGGGCGATGGATGGAAGGGAGATATGCGACGCTTAGATTGTCGCTTCCCTCTGACCGACAAGCGATTATGAGGCTTTGGCTTCATGCGCTTACTCCACTAGGCAAGTCCCGGGAGTTCACGCTCACCGTAAACGGGCAGCCTAGCTCAATCAGTTTGACGAGCGCGCCAACGACCTTAGATATTGTGTTGCCTATCGTAAAAGGTGAGCAGTCAAATACTATACATGTCGTCGCATTTGAGAGCTTAGATGAGCTGAGCCCGGCGGCATTGGGGATGAATAACGACCAGCGTGTTCTTGGTCTTTTCATTTCGAAGGGCGTGATAGCCTTCAACCAAGAGGATCTGGAACGTCAAGCGCTTCTCGTGCAGCCGGCTAAAAAGCCAACAAGTGCACCGCCTAAAGCTAAAGCTATTGTTAGTTCAAAGCAGCGTGAAACAGTATCGCTCTTAAGTGCGGCAAATGCGATGCTCGACGTACCGGATAGACTTCCACCTACAAAAGCTTTGTATCGAGCACTGCGTTTAATCCATGCGGATCGATTGTTGCTATGGGGTTACCGTCGCAGCATGGCGCGTACGCATGCCAGCATCCGGCAAATAATTAGCAGTTTAGAGCATAAGAGCTAAACTATGCTCGCCACTTCCGAGATACACGGCTTATTTTTCAAGTTGGAGAGCGCGAGCGGTGTTTTTCTTTAGCCATTGAATTCCGCTCGATTTCGCGTCGCTCCATGGCCCGGCGTTGCGCCAGTCCTTGGGGAAGTACTCTTCTTGAAGAAGCGCGTGCTTGATTTGGTGAGCCAAGGGGCGATTAGCCGATTTTCTAACTTCAAGTTCTACTTCTTTAAAATTAAACGGCACGTCTGGCAAATACACGTCTTTGTTCCGAGTCGCGAATAGATCTTCCACCCAATGCGCTTGCGGATTTGCACTATCAGTGGCCATCAGCTTGCCGCTACGCCACACATAATTTCGATAGCCCAGCTGCTCGAAGCGAGCAACTAGCTCCTGTGCGGTGTGCCCAAACGATGAGGCGGCGACGGTGTTGGATTCATAAATGAACTCTAGGCCGCTGTTGATCTGGACAGTTTCTTCGATTCCTGTGAGTGCGTCGAGTTCATGTCCTTCAATGTCGATTTTTATGATGTCAGCATCCTGGAAGCCATATGCCTTAAGAAGGTCGTTGAGCGGACAACATAAGGCGTTGGCGCCGGACTGATTCACAGTCGCCCATGCGCTGTCGCCCTCGATGCCGACTGTTCCCCATTGTGATGACGCGGCGGCATGCACGGCCGTAATATTACGGAAACCGTTCTTTGCGACACCAGCCAACAAAGCACCAAAATTTACGACTTCCGGCTCTATGGCGAGCACTTTATGGCCTGCGGCTGCAAGCGGCAAGCACACCGTGCCCAAATTTGCGCCAACATCGACTATCCGCAACGGCCGTTCTAGGAGCTTTGCCTTCTCGTGAATAAGCGCAACTGCGTCCAGTTTTATGGGCTCACGGCGTAGTTGTTCAGAGTAGCGATCATGACGGTGCGCCGGTATAGCAAATATCACCGGGGCTCCATCGTACAAATGCTCGACATAGTCGAACCGCATTGAAGACCTCCCAGCTCAAATGCTGCTTCGTTCGACAACGTAGGCATTTCCCTAGGGATGTGAAGAGGACCTCCTCTGATTTTGCACAGTTTCCGAATTGTTGACAGATGGAGTAATGTTGATGGTCTGTCATTGCCTTTGACGCAACACCACTTGCGAACGTGTGCAAAGCCTGTGGAAAAAAGCGTTGGTGCAGTTAGGGCTGCACCAACGCTGACATGCGAACGCATGTACAGATTGCATCCTTGAAGGAAAAGTGGATTGCCGTATTGATTGCTAGTTGCGTGGGCAGACCAATGAGGATGTCACGGTCTTTCGTTGGTGATCATTGAAGGAACTAACGCCAGGGGTTTGTTAGGGATGAGTGGTGGTCGAGCGGAGCCTACAAGAACTGAAAAACAAATTCGCTACCCGGAGATAGCTCCACAAGACAGCGGGGATTATAGGCCTGACATTGATGGGTTGCGCTCCGTAGGAGTTTGGGCGGTTGTTCTCTATCATTTAGACCTCAACGGGTTCCAGGGGGGATTCGTTGGGGTCGACGTTTTTTTTGTAATCTCCGGATACCTGATCACAAACATCATTAAAAATGAAGTCGATAAAACAGGAACGTTTAAATTTTCAAGATTTTATATTCGCCGGGCGAGGCGATTGTTTCCAGCGCTAGCTGCGACAATTCTCGCAACCATGGTTTGGGCGTTCCTGTTCCTAGCGCCGCAGTACTTGGCGGATCTTGGGGCGTCTTCTTTGTTTGCGCTTCTATCGGTTTCAAACATTTATTTTTGGGCGCAAATTAGCTATTTCGATTTGGCCGCCGAGCTTAAACCGTTGCTTCATACGTGGTCACTCGGCGTAGAAGAGCAATTTTACCTTGTTTGGCCATTGGTGGTTGTGATCCTGCTACGAAACGCTCGGGGCTGGACAATTGGCGCATTGGGAGTAATAGCAGCGCTCAGTTTTTTTGGTAATTTATTGTCCGTCGATGCGAACTCAGCGCCGCTACTTCCTCAGATGTGGAGTAAAAATGTTGGGCTTGACGCTTCGACGATATTCTACCTTATGCCGTTCCGAATTTTTGAGTTCGCAATCGGTTCTGCGGTGCTCTTTATGCCGGCGTCCATTAATCTACCGCGGGCCGTTAGAGAACTCTTGCACGGGGTGGGGTTGCTGTTGATTGCCCTGTCCATTTGGTTCTTGAACTCGGGCCATATTTTCCCGAGTTATAACGCTTTGCCCCCGTGCGTCGGGGCCGCGCTCTGCATTTACACCGGACGAACGAGCGCACTCGCAGGAATTCTAAAATATAGACCAGTCGTATGGACTGGGCGTCTCAGTTACTCAATCTATTTGGTGCACTGGCCCATTATAGTTTCGTACAAATACTCTACATCCGGGTCAATGGACGGGGTCGAAAAAGCTACCCTGGTGCTCTGCACTATGTGTCTTGCGTGTCTATTGCATTATTGTATCGAGAGACCAATCCGTTATTCCGGTTTTTGGGCAGTCAGAAATCCGTTTAATTTTGTGACGCATAGCATTGCTGTCGGGATGGTTGTTGCGGGCATATCCGCATCCGCATGGGGCACGGGAGGTTGGGCTTGGCGTTATCCCAATTCAGTTTCCCAGCAGCTTTTACGAACGTCTAAGCAGTACAATCAATATGTCGCGGATGCGTTTCGGCTACGTACGGGACCGTTTGAGAACAACGGGAAACCAAGGTTGCTTGTCTTAGGTGACAGCATGGGAGCCGACTTCATCAATGTACTGGACGAGGGAGGTATCCTCGAGGCTTATGATGCTCGCGCAATTGTCTTTAACCATCAGTGCCAGGCGATATTAAGCCCAGACGGAGATGCGACTTATTCGGAGGTCCCTAAATCTATCGCGCCTCGGTGCTCTAAAGAACTTCAAGCAGCATTGACAGATCAAAAGCTGGAGCATGCGGAACTTGCAATTTTGGCGTCGCGCTGGGATAGCTGGTCGCGACCGTATCTTGGCTTCACGATTGATTATTTAAAACGGCGCGGTGTTCCAGTCCTCTTGGTTGGTCTAAAAACCCAATCGATATCGGGAATTAAGTTTTTAGGAGATTACGGTTTATATAATCAATACCATCGTAATTGGGTGAATCCATTACCCGCGACAGTACAGGCCAATATTGCGTTGGCCGAGCTCGCTGAACAGTACGGTGCGAGGTTCCTCGATCCACTGACACTGCTTTGTCGAGAGCGGTGCCCAATGGCTCTTCCAAGTGGCGAGCTCATTTTTTGGGATACGCTGCACCTCACTCCAGGAGGAGCAAGGATGCTAGGTGCCAAGCTCGCGCAAGATGCTCGCCTTGCAGATTTCTTGAATTCGAGTTCTCCAAAGAACATGAAACTTACTAAGTAGGAACACTCGCCTCAAGCAGAGGCGCCAACTAAGCATAATGATTGTTGATCTAACTATCGATATCGGATTTGTGGAGGGCGGGCCAGCCCGCGCTTATGCCTGAATCGTTCAGAAGATCGATCAGGTACTGACCATATCCAGACTTTTCAAGTGGCGCAGCAAGGCCGCGGAGATCTTCATCTGAAATCCAACCGTGTCGCCATGCGATCTCTTCTGGGCATGCGACCTTCAACCCTTGTCGACGCTCGATCGTAGATATGAAATGAGAGGCTTCAAGCATCGATCCATGGGTTCCTGTGTCAAGCCAGGCGAATCCACGCCCCAGGATCTGTACATCTAGGATCCCCTTAGCCAAGTAATAGAGGTTAATGTCAGTGATCTCTAATTCGCCTCGCGGGGATGGCTTGACGGACTTGGCGACTTCCACCACATCGCCGTCGTAAAAATAAATGCCAGTGATCGCATATCTCGACTTCGGATCGGTCGGCTTTTCCTGAATTTGAGCAGGGCGTCCATTTTTATCAAATGTGATTACGCCATATCGCTCCGGATCGATTACAGGATAGGCGAACACGCTAGCTCCCTGCTTGCGCCCACTTGCTTCCAGTAGGAGTCGCCTCAATGCGTGACCATAGAAGATGTTGTCTCCCAAGACCAGCGCGCTGGGTGCACCATCGAGGAACTGCTCGGCAAGAATAAAAGCTTGGGCTAATCCGTCTGGTGATGGCTGAACCGCATAGCTGAGGGACAAACCCCACTGTTTTCCGTCACCCAGCAGGTTACGGAAGTGAGGAGTATCGCGAGGAGTTGAAATGATGAGCACATTCCGAATGCCCGCTAACATGAGTGTGCTGAGCGGATAATATATCATTGGCTTGTCAAATACGGGAAGTAGTTGCTTTGAAATAGCAAGCGTTGCGGGATGCAATCTGCTTCCGGATCCTCCGGCGAGAATGATGCCTTTTCTTTCCATGATCACCGCTTCGATTGTTCAGAGTAATAAAATCGCTTGCGCGAAAAGCTCTTAAAACCCTTCTGCTAGAATTCGAATTTCATTCGGACAAATCCAATTCCTATACGCCGACCATCTTGACTCCTTCCTAAGCTCTTAGGAGAGACTGGCGTTGGGGCAACAACTTCGATTTCGCGAGCCTGCTCTTCGTCGAGATCGACGGGTATCCGCACACTGTCTAAATTGGCGGAGAATCTGATCTTAGTCCTTTTTGTACCTATCCTGACGATCGCATCCTTATTGGTGTTTGGCCCATACGCTCTAGCTTCGATTATCAGCGTGAACCGCCTGGGTAAAGGTTTAGAAAAATCGAAGCGAACTGATTGAGCGAGGTTGGCATCAGACCATCGGCCCCAGGACTCGACTTGAGATAATCCCGTGATTTTTCGCAGAAAGCTTGGGAGGCCAGCGCGGGTGAAGTCAATACCGTCTAACAAATCTGCCGAATATCTCTCGCCGTGCGCATCAGCGACAAATCCCGCATCCTCCATAATTTCCTGTGGCGTCTTGGCACCCGGATCGTAGGCGAGGCTATCGCGAACTTTGAACAGATGAACAACATCGTCAGACCGAGTAACCAACGCGGGGCCTAAGAAATTTTGTAGCTCCACGAGAATAGTCTTGCCGTTATCTTGGTACCCTCGGCGATCTACGTAAATACCATTGAAGCCAAGCTTACGCACGATACGTATTTGCTTTTCGATGGGTTCCTTTGCGAGTGCGCGATAAAAAAGATCACCGTCGCGCCCTTTCATGCCTGCTGCACTCCATTTTAAGGATTTGGAATGCAGAAAACCAACAAGAAGATCGTAACTGTGAAGATGGTGCAAAGGGGGAGATTCTGGGAATGGAATATAAGGTAACTGATAGATTGCCGAGCCATCCGGAAGGCCCCGCTCTATGGCCTGAATAAATTGTTGATCGCGTAGGAAGGCCGCTTTAGTGGAGCCGTCGCATGTTGCGCAACGCCCTGTTGTTTGATCCAGGAAACCTGCGAATCCAGTTGTTGCGGCCGCGACAACAACCAAAAGTGTGTAGTTTTTCCGCAAATACCGCTGAAATGTCAGTTGAAGCGCTAGGAACGCGCCAGCCAGAGCAACAAAAGAGATGAAAATGCTTACTCTATTCCATGCGCGTATGGCCGGCGAAACGAAATTGGCGAATATGGCCCCTAACCCGCCTATTGTCCCGAGCATGAAAAGAATAAATAAAATTCCTGATAGTAGGACGAGCCTCTCATCAAGTTGCCGTCCGGTGCTGGAGGCAACCAACGTAAGGAAAAGTATTGTCAATCCGAATGTAGCGACGACACCGAGTGCGGAGGCCTTGTTTTCATTCACAAGAGGGGCTGATGCCTCGTAGTTCCTGGTTAGGCTTCCAAACGCAGAAAACCGGTGATCGAAGCGCGGAAGAATCATCTGAATTAGCTTGAGGCCATATACCTCCGAGCTGCTCGGATGCCTTTGCGCGACCTCTGCGTTGGTTCCGTTGTCGTGGCGATGCAGGATATTTGGCGCTAGATTAAGAGCTGCACCCAAAGTGACGAACAGAATGACTGGCATCGCTAGGACAATCGGCTGAAAACTAGCACGCCTAAGTGACGCCGCAGCTCCTGCGAATAAAACTGTCACAACTCCAAAAGCGGCATAATAGATGCCGAAGGATGCGAGAGCGATGTATGCAGAGTAACGCCAGAGCGCACGTGGTAGGTTGTTTTTAGTGCTGCTCTCTTTTTGCGGGAAGTAAACACAAAAAGCTATGTATGTGAATATTGGAGCTACAAAGTATGCTGCGTAAAACAAATGTGGCGATCGTATAAAAAAGAATGGACTAATCGCATATAGAAAGCCGCCGCTCACCGCTAAAGGTCGGTCCAATCCAATAGCCCGCAGCACGACAAAGGCGGAAACAAACGCAGCCGAAATGGCGAGCGAAACATATAAATTCATCGCGCCATAGTATGTTCCCGTCAGTAGCCCGAGAAATTTTATTACGAGGAGGTTCGCGGTGTCAGACCCCGGGTAGTCAAGAAAGTTTGATCCAAATGGATATCCACTATGAGAATTATTGAATATCCATCCTTCCGCTGCGCGTTTCGCAAGCCAAGAGTGGCTTAGTCCATCGCCGGCGTAAGTATACGGGTAATCCAAAGATGGAAGAATCCCTTGCGCCCATCCGAAAAATAATGAGTTGGCTACGACGAAAGTAAGCGAGGCGCACGCGATTAACAAACGCCATTCAGATGCAAAAACATCTCCTGGGCGATGCGAAAATGCGGCAGGGCGTTCATTTGTCATTGGTGCGCTTTAACGTGGACGATTTCTCTTGGTGTATTTCTGCAGTTAGAACGAATTTGGAAAGCGCATAGGTAATGGGAATTGTGATTATAGTGACCAGGATGGGTGCGACTGATTCGTGCAGTGTTAACCCCTCAATCAGGCCGGTGAGCAGTGATGCGGAAATGAGATATTGAGCTATGTATACGATGGGGAATGACAAAAAACGAATTCGGGAAAGTGCAACCCTGAAAACAAAAATGGAAGAGATGAAGTAGGACAGCACTATGCCGAACAGGTAAGAAAATAAAAATGCGACGTGGTAGGGGAGGGCAATGTTTAGCAGTAGATATAGAACATAGGTGATTAAGGTGTTGATGAGCCCTCCGATCGCATAACGTGCGACCGATGCGCTCGGCGCCTTGAAAATTCCCCCCGCAGTCATTTACTTATTCTTTATGGCTTTTATGAAGTCTGAGTAGTGCCTGATGTAATCGTTTGCGTCATAGTAATGTGACGCAAACACTAACAGCACCGCGTCGCTAGAATATTTGTATTGGATTCCCCAGATAAGCGGGGGCAGATAAAGGCCCGTACTCGGAGAGTTCAGCGCGATTTCTGTCCTGCTGTTCCCGTCGTCTACAACCACCGCGCAACTTCCTTTAACACAAATGAGAAATTGCTGGCATTCGATATGGGCATGTTCACCCCGTGTCTTCTCGCTTGGAACGTTAAAGACAAGAAAATAACGCTTCGGGTCGAACGGTACCGTTTTTGAAAACTCACCAACGGAAAGATCCCCTCGCATATCGTATGCGGACTTCATGCGATGAAGCGTAACTCCACCAATTCCAATTGGTACGACGTCTTCAATTTCGTTTGATGGCGGCAGCTGCGTTGGGTGGCGGGGGGGGTGCGCATCGGATGCGTTTTCTACATATCCGGTAATGCGTGCAGGCGAGCCGTACACGATTGCATAAGGTGGGGTCGATCTTGTTACTACAGCTCCTGCACCGACCATTGCGCCGCGACCAATGGTAATTCCGGGAAGCAGGACAGCTCCCCCGCCAATTGAGGCTCCAGCCTCGATGCGGGTCGGCAGAAACTTATCTGGGTATCGCTTGCTGCGTGGGAACTTATCATTGGAAAACGTTACGTTTGGTCCCACAAAGACGTCGTCATCGATCCGAACTCCATCCCAGAGGGATACTCCACACTTGATTGTTACGCGATTGCCGATGACCACATCATTCTCAACAAAGCAATGAGCGCATATGTTGACATCATCACCGATTTTAGCTCCAGGAAGAACCACAACCGATTGCCAGATTGTCGTACCTGAGCCGATGGTTTTGGATTGGACGTCCGCAGTTTCATGTATCTTGTGTGTCGACATTTGAACCTATGACGTTCATGTGCTTCAGGGTAACGATCGCAAGCGGTCGTTTTTTGCTGTTTTCATACCCGCGCCACGCGTAGGTTCCAACTAGGCCAAGACCTAGCAGGTTCAGTGCACCGAAAAATAGAACGACTAAGATAGTAGCGGCATAGCCTGGCACCGAGATCGTACCTGCCATATGCGCGGCAAATACTATCGTGCCGAGTACTGACGACAAGATGCATCCTAGCACCCCTATCCAAGTCAGCAATTGAACGGGGTAGTCAGTAAATGCAAATATGCTATCCAGCATGTACTCAAACTTTTTTCGGAAGGTCCAACTTGATTTTCCTTCCAGACGAGCGAGCCGTTCGTAATTTACCTCTTTCCGTCTAAACCCCAGCCAGAAGATTAGTGCTATGAGAGACGAACGAGATTCCTCAAGTCGGAGCAGCTCTTGGGCAAAAATCTTGTTGCAACCAAATACGTCGACGCCGCCTTCTGGCATCTCGGGAATTATCAGATGGCGATAGGTCCACCAGAACAGTTTCGAGGAAATGCGGCTCATAAACGGATCTGCGCGGTTCAAACGAGTTCCCACAACGATGTCGCAGTCATCTTTCTCGAGGTGGGCAAAGAACTTAAGTAGTAGCTCCGGTGGTTCTTGCAGGTCGGCCGCCATGACTGCAAAATATTGACCTCGAGCAGCAATCAAACCAGATCGAATTGCTGGAAATGATCCAAAATTTCGAGAGTGTGCGAGTACTTGAGCTGGAAATGTTAGGTCGCCAAGAGCGTCTCGCAGTATCGAAAAGGATCGGTCCGGGCTGCCATCTACCACGAACACCACCTCCATCTTGCCATGAAGATTTCGGCTGATTGCTGTCAACGCATCTAGGAGTCGGGGTATTGTGCCCTCGTTTTTGTAGACTGGCACAACAACGGAGTATTTTATTTTGACCATTCGTTGACTGCACTAATAACAAGGTTGATTTGCTGGTCGGTCATTTCCGGGAAACAAGGCAGCGTAACAATCTCTTGGGCGAGTTGCTCCGTATTGTGCAGTCGGAAACGGGGATACAGATCTGCTAGTATCGGTTGACGATAGTCGGGGATTGGATAGTGAACATCCGTAGAAATGCCGCGCGATTTTAGATGTCGACGGAGTGAGTCCCGATCCGATGAGCGAGCCACGTACAAATGCCCTACGTAATCCTCTCCTAGAACCAGGGGAGGCACTACATTTCGCATCTGAGCGTTATAGAGCTTCGCTATTTCTCGCCTCCGAGCATTCGATGCATCGAGTTTTGGCAGAAATACGGACAGAAACGCCGCTTGGACCTCGTCGAGGCGGCTATTTCGTCCACCGCTGAGCTCAACTCGGTATTTGTCTGACCACCCATATTGGCGAAGTCGAGAAACGCGTTCGGCTATAGCAGGATTTTTCGTAACGACAGCGCCACCGTCGCCGAGCGCACCCAAATTCTTCGTGGGATAAAAGCTGAAGCTCGCTGCGTCTCCGAATGTGCCGAGGCGTTTTCCATGAATTGATGCACCATGTGCTTGAGCACAATCTTCTAAAAGCAGTACGCCGCAATCTGCGCAGCTCTTAGAAATAGCATCTATCTCAAGTGTAGCCTGGCCATAGAGATGTGTGACCACGACGGCCTTTACACCGGCCTCGATCGAGCGTTTGACCTCATCATGAGTGGTATTGCGAGTTCCGATGTCCACGTCGATGAAAAATGGTTCTGCCTCAATTGCAAGGAGTGCAGTTGTGGTATACATGCCCGCGTTCGCCACGGTGGCAACCTTGTCGCCACGACCCACGCCCATAGCTCTCAGCGCTAACTCAATGGCGTCGGTACCATTTGCTAGGCCGATGCACTCGGTCGCTCCTAGGAAATTTGCGAATGATCTCTCGAATTCTTTCACCTGGGATCCGAGGACAAGCCATCCGCTTGCCAGCACCTCTCTGAGTGCCGCATCAATCTGGTCTCTGTGCCGTTGAATACGCGCGGAGAGATCGTTCAAGAGCATTGATTTTCCGAGCAAATTTCATATATCGAATTTAGCTATCGCTCTTTTAGCTCAGAATGACGCCGCAACCAACGATTTGTGCACGGTGTGAACATGTGAAGAGTGGGAGTTGCGCTTGAAGCACTCGTGTCTTCATCGAATTCGCACCGCCCTCCTAACGGACGGGGCCCTTATTGCGTTGATGTGAGTGGACGTTGAGGTCTGTTCTGAGGCGGTGACCACAACTTGGTGATTGGCGTAGCCTGCTTAGGAGGCGGCCGTTTTAAGTGAAACTCGCTGTCGTCTCGAGTCAGTCGCCGTTCGCCAAGCGAGAATCGTAGATGTGATGAATGTCAAATAGCTCCCGCTGGCACTTCTATTGAGGCACTATTCTTTTCAGAATTCGCAGTTGTATTTGAGTTGCGCGTTGCCAAGAATTTTGATGTTGTGAGGTATCAACGCCTCGGCCATTGTCGGCCGGATGATCTCACTAGAGGCGATCATCACAATCACTATACAATGGTGATTGGGGATTTTGAAAAGCGGTTTTAGTTCAATGACTTGAGCGGTCGGGGATGCAGGTTTTCATCCAGCCCCCTCCACCAATCCTCTCTCGATGATCCCACATCCTTGAAATCGTGAAGCAATCCTCCGTCGCGGCGAAAGCAAAGCGTAGCCTGCGGAGCATTAATGCTGCTGGCGCCTCCGGGTCGATCAGGTCTGTTTGGCCGGGAAAATCATTTCTTCCAAGTCCGCGCAGCCAGCATGGCGGCAAGGGGAAGCGCGACTGCTCCGATCACCGCTCCGGCGAATCCGATCCGTGTTTCTGCCGCCGCGCCGAGAGAGGCATAAACAACGGCCACGCCGACATTTGCCAATGTCGTGATGAGCAGCACGTTGCCGGCGGGAAGGCCGGCAACGCCGGCGACAATCACCGACGCTTCAGCCAACACGGGAACAGGACGACAGGCGCCGAGGATCCATATGCCGTGTCGCGCGAGTTGCGATCGGATAGAATTGAGATCCTCGAAATTGATCGTCCGCTCCGCAAAGCTCTGTCCGAGTGATCGGCCAAGCCAATAGCCAAACCCGCAACCTAGCGTCAGTCCGAGCGTGGCGAGGGCCGTTCCAAACCCTGCGCCCATTGCTGCGCCAAGCCCGGCAATGACGAATGTCGAAGGGATGGGAAGCACCACGTCGGCTGCCAGCAGCAGAACACCGGTGAATGCCGCGATGACGCGAGAAGATGGATCTTCCATCGCCGCGCGCGTCATGCCGTCAAGTTGGTCGCCAAAAAGCAGAAACGGGACAACAACGATCGCGATCATCACCAACAAGAGCAATCCGACCCGTACGAAACTTCTGCGCCCCCGAGAAAGCGCTGCCATCCATCGGATCATCCATCAAGCCCGGCCGCGGCGCGCAGCCGCGAGATCCCGGCCTTCGTTCAGGAGGCGCACAACCTCGTCGTCACTAAACGTTCGCTCTGAGCGGTTTGCGACGCCCAAAGCGCCGACGACCTCGGCGCCGTCGAAAATCGGAACCACGATCGATCCCGCGAGACCTGTCGCACGGGCGCCGGGGCGCACGTCGCCACTGGTATCTGTTTGGATATTGCATGCGTTGACCGGCGCGGCGCGTTCCACAGCGAGGCCAGCCATGCCTTTTCCAACCGGAATGGTGCGAATGATTGCAAGCACCGGCTCGGGAATACCGGCACTGGCGGCAGCGAGATGAAGATGCCCGTCCGCTGCGAGGAAATGGATCGTGCCGCTGTCTGCTGCGAACTCGCGGACAATGCGGGCAAGCGTCTCGGTTTCTCGCACAGCTTCAGCAGACTGCGTTTCACGGGTCATGTGCCTAGCCTCGCGCTTTTGTTCTTGCGTTGAAGTCTAACAATGTCGCTTTCTCGCGCAAGCGCACCGGATGAATCCTAAACGGGCGGCGCAAGTGTCACCGGCCATTCTTCCGCGATATAGCGCCGGAACCAAACACTGAACCGTTCCGGTTGAGCGGCAACATCATTGCGGATTTCTTCCAGCGTCGACCACTGGTATCCCTCCGCTTCGGCAGGATCTGGCTCGATTATGCCATCGTACTGGCCACGAAACACATGCACGATCTCGCGCTCAGTGAGGCCGTTATCGAAGCTCGCGTGATATTGGATGGTCCCGAGCCGAGAGAGGGGACAAGCAAAGCCCATCTCCTCTTCAAGCCGCCGGGCAGCTGCGGATTCGATCGCTTCTCCTGGACGCGGATGGCCGCAACACGCGTTACTCCAAAGTCCGCCGGAGTGGTACTTCGTAATCGCGCGCTTTTGGAGCAGTTGGCGACCGGCCGAATCCCAAACGATCACAGAAAATGCGCGATGAAGAAGAGCGCGGCGGTGCGCCTCGATCTTTTCGGCCGTGCCGATATCGCGATCCTCTTGATCGACCAGAATCAGAAACTCGGTAGCAGACTGCAAGCACAGCTCCTCAGGGATCGAACACGTGAGACAGCATTAACGCCTTGACCTCGCGCGCATTGACGGGGCCATCTTTAAGCAGATGAGGCGCCGAAGACAGGAATACGGGGCTATGCTCGACCGGAGTGTCAGCTCTTCCATGCGATCCCTTCACAAGCGAAGCATCGAGTGGGATGACGTCCATGAGAGTGCGCAGGCCGAGGGCCTTTTTGAGAAGTCGCCAACCTATGGCGAGCTTCGGCCAGCGAATATGCGGGTCGATGAACAATTCCGCGGGGTCATATCCGGGCTTCTTGTGAATGTCGACGGTCCGAGCGAAGTCCGGGGCGCGTGCGTCATCTCTCCAATAATAATAGGTGAACCAGGAATCGAGGTCGGATAAGGCGACGAGTTCGCCGGAGCGTGCATGATCGAGCTCAATACCGGCCTGCTCGTGCCGATCGAGCACCTTCGATACACCCGCCAATTTTTCAACCACATTGCGCACGCGCGGAAGATCCGCAGGATCTCGAATATAGATGTGCGCGATCTGGTGATCGGCCAGTGCAAACGCGCGGCAGAGCGGAATATCGAGGATCTCGCCGCCATCCTCTTCTCGGACCGAAAGAAGTCCTGCCTCTCGCAAGGCGCGGTTAATGTGCACCGGCCTGTTTACGGGCACGATTCCATATTCCGAAAGAACGATAACGCGGCGACCTTTGGCTTCGGCGTCTGCGATGAGCTTCCCCGCGACGGTATCGATTTCCCTCAGATCCTTCGCAATGCCGGGATCGTCAGGCCCCAATCTCTGCAGGGCGTAGTCGAGGTGGGGCAGATAAATCAATGTCAGCGTCGGATCGTGCTTTTGCAGCACATACTGCGCCGCGTCGGCAATCCACGCGCTCGACTCGATGGATGTTGCCGGCCCCCAGAAGCGGAACAGAGGAAAGTGTCCGAGCCGCTGCGTAAGCTCATCCCTGAGTTCTGGAGGATCGGAGTAGCAATCCGGAAGCTTGCGCCCGTCCGCTTTGTAGATTGGTCGTGGCGTGACTGCGATGTCTGTTGAGGCGGCCATCGCGTACCACCAGAAAAGGTTTGCACAGCTGAAGCGTGGATCTCGCGCCTTGGCCGCGTCCCATATGCGCTCTCCGCCCGTCAGAAGCCTGTTAGACTGACGCCAGAGCCAGACTTCCATCAGGTCACGGAACAGCCATCCGTTGCCGACGATGCCGTGGACGTTTGGTGCGGAACCGGTGACGAACGTAGCTTGCGCGGAGCAAGTGACCGCGGGCGTGACCGTCACGAGCGGGCGCAAACAACCGCGTTCTGCAAACCGGGAAAGGTTCGGAGTATTCGACCCCATGAGCGATGGCGTCAGACCGACCACGTTTATGACAACGGTCTGATGCATCGTCCCTAAGTGTCTACTTCTTGAGTGAGTGGATATAGGCGATGATGTGGAGGATCTGATCCTGCGTAACCCCGCGCTCGGAGAAAGACCGCATGGCACCTGAGGCACCAGAATGGATGATCTCGAACATGCCGACGTCCGTATTTGCGCGTGCGTTCACGTAGATATCGTCGACCAAGCTCGGTCCCATGCCGCCCGTGCCGTCCACACCGTGGCACGCTTGACAGTTGTCTTCAAACAAAGTCTTGCCGACCGCAATCGCGTCGGCCTTACCGTTGTAGGTGTTGACGCCATCCTTGCGGAAAGACTTCACGGCATCCGTAAATTCTTCCCCCTGAATGGGCGCGAGATCGAGAACGGAGTCGTCGAGTGCATGGCGAAATTCGATATCGGCCCTCGCTGGCTGAGAGTTGGCGGCCACCACGAGCAGAACTCCCGCAGCGCCGGCCACAGCCAACAGCGAAGCATGCAATTTTTCAATCATGAAGTATCAACCTGTCTGAGAACGGATCGTGAGTTGTTCTGAAGCAGGAGGGCCCCCGCGTGTGCGACGCGAGAGCCCTCCCAGTGTCATGAAGCGTGGCGCATCATTGACGACTTACTTCTTCGTTTTCGCGACCACGGCTCCTTCCGGAACCGCGTTCGCTGCAACGACCCTCCAGAGCGAGCCCGGCGGGTTAGCCGTCGCGCCCTTGTCGTCGAGGTAGAAGCAGTTGCAGTTGACAGCTAGAACCGTGCCGTCTTCGTCATTGTTGCCGGCCGTGAACTGAAGCGCGGTCTGCGCGAGCTCCTGGATCTGCCACTTGCTGCCGTCCCAGCCTGTCGCGAAGACTCGGCCCGAGCACCAGTCGCCCGTCAGGTAGACGCCTTCCATTCCGGCGTAGTTGGCAACACCAAGACCCATCACGGAGCAACCCCAGCCGTCTTTCAGCTTCTCGGCGCCCGGGTAGGGCTCCTGATGCGGATACTCGGATACGGGAAGCACGCCAACGATCGGACATTTGTCGTCCGGTCCGGTCATCGGATGGCAGTTTGTGCCCATGTTGTGCTTCCAGCCGTAGTTCTCACCACCTTTGCTGGATGCAGGCTGCCAGTCGATTTCCTCGAGGTGGTTCTGCCCCACGTCGGCAATGAACAGATCGCCTGTCTTGCCATTGAAGTGGAACGAGTAGGGGTTGCGCAGACCATAGGCCCAGATCTCACCCCGAGCACCCATGTGGATCTTCGAGAAGCCCTGTTCGGTGATGCCGAAGAGCGTCATCATGCGATCCTGATAGGCGCTAGCCCAGGGATTGTCCTTGGGGATGGTGTAGGCCACATCGTCCGGCGTATCGACGTTGATGCGGAGCATTTTTCCCCACAACATATTCTTGCTTTGGCCGGCGTCGAGCGGATCGCCTTCCCAGCCGGCGTCGCCCTTGCCGATGTAGAGATTGCCATCCGGGCCGAACTGAATGCCGCCGCCGTAATGGTTATAGTAGGGCTGCGGGATGTTCATGATGACCTTGACGGTCTTGTTCGCATGCTCGACCGACACGACGTCCGGGTTTGCCGGATCGACGGTGTAGCGTGCGATGATGTGCGCTCCGTTGAATGGCAGCGAAGCGTAGCTGACGTAGAAGTATCCGTTTTCCTTGAATTTCGGATGGAAAGCGACCGCCCACAGGCCTTGCTCGACAAAGCCGGTCTGCACTTCGCTACCGAGCGGGCTGTTCTTCGTCAGATCGAGAAACGGCTTCTCGTTGACCTTCCCATCCTTGACGACCTTGATCTTGCCCTGGCGCTCCACGACGAAGATGCGGCCCGTGCCATCTCGCGCTGAGGCAACGCCTACCGGGTCGAGAAAACCATCTGCGACCTTGATCAGAGCAATTTTCGGATCTCCGGGCAGCTTGCCCCCCGGACGCGCCACTTGATCGGCAGTCTTGGGAACCTCCTGCGCAACGGCCACAACAGAACCGCCCGCTAGAAGCCCAGCCACCAAAACCGAAGCGGGTATTACAAACCGCATTCGCATTTGGACGTTTCTCCCATTTTCATCTGATTTTTGTGCAGAAAAACTTTGCGCGGCCCACTGATGATGCTGCGACGCGCAAAATACAAACGCAGCGCAAAACTTCGTTTGTATCGCCTTCAGAGTAGTGAAGGCGTTTTATAGAGCAACCAGTTCATTATCTTCGTCAATCAACAAAAGTTGAATATTAGGAAAATTTGTAAAACTGGGACGTGTTCCATTTGCTCATTGCCGCTGTTTCCCGTGGTATTTGCGGATTTGATCCCGAAGCATGCTCATTGGTTGAGTATTTATGCGGAACAGCGATCCCTCCCGCGCTGCAGGGCCCTTATTTTTGGGATTGAGAAGGTTGTCAGCGAACAAGGTTTGAAGCAAAACTGCTTTCGTACACAGTCTTCCTGAAAAGGAGCGGATTGGTGGGGTGGGAATTTAATCCACCAAAAGGTGGGGATTAATTCCCTAACGACAGAAGAATTCCGACGACAGACTTATGTATCCGGGGAAATGCCGTGTCATCTGAAACTGTGCTTTCGTTTCCGAAGCTGGAATGGAAAAACGACGATCGGCACTTCGTTCAACGTTTCTCAGTCAGCTATGAATTTCCGGTCTGTTTTACGCGGGATGTCTTTTCTCCCGACAGCCTATTGCTTGAGAATTTGCTGAAGCAGGCTTCCCCCGGACGGTCGGCCCTGGTGGCATTTGTTATCGACGACGGCGTGTTGCGGGAAATGCCGGATATCAAGCGCCGCATTGCTGCCTACGTGAACGCAAGACCGGGGATCGCGCTCGCCGGTGCGATCGAGGTTATTGCCGGCGGCGAGGCGTCGAAGAACGACCCCTCACTTCTGACTCACCTGCAACGACAGTTCGTGGAGTGCCGCCTGGATCGCCATTCCTACGTGGTCTGTATCGGTGGTGGTGCAACGCTCGATCTCGTGGGGTATGCCGCTGCCACGACCCATCGCGGAATTCGGCATATCCGCGTACCAACAACGGTGCTGGCGCAGAACGACTCCGGCATCGGCGTCAAGAATGGCGTGAACGCTTTCGGTTTCAAGAACATGCTCGGCACATTCGCGCCGCCGTATGCCGTCATCAACGACTCCGCGTTCATCGATGTCTTGCCGGGTCGCGATAAGCGCGCCGGAATGGCCGAAGCCGTCAAGGTGGCGCTCATTCGCGACGCTTCGTTTTTCGAGTGGCTGGAAGAGAAGGCAGAGGCGCTGGCGCTATTTGCCTCCGAGCCGCTCGACAAACTGATCCGTCACTGCGCGCTGCTTCACATGCGCCAGATCGCGCACGGCGGCGATCCATTCGAACGAGGGAGCGTGCGTCCGCTCGACTTCGGCCACTGGGCGGCGCACAAACTCGAGGTCCTGTCCAAATACGATCTTCGCCACGGCGAGGCCGTCGCCATCGGAATCGCCCTCGACACGCGATATTCGGTTCTTGCCGGATTGTTGCCCGCCGGCGAAGAGCTGCGCGTCACCCGGCTTCTGAAGCGTCTTGGCTTTACTCTCTGGCACGAGGCCTGCGATGTCCGAAATGCCGACGGTGAACGTGCGCTTCTCAAAGGACTTGAAGAGTTTCGCGAGCACCTCGGTGGCGAGCTCACGATCACGCTGCTCCAGTCATTGGGAACCGGCGTCGAAGTCCACACCATGGATTCCGCATTGATCGGCGATGCCCTCAATTGGCTGCGATCGGAGGCGGACGTTTAATGCAGCTGGCACTTCCCGGACGACCGCACCTGACCTACTGCACGAACATTCATCCCGGAGAGACTTGGGCGGATATTCGAACGGCACTCGAGACGCATATTCCAGAAGTCAAACGCGAGATCTCGCCGGCAGCGCCGATGGGCGTGGGTTTACGCCTCTCCGCCGTCGCTGCGCGCGACCTCACCAATGCAACAGTGCAGGTACAGTTCCAGCGCTTTCTCGCCGATGCCGGCCTCTACGTCTTCACGATCAACGCGTTTCCGTACGGCAGTTTTCACGGCACCCGGGTCAAGGAGCGCGTCTACGCGCCCGATTGGCGCACGCAGGAACGCCTCGCATATACCAGCCAAGTTGCGGACATCCTTTCGACCCTGGCGCCGGACGGAATGGCCGCCAGCATCAGCACAGTGCCCGGCGCGTTTCGTGCCGAAATCACGGGCGAGCCCGACATCGAACGCATTGTCGAAGGGTACGTGCGGGCAGCCGCGCACCTCCACTTGATACGCCAACAGACTGGGCGCACCATCACGCTCGCGATCGAACCGGAGCCCGCCTGCCTCCTCGAGACGACGGACGAAGCCATCCGATTTATCTCAGAACATCTCTTCGGCAGTGAGGCTCGTGCAAATTTTGCGCGCCTGACCGGCATTTCCGCTCCTCAAGCGGAGGAATGTCTTCGGAGGCACATCGGGCTCTGCTTCGATGTCTGCCATTCCGCCGTGGCATTCGAAGAGACCGTTCCGATGCTGGAACGTGTACTGGCGTCCGGAATATCGATCGCAAAATTGCAGATCAGCGCCGCATTGGCTGCGACCGGGGACCCGTCGCAGTTCGAGCCCCTGCTGGCCCGTTTCGATGACGGTATCTATCTGCACCAGACCGTTGAATGCTGCGAAAGACGCATGATACGCCACACAGATTTGCCCGATGCCTTCGTGGCGGCTAGGCGCGGCGGCGGGCATGGCGAATGGCGTGTCCATTGCCATGTTCCGGTTTTTATCGATCGGTTCGGAGATCTCGGATCCACCCAACAGAACCTTCGCGATGCTCTTGCCCTCTGCCGCAAGCGCGAGGTCTCTGCCCATCTCGAAGTCGAGACCTACACGTGGAATGTGCTGCCCGAAGAATTGCGATCTACCGACATTGTCGGTGATATCGTTCGCGAACTCCGCTGGGTACGCCAGGAACTCGGCGCATGAAGACAGCAGCGGCTATTCTGGGGCTCGCCCGCATCTCCAATCTGCCGACCATCTGGAGCAATGTGTTGGCCGCCTCCGTTCTCTCGGGCGGCATGCCCAATTGCGATCTCTCGATTGTGCT
>VFQP010000192.1_pt1 | contig 164131 bp, 182 predicted proteins | sample 3512351 | NCBI WGS metagenome assembly VFQP01 (sample SAMN10412372, study PRJNA504923) | tailings metagenome | isolation source: Relicate 1 Philex TSF1 revegetated site | place: Philippines: Tuba, Benguet | collected 2017-08-29 | reverse complement strand
TCGAAGCGCTCGCCACGTATCTCGTCAACGAGATCCAGGACGTCTATCGCTTGCAAGGCGTGAAGATCAACGACAAGCACATCGAGGTGATCGTTCGCCAGATGCTGCGTCGCGTGCAGATCGCCGATCCGGGCGAGTCCAGCTACATCGCTGGCGAGCAGGTCGAGCGTTCCGAGATCCTCGGTTCGATCGAGAAGCTGCGCGCCGCCGACAAGATCCCGCCGACCTACACCGACGTGCTGCTGGGCATCACCAAGGCCTCGCTGTCGACCGACTCCTTCATCTCGGCCGCTTCCTTCCAGGAAACGACCCGCGTGCTCACCGAGGCTGCCATCATGGGCAAGCGCGACGAGCTGCGTGGCCTGAAGGAAAACGTCATCGTCGGCCGCCTGATCCCGGCCGGTACCGGCATGGCGTACCACAAGGCACGCCGCGCCAAGGAAGAGATGGACGAGAGCGAGCGCAAGGCGATCGCACTGCAGGAGGCCGAGGAATTGGCCGCCGTGCAGCTGGCGGCGCTGGACGCGCAAGGCGGCGACGCCGAATAAACCCCGGCGTCTCCGAAAAGGGCGGCGGTCTTCGGACCGGCCGCCCTTTTTACTTGCCGAACGCCGGGGTCGGGCTCAGGCGCGCCGGCCGTCGGCCTCCAGCAACTGGACCGACTGCCCGTCCAGGCGCAGCCGCTGGCCGATGGCCAGTGGCTGGCTGCGCGTCAGCGTGCGGCTGCTGCCGTCGTCCATCTTCACGCGGGTGCGGTAGACGGTGCGGCTGCGCTGATCCTTCTCGATCTCGTGACCGGCCAGACCGCCACCCACCGCGCCGATCACGGTCATGGCCTTGCGGCCGTCGCCCTTGCCGAACTGGTTGCCGACCAGGCCGCCGATCACGCCGCCGGCGACGGCACCGGCTCCACTGGCCTCGCCGGCCTGCCGCAAGGCCTCGACCGAAACCACCACGCCGCATTGCGGGCAGCGCGGGGCCTCGGCTTTGGCGTCGACGCGCACCGCCCGCGCCGGCGGGTCGAACTCGGCGGCCTGCACGCCGGTGCGTGTGGCCAGCAGGCCGCCGGCCAGCGCGCCGGCGCCGACCAGGCCGACCGCGGCGGCAAACAGGAACCAGATCGCCTTCGGGTGGCCGGTCGTGGTGGGGATGCGTTGTGCTTTGCTCATCGCGAACCTCGGAGTCGGTGGGACGGGCTCCAGCCTAGGGCGAGCGGGCCGACCGACCTGTCGGACAGGGCTGACTCGGCTTGTAGGACGACACGAAGCGAAACATCGACAAGGCCTTGTCTGACAGCCGCGTGGCCACCCGCCCGACACACTGCGCGGGCCATGCAGACCGCTCACACGCTCCTGTTGCCTCCGTCGCCCCATTCCGTGGACCTCGACCGCGAGACGCGCTGGCTGCGCGCCTGCGAGCGGTTGGCCGACGTCGGGGTGCTCGAATGGACGCCGGGTAGCGACCAGATCGGGGCCAGCGAGCAGGCGCGCCGCCTGCTGGGCCTGCCGCTGGCAGGCCCGCTGGATCTGGCGCGTTGTCTGGCCTGCTTCGACGCCACCGGGCAGACGGTGCTGCAGGCCGCCCTGTTGACCGAGTACCGGCAGCCACGCGGCTGGAGACTTGAGCTGGCACTGCCGGCACCGCCCGGCGAGCGCGCCCGGGTGCTGAGCATCGCCGGTGCCAGCGAGGTCGGCCCGCGGGTGCTGGTGGTGCTCCAGGACGTCAGCGCCCAGGCTGCGGCTCGCGGCGAGCTGGAGGAGGCGCTGCAGCGCCTGGATCTGGCCACCCATGCGGCAGGCATCGGCAGCTGGCAATGGGCGCTGGCCGCCAATCGCATCGAATGCGACGAGCAGATGCAAGCCTTGCTCGGCCTTGGGCCTGCGCCCACGCCGCTGCAATGCCTGGCGCGCATCCATGCCGAGGACCGGCCGCGCTTCGAGCAGGCGCTGCGCGCCGCCTTGCGAGGTCCGGCTGATCTGGATGTCTGTCACCGTGTCGAGCGGGCCGCGAGCGGCGAGCGCCATCTGCGCAGCGTCGCTCGGGTGCTGCGCGGCGAGGGCGGACGGGTCGAGCGATTGGTCGGCGTGAGCTGGGACGAGACGGCGCTGCGCGTCGAGGCCCGGGAGCTGCGCCACCGCGCCGACCACGACGGATTGACTGGACTGGTCAACCGCACCGAGTTCCTGCGGCGCCTGCAGCGCGCGCTGCGCCAGAGCGGGCCGCATGCGCTGCTGGCGCTGGACCTGGATCGCTTCAAGCAGGTCAACGACCGGCTCGGCCATGCCGCGGGCGATGCGGTGCTGCGGCGCGTGGCCGTGTTGTTGGGCCGCGGCGTGCGCCAGCGCGACACCGTGGCCCGCCTGGGCGGCGACGAGTTCATGCTGCTGCTCGAACACTGCGATGCGGCGCAGGCGCGCAGCGTGGCCGAGCAGGTCCGGCAGTCGCTGGCCCAGGCCGGCATGCGCCATGCCGGGGAGCTGCTGGACATCGGGGTCAGCATCGGTTGCACGATGCTGACCCCGGGGGAAAGCGCTGCCGCAGCGATGGCGCGGGCCGATGCTGCCTGCCTGGCGGCGAAGGCAGCCGGTCGCAACCAGGTGCAGACCGGCTGAGCTGCGGCGTCAATCGCCCTCGACCTGCTCCTCGACGGTCGTCTCCTTGGGCTCGCCTTCAGCCTTGCGCTCGGCCTCGCTCGCCGGCGGCTTGGGGGGCAGCACCTGCGAGGCGGCCGAGGCCGGCGGCTGCGGCGTGACCAGAGTCGGCGTGAACGCGGGCGGCAGAAGCAGCGGTTCGATCTTCTTCTCGACCGGCTCCACCTTCGGCGCGACCGTTGCTGGGGGGCGCGTGTCTTGCGGCAGCTCCGGGCTCAGCGTGCGCAGCCGGAGGGTGGGCTCGGCGGGCTTGGGCATCGAGGCTTCGCCAGGGCTTTGGGCCGGGGCTTGGCGTGGCGGCGCGTCGGCGGCGGGTGCATCCTCTGCAGCGGGCTTGAGCTCGGACTTCGCCTGGAGCGGGGGGTGCGCTTCGTCCGGCAGCGGCGCCGGCTCCGGCGCCTGCCCGGCGGCCGGCGGCTCGGCCAGCAGATCGGACTGCAAGGCCTGCAGCGCGGGTGCGTTGCGGGACTCTTGCGCGTGCAGCATGGCCCAGCCGGCGCCTGCAGTGGCCAGGCAGCCCATCGCCACGGCAACCGGAGCGATGCGGGACTTGCGAACTGCCTTCGGCCTGGCAGGGTTGCCGGCCGTTGTCGCCAAGCCTGCGGGCGCTGCGGGCGCGTCCCAGCTCAGGCTGGGGGCCGTGCCGCTGGCGCGGGCAGGCCGGGCGGCCGTGGCGCTGCCGTGCGGCCGCAGGCCGGGAACGGGCTCGGTGAAGGCGATGGGCACGAACACGGAGTCGGGAAGGGACTTGGACATCGAGGCCTCCAACAAGAAACACGGTGCGTGCAGTCTGGTTGGTCCGGCCCGCCAAGCCTGTCGGTCCAGGTCTTCCGGGCGTGTAGGACGGCATGCCGTTCGGACCCGCCGGCGCCCCGGCGCTAGCGGGGCAGGCGGGCGCGCAGCCGGCAGCCCTGGCCGGGTGCGGTCTCGATGTCCAGGCAGCCGCCGAGGGCCTCCAGGCGGTAGCGCATGCCGAGCAGGCCGTGGTGCCCTGCAGCGACCCGTTGCAGGTCGAAGCCCTGGCCGTCGTCGTCGACGCGCACTTCGACGGCGTTGGCGAGCTTGCGCAATTGCACGCCGACGCGCTGCGCCTGGGCGTGGCGCAGCACATTGGTCAGGGATTCCTGCACCAGCCGGTAGACGGCCAGCGCGGCGGCATCGGGTAGTTGAAGGTCTTCCAGCTCCGCGTCGACCCGCAGCCCGGTGCGCTCGGCGAACTCGCGGGTCAGGATCTCCAGCGCCGCGTGCAGGCCGAGATTGGACAGCGCCGAGGGCCGCAAGTCCTCGATGATGCGGCGCTTCAGCGCGATGCCTTCGTCGACCAGGTCGCTCATGTGCTGCAGGCGCTCGCGCAGGCTCTCGGCGTCGTCGCGCTGGGCTAGCCGGCGCACCCGGGCGATGTCCAGTTTGACCGCGGTCAGCAAGGCGCCGAGCTCGTCGTGCAGTTCCCGGGCCAGGCGGCCGCGTTCGTCCTCGCGGACCTGGGTCAGATGCTGGGCCAGGTCGGAGAGTTCCGCGGTGCGCCGCGCGACCTCGCCGTCGAGCCGATCGCGCTCGTGCTGCAGCTCGACCGCATGCTCCTCGCGCAGTTGCAGCAGCGCCTGGTTCTTGCGCAGGAAATGGAACAGCCACAGCAGACTGAGCAGGCTGAGCGCATGCACGCCAAAGCGGCCGACGGCCAGCGCCCGGTCGATGGCCGCCCGGTCGCGCGCGATGCGGTTGCTTTCGTAGGACTCCAATCGACCCAGTGCCACGCGAACCGCATCCATCTTTTCGCGGCCGATGTCCGTCATCAGCACGGTCTGCCAGGCATCGGTCCGCCCGGCTTGCCGCAGTGCGACGGTCTCCTGCAACTCCGACAGGCGCTCGTAGCTGCGCTTGCGCACCTCGTCGACCAGCGCTGCCCAGCCGGTCTGCGCGTACTGCCGACGCAGGCGCTCCAGCACTTCGTCGATCTTGGGCCGCGCGGCCTGCAGCGGTTCCAGATAGGCGTCGCGTGCCGTCATCAGGAAGCCGCGCTGGGCGGTCTCCGCGTCGACCAGCAGCGCGCGCAGCTGCAGCGCGTCGTAGCGGGTTGCCTGGCGGTTGCTGACGCTGAGCAGCGCGCCCTCGGCGAGCCGGTAGGCCGCCTCGCTGACACCCATCACCGCCAGCGCGGCCAGCACGACCATCGCGCCGGCCACGCGGCGCGAGCGGATGCCCGGCGGCAGTCGCCGTGCGACGCTACCGCTGTCCCCGGTGGTCCAGAAAGGCGTCAAAGTGGCGCCGGACGGCTGTGCCGATCGGCCAGCTCGGCGCAGTAGCCGATCAGGTCTTCCAGCTCGTGGCTCTTGTCGAATACGCGTTCCGCACCCAGTGCCAGGCAGCGTCGGCGCATGTCCTCGGTGGCGTAATTGCTCAGCACCACGCGCCGCCCGCGCACGCCCAGGCGTTGCGCGGCCTGCAGCACGCCCAGCCCGGTCCCGCTGCGCAGGAACACGTCGACGATGTAGAGGTCGGCGCCGCGCTGCGGGTCCTTGCGCATCCAATGGACGGCCGCACCCTCGTCGGGAACGCTGCCGACCACCTCGACATCGGCCAATTCCTGCAGGGTGCCGATCAGGTTTTCCAGGATGACCGGGCTGTCTTCGACGATGAAGGCCTTGAGCGGGGACATGGGAGCGGGCGGCGCGACCGCGCGGAGGAACATTGGCTGCGATCCTCTCAGCTGCCGAGGCTCCACCATGTAGGACTTTTCCTATTCGGCGGCGTCGCTCCGAATCGCCTCCGCTTGCGGCCACGCCCGTGTCAGACAGCGCCGACACCGCGCCCCCAGCCGCGCTGGTAGGCTGAAGCCCTTGTCTCTTTGATTGCCGCCCATGATCCGTATCGGCATCGCCGACGACCACGCCATCGTGCGCAGTGGACTGCGCCAACTGCTGTCCGACCAGGTTGATCTGCGCGTCACCGGCGAGGCCGCGAACGGCCGCGAGGCGCTGGAGCTGGCCCGCTCGGGCGAGGTCGATGTGCTGCTGATGGACATCTCGATGCCCGATCAGAGCGGGGTGGATGCGTTGCAGGCGATCAAGGCCCGCTTTCCCGAGTTGCCGGTGCTGATGCTCAGCAGCTTTCCCGAAACCCATTACGCGGCGGCCCTGCTCAAGCAGGGCGCCAGCGGCTACCTGAGCAAGGACTGCGACCCCGAGGAGATCGGTCAGGCCATTCGCACGGTGGCGCGGGGGCGGCGCTACATCTCTGCGGCGGTGGCCGAATTGCTGGCCGATGGCGCGGCCGGCGCCGCGGAGCAGGCGCCGCATGAGGCCCTGTCTGAGCGCGAGTTCCAGGTCTTTCTGCGCCTGGCCAAGGGAGAGACGGTGGGCGATATGGCCAAGGCCATGTTTCTCAGCGTGAAGACGGTCAGCACCTACCGCTCCCGGGTGCTGGAGAAGCTGCACCTGCAGACGAATAGCGACCTGACCTATTACGCGCTGAAGAACGGATTGATCCAGTAGCGCGTCGGCGTGGGCTTCAGGCCCGATCGAGCTGCGCCTGGGTCTGCTCCGGGGGTTCGATGCGCAGGCCGCGCGCCGCGCCGCGCCGCCGCAGGCTCAGCAGGTCGCGGTCGCGCGAGCACAGCGGCAACTGCAGCGCCCAAGCGAGGTCGAGAAATTTCTGGTCGGCGCCGTCGCGGCAGCGCCAGGGCGCCGGACTGGCCGGCGCCAGCTGCAGCTGCGCAGGGGGCGAGCGCAGCTCCGAGCTGGGCCGGTAGCGAGCTGGGAATGGGCGGCTGGCCACTTGGTCCAGCTCCTCCAGCATCGCGGACGTGGCGATCCAGCGGACGCGCCCGGCGTCCAGCGCCCGGCGCAGCGGCTCTAGCGTGGGATCCTGGAACAGCCAGAGGGCCAAAAGCACATTGGTGTCGAGCACCAGATCCAGTTCCGGCCGTGGCGCCTGGTCGTCGGTCGACCGGGGCGCCACGGCGCTTGGCTTGTCACTCATGGCATTCTGGCTATAATCGTCGGCTTTTCTTCGGTTTGGCCGAGGTGCGTCCGCACTTGCGGTGAAAGCCGATTGTCGTTGACTTCAAACGGGAACAAGTCAGTTCATGCCAACCATCAACCAGCTCGTGCGTCAAGGCCGCCAGGTCGAGACCACGAAGTCCAAGTCGCCTGCGATGCAGAATTGCCCGCAGCGCCGCGGTGTCTGCACCCGCGTCTACACCACCACCCCGAAGAAGCCGAACTCGGCGCTGCGCAAGGTCGCCAAGGTGCGCCTGACGAACGGCTTCGAGGTCATCTCCTACATCGGCGGCGAAGGCCATAACCTGCAAGAGCACAGCGTCGTGCTGGTGCGCGGCGGCCGCGTGAAGGATCTGCCGGGCGTGCGCTACCACATCGTGCGCGGCTCGCTGGACCTGCAGGGCGTCAAGGATCGCAAGCAGTCGCGCTCGAAGTACGGCGCGAAGCGTCCGAAGAAGTAATCAAGCTGGTCGCGCCCTGTTGGCGCCACCGAGTAAGTGGATGGCGCAGTAGATGGTCATCCGAGGCTGAAAAGCCAACTGAAGACACCAAGGAAGAGAAATGCCACGTCGTCGCGAAGTACCCAAGCGCGAGATCCTGCCGGATCCCAAGTTCCATAACGTTGACCTGTCCAAGTTCATGAACGTGATCATGGAATCGGGCAAGAAGGCGGTCGCCGAGCGCATCATTTACGGCGCGCTCGACCAGGTCGAGAAGAAGTCCGGCAAGGACCCGCTGGAAGTGTTCACCACCGCGCTGAACAACATCAAGCCGATGGTCGAGGTCAAGTCCCGCCGTGTCGGCGGTGCGAACTACCAAGTTCCCGTGGAAGTTCGTCCCGTCCGCCGGATGGCCCTGGCCATGCGCTGGCTGAAGGAATCGGCGCGCAAGCGTGGTGAGAAGTCCATGGCCCAGCGCCTGGCCAACGAGCTGCTCGAGGCGGCCGAAGGCCGTGGCGGCGCCATGAAGAAGCGTGACGAGGTTCACCGCATGGCCGAGGCCAACAAGGCCTTCTCGCACTTCCGCTTCTAAACTTCCGCCCTTTCGGCCGCCGCGGGTTTCTACCAACCCGTCGGCGGCTCACGCATTTCGGAGCAAACCATGGCCCGCAAAACTCCCATCGAGCGCTATCGCAATATCGGCATCAGCGCCCACATCGACGCCGGCAAGACCACGACGACCGAGCGCATCCTGTTTTACACCGGCGTGAACCACAAGATCGGTGAGGTGCACGATGGCGCCGCCACGATGGACTGGATGGAGCAGGAGCAGGAGCGCGGCATCACGATCACCTCGGCCGCCACGACCTGCTTCTGGAAGGGCATGGACCTGTCCTACCCCGAGCACCGCTTCAACATCATCGACACCCCCGGGCACGTCGACTTCACCATCGAGGTGGAGCGTTCGATGCGCGTGCTTGACGGCGCCTGCATGGTCTATTGCGCCGTGGGTGGCGTGCAGCCGCAGTCGGAAACCGTTTGGCGCCAGGCCAACAAGTACAAGGTGCCCCGTCTTGCCTTCGTGAACAAGATGGACCGCACTGGCGCGAACTTCTTCAAGGTCGTCGACCAGATGAAGACGCGCCTGAAAGCCAATCCGGTGCCCATCGTGATCCCTATCGGCGCCGAAGAAAACTTCAAGGGCGTCGTGGACCTGCTGAAGATGAAGGCCATCCTCTGGGATGAGGCCTCGCAGGGCATGAAGTTCGAGTACCACGACATCCCGGCCGAACTGGCCGATGTCGCGCAGGAATGGCGCGAGAAGATGGTCGAGGCGGCTGCCGAGGCCAGCGAAGAGCTGATGAACAAGTACCTCGAGTCGGGTGAGCTGGATGAGGCCGAGATCAAGGCTGCAATCCGTCAGCGCACCATCGCCACCGAGATCCAGCCGATGCTCTGCGGCACCGCGTTCAAGAACAAGGGCGTGCAGCGCATGCTCGACGCGGTGATCGACTTCCTGCCCAGCCCGGTGGACATTCCGCCGGTCATCGGCACCGACGACGACGAAAAGGAAACCAGCCGCAAGGCCGACGATAGCGAGAAGTTCGCTGCGCTGGCCTTCAAGCTGATGACCGACCCCTATGTCGGTCAGCTGACCTTCGTGCGCGTCTACTCGGGCGTGTTGAAGTCGGGCGACTCCGTCTTCAACCCGATCAAGGGCAAGAAGGAGCGCATCGGCCGGATCCTGCAGATGCACGCCAACCAGCGCGAGGAAATCTCGGAGATTCTGGCTGGCGACATCGCCGCCTGCGTGGGCCTGAAAGAAGTGACCACGGGCGAGACCCTGTGCGATCCGGATGCCATCATCACGCTGGAGAAGATGAGCTTCCCCGAGCCGGTGATTTCGCAGGCCGTCGAACCCAAGACCAAGGCCGACCAGGAAAAGATGGGCGTCGCCCTGGGCCGTCTGGCCAAGGAAGATCCCTCGTTCCGCGTCCGCTCCGATGAAGAGTCCGGTCAGACCATCATCTCCGGCATGGGCGAGCTGCACCTGGAAATCCTGGTCGATCGCATGAAGCGCGAGTTCGGCGTGGAGGCCAATGTCGGCAAGCCCCAGGTGGCCTACCGCGAAACCATCCGCAAGACCGCCACCGATGTCGAAGGCAAGTTCGTTCGCCAGTCGGGCGGCAAGGGTCAGTACGGCCACGTCGTGCTGACGGTCGAGCCGCAGGAGCCGGGCAAGGGCTTCGAGTTCGTCGACGCCATCAAGGGTGGCGTGGTGCCGCGCGAGTTCATCCCGGCGGTTGAGAAGGGCATCATCGACACCCTGCCGAACGGCGTGCTGGCCGGCTACCCGGTGGTGGACGTGAAGGTCACGCTGACCTTCGGTTCGTACCACGATGTCGACTCGAACGAAAACGCGTTCAAGATGGCTGCATCGATGGGTTTCAAGGACGCTTGCCGCAAGGCCAGCCCGGTGATCCTGGAGCCGATGATGGCCGTCGAAGTCGAAACCCCGGAAGACTATGCCGGCTCGGTGATGGGCGATTTGTCCAGCCGCCGCGGCATGGTCCAGGGCATGGACGACATGGTCGGCGGTGGCAAGGTCATCAAGGCCGAGGTTCCGCTGTCGGAAATGTTCGGCTACTCGACGACCCTGCGCTCGATGTCGCAAGGCCGTGCCACGTACACCATGGAGTTCAAGCACTACAGCGAAGCTCCGAAGAACGTGGCCGACGCGATCATCACCTCGCGCGCCAAGTAAACATCCCCATGGTCTGCGGACCGCTCGCCACCGGTGCCCGTCCCGGTGGAGTCCGAGCGGCTCGACAGACCTAAAACCCAAGACGGGCCTTTGTTCTTTCTCTGGAGATTTGCAATGGCAAAAGGTAAGTTTGAGCGTACGAAGCCGCACGTCAACGTGGGCACGATTGGTCACGTGGATCATGGCAAGACGACGCTGACGGCGGCGATCGCCACGGTGCTGTCGAAGAAGTTCGGCGGCGAGGCCAAGGCCTACGACCAGATCGACGCGGCGCCGGAAGAGAAGGCGCGCGGCATCACCATCAACACCGCGCACGTCGAGTACGAGACGGCCAACCGCCACTACGCGCACGTGGACTGCCCGGGCCACGCCGACTACGTCAAGAACATGATCACCGGTGCCGCCCAGATGGACGGCGCGATCCTGGTGTGCTCGGCCGCTGACGGCCCGATGCCCCAGACCCGCGAGCACATCCTGCTGGCGCGTCAGGTTGGCGTGAAGTACATCATCGTCTTCCTGAACAAGTGCGACATGGTCGACGACGCCGAGCTGCTCGAGCTGGTCGAGATGGAGGTTCGCGAACTCCTGTCGAAGTACGACTTCCCGGGCGACGACACCCCCATCATCAAGGGTTCGGCCAAGCTGGCGCTGGAAGGCGACGCGGGCGACCTGGGCGAGCAGGCCATCATGCGCCTGGCCGAGGCGCTGGACAGCTACATCCCCCAGCCGGACCGTGCCATCGACGGCGCCTTCCTGCTGCCGGTTGAAGACGTGTTCTCGATCTCGGGCCGCGGTACCGTGGTGACCGGTCGCGTCGAGCGCGGCATCATCAAGGTCGGCGAGGAAATCGAAATCGTCGGCATCCGCGACGTGCAGAAGACCACCGTCACCGGCGTGGAAATGTTCCGCAAGCTGCTGGACCAAGGTCAAGCGGGCGACAACGTCGGCATCCTGCTGCGCGGCACCAAGCGTGAAGACGTCGAGCGCGGTCAGGTTCTGGCCAAGCCGGGTTCGATCAAGCCGCACACCCACTTCACGGGCGAGGTTTACATCCTGTCCAAGGACGAAGGCGGCCGTCACACCCCGTTCTTCAACAACTACCGTCCGCAGTTCTATTTCCGCACCACCGACGTGACCGGCTCGATCGAGCTGCCGGCGGACAAGGAAATGGTGATGCCGGGCGACAACGTGTCGATCACGGTCAAGCTGATCGCGCCGATCGCGATGGAGCAGGGCCTGCGCTTCGCCATCCGCGAGGGCGGTCGCACCGTCGGCTCGGGCGTCGTGGCAACCATCATTGCCTAAGGCGGGGATCCCATGCAAAAGCAAAAGATCCGTATTCGCCTGAAGGCCTTCGACTACAAGCTGATCGACCAGTCGGCGTTGGAAATCGTTGATACCGCCAAGCGCACCGGTGCGATCGTCAAGGGCCCGGTGCCCCTGCCGACCCGCCTGGAGCGTTTCGACATCCTGCGTTCGCCGCACGTCAACAAGACCAGCCGCGACCAGTTCGAGATCCGCACCCACCAGCGCCTGATGGACATCGTCGATCCGACCGACAAAACCGTCGACGCGCTGATGAAGCTGGATCTGCCGGCTGGCGTCGACGTCGAGATCAAGCTGCAGTAAACCGGCAGCGCGCTGATCCCAAGGCGGCCTGGAGGCAACTCCGGGCCGCTTTTTCTTCGCCACGCAACGATTTGTCTTTGCAGGTGCCTCAACTCGCGCTTAGAATCGCGGGCTTTCCCCGATTTGGGGGAGAGGCGCATCTGCCCGCAAGGGCGGTGCGAAAGGGCGCCCGGCCAATCGATGTCGGGTGTGTCAAACAAAGGCCTCTCGTTGGAGGCTGGAGAAAGCAATGAGTCTTAGCAATCGCATCGGATTGCTGGGCCGCAAGGTGGGCATGATGCGCATCTACACGGACGACGGCGACGCCGTGCCCGTGACGGTGCTGGACGTGTCCAATAACCGCGTGGTCCAGGTCAAGACGCAAGAGACCGACGGGTACGACGCCGTGCAAGTGGCGTTTGGTGCTCGCAAGGCCTCCCGCGTCAGCAAGCCGGAAGCTGGTCACTTCGCCAAGGCGGGTGTCGAAGCCGGTGAAGTGCTGAAGGAGTTCCGCGTCACCGCCGAAGTCGCCGCCGAGTACAAGCCCGGCGCCGCGGTGCCGGTCACTCTGTTCGCCGTCGGCCAACTGGTTGATGTGCAGGGCACCTCGATCGGCAAGGGCTACGCCGGCACCATCAAGCGCCACAACTTCAGCTCGCAGCGCGCGTCGCACGGCAACAGCCGTTCGCACAACGTGCCGGGCTCGATCTCGATGGCGCAGGATCCGGGGCGCGTGTTCCCGGGCAAGAAGATGACCGGTCACATGGGCGACGAAACCGTCACCACCCAGAACCTGGACATCGTCCGCATCGATGAAGCCCGCCAGCTGCTGCTGGTCAAGGGCGCCGTGCCGGGCAGCAAGAACGGCCATGTGGTCGTGCGTCCGGCCGTGAAGGCCAAGAGCAAGGGAGCCCAGTGATGCAACTCGAGCTCCTGAACGAACAAGGTCAGGCTGCCGGCAAGGTGGATGCCCCTGACACCGTGTTCGCCCGTGATTACAACGAAGCCCTGGTGCACCAGGTGGTCGTGGCCTTCCAGGCCAACGCCCGCCAAGGCACCCGCGCCCAGAAGGACCGCGGCGAAGTCAAGCACTCGACGAAGAAGCCGTTCCGCCAAAAGGGCACCGGCAACGCGCGTGCGGGTATGACCTCGTCGCCGCTGTGGCGTGGAGGCGGTCGGATCTTCCCGAATCGCCCGGACGAGAACTTCACCCACAAGCTGAACAAGAAGATGTACCGCGCCGGCATGGCGTCCATCCTCTCGCAGCTGGCTCGCGAAGGCCGTCTGGCCGTGGTCGACTCGATCAGCGTCGAGGCGCCGAAGACCAAGCTGCTGGCTGCCAAGTTCAAGGCCATGGGCCTGGAGTCGGTGCTGGTGATCGCCGACCAGGTCGATGACAACCTGTTCCTCGCCTCGCGCAATCTGCACAACGTGCTGGTTGTCGAGCCGCGTCACGCCGATCCGCTGTCGCTGGTGCACTTCAAGAAGGTGCTGGTGACCAAGGCCGCCGTGGAACAGCTCAAGGAGATGTTCGAATGAGCGCGCCGAAGAAGTTCGATGAAGGCCGCCTGGCCCAGGTGCTGCTGGCCCCGATCGTGAGCGAGAAGGCCACGTCGGTGGGTGAGAAGCACAACCAGGTGCTGTTCAAGGTGATGCGCGATGCCACCAAGCCGGAAATCAAGGCGGCGGTGGAGCTGATGTTCAAGGTCGAAGTGGCCGCCGTCAGTGTCGTCAACATCAAGGGCAAGACCAAGCGTTTCGGGGGCCGCGTCGGCCGCCGTGACCACGTGAAGAAGGCCTATGTGGCCCTCAAGCCGGGTCAGGAGCTGCAATTCGGGGAGGCCGCGTAATGGCAGTCGTCAAAGTCAAGCCGACCTCGCCCGGCCGCCGTGCCGTGGTCAAGGTGGTGCACAAGCACCTGCACAAGGGCGAGGGCTACGCGCCCCTGCTCGAGCCGCAAAAGCAGAAGTCGGGCCGTAATAACAACGGCCACATCACGATGCGCCACAAGGGCGGTGGTCACAAGCACCACTACCGCGTGGTCGACTTCCGCCGCACCAAGGACGGCATTCCGGCCAAGGTCGAGCGCATCGAGTACGACCCGAACCGCACCGCGCACATCGCGCTGCTGTGCTACGCCGACGGCGAGCGTCGCTACATCATTGCCCCGCGCAATGTTGAGGTCGGTGCGCAGCTGATGTCGGGTGCCGAGGCCCCGATCAAGCCGGGCAACACCCTGCCGATTCGCAACATCCCCATCGGCGCGACCATCCACTGCGTCGAACTGCTGCCGGGCAAGGGCGCGCAGATCGCCCGTTCGGCCGGCACCTCGGCGACGCTGATGGCCCGCGACGGCGCATACGCGCAGATCCGTCTGCGTTCGGGCGAAGTACGCCGCGTGCACATCGACTGCCGCGCGACCCTGGGTGAAGTCAGCAACGAAGAGCACAACCTGCGCCAGTACGGCAAGGCCGGTGCGAAGCGTTGGCTGGGCATCCGCCCGACCGTCCGTGGTACCGCCATGAACCCGGTGGATCACCCGCACGGTGGTGGCGAAGGTCGTACCGGCGAAGGTCAGGTCCCCGTGTCCCCATGGAACACGATGACCAAGGGCTTCCGCACCCGTTCCAACAAGCGCACGCAGACCTTCATCGTCTCGCGTCGCAAGAAATAAGGGGTAGGACATGAGTCGTAGCCTCAAGAAGGGCCCGTTCGTCGATGCCCATCTGCTGGCCAAGGTCGAGAAGGCCTCTGCCAACAAGGACAAGAAGCCGATCAAGACCTGGTCGCGCCGTTCGACCATCCTGCCCGAGTTCATCGGTCTGACGATCGCCGTGCACAACGGCCGCCAGCACGTGCCGGTGTATGTGAGCGACCAGATGGTCGGTCACAAGCTGGGTGAATTCGCGCTGACCCGCACCTTCAAGGGCCACCCGGCCGACAAGAAGGCCGGTAAGAAGTAAGGATGGCCAACATGGAAACGAAAGCATCCGTTCGCGGCGTCCGCCTCTCCTGCGACAAGGGCCGCCTGGTGGCGGACATGATCCGCGGCAAGAAGGTGGACCAGGCGCTGAACATCCTGGCCTTCACGCAGAAGAAGGCCGCCGGCATCATCAAGAAGGCTCTGGAGTCGGCCATCGCCAACGCCGAGCACAACGACGGTGCGGACATCGACGCGCTGAAGGTGACCTCGATCTACGTCGAGCAAGGCACCACCCTGCGCCGCTTCACCGCGCGCGCCAAGGGCCGTGGCAACCGCATCAGCAAGCCGACGTGTCACATCTATGTGACCGTGGGCAACTGAGGGTAGGAAGACTATGGGACAGAAAATCCATCCGGTTGGCTTCCGCCTTCCCGTCACCCGCAACTGGTCTTCGCGCTGGTACGCGTCGAGCCGCAACTTCGCCGGCATGCTGGCGGAGGATCTGCAGGTTCGCGAGTTCCTGAAGACCAAGCTGAAGAATGCCGCGGTTTCGCGCATCCTTATCGAGCGCCCCGCCAAGAACGCCCGCATCACCATCTACTCGGCGCGTCCGGGCGTGGTGATCGGCAAGAAGGGCGAGGACATCGAGAAGCTCAAGAAGGACCTGGCCGCCAAGCTCGGCGTGCCGGTGGCCGTGAACATCGAAGAAGTGCGCAAGCCCGAGATCGATGCCAAGCTGATCGCCGACTCGATCACCCAGCAGCTCGAGAAGCGCATCATGTTCCGCCGTGCGATGAAGCGCGCGATGCAGAACGCGATGCGTCTCGGCGCCCAAGGCATCAAGATCATGAGCGCCGGTCGTCTGAACGGCATCGAAATCGCCCGTACCGAGTGGTACCGTGAGGGCCGTGTGCCCCTGCACACCCTGCGCGCCGACATCGACTACGGCACCTCGGAAGCCAAGACCACCTACGGCGTCATCGGAGTCAAGGTCTGGGTCTACCGTGGCGATCGCCTGGCCAATGGCGAGGCGCCGGTGCTCAAGAGCGTCGAAGGCGAAGACGATCGTCGCAACCGCCGTCCTGGCCGTCCCGGCCCGGGTCGTGGTCGTGATGGCAAGCCGGGCGAAGGCGGTGCGGGCGACCGTCCGCGTGGCCGCGTGGTGCGCAAGCCCGAGGGCGGCGCCCCGGGTGCGGGCGCCTAAGGAGACAAGAACATGCTGCAACCAGCACGCCGCAAGTTCCGCAAGGAACAGAAGGGCCGTAACACCGGCGTCGCCACCCGTGGCGCCGACGTCTCGTTCGGTGAATTCGGCCTCAAGGCCACCGAGCGCGGTCGTATCACGGCCCGTCAAATCGAAGCCGCCCGCCGTGCCATCTCGCGCCATATCAAGCGCGGTGGCCGCATCTTCATCCGCATCTTCCCGGACAAGCCGATCAGCAAGAAGCCGGCCGAAGTGCGGATGGGTAACGGTAAGGGCAACCCGGAGTACTACGTGGCCGAGATCGTGCCCGGCAAGGTGCTCTACGAGCTCAACGGCGTTCCCGAGGCGCTCGCTCGCGAAGCCTTCACGTTGGCCGCTGCCAAGCTGCCGCTGAAGTGCACCTTCGTCGAGCGCCGCATCGGCGCCTAAGAGGAGGAACACCATGAAGGCATCTGAACTGCGCGCCAAAGACGTGGCCGCTCTCGAGGCTGAGGTCAAGTCGCTGCTCAAGGCCCATTTCGGCTTGCGCATGCAAAAGGCCACTCAGCAACTGCAAAACCACACCCTGCTGGGCAAGACCAAGCGTGACATCGCTCGCGTCAAGACCATCCTGGCCGAGAAGAAGAAGGAGGCTGCGCAATGAGTGAAGCCACCACCAAGGCGGTTGCCAAGGTCGTTCGCACCTTCGTCGGTCGCGTCGTCAGCGACAAGCGCGCCAAGACCGTGACCGTGCTCGTCGAGCGCCGTGCCAAGCACGCGCTCTACGGCAAGATCGTGGCCACCAGCCGCAAGTACCACGCCCACGATGAAAAGGGCGAGTACAAGATGGGCGACGTGGTCGAGATCTCGGAAAGCCGTCCGATCTCGAAGACCAAGAGCTGGGTTGTGACCCGTCTGGTCGAGAAGGCTGAGGCGGTCTAAGGCTTCGCCTTTGCCTCGACACTGGCCGCAGTTCGCTTTCCGCGACTGCGGCTTTTTCATTTCTGCCTCCGGAGACACCCATGATTGAAGTTGGCCAGCGCCTGCCCGCCACCACGCTCTACGAATACATCGAAGTCGAGACTGAGGGGTGTTCCATCGGCCCCAATGCGGTTGACGGCGCCAAGGCGGCCGCCGGCAAGACGGTGCTGCTGTTCGCGCTGCCGGGCGCTTTCACGCCCACCTGCTCGGCGCAGCACCTGCCGGGCTATATCGCGCAGTTCGATGCCCTGAAGGCCAAAGGCGTCGACGAGGTCTGGTGCGTGTCGGTCAACGATGCCTTCGTGATGCATGCCTGGGGCAAAACCGCGGGCGTTGGCGGCAAGGTGCGCATGCTGGCCGACGGCAGCGCCGACCTGGCCAAAGCGCTGGGCCTGACGCTGGACCTGACGGCTCGCGGCATGGGTCTGCGCTCGGCGCGCTTCGCGATGCTGCTGAAGGATGGCGTCGTCGCGGACCTGCAGGTCGAGGCTCCGGGCAAGTTCGAAGTCAGCAAGGCGGAAAGCATGCTGGCTCGGCTCTGAGTCGGCGCACTGGAGCATCGCATCCGGATGGCGCGCGGCCGCTGTGTCGCGATCTGCCGACGTCGGGTCTTGAGCGCCTCAGGAAATTCCCTTGACGCCCGGCGCGCTGCTCGCGCATAATGCTTGGCTTCGCTGAGTAAAGCCGCGCCCTACGGGTGCTCAGGGTTCAGAGCCCAGGCAAGAAAAGCTTTTTCTGCCCTCAACCGCTGAGAGCGCCGGCAACGGAGTTCAAGGCTTACGGGCCCAAGACTGCCTCGCCGGTGCTTCGTGCCGATGGGGAAAAGTTGGGATAAGACATGATCCAAATGCAATCGCGGCTCGACGTCGCGGACAACACGGGCGCGAAGTCCGTCATGTGCATCAAGGTGCTCGGTGGCTCCAAGCGTCGGTACGCCGGCATTGGTGACGTCATCAAGGTCAGCATCAAGGAAGCTGCGCCGCGTGGCCGCGTCAAGAAGGGCGAGGTCTACAACGCTGTGGTGGTGCGTACCGCCAAAGGCGTGCGCCGCCAGGATGGCTCGCTGGTGAAGTTCGACGGCAATGCCGCCGTGCTGCTGAACGCCAAGCTGGAGCCGATCGGCACCCGCATCTTCGGCCCCGTCACGCGTGAACTGCGCAGCGAGCGCTTCATGAAGATCGTGTCGCTGGCTCCCGAAGTGCTCTGACGCGAGAAGGACAGACGTCATGAACAAGATTCGCAAAGGCGACGAGGTCATCGTGTTGACCGGTCGCGACAAAGGCAAGCGTGGCACCGTGTCGGTGCGCGTCGATGCTGATCACCTGATCGTGGACGGTGTGAACGTGGCCAAGAAGCACGTCAAGCCGAATCCCATGAAGGGCACGACGGGTGGCGTGGTCGACAAGACCATGCCGATCCACCAATCCAACGTCGCCATCTTCAATGCGGCCACCGGCAAGGCCGACCGTGTTGGGATCAAGTTGCTCGAAGACGGCAAGAAAGTCCGTGTCTTCAAGAGCAGCGGCGCCGAAATCAAGGCCTGAGGTCGTCATGGCTCGTTTGCAAGCGTTTTACCGCGAAAAGGTCGTTCCCTCCCTGGTGGAGAAGTTCGGCTACCAGTCCGTGATGCAGGCTCCCCGCATCACCAAGATCACGCTGAACATGGGTGTCAGCGAGGCTGTGGCCGACAAGAAGGTCATGGACCACGCCGTTGGCGATCTGACCAAGATCGCCGGCCAGAAGCCCGTGATCACCAAGTCGCGCAAGGCCATCGCTGGGTTCAAGATCCGCGAGAACGTGCCCATCGGTGCGATGGTCACCTTGCGTGGTACCCAGATGTATGAGTTCCTGGATCGTTTCGTGACGATCGCGCTGCCCCGCGTGCGCGATTTCCGCGGCATCTCGGGCCGTTCCTTCGATGGCCGTGGTAACTACAACATCGGCGTCAAAGAGCAGATCATCTTCCCCGAGATCGATTACGACAAAGTCGACGCGCTGCGTGGTCTGAACATCAGCATCACGACGACCGCGAAGAGCGACGAGGAAGCGAAGGCCCTCCTGCAGGCTTTCAAGTTCCCGTTCAAGAACTGAGGCACCCAATGGCAAAGCTTTCGATCAAGCAGCGCGAAGAGAAGCGCGAGAAGTTGGTGGCCAAGTTCGCCAAGAAGTACGCCGAGCTGAAGGCCGTCATCAATGACGCCAAGCGCTCGGAAGAAGAGCGCTACGCCGCTCGCCTGGAGCTGCAGAAGCTGCCGCGCAACGCCAACCCGACTCGCCTGCGCAATCGCTGTGAGCTGACCGGCCGTGCCCGTGGCACCTTCCGCACCTTCGGCCTGGGCCGCAGCAAGATCCGTGAACTGGCCTTCAAGGGTGACATCCCCGGTGTCATCAAGGCCAGCTGGTAATCGGCAGGATTTGGAGAGTTACCCATGAGCATGAGTGATCCGATCGCCGACATGCTGACGCGCATCCGCAATGCGCAGTTGGTGGAAAAGTCGAGCGTGACCATGCCCTCCTCCAAGCTCAAGGCCGCCATTGCCGCTGTCTTGAAGGACGAGGGTTATATCGAGAGCTTCCAGGTGCGCGGCGACGCAGCCCGCCCTGAACTCGAGATCGAACTGAAGTACTACGCCGGTCGTCCGGTGATCGAGCGCATCGAGCGCGTCAGCCGTCCCGGCCTGCGCATCTACAAGGGCCGTCACGACATTCCGTCGGTGATGAACGGCCTGGGTGTTGCCATCATCACCACGCCGAAGGGCGTGATGACCGACCGCAAAGCACGTCAAGCCGGTATCGGTGGCGAAGTGCTCTGCTACGTCGCCTAAGCGCCAGGAGTAATCGCAATGTCCCGCGTTGGAAAAATGCCGGTCGCGATCCCGCAAGGCGTGGATGTGACCCTGTCGAATGAAAGCATCAGCGTGAAGGGCGCCCAGGGAACCCTGGTGCGTGCCCAGAACGCGCTGGTCAAGGTGGCGAGCGAAGGTGGCAATCTGTCCTTCGCCCCCGTCAATGAATCCGCCGAAGCGAATGCGATGAGCGGCACGATGCGCGCCCTGGTGGCGAACATGGTGCACGGCGTCAGCAAAGGCTTCGAGCGCAAGCTGACCCTGGTCGGCGTGGGCTTCCGTGCTCAGGCTGCCGGCAGCAAGCTGAACCTGCAGATCGGCTTCTCGCACCCCGTGGTCAAGGACATGCCGGCCGGCATCAAGGTGGAAACGCCGAGCCAGACCGAAATCCTGATCAAGGGTGCTGACCGCCAGGTCGTCGGCCAGATCGCTGCTGAGGTGCGCGCCTTCCGTCCGCCCGAGCCCTACAAGGGCAAGGGCATCCGCTATGCGGACGAGAAGGTCGTCATCAAAGAGACCAAGAAGAAGTAAGGAGCCGCAGCATGCTGAACAAGAAAGAACAGCGACTGCGCCGCGCGCGTCAGACCCGTGTGCGCATCGCGCTGCAGGTCAAGGCCCGTCTGACGGTGTTCCGCTCGAACCTCCATATCTACGCGCAACTCATCTCCGACGACGGCAGCAAGGTGCTGGCTTCGGCTTCGACGGCCGAGAAAGCGCTGCGCGAGCAGTTCAAGGGCAACGGCGGCAACGTCGCGGCTGCCCAGGCTGTCGGCAAGGCGATCGCCGAAAAGGCGAAGGCCGCCGGTGTCGAGGCCGTGGCTTTCGACCGTGCGGGCTATGCCTACCACGGCCGCATCAAGGCCCTGGCCGACGCCGCCCGCGAAGCCGGTCTGAAGTTCTAAGCACACGGAGTAATCGAAATGGCGAAGTTCCAACCCCGCGTGCAGGACGAAGGTCGCGACGACGGTCTGCGCGAGAAGATGATCGCGGTCAATCGCGTCACCAAGGTCGTGAAGGGTGGTCGCATCCTCGGCTTTGCGGCGCTGACCGTGGTCGGTGACGGCGACGGCCGTATCGGTATGGGCAAGGGCAAGGCCCGCGAAGTGCCGGTGGCCGTGCAGAAGGCCATGGAAGCGGCACGCCGCAACATGGTCAAAGTGCAGCTGAAGAATGGTTCGGTCCATCACAGCGTGCTGGGCGAGCATGGCGCTTCGCGCGTCATGCTGAACCCGGCTCCGGCCGGTACCGGCGTGATCGCCGGCGGTCCGATGCGTGCCGTGTTCGAAGTGATGGGCGTGACCGACATCGTGAGCAAGAGCCACGGTTCGACCAACCCCTACAACATGGTCCGCGCGACGCTGGATGCGCTGAAGCGCTCCACCACGCCGTCCGAGGTCGCCGCCAAGCGCGGCAAGACCGTCGAAGAGCTGTTCAACTGAACGGCGCCGGAGGAATCATGTCTGAAAAGAAGACTGTGACGGTCAAGCTGGTGCGCAGCATTGCTGGCACCCGTGAAAGCCACCGCGCCACCGTGCGCGGCCTGGGTCTGCGCAAGCTGAACAGCCAAAGCACCCTGGAAGACACCCCTGCCGTGCGCGGCATGATCACCAAGGTCCAGTACCTGGTGAAGGTGCTGTAAGGACTGAATCATGGAACTGAACACGATCAAGCCGGGCGCCGGTTCGAAGCACGCCAAGCGCCGCGTCGGCCGCGGTATCGGCTCGGGCCTGGGCAAGACCGCAGGTCGCGGTCACAAGGGTCAGAAATCGCGCGCCGGTGGTTACCACAAGGTGGGCTTCGAAGGCGGTCAGATGCCGCTGCAGCGTCGCCTGCCCAAGCGCGGCTTCAAGTCGGCTTCGCTGAAGTTCAGCGCCGAAGTGACGCTGAAGGACCTGCAACAGCTGGGTGCCGAGACTGTCGATCTGCTGACCCTGAAGGCCGCAGGCCTGGTGGGCGAGCTCATCAAGAACGTCAAGGTCATCAAGTCGGGCGAGATCAGCCGCAAGGTTGAGCTCAAGGGCATCGGTGCCACGGCGGGCGCAAAGGCGGCCATCGAGGCGGCCGGCGGCTCCGTCGCCGCAGCCCAATAAGTCGAGAAGCTAGGACTCAGGCCTTGGCATCCAACGCGTCTCCGCTGGTGAAATCGGGTCGTTTCGGCGACCTGAAGCGCCGGCTCGTCTTCCTGCTGCTGGCCCTGGTGGTGTACCGCATCGGTGCGCACATTCCGGTGCCGGGCATTGATCCGGAACAGCTCAAGCAGCTGTTCAACAGCCAGCAGGGCGGCATCCTCAGCCTGTTCAACATGTTCTCGGGCGGTGCGCTGTCGCGCTTCACCGTGTTCGCGTTGGGCATCATGCCCTACATCTCGGCGTCGATCGTGATCCAGCTGATGACCTATGTGGTCCCCAGTCTGGAGGCGCTGAAGAAAGAGGGCGAGGCGGGCAAGCGCAAGATCACCCAGTACACGCGTTATGCGACCCTGGGCCTTTCGCTGTTCCAGAGCTTCAGCATCGCAGTGGCGCTCGAAAGCCAGGCTGGCCTGGTGATCGCTCCGGGCTGGGGGTTCCGCATGACTGCGGTGACCAGCTTGGTGGCCGGCACGATGTTCCTGATGTGGCTGGGTGAGCAGATCACCGAGCGCGGCCTTGGCAACGGCATCTCGATCCTGATCTTCGCCGGTATCGCCGCGGGATTGCCCAGCGCAATCGGCGGCCTGGCTGAGCTGGTTCGCACCGGTTCGATGGCGATTCCCGCCGCGCTGTTCATCGTCGTCCTGGTGGCGCTGGTGACCTGGGGGGTGGTCTTCGTCGAACGGGGTCAGCGCAAGATTCTGGTCAATTACGCGAAGCGGCAGGTCGGCAACAAGGTCTACGGTGGTCAGTCATCGCACCTGCCCTTGAAGCTGAACATGTCCGGCGTGATGCCGCCGATTTTTGCGTCGTCCATCATCCTGCTGCCGGCGACCATCGTCAGCTGGCTTGGGACCGGGGCGACCGAAGGTCCGATGCGCGTGCTGAAGAACATCGGTGATGCGCTGCATCCGGGGCAGCCGGTCTATATCCTGACCTACGCTGCTGCGATCATTTTCTTCTGCTTCTTCTACACGGCGATGGTCTTCAACAGCCGTGAGACCGCAGACAACCTGAAGAAGAGCGGCGCCTTCATCCCGGGTATCCGTCCGGGAGACCAGACGGCCAAGCACATCGACAAGATCCTCGGCCGCCTGACGCTGGTGGGCGCGATCTACATCACGCTGGTCTGTCTGGTGCCGGAGTTCCTGCACCTGCGCTGGAACGTGCCTTTCTACTTCGGCGGCACGTCGCTGCTGATCATCGTGGTGGTCACGATGGACTTCTGGGCGCAGGTCCAGAGCTATGTGATGAGTCAGCAGTACGAGTCCTTGCTGAAGAAGGCGAGTTTCAAGGCCAGCTGAAGAGGGATCCGATAGAAGAGGTTTCATGTCCAAGGACGATGTGATCCAGATGCAGGGGGTGGTACTTGAGAACCTTCCCAATGCAACCTTCCGCGTGAAGCTGGAAAACGGTCATGTCGTGCTAGGCCATATTTCAGGAAAGATGCGTATGCACTACATCCGCATCCTTCCGGGGGACAAGGTCACCGTTGAATTGACCCCCTACGATCTGACCCGTGCTCGCATCGTGTTCCGGGCGAAGTGAGCGGCTTAAAGACCCGGAATGCGCGAGAGCGCTGAGCAAGACTAGTTGAGGAGCAGAACATGAAAGTAGCTGCATCGGTCAAGAAGATGTGCCGCAATTGCAAGATCATCCGCCGCAAGGGCGTGGTGCGCGTGATCTGCACCGATCCGCGTCACAAGCAGCGCCAGGGCTGATTTCCACGTCGCCCACACGGTAGAGAACTAGAGGTAAACCATGGCACGTATTGCTGGTATCAACATCCCGCCGCAGAAGCACACCGAAATCGGTCTGACTTCGATCTACGGCATTGGCCGCACCACCGCGCAGAAGATCTGCACGGCTGCGGGCGTCCCCTTCAACAAGAAGATCAAGGACCTGAACGACGCCGATCTGGAAAAGATCCGCGACGAAATCGGCAAGCTGACGATCGAAGGTGACCTGCGCCGCGAGATGTCGATCAACATCAAGCGTCTGATGGACCTCGGCTGCTACCGCGGCTTCCGCCATCGTCGCGGTCTGCCGATGCGCGGTCAGCGCACCCGCACGAACGCCCGCACCCGCAAGGGCCCGCGTCGCGCGATCGCCGGCAAGAAGTAAGCACTAAGGAAGAACCATGGCCAAGGGTCCCGCCAACAACGCCGCGCAGCGTGTGCGCAAGAAGGTCCGCAAGAACGTTGCGGACGGTATTGCTCACGTCCACGCGTCGTTCAACAACACCATCATCACCATCACCGACCGTCAAGGCGGCGCCCTGAGCTGGGCTTCGTCGGGTGGTCAAGGCTTCAAGGGCTCGCGCAAGTCGACTCCCTTCGCAGCCCAAGTGGCGGCTGAAGTGGCTGGCCGTGCGGCGCAGGAGCAGGGCATCAAGAACCTGGACGTCAAGATCAAGGGCCCAGGCCCGGGTCGTGAGTCTTCGGTCCGTGCGCTGGCCTCGCTGGGTATCCGCATCACGTCGATCAGCGATGTGACGCCGGTGCCGCACAACGGCTGCCGCCCGCAGAAGCGTCGTCGCATCTAAGCTGCGCCGCGCGAACGAAATTCGGGATTTCAGCGATAATCGCTGGCTTCCCTAACCGCCGGCTGGCTCCCACAGGAGCCGCCGGCGCTTTTCGTGGGTCGCCTAAGCCGGCGATCAAACCACCACCCACCGTCTGAGCGGCTCCAAGAAAGACCGCCAGACTCGCGCCGCAAGAAGGCGGCGTCAGCTGACTCAAGGATTGCCCCATGGCACGCTATCTCGGCCCCAAGGCCAAACTCTCCCGCCGCGAAGGCACCGACCTGTTCCTGAAGAGCGCCCGTCGCGCCATCAGCGACAAGGCCAAGTTCGACAGCAAGCCCGGCCAGCATGGCCGCACCTCGGGCCAGCGCACCAGCGACTTCGGCATCCAACTGCGCGAAAAGCAGAAGGTCAAGCGCATGTACGGCGTGCTCGAGCGTCAGTTCCGCCGCTATTTCGCCGAAGCCGAGCGCCGCAAGGGCTCGACCGGTGTGAACCTGCTGACCCTGTTGGAATCGCGTCTGGACAACGTCGTCTATCGCATGGGCTTTGGCTCGACCCGCGCCGAAGCGCGCCAGCTGGTCTCGCACAAGAGCATCACCGTCAATGGTGAAACCGTGAACATCGCCTCCTACCTGGTCAAGGTGGGTGACGTGGTTGCCGTGCGTGAAAAGGCCAAGAAGCAGCTGCGCATCGCCGATTCGCTGAAGCTGGCCGAGTCCATCGGCCTGCCGGCCTGGGTTCAGGTCGATGCCACCAAGCTGGAAGGTATCTTCAAGAAGACCCCGGACCGCGACGAATTCGGCAACGACATCAACGAATCGCTGATCGTCGAGTTGTACTCGCGTTGATCGCCCGGCGGTGCCGGGTGAGGGCAGAGACGTCTGCCGGAGCCCTGGCGCCGCATCCCCGGTGGGCGGTTGGAGCCGCCCGCTTGGTCCCTCAGCCGCCGGCAGTGCACCCGGTGGATTGAAAGAAAGAGCCCATGCAAACGAATCTGCTCAAACCCAAGTCGATCAACGTCGAGCCGCTGGGCGGTCACCGCGCCAAGGTCACCTTGGAGCCCTTCGAGCGTGGCTACGGGCACACGCTGGGCAACGCGCTGCGCCGAGTGCTGCTGTCGTCGATGGTTGGGTATGCGCCGACCGAAGTGACGATCGCGGGCGTGCTGCACGAGTACTCGACCGTGGACGGCGTGCAGGAAGACGTGGTTGGCATCATGCTGAACCTGAAGGGTGTGACCTTCCGCCTGCACAACCGCGAAGAAGTGACCCTGATCCTGCGCAAGGAAGGCGAAGGTCCGGTCACGGCGGCCGACATCCAGACCCCGCACGACGTCGAGATCATCAACCCGGATCACGTGATCTGCCATCTGGCCCAAGGCGGCAAGATCGACATGCAGATCAAGGTCGAGAAGGGTCGTGGCTATGTGCCCGGCAATCTCCGCCGCTTCGGCGACGAGCCCACCAAGGCCATCGGCCGCATCGTGCTGGATGCCTCGTTCTCGCCGGTCAAGCGCGTCAGCTATGCGGTCGAGAACGCCCGCGTCGAGCAGCGTACCGATCTCGACAAGCTGGTCATGGAGATCGAGACGAACGGCGCGATCTCGCCCGAGGAAGCGATCCGCGCCTCGGCCAAGATCCTGGTCGAGCAACTGGCCGCCTTTGCCCAGCTGCAAGGCACCGATCTGGTCGATGCCTTCGACCAGCCGGCACAGCGTTCGGCGTCCTTCGATCCGATCTTGCTGCGTCCTGTCGATGAACTCGAGCTGACCGTGCGTTCGGCGAATTGCCTGAAGGCCGAGAACATCTACTACATCGGTGATCTGATCCAGCGCACCGAGACCGAGCTGCTGAAGACCCCGAACCTGGGTCGCAAGTCGCTCAACGAAATCAAGGAAGTGCTGGCCTCGCGTGGTCTCACGCTGGGTTCGCGCCTCGAGAACTGGCCGCCTGTCGGCCTCGATAAGCGCTGAGATTCAGCGCGCCACCGGCAACGGTGTCCCCCGCCAGTACCTGATACGGCTGGCGGCAATACAAAGCTAGACCAGAAAGGAAATCACCATGCGCCATCGCAACGGCCTTCGCAAACTCAACCGCACCAGCGAGCACCGCGCTGCCATGCTGCGCAATATGTGCGTCAGCCTGCTGCAGCACGAAGCCATCAAGACCACGGTCCCCAAGGCCAAGGAACTGCGTCGCGTCGTCGAACCCCTGATCACGTTGGCCAAGGTCGCCACCGTCGCCAACCGCCGTCTGGCTTTCGCCCGCCTGCGTGACCGCGATGTCGTGACCAAGCTGTTCAACGAACTCGGCCCGCGCTTCGCCGCGCGTCCGGGTGGCTACACCCGCATCCTGAAGATGGGCTTCCGCGTTGGCGACAACGCGCCGATGGCCTATGTCGAGCTCGTCGACCGTCCGGAAACCCCGGCAGTCGAAGGCGCTGCCGAGTAATCGGTACCGTCAGGCGTTTCGAATGAACAAAGGGCCGGCTCTGCCGGCCCTTTGTCATTTCAGCCTACTCTGGTGCAACGGACATCCCCCGAGAGAGCTGCAACCCGGTGCTGGTCTGCGCTGCTTGTTCGCACGCAGCGGCCGGCAGCAGCATCGGCATGAAGTAATGGGTGTGCAAGCGTTTGGGATCCGGAGCAACCTCCTCGGGTGCTCCCAAGCCAGGTAGTTAGCGCTGCTTGCACACGACCATCTCATGCAATCACTTTGAATGACCTGTTTCCTGTGCTATAGTCACAGTCTTCTGACGCGGGGTGGAGCAGCCCGGTAGCTCGTTGGGCTCATAACCCAAAGGTCGCAGGTTCAAATCCTGCCCCCGCAACCAGAACAAAAAGAAAAGCCCGCCGGCGCAAACCCGCGGGCTTTCTGTTTTGTCTGGTGCTCAGCCCTGGGCGCGGCGGCTGAGGATTTCGAAGGCGGGCAGGGTCTTGCCTTCCAGCACCTCGAGGAAAGCGCCGCCGCCGGTGCTGATGTAGCCGACCTGCTCGCTGATGCCGTACTTGGCGATCGCCGCCAACGTGTCGCCACCGCCAGCGATCGAGAACGCTGGGCTCTCCGCGATCGCGCGTGCCAGGGTTTCGGTGCCGCCAGCAAAGGCATCGAACTCGAACACCCCAACCGGGCCGTTCCAGACGATGGTGCCGGCCGCCTTCAGTTTGTCGGCGAGCAGCGCGGCGGTCCGTGGTCCGATGTCGAGGATCAGGTCGTCTTCAGCGACTTCGCTGGCCGGCTTCACCGTGGCTTGCGCATCGGCAGCGAAGCGCTTCGCGCAAACCACATCGACCGGGATCGGCACCTCGGCGCCACGGGCTTTCATCGCATCGATGACCGCACGGGCTTGATCGACAAGATCCGCCTCGGCCAGGCTCTTGCCGACCTGCAGCCCGGCGGCCAGCATGAAGGTATTGGCAATGCCGCCACCGACGATCAGCCCGTCGACCTTGTCGGCCAGAGCCTGCAGGATGGTCAGCTTGGTGCTGACCTTGGATCCGGCCACGATCGCCAGCAGTGGCCGCTTCGGATTCGCCAGGGCCTTGCTGATCGCATCGATTTCGGCGGCCAACAGCGGGCCGGCGCAGGCGATCTTGGCGAACTGAGCGATGCCGTAGGTCGAGGCTTCGGCGCGGTGCGCGGTGCCGAAGGCATCGTGCACGAAGATGTCGCAGAGCGCGGCCATCTTCTTCGCCAACTCCTCGCTGTTCTTTTTCTCCCCTTTGTTGACGCGGCAGTTCTCCAGCAGCACCAACTGACCCTGGGCAACATCGACGCCGTCGACCCAGTTGGCCGCCAGCGGAACCGCGCGGCCCAGAAGTTCGGCCATCCGCGCCGCCACCGGCGCCAGCGAATCTGCCGGCTTGAACTCGCCCTCGGTGGGGCGGCCCAGGTGCGAGGTCACCATCACCGCAGCGCCTGCATTGAGCGCCATCTCGATGGCCGGCAGCGAGGCGCGGATGCGCGTGTCCTCGGTGATCCTGCCGGTCTCGTCCTGTGGCACGTTGAGGTCGGCGCGGATGAAGACGCGCTGGCCCTGGACCTTGCCCTGGGCCACGAGATCGGCGAAGCGGATGACGTTCATGGTTCTGTGATGGAGTGGGGACGAAAGCTTAGTTCCAGCCCAGGCCGAGGCGCAGCAGCAGCAGCACGGCCATGCCGGTGACGATGGTGCCGAGGATGTCCCGGCGCCAGAAGTAGTAGAGGCTGGCCACCAGGGCGGCCGGCCAGCGCGGGTCCTGCCAAGTCTGGATGAGCACGCCCTGGCTGAGAAAGACTTCGGGGGCGATCACTGCGACCAGCGCCGCAAGCGGCGCCACGCGCAACGCTTCGCGGGCCCAGGCCGGCATCGGCCAGGGGCGATCGCTGAGCAGGAAAAAGCCGCGCGTGATGACGCTGATCGCGGCCATGCCGGCAATCGCCAGCCAGATCTGCAGGTCCGTCATCGCTGTGCGTGCCGCGCCCGCCGGTCCAGTCCCCAGCCCAGCAGGCCGGCGGCAGCGATCGCGCAGACGATATGAAGCTTGTAGGGCAGCGCATAGGTCAGCACCGAGACCAGGCCGGCACACAACGCGACGGCCCAGAGCACGCGTTCGGTCAGCAGCGCATAGCTCATGCCGAGCAGGGCCAGCACGCCGGCAAAGCCCAGACCCCAGTGCGTCGGCACCGCATGGGCGAGCAGGATGCCGGCGATCGACGCAATCTGCCAGGCGCTCCAGTTCAGCGCCACCATGCCCCAGTAGTAGGCGGTCTGGCCGGGTTCGACGACCGGCCGCGGATAGCGCTTCAGGAACTGCACAAAGTTCAGGTCACCGGCGACATAGGCCATGCTCAAGCGCTCGGCGCGCGGCAGGTGGCCCCAGTAGACGCGCCACTGGGCGCTGAAAATGACGAAGCGCAGGTTCACGCAGAAGGCGGTCGCGAGCAGCACCCAGAGCGGCGCGCCGGCGGCGATCAAGGGCAGCGCGGCGAGCTGGGCACTGCCGGCGAAGACCAGCAGGCTCATGCCGATCGCCATCGACAGCGGGAGCCCTGACTTGATCATCGCGACGCCGGTCACCAGCCCCCAGGCGGCGATGCCCAGCGAAGGGCCGGCCATGTCTCGCGCCCCCTGGCGGAAATCGGCGTCGGCAAGAAGGCGGCGCACAGCGGCCGGCAGGAAGCTCACGAACGCATTGTCGCAAGCCTTGGCCGCCGCAAGGCTTCGGCATCGGTTAGCGTTGCACCATGCCGAAGCTGCACCTGCTCTGCCTGATGCTCCTGGCCGCCTGTGGCGGCGGCGGGGGCAGCACCGCAACCGACGCGCCGCTCCCGCCGGTGAACACCAGCCTGACGCTCACGCTGCCCAGCGCCGGCCTGCGGCCCGAGCAACTGGCCATCATCGTGGCCCAGGGCGATCCGGTCTCCGAGGCGATGGGGCAGGCCTACCGCCAGGCCCGCGGCGTGCCCGAGGCGAATCTGATCCGCATCCCGCTCGCCACCGGCAGCGCCGCGATCAGCGCCAGCGACTTCGCCGCGCTGCGCGGTGCCGTCGAGGCGGCGCTGCCGGCCGGTGTGCAGGCCAGCCTGCTGGCCTGGTCCTCGCCGTCGCGCGTGCGCGGCGAGAACTGCCAGATGGGCATCACCAGCGCGATGGCCTTCGGCTACGAGGACCGCTACTGCGTGCCCAACAACATCTGCCGCTCGACGGTCGAGTCGCCGCTGTTCGACCGCGAAGGCTCGACGCCGCGCAGCGACTTCGGTGTGCGCCCCTCGATGCTGCTGGGCAGCCGCACGCTGGCTCAGGCCGAGGCCCTGATCGCCCGCGGACTGGCTGCCGAAGCCAGCCGGCCATCCGGCACCGGCTACCTGCTGCGTACCAGCGATGCGCTGCGCAGCGTGCGCGCCTCCGACTTTTCGCCGCTGCCGGCGCAATGGACGGGCAGCCTGGACCTGCGCTACATCGACAACAGCGATGGCGCGGTCGGCGACGCGCTGCGCGACATCAACAACGTGCTGTTCTATTTCACCGGACTGCCCAATGTGCCCGACCTCAACCGTGTCGGCTTCCGGCCCGGCGCGCTGGCCGACCACCTGACCTCCTATGGCGGTTTCCTGCCCGATGGCGGCGGCCAGATGCCGGTTACCGCCTGGCTGGACGCCGGCGCCAGCGCCAGTTACGGAACGGTCGAGGAGCCCTGCAATCTGCCGCACAAATTTTCCCAGGCCTCGGTGCTGATCGATCACTACTGGCGGGGCAACTCGGCGATCGAGGCCTACTGGAAATCGGTTCGCCAACCAGGCCAGGGCCTGTTCGTCGGCGATCCGCTGGCAAGGCCTTTCGCCGAACCCAGCCTGCTCAGCGTCGAGGGCCGCAACTACCGGCTGCGCAGCCGCGCACTGCGACCGGGTGCGCGCTACACGCTGGAGTACCGCATCGGCAGCGCCGGCGACTGGACGGTGCTGGCCGAGTTCACCGGTCAGCGGGGCCAGGCGCTCAACGCGCTGGCGCCGCTGGCGCCGGCTGCCGCCACCGAACTGCGCTGGCGCGGCCCCTGCGCGACAGAACTGAGCCAGCGCTGCACGCTGGCCAGTTCCTCTGCCAGCTGATCAGAGCTTCTTGACCGAGCCGCTGCCAGCGACGCTGGTACTGAGTTCCGGGCTGCCGCTGTAGCGGACATCGCCGCTGCCGGCGATCGAGACCTTGAGCTTGCGCGTCGCCTGCACCGCGGCATCGCCGCTGCCGCTGATCGACACCTTCAGCTCCTCGACGGCCAGGTCGGCCGCCTTCACATCCCCGCTGCCGGCGATCGACATGCTGCCTTCGGTGGCCTTGCCGCCGGCGATGATGTCGCCGCTGCCGGCGATGCTCATGCTGATCTTGCCGGCCTCCAGGCGAGGCGCGAGCACAGTGCCGGAACCGGCGACGCTGAGGTCGAGCTGCTCCGACTTGAAGCTGTCCAGCTCCGCCTTGCCGGAGCCGGCAATGCCGAGCGCGCGCAGGCTGGCCAGATCCACCTCGACGCGCAGCGCCTGCCTGGACTGGATGTTGTAGCCGCGCTTGATGCCGATCTCCAGCGTTTTGCCCTTGCGCGTCTCGACGACGCGGGTCTCGACATAGGGCAGCAGATTGCCGTCGCCCTCGATCTCGACACGCGGCGTGCCGCTTTGCTTGATCTTGAGATCGAAACGGCCGCTCAGGCTGACGGCGTCAAAGCCGCTGAGCTGGCGGGCCTCGCGGGCGACCCGGCCGTCGCCCTTGACCTGCTCGCCTCCGCCGAAGTTGAAGGACCAGCCGAGCGCAGCGGCGCTGAAGCCAAGGGCCGCGGCGGCTGCGCCGGTGAACAGGGTGCGACGAAGCAGGGACATGATGGATCTCCGTGGGAATGCGATGGAGGCATCCTGCCGGAACCCGGTGCGCAGGCCCAGCCTGCTGCGATCAACTGCAAGAAATGCGGAGCGAGGTGCTCAGGTCAGGCGCTGGACTTGCTGGCAGCTGCCGGTGCGGGCTCGTCCTCAGTGTTGTCGCGGCGCTGGGTACCGCGCGGATCGGGTCGCGGCACCACCGGCGCCACGCCTTCGATCTTGTTCTCGCGCATGTACTCGTCCATCTCGCGCCAGCCCTGGTACACCGCCGCCTTCTGCGCCCTGGGGTTCAGCGTGTAGCAATCCTCGATGGCGCGCATTGCGTGCCGGCAGGCGCTGCCGATCGCCTTGCCGTCGGCCTCGCGGGCGGCGGCCTCCTTGACCGGATCGGGGATGCCCAGCGGCTCGCAGGCCGTCAGCGCGACCAGCGGCAGCAGCAGCGTGGGGAGAAGCAGGCGGCGCATGAGGGCTTTATCGGCGACGCGGGCGGACTGCTGAGCCGGAACAGGCGGTGGAAGGCCGCCCAGTTCAGCGCCGCACCATGGCAAGCAGCTTGGCGATGCGCTCTTCCGTGTTCGGGTGGGTGCTGAACAGGCCGCGCAGGCCGCCGCCCGACAGCGGGTTCATGATCATCATCTGCGCGGTTTCTGGGTGCGCCTCGGCCGGCGCCAGCGGGATGCCGCGGGCGTAGTGCTGGATCTTCTCCAGCGCCGCGGCCAGGGCTTGCGGATCGCCCGAGATTTCCGCGCCGCCGCGGTCGGCTTCGAACTCGCGGGAGCGGCTGATCGCCATCTGGATCAGGCTGGCCGCCAGCGGCGCGAGGATCATCACCGCGATCGACACGATGGGGTTGACCGGCCGGCCCTCGCTGTCGCGGCCACCGAAGAACATCGCGAAATTCGCCAGCGCCGAGATCGCGCCGGCCATCGTCGCGCTGATCGTGCTGATCAGGATGTCGCGGTGCTTCACATGGGCCAGCTCGTGCGCCATCACGCCGCGCAACTCGCGCTCGGAGAGGATGCGCATCAGGCCGGTGGTGGCGGCCACCGCGGCGTTCGCCGGGTTGCGGCCGGTCGCGAAGGCATTGGGCGCTTGCTCGTCGATGATGTAGACACGCGGCATCGGCAGCTCGGCCTTGGCCGCCAGCTCCTGCACCATGCCGTAGAAGCGCGGCGCGCTTTGCGCGTCGACCTCGCGGGCCTTGTACATCTTCAGCACCATCTTGTCCGAGAACCAGTAGCTGAAGAAATTCATGCCCAGCGCGAACAGCAGGGCCAGCATCATCCCGGTCTGGCCGCCGAGCAGATTGCCGATCACCACGAACAGCGCGGTGATCGCAGCCATCAGGATGGCGGTCTTGAACAGGTTGAACATCGTCGGCTACCTCCTAGGAAACAGGGAACGGCTGCGCAGCAGATGGGCGCGCAGGCCCTCGATTCAAGCCCAGATCCGCCCGGGATGCAGGCCCAGGGCCTGAATCAGCGGCAGTGCCGGCCCGCGGCGACCGCCGGGGCGCTGCAGTTCGGTCAACACCAGGCTGCCCTCGCCGCAGGCGATCTCCGGGCCGTCGGCCTGCAGCGCGATCAGTTCGCCGGGCCGGCCCTGGCCGCCGCCCAGTCGGGCGCGCCACAGCTTGATCGCCTCGCCCTGCAGTGGCGCCAGTCCGCCGGGGAACGGGTCGAAGGCGCGCAGCCGGCGTTCGATCTGCGCCGCCGGCAGCCGCCAGTCGACCAGTGCCTCGTCCTTGCCGATCTTCTCCGCATAGCTCACGCCGTCCGTCGCTTGGGCTTGGGCTTGCAGCGTGTCCAGTTGGGCCAGACCCTGGACGCAGAGCCGCGCGCCGAGCAGCGCCAGCTTGTCGTGCAGGCTGGCCGTGCTGTCCTCGGCGGTGATGGGCAGCGCCGCCTTGAGCAGCATGGCCCCGGTGTCCAGGCCCTCGTCCATCTGCATCAGCGTGATGCCGGTTTCAAAGTCGCCGGCCTCGATGGCCCGCTGAATGGGAGCCGCGCCGCGCCAGCGCGGCAGCAGCGAGCCGTGGATGTTCAGGCAGCCCCCGGGCTGGCGCTGCGGCAAGTCCAGCACCCAGCGCGGCAGGATCAGGCCGTAGGCGGCCACCACCATGACTTCCGGCGCCCAGACCCGCAACTGTTCGCGCGCGGCCTGGGCATCGGTGGCATAGCGACCGTCCAGCCGCAGGCCCTGCGGCTGCGCGATTGGGAGACCCTGGGTCAGCGCCAGTTGCTTGACCGGCGAGGCCTGCAGCTTCAAGCCGCGGCCGGCCGGGCGGTCCGGCTGGGTGAGCACGCCGGCGATCTCGTGGCCGGCCTCGATCAGCGCCTGCAGCGCGGTGGCAGCGAAGGCCGGTGTGCCGGCAAAGACCAAACGCATCGTACTCAGCGGCGCGCGGCGCCGCTGCGCTGCTGTTCCTCGCGACTGCGCTTGACCATCTTGCTCTTGATGCGCTCGCGCTTCAGCGGGCTCAAGTATTCGACGAAGACCTTGCCCATCAGGTGGTCCATCTCGTGCTGCACGCAGACCGCCAGCAGACCCTCGGCATCGAACTCGTAGCTCTGGCCGTCGCGGTTCAGCGCGCGCACGCGCACCCTGGCGTGGCGCTGCACCTTGTCGTAGGTCTGCGGCACCGACAGGCAGCCTTCCTCGCCCTCGCACATCTCTGCGCTGGCCGACACCAGCTCCGGGTTGATCAGCACCCGGGGTTCGTCGCGCCCCTCGGAGACGTCGATTACGACCACCCGTTCGTGCACATCCACCTGGGTCGCGGCCAGGCCCACGCCTTCCGCCGCATACATGGTCTCCAGCATGTCGTCGACCAGCTGGCGGATGTGCGCGTCGACCTCGGCCACCGGCTTGGCGACGGTGTGCAGGCGGGGGTCGGGGAAACGCAGGATGGAAAGTCTTGCCATGGGGTGCTGGTGACGGGTTGTTGCAGGGGCGGCGGCGCTGTGGAAGCGCCGCGACGGCCTCGGGCCTTTCCCGGCCTCAAGCCGGCGCGGGCGCTGCAGTAATGGCGGCAGAATGGCCGCCAGCGCGGAGCCCGATTGTCGCCCAAGGCTCCGGACCCTGTAGACGCCAAGGCTGCTGGCCCTGGCTGGAGAACCAAGCCGATGCCCAAGCTGACGCCCACCCTGACCCTGCTCGCCGCCTTGTTGGCGCCCACTGCCTGGGCGACGAACTTTCCGGTGACCCAGGCCCAGCGCGATACCGCCCAGCAGGTGGCCCAGGCCGGCGTGCCCCTGTCTGAGCTGGCGCCCGATGCGCCGGATCAGCATGTGGTGGTGCATGGCGACACGCTCTGGGGCATTTCGACCCTGTTCCTGCGTTCGCCCTGGCGCTGGCCCGAGCTCTGGGGCATGAACCGCGACCAGATCCAGAACCCGCATCTGATCTATCCCGGTCAGGTGCTGATGCTGATCAAGCGCGATGGCCGTGCGATCCTGCAGATCGGCCAAGCTACCGACGGTCAGGGCGATGCCAAGCTCAGCCCGCGGGTGCGTGCCACGCCGCTGGCCGACAACCCGGTCGCCGCCATTCCGCAGCACCTGATCGAACCGTTCCTGAACGAGGCGGTGGTGCTGGACTCGGACAGCCTGGCCAGCGCACCGCGCATCGTTGCCGCGCCGGAGGGCCGGGTCATGATGACCCAAGGCGACTACGCCTATGTGCGCGGCATCCAGCAGGCCGCCGACAGCTACCGGGTGTTCCGCAGCGCGACGCCGCTGCGCGATCCGAGCAGCAAGGAAATCCTTGGCTACGAGGCTCGCTACCTGGGGGCCGCCGACCTGACGCGCATCGGCGGCACGGTCGACAAGGACGGCAACAAGCTGGAAGTGCCGGCCACCCTCACGCTGCGTCAGGTCCGCGAGGAGATCGGCGTTGGCGATCGCCTCGCGCCAGTGGCCGAGCGCAGCTTCAAGCGCTATGTGCCGCATGCACCCGACCGGCCGATCGCCGGCCAGATCGTCTCGATGTACGGCGAGGCGCTGACCGCCGGCCAGAACCAGATCGTCGCGCTCAACAAGGGCGAGGCCGACGGCCTGGAGCGCGGCCATGTGCTGGCCTTGTGGCGCGCTGGCCGGCAGGTCCGCGACCGCACCGGCGAGAAGGCCGAGCTGGTCCAGTTGCCCGACGAGCAGCATGGCGTGCTCTTCGTGTTCCAGACCTTCAAGCGGGTCTCCTACGCGCTGATCATCTCGGTCAAGGACCCGGTCAGCGTCGGCGACCGCTTCACGCAACCCTAGCGGCACACGATGCACGCCGAGCTGGCCGCCTGGATGCGCCTGCTCGGAGCGCCCGGCGTCGGGCGCACGCGGGCGCGCCAGTTGCTGCGCCAGCACGGCAGCCTGGAAGCCGCGGCGGCCAGCCAGCCGCCCCTGGGCGAAGACGGCTTGGCGCGGCTGGCGCAGGCCCACGCCTGGCTGGCGGCCGGCCCCAGGCGCTCGCTGCTGGCGCTCGGCGACGTCGATTACCCGCCGGCGCTGCTGAACAGCCCGGACCCTCCTCTGCTGCTCTACCTGGAAGGGCAGCGCGACCAACTCGGCCGGCTGCCGGCACTGGCGCTGGTCGGCAGCCGTCACCCGACACCGCAGGGGCGGGAGATCGCCCGCGACTTCGGTCAGCGGCTCGCGGCAGCGGGCTATGCGGTGGTGTCCGGCCTGGCGCTGGGCATCGACGGTGCGGCGCATGAGGGCGCGCTGCGATCCGGTGCCAGCTGGGCGGTGCTCGGCAGCGGGCTGGACGAGATCCATCCGCGCAGCCACCGCGGGCTGGCCGAGGGCCTGCGCGAGCGCGGCCTGCTGCTCAGCGAGTACCCGCCGGGCACGCCGCCGCTTCCACCGCACTTCCCGGAGCGCAACCGGCTGATCGCTGGGCTGTCGCAGGGCTGTCTGGTCGTCGAGGCGGCGGAGCAGTCCGGCTCGCTGATCACCGCCCGGCTGGCCGCGGAGGCCGGGCGCGAGGTGTTCGCGGTGCCCGGCTCCATCCACTCGCCGCAGTCGCGCGGCTGCCATTGGCTGATCCAGCAGGGCGCCAAGCTGGTGCAGGAGGTCGCCGATCTGCTGCCGGAACTGCCCGCCCCGCCGCCGCCGCCGCCGGCCGCGCCCGAGCCTTTGCTCGACGCGCTGGGCTGGACCCCGAGCAGCCTGGACGCGCTGCGCCAGCGCCTGGGCTGGGCAACCGATCGCCTGCTCGCCGGGCTGCTGGAACTGGAGCTCGACGGCCGGGTTCGCGCCTTGCCCGGCGGGCTTTACGAGCGCCTGCCGGGCCGCGGGACATCCCAGGACGGGAAAACGTGAACTGCCCCGCATTCCCCGGTCTGCGCTGCCGGTGGCGCGAAGGCGCTCCGCTATCATCGATCGCATGTTCGACGTCCTCGTCTACCTCTACGAGAACTACTGGCGTCCCGACGCCTGCCCGGAGCCGGCTCAGCTGCAGCGCAAGCTCAGCGCTGTCGGCTTCGAGAAAGATGAGATTCAGGAGGCGTTGGCTTGGCTGGACGGCTTGGCCGCCAGCGCGCAGGCCGGCACCGAAGCACTCAGCACAACCAGCGTGCGCGTCTACACGACCGAGGAGCTCAACCACCTGGGCGAAGCCTCGGTGGCCTTCGTCAGCTTCCTGACCAGCGCCGGCGTGCTGAGCCCGGCGCTGCGCGAGATCGTCATCGACCGAGCGATGGCCACCGGCGAGGCGCCGATTCCGCTCGAGGACCTGAAGATCATCGTGCTGATGGTGTTCTGGAGCCTGGGCGAGGAGCCCGACGCGCTGATCCTCGACGAGCTCTTCGTCGATCCCGAGGATCGCCTGATCCACTAGCGCAGCAGCGCGTCCGGATCCTTGTCGAGCTTGGCCAGCGCGTCGCGCGTGGCCTTCACGGTCAACGACTCCTCCTGAGCCGGCTGCAGCAGGCTGGCCTGCAGGTAGCCGGCCACCCGGTGCAGCGGGAACAGCACCGCGCGGCCCTGTCCGGACACGAACAGCATCAGCTGGTGCCGGGCACCGGCCCAGGCCAGCTGCAGGCTGTCCTCGCGGCCGCGGTACTTGAGCCGGAACCAGCTGCCCACGGCCAGCTCGCGCGCCCAGGCCATCATCGCCGGGCTGGGCACGGCGCCGCCGTCGGAGACCACCTCCAGGCCGTCGCGCTCGTGGCCGCTGAGGTCGCGGACCATGTCGTCGTCCAGATCGAGGTCGGCCGAGTTCGGCAGCATGGCCTCGAGCGCCTGCAGCCGGTCCATCAGCTCGTCCAGGCGGTCGCGCGGGATCGGCGCCGCCTTCGCGGTGAAGGCCGTGGCCAGCACATTGTTCAGCTTGCGGATGTGCTCGTCCTGCTTCTTGGTCGCGACGCCGGCGTGGCCCATGCCGTCGCGCAGGGTCTTGAGCAACAGGGGCAGGCGGCGGATGACCTCGGCGCGCTCCTCGGGCGAGCCCTTGGCGCCGGCCGACCAGATCAGGTCGGCGGCGGCGCGCTTCATGGTCTTGGTGACCTCGTGCTGCGCGCCATGGCGCATCGCGGTGACCGCCAGCACATCGGCCCAGGCCTGGAACAGGAACTCGCGCAAGGCCTCGTCGACCGGCATGTCGGCGAGCATCTTGCGCAGCTCGATAGTGAACTGGATCGCCAGGGTCTCGCGCTGCTCGACCTGCTGCGCCAAGCTGACGCCCTGGCGGCTGGCCGGGTTCTCCTTGGCGAAGAAATTCGACAGGAAAGCCTCAAACTCGGTGAGCACGGTCTGGAACACGCGGCGGCCGGTGTCCGGGTAGGCCTCGACGACCTGCACGACGCGCTTGATCTCCTTCTCCAGCGCCTCGCCGGTGGCGTCGGCCTCGGCATCGAAGCCCAGCACGCAGCCGCCCATGCGGTCGATCAACTGGCGCGCCGGGTGATCGCTGGTGGCGAAGAAGTCGGGCTCGCTGACCGCCACGCGCAGCACCGGCATCTGCAGACGCGCGAACCACACCCGCACGGTCGCCGGCAGCTTCTCTTCCTGCAGGATGCTCTGGAACATCATCGCGACGATTTCGATCGTCGCGCGTTCCTCGGGTGTCGCCGCGGCCTGCTTGAGAACCTGCTTGAAGGCCTGGCTGCGGGCGCGGACTTCCTCCAGCGCGCCAGCCGAGGCCGCCGGGGCGCCGGCAGCGGCCATCGACTGCGGGCGCTGCAAGGCCTCCTGGGCTCGCTGGATCACGGCCTGCAGGCGCGGCGATGCCTTCACCAGGCCCTCGGCGCGCATTGGCGCTTCCTTGTCGGGCGCCACGTCGCTCGGCAGCGGCTTGCCGGCCGCCAGCGCCGGAACCTGCTTGCGCAAGACCTGTTGCAGCTGCGCCAGCACGTCGGCCGCCTGAAGATTGCCCGGGGTGGTGACCGCCATCGCGCGTTCGGCCGCGCTCATCGCCGGTCGGCTGCTTTCCATGCCGGCCGCACCGCTGGGCAGCGTGGCCGGCCCACTGGCGACAAAGAGCGGCGGTTTGGTCGAGGCCCAGCCGGCTGCGCCCGTCGGCGGCCGCGACGGCGGCGCCGCGCGCTGGCTGTCCGGCAGGCGGCTGATCGACTCCAGGAAGCTGGTGCCCACGGTGCTGGCCAGATTGACGCCCTGGGAGCGACGGATAAAGGGCCGCAGATCGACCTCGGGCAGCACGCCGCGCTCGATCAGCCAGCGGTTGGTGTCGTGGTAGGCCTGTCCCACCCACTGGCCGAATTCCTGACGCAGCGAGTCCTGGACCTGCAGCCAGTCCTCATGGCTCAGCGTGGCCTCGGTCCAGGCCTCGACCCAGAGCCGTGCGACGACCGTGGCGCGAAGCAGGTCGTGGTTGCCGAGCTCCTTGCGCGACTCCAGCGCCAGCATGCGCGTGCGCAGATCGGTGAACTGCCATTGCGCGTCGCCTTCCAGCGCGAGCGCGAGGCGCGAGGCGTCGATTTCCCGCTCGATCGTGTCGTCGGCGACCAGGCTCATGCCCTGGGTGCCGCTGCCGCCCGGCTTGGGCGGCTCCAGCAGGCTGCGATAGGCCAGGCGCAGCTTGCGGATCAGGCCCATCTGCCAGGTCGGCCCGTGCTGCTGCAGCGTGGCCAGCGCGTCCTGCCAGGCGCGCGTCTGGCGCGGCAGCGCCGGCTTCAGCAGCCGCTGCCGCAGCGCCTCGATGAGGGCGGCCGGGACCGCCGCCGAGGCCCGCACCAATGTGTCCGCGTAGACCCGGCGGGCAGCCTGGGCCAGTTCGGCGGCGTTGGCGGGCAGGGGCATGCGGTCGGCAGCGGGATCGGCGGCTGTGGGCCGGCGACCTTACACCACGGCGCCAGCGTTGGGATCGTCCGGATCTTCGGTCTTCACCGGAGCTTTCACCAGATCCTCGCGCTTGACGCCCAGCCACATCGCGATCGCCGCCGCGACGAAGATCGACGAGTAGATGCCGAAGCAGATGCCGATGGTCAGCGCGACCGCGAAGTACTTCAGCGTCGGGCCGCCGAAGAACAGGATGGACAGCACCACCAGCTGCGTCGAGCCGTGGGTGATGATGGTGCGACTGATCGTCGAGGTGATCGCGTGGTCGATGACCTGCGGCGTCGTCATCTTGCGGAACTTGCGGAAGGCCTCGCGCACGCGGTCGAAGATGATCACCGACTCGTTCACCGAGTAACCCAGCACCGCCAGGATCGCCGCCAGCACCGCCAGCGAGAACTCCCACTGGAAGAAGGCGAAGAAGCCCAGGATGATGACCACATCGTGCAGGTTGGCGATGATGCCGGCGACGCCGAACTTCCACTCGAAGCGGAAGGCCAGGTAGAGCACGATGCCGATGATGGTGAAGCCCAGTGCCCAGGCGGCGTCATGGGCCAGTTCGGCGCCCACCGAGGGGCCGACGACCTCGGAACGGGTCAGGGTCAAGGGCTCCTCGCTGCCAGCCGCGCAGACCTGCTTGCTGATCTGCTCGCCCTGCTCGCTGACGTAGCTCTTCGTCTGCACCACGCCCTGCTCGGCCTTGCACAGCACGTCGAAGACCTCGGCGACTTCCTCGCTTTGTTTCTTGCCGGCGCGGATCGGCAGGCGCAGCATCAGGTCGCGCGAACTGCCGAACTGCTGCACCTGGAACTCGCCGAAGCCCATCGGCTCGATGCGCTCGCGCACCCGGTCCGGCTCGGCCGGCTTGGCGTACTGCACCTCCAGCACGGTGCCGCCGGTGAACTCGATCGAGAAATGCAGGCCGCGGGTCGCCAGGAAGTAGACGGCGATCGCGAAGGTCAGGAAGGAAATGGCATTGAAGATGCGCGCGTAGCGCATCAGCGGCAGGTCCCGCCGGATTCGGAAGAATTCCATGACTCAGCCTCCTCAGGCTTCTTGCTCTTCGGCGGTCGGACGGGCGTTGTCGCCGTCCGGGCGCCAGACCTGGCCGATGGCCAAGGACTTCAGCTTGCGTTGGCGGCCGTACCAGAGATTGACCAGGCCGCGCGTGAACATCACCGACGAGAACATCGAGGTCAGGATGCCCAGGCAGTGCACGACGGCGAAGCCTTTGATCGGGCCGGAGCCCCAGGCCAGCAGCGCGACGCCGGCGATCAGCGTGGTGACGTTCGCATCCAGGATGGTCGCCCAGGCCTTCTCGTAGCCCAGATGGATGGCCATCTGCGGCGGCCTGCCGGCGCGCAACTCCTCGCGGACGCGCTCGTTGATCAGCACGTTGGCGTCGATGGCCATGCCGATGACCAGGGCCAGCGCGGCCATGCCGGGCAGGCTGAGCGTGGCCTGCAGCATCGACAGCACGGCGATCAGCAGCAGCAGGTTGAAGCCCAGGGCCAGCGCGCTGATCATGCCGAACAGCGTGTAGTAGGCGCTCATGAACACGGCGACGGCGACAAAGCCCCACATCACCGAGTCGAAGCCGCGCTGGATGTTCTCGGCACCCAGGCTGGGACCGATGGTGCGCTCTTCGATGATCTCCATCGGTGCGGCCAGCGAGCCGGCGCGCAGCAGCAGCGCGGTGTCGGCCGCTTCGACCGAGGTCATGGCGCCGGAGATCTGCACGCGACCGCCGCCGATCTCGCTGCGGATCACCGGGGCGGTGACGACCTCGCCCTTGCCCTTCTCGAAGAGCACGATGGCCATGCGCTTGCCGATGTTCTCGCGGCTCACGTCCTTGAAGATGCGGGCGCCGCGACCGTCCAGGGTCAGGCTCACGGCCGGCTGCTGGTTCTCGTCGAAGCTGGCCTGCGCGTCGCTGAGGTTGTCGCCGGTCAGCACGACCTGCTTCTTCAGGATCAGCGCCTGGCCACCCTTTTCCAGGAAGCGCTCGGTGCCGAAGGGCACCGGGCCGGAGCCGGACAGCGCCGACATGGCCTCGGCACTGTCGTCGACCATGCGCACTTCCAGCGTGGCGGTGCGGCCGATGATGTCCTTGGCCTTCGCGGTGTCCTGCACGCCGGGCAACTGCACGACGACGCGGTTCAGCCCCTGCTGCTGGATCACCGGCTCGGCCGTGCCCAGCTCGTTGACGCGGTTGTGCAGCGTGGTGATGTTCTGCTTGAGCGCGGCTTCCTGCACTGCGACCAGGGCCTGCGGCTTGAGCTCGCCGTCCAGGCGCAGCGCGCCGGCCTCGCCCGCCGCGGTCCAGTTCACGTCGGGCTGGCGGTCGCTCAGCAGATTGCGCGCCGCGGTGCGCGTCGCTTCGTCGCGGAACGCGACGGACAGGCGGTTGCCCTCGCGATTCACGCCGGCGTGGCGGATGTTCTGTTCGCGCAGCAGCGTGCGGGTGTCGCCGACCAGCACCTCGATCCGCTTGGTGATCGCCGCGCGCATGTCGACTTCCATCAGGAAGTGCACGCCGCCGCGCAGGTCCAGGCCAAGGTACATCGGGAACGCGTGGAGCTTGGCCAGCCACTGCGGCGAGCGCGACACCAGATTCAGCGCGACGATGTAGTCGGGGTTGGTCGCATCCGGATTCAAGGCCTGGGCGATGACGTCCTTGGCCTTGAGCTGGGTGTCGGTGTCCGCGAAGCGCGCGCGCACCGAGTTGCCCTCGAACTGCACGAAGTCCGCCGAGACCTGGGCGGACTGCAGCGCCTGCTCGACGCGCTGCTGCAACTCGGGCGTGACCCGGATCGTGGCGCGGCCGCTGGAAATCTGCACGGCCGGTGCTTCGCCATAGAAATTGGGCAGCGTGTAGATCAGGCCGATCAACAAGGCCACGCCCAGCACCAGGTACTTCCAGAGCGGGTAGCGATTCATCTTCTATTCCTTGCCGGCGCGGTCGCCGGAGGGGTCAGCGTGTCACCTGCATCGCATCAGGCGATGCATCAAGCGGCCGGCCGAGGGGCCGGCTGGGCCAAACCACCGGCGGCGCGCCCTTGGGGGAGCGGCGCAGCCGGCAGGGGGTGGGTGTCACTTCAGCGTGCCCTTGGGCAGCACCTGGACGACGGCCGAGCGCTGCATCTGCACTTCGACACCCTGGGTCAGCTCGACCGTCAGCGTGCTGTCCCCCAGTTTGCTGACCTTGCCCAGCAGGCCACCGGCGGTGACCACCTCGTCGCCCTTGGCCAGCGCCTCGATCATCGCCTTGTGCTCCTTCTGGCGCTTCATCTGCGGGCGGATCATGATGAAGTACAACACCACGAACATCGCGATCAGCGGCAGGAAGCTCAGCAGGCTGGACTCGGGGGCGCCGGCAGCGGCGGTTTGGGCGAAGGCGTTGGAAATCAACACGGCTGGACCTCGGTGGGGCCGCGCAGGCGGCCGATGGACAATGACGACGATGGTGACGCCCGAAAGGCGGGCGCACAAAGCCTTCGATTCTAGGTGCCAACCCCAGCTGGGGTTGCGTGCCTCCGCTGCAAGCCAAGTGCAAACCCTGAACGACGCTCCCCGCCTGGAGATCCAGGCCGCCGTGGCCACGGTCTGGCTGCAGCGCCCGCAGCTCGCCAACCGCCTGTCCGTGCCGGACATCGAGCGCCTGCTGGCGCTGATCGCCGAACTGCGCGAACGGCCCCAGGTCCGCCTGGTGCTGCTGCGCGGTGCCGGCCGGCATTTCTGCGCCGGCTTCCAGATCGACGCAGTCGGCAAAGTCGATGCGCCGGCCCTGTTCGAGCGGCTGAGCGCCGCCTGGGAGGCGTTGCCGCAGCTCAGCCTGGCCGTGGTGCAGGGCGACGTCTGGGGAGGCGCGGTGGACCTGGCGCTGGCCTGCGACTTCCGACTCGGCGGCCCCCAGGGCCGTGTCGGCATTCCGGCGGCACGTTTGGGCCTGCATTTCTATGGCGGCGGCATGCAACGCCTGGTCAGCCGCCTGGGCCTGGGCGCGGCCAAGCGCCTGCTGCTGGCCGGTGAGGTCTGGAGCGATCGACAGCGCCTGCAACAGGGCTTCCTGGACGCCCAGGCCGACGACCTGGAACCGCTGCTGCTGCAATGGCAGCAAGATCTGCTGGCCCTGGCGCCACTGGCCCAGGCGGGCATGAAGCGGCATCTGAACGCGATCGCTGCGGGCCGGCTCGACCCGGCGCTGCTGGCTGCCGACCGCGCCCGCTGCGACGCCTCGGCCGACCTCGCCGAGGGGCTTGCCGCCTGGGCCGAGCGCCGTGCCCCCCGCTTTGCTGGGGCATGACCCGAGCCGGACCCGTCGTGGCTTGAGCGAGAATACGGGTCTTCTGCTCTCCAACAACGACTAAAGGTAGGAATAGCGTGGCCAAGGACACCACCAAGACCCTGATCGAGGCCGACGGCCTGCGCTACAAGTCCAAGGCCCCGGGCTCGCCCTTCGCAGCCACCTCGTCCTTTGGCGCAGCGACCATGTCCTGCTTCCTCTGCGGCAAGCACCGCCCCCGCGCGATGCTGAAGTCGCGCAAGCTGCTGGGCAAGAGCCAGCCGGTGTGCGCGCCGTCCTGCAAGGAACTGGAAGAGCAGTTGGCCACCAAGAAGCCCTAAACAGGACTTCGAGCGCTCGCTTGCCCTGATAGGGCAAGCCGCTAGGCGATCTGTCACAGGCCGCCCCTAGCATGCAATCGCCTTTGCTACTGGCGGCTGCATGACCACCCAGGACACCCATACCGAGATCCGCGAAGACGGCCTGCGCTTCGAGGCCAAGCTCAACGGTTCGCCTTTCTTCGGCAGCGGCAATATGCGCAGCTGCTTCAAATGCGGCAGGCACAGGCTGCCGGGCAGCCTGAAATCGATCAAGGTTCTGGGCCGGCAGGAGCGCGTCTGCGCCCCGGCCTGCGAGAAGCGCTGATCAGCCCTTCTTGACGGGCGGCCGGCTGCCGCCATCGCGGCGTGGCGGCCGGGCATCTCGGCGTTCGCCATCGCGGCGCGGCGGGCGGCCATCGCGATGCTCCGGCCGTGGCCCGCGTCGCTCGCCCCGTGGTGGAGCCGGCGGCAGCGCGGCGCGCTCTGCGCGCGCCTGCTCCAGCAGCGCGTCCAGCTGGCTTTCCTCCACCCCCTTGAGCGCGCAGAAATTGGCGCGGGACAGGGGGCTGGTCTCGAAGCCATGCAGCAGGTCCAGGCGCCAGCGGCGCGCGGTTTCCATCTCCTGCTCGCGCGCCTTCACGCGTTCGCGGCGCTCGGCCAGCAGCTTCTTCGCCGCCTCGCGGTGCTCGGCACTCAGTTCGCCGGCCGGCTGCCCGTCGAGGTCGTAGCGCTGCTCGCTTTTCGTCAGTGCGATCAAATAGCTGGTGCTCGCCGTGTGGCGGGCCAGAAAGCCCGACAGGGCCTTCTTCGTGAAACGCCCCGGCGCCCGGGCCTCGATGGCCTGCTGCACCTTCAGCATGATGGGCCTGGGGCCGCCGCTGAACAGCGCCGGAAACAGCTGCTTGAGCAGGCCGCCTGCGGCCTGCGCTTCGCGCACCGGTTCAACGGCGGCGGGGGTCTCGGGCGTGGCGGGGGCGGCAGGGGTCTCGCTCATGATGTATTCAAAACGAAGAGGCGCGGGTGCGCCTCTGATGCTTCCTATTATCGGCACCGACCATGCATGAACGCCTCGATGCGCTGTACGACGCGCTGATCGCCGCCTTGCCCGGCGCCACCGCGCGGCCCGGCCAGCGGCAGATGCTGCATGCGATCGCCGGCGCGCTGGACGGGGCCCGCTTCGAGCCCGACGGCAGCCTGAAGCTGGCGGTGCTGGAGGCCGGCACCGGTGTCGGCAAGACCCGCGCCTACCTCGCCGCCGGCCTGCTGCTGGCGCGCGCGCAGGGCGTCAAGCTGGTCGTCTCGACCTCCACCGTGGCATTGCAGGAGCAGGTGCTGCTGAAGGATCTGCCCGACCTTGCCACCGCGCTCGAAGTGCCCGCCACCGTGGCCTTGCTGAAGGGGCGCGGCCGCTATGTCTGCCCCGTCAAGCTGGACCAGGCGGCCAGCGGCGAGCAGGAGCCCTTGGACCTCATCGACGCCGACGGCGAACCGCAGCCCGCGATGGATGGCGCAAACGAGCGCATCGCCAAGCTGCGCCAGCGCTGGAAGAGCGCGGCCTGGGACGGCGAGCGCGATTCGCTGCAACCGGCCGACCTCGCGCTCTGGCCGGCGATCGGCGCCGACCGCGCCTCCTGCACCAGTCGCAACTGCCCGCAATTCAACGCCTGTCCTTACTTCGACGCCAAGCGGGCCGCCAGCAAGGCCGAGGTGCTGATCACCAACCACGACCTGGTGCTGAGCTCGCTGCGCTCCGATTTCAGCGCGCTGCCCAGCGGCGAGCGGGCGATCTATGTGTTCGACGAGGGCCACCACCTACCCGCCACCGCGCTCGCGCATTTCGCCTGCGAGGCCTCGCTGACCGAGCGGCGCTGGACGCAGCGCCTGGAGAAGGCGCTGATCGCCGCGGCCAGCAGCCTGCGCTACCCCGGTCCCGGCTTCGACGGCTGCACGGCGATGCTCGGCCAGGCCCTGGACGATCTGGTGCGCGGCCTGATGGAGACCCTGGGGCCGGAGGCCACCGAGCAGCTCGCCGCGCAACGCGCCGACGACGGGCCGCGGCGTGCGCGCATTCGCTTGCCGGAAGGCGTCTGGCCCGAAGGTCTGCCCGCACTCTGGCAGGCGGTCGAGCAGCAGGCCCAGCGCCTGCACGACAAGGCCTCCGAGCTGTCCGCCTGGATGCGCCAGGCCCGCCAGGAGGACGAAGACCTGGCGCCGCTGGTGACCCTGCAGGTGGCCGAGATCGGCCCGCCGTTCAAGCGCCTGGCCGATCTGCTCGAACTCGCGCAGCTGGTGCAGAAGCAGGACGACCCGCCACCGGCGAAATGGCTGGATTTCGAGGCGGCGATGGAACAGCTGCGCATCACCGTCAAAGCCTCGCCGCTGTTCGCCGGCAGCGTGCTGCGCAGCCAGCTCTGGAGCCGGCTGCGCGCCGCGGTGGTCACCTCGGCAACGCTGCGCGCGCTCGGCCGTTTCGACTTCTTCCTGCGCGAAGCCGGGCTAGCCGGCGAACCCGGTGTGCAGGCCCTGGCGGTGGACAGCCCCTTCGACTACGCGGCGCAGGGCCGTTTCCTGGTGGCCGATACGCGGGCCAGCCCGAAGAACCCGAATGCCCACACCCTGGAGGTCGCCCAGCTGCTGGCCAAGGACCTGCAGGCCGTCGAGCATGGCGCGCTGGTGCTCTGCTCCTCCTGGAACCAGCTGCGCACGCTGGTCGGCGCGCTGCCGCCGCAACTCCGTCGGTCCTTGCGCGTGCAGGGCGATGCGCCGCGCGAGCAACTGCTGCGCGAGCACCGCAAGGCAGTGCGCGACGGCGAGCAGGCCATCCTCGTCGGCCTGCAGAGCTTCGGCGAGGGCCTGGACCTGCCAGGCCAGGAATGCGAATGGGTGTTCCTGCCCAAGCTGCCTTTCATGACGCCCGACGACCCGGTCGCCGAGGCGCGCGCCGAATGGCTGGAAGCGCGCGGCCGCAACCCCTTCGTCGAGCTGGTTGTGCCGGCCACCGGCGTGCGCCTGAACCAGTGGGCGGGCCGTGGCATCCGCAGCGAGAACGACCGCGCGACCATCGTCTGCTACGACCCGCGGCTCACGCAGACCGCCTTCGGCCGTCAGTTGCTGGCCGGCCTGCCGCCGTTCACCCGCCTGCACCGCCGGGCCGGGCAGACCGGGGTGACGGCGATCCCAGCGATCGCGTAGGCTGCGCGCTCCAACAGAGGAGAACCCCATGCTGAAGTCCCTCGGCCGCGGTGCCGTCGTGCTCGCCGTCGTGATGATCCTGCTGGCCATCGCCAACCCGGTGCGCATCGTCAGCGCCGGCACGCGCGGCGTCATCACCACCTTCGGCAAGGTCGACCCGCAGCCGCTGAACGAGGGCCTGCACTTCGTGCTGCCGCTGATCCAGCGCGTGCACATCATCGACGTGCGCCTGCAGAAGAGCGAGGGCATTGGCAATGCCGCTAGCCGCGATCTGCAGCAGGTCAAGGTGAGTGCGGCGCTGAACTGGCGCCTGGAGCCGGCCCTGGTGGCGCAGACCTTCCAGGCCATCGGCGGCGAGGCCCAGGTTGCGGTTCGCGTCATCGAGCCGGCCGCGCAGGAGGCCACCAAGGCGGTGACCGCGCAGTACACCGCCGAGGAACTGGTGACCAAGCGCACCGAGGTCAGCGCCAAGGTGCGCGACCAGCTGGAGGCCCGGCTCAAGCGCCATGGCGTCGTGGTCGACTCGCTGGCCGCGGTGAACTACGACTTCAGCCAGGTCTTCGACCGCGCCATCGAGGCCAAGGTGGAGGCGGAGCAGAAGAAGCTGACCGCCGAGCGCGACCTGGAGCGCATCAAGGTGGAGGCCGAGCAGGCCCTGGCCAAGGCCAAGGGCGAGGCCGACGCGCTGAAGGCCAAGCGCCTGGAGATCACGCCCGAACTCTTGAAGCTGCGCCAACTGGAGAACGAAGCGGCCGCCATCGAAAAATGGGACGGCAAGCTGCCCCAGGTGACCGGCAACGCCACGCCCTTTGTGAACCTGAACACGGCGCGTTGATGTAATCGCATAATCCGCGGATTCCGTAATCGAGTTACATCGAAGGTTTCCCCATCATGAGCCGCGCCACCAAGATCGTCGCCACCCTCGGTCCCGCCTCGTCCACGCCCGAGGTGCTGGAGCAGCTGATCCGCGCCGGGGTCGACGTGGTGCGCCTGAACTTCAGCCATGGCAAGGCGCAGGACCACATCGACCGGGCCACCACGGTGCGCGAGGCGGCCAAGCGCGTCGGCAAGGAAGTCGCGCTGATGGCCGATCTGCAGGGCCCGAAAATCCGCGTCGGCAAATTTGCGGACGGCAAGGTCATGCTGGAAAACGGCGCGCCCTTCGTGCTCGACGCCGACCGCACCGAGCCGGGCGACATCCATGGCGTGGGCCTGGACTACAAGGAGCTGCCGCGCGACGTGAAGCCGGGCGACACCCTGCTGCTCAACGACGGCCTGATCGTGCTGACCGTCGAGGCGGTCAAGGGCGCGGCGGTGCACACCCTGGTCAAGCTGGGCGGCGAGCTGAGCAACAACAAAGGCATCAACAAGCAGGGCGGCGGCCTGACCGCGCCGGCCCTGACCGGCAAGGACATGGAGGACATCAAGACGGCGATGTCCTTCCAGTGCGAGTACCTGGCGGTGAGCTTCCCGAAGAACGCCACCGACATGGAGCTGGCGCGGCAACTGGCCAATGTGGCCGGCGAGCCCTACCGCCACAAGCCGGCGCTGATCGCCAAGATCGAGCGCAGCGAGGCGATCCCGCAGCTGGAGGCCATCCTCAAGGCCAGCGACGGCATCATGGTGGCGCGCGGCGATCTGGCCGTCGAGGTCGGCAACGCGGCGGTGCCGGCGCTGCAGAAACGCATGATCAAGATGGCCGCGGCGATGGACAAGGTGACCATCACCGCGACGCAGATGATGGAGTCCATGATCGTCAACCCGGTGCCGACGCGCGCCGAGGTGAGCGATGTGGCCAATGCCGTGCTCGACGGCACCGACGCCGTGATGCTGAGCGCCGAAACCGCGGCCGGCAAGTTCCCCATCGAAACGGTCGAGCAGATGGCGAACATCGCGCTGGAGGCCGAGCGCGCCGAGTACGTCAGCCTGGAGACCGACTTCGCCGACCGCCGCTTTGCGCGCATCGACCAGTCGATCGCCATGGGCGCGCTGTTCACCGCCCACCACCTGGGCTGCAAGGCCATCCTGGCGCTGACCGAGTCGGGCTCGACCGCGCTGTGGATGAGCCGTCACCGCATCAAGGTGCCGATCTACGCGCTGACCACCCAGCCCATCAGCCAGCGCAAGATGGCGCTGTACCGCAACGTCTACCCGCTGCTCATGCCCAAGTTCGACGACCGCGATGCGGCGCTGGCGGCGGCTGAGAAGCTGCTGGTCGAGCGCGGCGTGCTGATGCCGGGCGACACCTACGCGATCACCTGCGGCGAGCCCATGGGCTACCCGGGCGGCACCAACATGCTGAAGGTCTGTCGGGTCGGCTGAGGCCCTGAGGACAATGCGGCGCAGGTCAAGCCCTGCGCCCATGCGACTCCGAACCAAGATCCTGCTGCTGTCCCTGCTGCCGCTGCTCGCGGCACTGGGCCTGATCGCCTTCACCGTCCAGCACCAGGAGCGCCGCCTGGCGCAGCGCGAGCACGCGATGGTCGAGCGCGCCTACCTCGACGCGCGGCGCGAGGAGCTGCGCAATTACGTTGCGCTGGCGGCCAGCACCATTCAGCCGCTTTACGCCAAGGGGGGCAGCGACCCCGCCGACCGTGAGCGCGCGCTCAGCCTGCTGGGCGCGCTGGACTATGGCCGCGACGGCTATTTCTTCGTCTACGACCTGCAAGGCCGGGTGCTGATGCACTCGCGCCAACCCGAGCTGGTGGGTCAGAACCTCTGGGAGCTGCGCGACCCCAAGGGCCAGCCGACCATCCAGCGCCTGATCGCCCAGGCGCGGGCCGGTGGTGGTTTCGTCGACTACCCCTGGCGCAAGCCCTCGACCGGCGAGCTGGCGCCCAAGCTGGGCTATGTGGTCGCCTACGAGCGCTGGAACTGGATGATGGGCACCGGGCTCTACACCGACGACATCCAGCACACCCTGCTGCAGCTGGAGCGCGACGCCAACCGCAACATCGCCACCACCTTGCTGGGCATCGCCGGCATCGCGGCGCTGGGCCTGGGCGTGGTCAGCATCGGCGCGCTGGCCCTGAACCTCAGCGAGCACCGCGTGGCCGAGAGCAAGCTGCGCCTGCTGGCGCGCCAGGTGCAGGCCTCGCAGGAGGAGGAGCGCACCCGCCTGGCGCGCGAGCTGCACGATGGCGTGAGCCAGACCCTGGTCTCGACCAAGCTGCTGGTGGAGACCGGCCGCGAGACCGGTGCCGGTGAACCGCTGGACCGCGCGCTGGAACGCTTGAACGGCTGCCTGGACGAGGTGCGGCGCATCTCCCACCATCTGCGTCCGGCCCTGCTCGACACCCTGGGCCTGCCTGCCGCGCTGCAGCACCTGGCCGGCGAGATCGAGGACGCCGCTGGCCTGCCGGTGCAGCTGCACATCGAAGGCGAGGAGCGCGAATTGCCGCCCGAGCTGAAGACGGCCCTGTTCCGCGTCGCCCAGGAAGGGCTGACGAATGCCGTCAAGCACGCGCGGGCCCAGCATCTGGACCTGTGGCTGCAGTTCGAGGCGGGCAGCGTGCGCCTGCGCATCCGCGATGATGGCGTTGGCTTCGACGAACGTGCCGTCGCCCTGCACCCGGAGCAGGGCATCGGCCTGCGCAATATGCGCGAACGCCTGGCGGCCCTGGGGGGGCGTTTCAGCATCCAGGCCCAGCCGGGCGCCGGCACGCAGATCGAAGCCCAGTTGCCCAGTACCGCATGAAGCCGATCCGCATCCTCCTCGTCGACGACCACCCCATGGTCCGCGAAGGCCTGCGCGCGCGCCTGTCCAGCGTCGCGCATCTGGAAGTGGTCGGCGAGGCTGGCGACCGCGCCGAGGCCCTGCAGGCGCTCAGCCTGCTGCAGCCCGAGCTGGTGCTGCAGGACGTCGGCCTGCAGGACGGCAACGGCATCGCGCTGGCCGAGGAGCTGCTGGCACGCCAGCCGGCGTTGCGCGTGCTCATGTACAGCATGTACGACAACCCCGAGTACGTGCAGCGCGCGCTGCAGGCTGGGGCCAGCGCCTACGTGCTGAAGTCGGCGCCGGCCAGCGAGATCCTGGCCGCCATCGACGCCGTGGTTGCCGGCGGCACCTTCCTGAGCCCGGCGGTGTCCAGGCGCCTGTTCCGCAACCAGGCGCCGCGTCCGCTGCTCAGTGCGCGCGAGAGCGAGATCCTCACGGCCCTGGCCCGCGGCGAGTCCAGCAAGCAGATCGCTAAGGATCTTTCGCTCAGCGTGCGCACGGTGGAGACGCACCGCCAGAGCATCAAGCGCAAGCTCGGCCTGGAGGGCCAGGCGGAGCTGATCAAGTACGCGGTCGAGCACGCCAAGGACCGCTTGGGTTAACCCTTGCGTAGTCCCGCGGGCCGCATCGCGCGGTGCCGCAGATGTCGCCAAAGCGACATCGTCCGATGCTGCCGTCCCCCGTTGCGGTCGGTTTCAAAGACCGCGGAACCTGGAGACGCTCATGCAGAGATTGGGTGGCCACTTCGCGTGGCTGTTGGTGGCATTGCTCGGCGCGTTTGCGCTGGCGGCCGTGGCCCTGGGGCGCGGCGAAGCCGTCAGCGCGCTCTGGGTGGTGGTGGCCGCGGTCTGCGTCTACCTGATTGCCTACCGCTACTACAGCCTGTTCATCGCCGACAAGGTGCTGGGCCTGGACGGCAAGCGCATGACGCCGGCCTGGCGTCACAACGACGGCCTGGACTATGTGCCGACGAACAAGAACGTGCTCTACGGGCACCACTTCGCCGCCATCGCCGGCGCCGGCCCCCTGGTCGGTCCCGTGCTCGCCGCGCAGATGGGCTATCTGCCCGGTCTGCTGTGGATACTGGCCGGTGTCGTCGTCGCCGGTGCGGTGCAGGACTTCATCGTCCTCTTCATCTCCACGCGCCGTGACGGCCGCTCGCTGGGCGATCTGATCAAGCAGGAAATGGGCACGGTGCCCGGCCTGATCGCGCTGTTCGGCGCCTTCATGATCATGATCATCATCCTCGCCGTGCTGGCGCTGATCGTGGTCAAGGCCTTGGCCCACTCGCCCTGGGGCACCTTCACGGTGGCCGCCACCATCCCGGTGGCGCTCTTCATGGGCGTCTACCTGCGCTACCTCCGGCCCGGCCGCATCGGCGAGGTCTCGGTGATCGGCTTCGTGCTGCTGATGCTGGCCATCATGGGCGGCCAGTGGGTGCACGAGAGCCCGAGCTGGGCGCCGCTGTTCACCTTCGAGGGCAAAGCCCTGACCTGGATGCTGATCGGCTACGGCTTCATCGCCGCGTCCATCCCGGTCTGGCTGCTGCTCGCACCGCGCGACTACCTGTCGACCTTTCTCAAGATCGGCACCATCATCGCGCTGGCCATCGGCATCGTCGTCGTCGCCCCGCCGCTGCAGATGCCGGCCATCACCCAGTTCGCCGCCGGCAATGGTCCAGTCTGGTCGGGCGATCTGTTCCCCTTCCTGTTCATCACGATCGCCTGCGGCGCGGTGTCCGGCTTCCACGCGCTCATCAGCTCGGGCACCACGCCCAAGATGCTGGAGAACGAGACCCACGCCCGCTTCATCGGCTATGGCGGCATGCTGGCCGAGAGCTTCGTGGCGGTGATGGCCCTGGTGGCCGCCGCTTGCATCGACCCCGGCATCTACTTCGCGATGAACAGCCCGGTGGCGCTGATCGGCAACACGCCGGAGGCCGTGTCGGCCACGCTCTCGACCTGGGGCTTCGTGATCACGCCCGAGATGCTGGTGCAGACCGCCAAGGACGTCGGCGAGAACACCATCCTGAGCCGCACCGGCGGTGCGCCGACTCTTGCGGTGGGCATGGCCGAGATCCTGCAGCAGGCCATCGGCGGCAAGACCATGATGGCCTTCTGGTACCACTTCGCCATCCTGTTCGAGGCGCTCTTCATCCTGACTGCGGTGGACGCAGGTACCCGTGCCGGCCGCTTCATGCTGCAGGACCTGATGGGCAGCTTCGTGCCCGCGCTCAAGCGCACCGAATCGCTGCCGGCGAACCTGATCGCCACCGGCCTGTGCGTGGCCGCCTGGGGTTACTTCCTCTACCAGGGTGTGGTCGATCCGCTGGGCGGCATCAACACCCTGTGGCCGCTGTTCGGCATCGCCAACCAGATGCTGGCCGCCGTGGCGCTGATGCTGGGCACCGTGGTGCTGTTCAAGATGAAGAAGGACCGCTACGCCTGGGTGACCATCGTGCCGGCCACCTGGCTGCTCGCCTGCACCCTGACCGCCGGCTGGCTGAAGATCTTCTCCAGCGACGCCAAGGTCGGCTTCCTGGCCTATGCGGACAAGCTCTCCGACGCACTGGCCCAGGGCGTTGTGCTGGCCCCGGCGAAGAACGCCGAAGCGATGTCGCGCATCATCTTCAACAACCACCTGAACGCCGCCCTGTGTGCGCTCTTCATGTTCGTGGTGCTCAGCGTGCTGGTCTACAGCATCAAGACCATCCTGAAGGCTCGCGCATCCAGCAAGCCCAGCAGCCAGGAACTGCCGTTCCAGCCCTTGCCGGCCCAGGCCATCGCCAATGGCTGAGGCCCAAAGCCTGGGCCGCCAGGCCGCCGACTTCGGTCGCGGCCTGGCGCAGAGCCTGCGCCTGATGGTCGGCCTGCCGGACTACGGCGCCTATGTGGCGCACATCAAGGCCACGCACCCGGAGCAGGCGCCGATGAGCTACGAGGACTTCTTCCTCGAGCGCCAGCAGGCGCGCTACGGCGCCAAGCTGGGTCGCTGCTGCTGACGCCAGGCGCCGGGCCTGACAAGATGGCGGCATGCGTCGCCGCCATGCCCTGCTGCCCCTGCTTGCGCCACTCTGCGCGGCCGAAGCCGCGGCCCGCGTGCCGCTGGCCGTCGGCGAGCACGGTGCGGCGCAGCAGTGGGCGCCCTGGTTCGAACTGCTGGCCGCCGCCGCGGGCCTGCAGTGGGAACTTCAGCCGCTGCCCTGGCCGCGTGCGCAGGTCTTTGCCGAATCCGGCGCCGGCCTGGTCTTCGGCCTCGCACGCACGCCGCAGCGGTTGCAGCGCTTCGTGTTCAGCCTGCCGGTGCTGGAGGTGGCGAGCTGGGCCCTGGTCCGCCAGGGCGAGGCCGGTACGTTCCGCGACGGCTTCGCCCAGCGCACCCTGTGCATGGCGCGCGGCTCCTCCTACCCGACCGGCTTCGCCGAGCGCGGCATCGCCGTCGGCCAGTGGCTGGAGTCGGACCAGGGCGATCCGGCAACGCTGCGCATGCTGCTCGCCGGCCGCTGCGACGCCGCCGTGCTGACCGTGCTCGGCCAGGACGCCGCGGCTGCCGCGCGGCGCCTGCAGGACAGCGGCATCGACCTGCAGGGCGTGGAGCTGCTGACGCAGCCGCTGGCCGCGACGCCATTGCATTTCGCGACCGGCCTGCGCAGCCCGTGGCGGCGCGCGCTGCAGCGCGTCGACGAGGCGTTGCAGCGTGAACGTCGTGCCCTCGATCGCTTGCTCCGCGAAGCGGGCTGAGGCACAGCGGCGATGATGCCGCGATGGGAGACGGGTTTGATGCGAACACCGCCCGCGGGCTGGCGGTGGCTTTGGGCTGTGGCCTGCTGGTCGGTCTGGAGCGCGAGCGCCGCAAAGGCCGGGGGGCGGAACGCGAGATCGCCGGCCTGCGCAGCTTTGCGGTGGCGGCCTTGGCCGGCGCGCTGGCGGCCTTGCTGGCCGCCGACTGGCTGGTCGGCGCCGGCCTGCTCGGCATCGCGTGGTTGCTGGCCGCCACGCAATGGCCGCGGCGCTCGCAGGATCCGGGCCTGACCACCGAACTGGCCCTGCTCGCTACCTACCTGATCGGCGCGCTGGCGCTGCGCGAGGCGGTATGGGCGGCGGTCGCGGCGCTGGTGCTCACGCTGCTGCTGGCCGCCCGCGCCAAGCTGCACCACTTTGCGCATCGCGTGCTGCGCGAGGAGGAACTGCACGACGGCCTGCTGCTCGCGGCCCTGGCGCTGCTGGTGCTGCCGCTGCTGCCGGCCCAAGGCCTGGCGGTGCTGGGCGGCGTCAGCCCGCGCCAGCTCGGCGGCCTGGTGCTGCTGCTGCTCAGCCTGCAGGCGCTCGGCCATGTGGCGCTGCGCCTGCTCGGCGCGCGCGCCGGCCTGCTGGTCTCGGGCCTGTTCGCCGGCCTGGTGTCGAGCACGGCTACGGTCGCCGGCTTCGGCGCTCAGGTTCGCCAGCAGCCGGCGAACTGGCGGCCGCTGGCGGCGGCGGCGGTGATGTCGACCGCGGCGACCTGGCTGCAGACCCTGCTGATGCTCGGGCCGATCGCGCCGCAGCTGGCCCGCGGCTGGGCGCCGGTCGCGGTCAGCGGCATGCTGGTGGCACTGGCTGCGGCCTGGATGCTGGCGCCGCGCGACGGCATGCCGACCGCGCCGCCGGGGCGCCGCCCGCTGCGACCGCGCGAGGCCTTGCTGCTCGCGCTGCTGCTCAGCGCCGTCACCGCCGGCGTCAGCTTCGCGCAGCAGCATCTGGGTGAGCTCGGCGTGCTGGGCGGTGCGCTGCTGGCTGGGCTGGCCGATGCGCATGCGGCGCTGCCCTCGCTGGCGGCGCTGGCCTCGGAGCAGCGCATCGGCCCCGGCCTGCTCGCCGGCGCGCTGTTGCTGGCGCTGAGCGCGAACTCGCTGACGCGCAGCCTCGTCGCCTTCGGCGCCGGCGGGCGCGCCTACGGCCTGGCGATCGCGTCTGCGCTGCTGGGCCAACTGGCGCTGGCCGGCAGCGTGGCCCTGCTGCTTCGATAGCGCGTCAGGCCCGGCCTTCGGCCAAGCCACGCAGCCGGTCGGTGTCGAGCAGGGCGATCTCGCCATAGCGCTGGCGCAGCAGGCCGTCGCGCTCCCAGGTCTTCAGCGCCTGGTTGACGCGCTGCCGCGTCGTGCCCAGCAGCTGGGCCAACGCGTCCTGCGGCAGGTGCAGCGCGATGCGCGTGCTGCCGTCGGCTTCGGCCTGGCCATGGTGGTGCGCCAGGCTCAGCAATTGGCGGGCGAGTCGCGGCTCCAGTGGCAACGCATTGGCCTCCTCCAGCGCGCCGAACAGCAGGCGCAGGCGCTCGCTCTGCAACTGCAGCAGCGCGCGGGCAAAGCCCGGGTGCTCGGCATAGATGGCCTCGAAGTCCGCACCGGGCAGCTGCAGCACCTGGGTGCTGCCCTGGGCCAGCGCATCGTGGGTGCGCGGCTGGCCGTCGAAGATGGAGATCTCGCCGAACCAGGCGCCAGGCTCCAGATAGATCAGGGTCAGCTCGCGGTCCTGCGGGCCGATGGCGCCGACCTTCAGCGCGCCGGCCAGCACACCGTACCAGTCGGCGCCGGGGTCGCCACGGCGGAACAGGCGTTCGCCGTCGCGCAGCTGGCGCAACCGAGCTCGCCCCACGATGGCCTCGCGCAGCACCGGGGCCAATGCGGCGAACCAGGGGTTGCGCTGCAGCGTCGCCTGTTGCGTGTCGTCCAGCAGGGCCATGCCGGCATTGTGGGCCGCGCGATGATCGGGTCTCCGAGACGAGCGAGACCTGACGATGAGCAGTTTTGCCGGTACGCGCAGCGCCGACGAGCCCTGGCTGGACCTGGCGGGCCTGGAGACCTTGCTGCGCGAGAGCATTCCCGGTTTTACGGGACCGCTGAGCGCCGAGCGCTTCAACGGCGGGCAGAGCAACCCCAGCTTCCTGCTCAGCACGCCCGGACGGCGCTATGTGATGCGCTGCAAGCCAGGACCGGTGGCCCAGCTGCTGCCCTCGGCGCATGCGATCGAGCGTGAGGTGCGCGTGCAGCGCGCGCTGGCGGGTTCCCGCGTGCCGGTGCCGGCCATCCACCTGCTGCACGAGGACGAGGCCTTGCTGGGTCGCGCCTTCTACGTGATGGAGATGCTGGACGGCGAGGTGCACTGGGACCCGCGGCTGAAAAGCCATGAGCCGGCGCAGCGCGCCGCATTCTTCGACGCGATGAACGCGACCATCGCGGCCATCCACACCGTCGACCTGGACGTCTGCGGCCTGCGCGACTACGGCGCGCCGGGCCATTTCTACGACCGGCAGATCGGTCGCTGGACCAAGCAGTACCGGGCCTCGGCCTTTGCCGATGCGCCCAATCCGGCGATGGAACAGCTGATCGACTGGCTGCCGGCCAATGCACCACCGCCCGAGACGGTGGCGACGCGGCTGGTGCACGGCGACTTCCGGCTCGACAACCTGGTTTTCGAGCGCGGCGGCAGCCGGGTGCTGGGCGTGCTCGACTGGGAGCTGTCCACCCTGGGCGATCCGTTGGCCGACTTCGCCTATCACCTGCTGGCCTGGGTGGCGCCGCCGGGGCCGATGCGCGGCTTGGCCGGCATGGACCTGGCCGCCGCCGGCATTCCCAGTCTGGCGGACTATTGCGCGCTCTACGAGCAGCGCAGCGGCCTGCGCGTCGGCGAGCGCTGGAACTTCTACCTGGCCTACAACCTGTTCCGACTGACGGCCATCATGCAGGGCGTGGCGGCGCGGGCGCGCCAGGGCACGGCAAGCAGCCAGCAGGCGGCCGCCCAGGGCGCGCTGGCCGGCCCCTGCGCCGAACTCGGCTGGCAGCTGGCCCAGCAGGGCTTGGTGACCTAAACCTGCGCTCAGCCGGCGCGCGCGCTGTCGATCAAGGCCAGCACGCGTCGGCTGGCGTTGATCGGCACCAGTTCCACCTCGCGGTGGTTGAGGCCGAAGACGCGGAACAGTTCGTCGGCGAAGGCGTGGCCGATGTCGGGCACGCCCTCGAAGTCGATCTCGGCGCGCTTGAAGCGCTCCAGTCGCGCGGCGACGCGACGTGCCTGCGCGCGGCTTTCCAGCAAGCCGCCCGGACCGGCCAGCAGGCGCAGGCTGATCACCGTGCGGTCGAAGGCCACGCCCGTGCCGTCCAGGCTCCAGGCGCCCATCACCTGGTCCAGGGTTCGCGTGGTGTCCAGCGCGATCGCCAGGTAGATGCTGGTGCCCTGGCGCGGCAAGGCCTTGCCGGGGCGCCAGCCGGTGGCATCCCAGGCGCGGCGCTGGTAGGCGCTGCCATTGGCGTGCAGATCGAAGACGTCGGCCAGCTGGCTGCTGAAGAACAGGCCACGGCCGGTGTGCTGCTGCGGCGCGGTGGTCAGCCGGCCCTTGCTGAGCTCGAGCATGGCCAGATTCGGATCGGGGATGTCATAGGTGCCGGCGATCTTCTCGAACACGCCGCAGCCGTCGTCGCTGACCAGCAACTGCACATGGGTGGGCGTCTGGCGCAGCGACACCGTGGCGCTGCTGCCGCCGCTGTGGTCGATGGCGTTGTTCAGGAGCTCGGTGAACGCATGCTGGACCATGCGCGCGACATGGGGCGGCAGCACGAAGTTCGGCGCGTAGTCGCGCTGCCAGGGCAGGTCCTCCTGCAGGCCGTGCAGCGGGTAGGCGCGCACCACCTGGCGCAGCCGGCCAGGACCGTACTCGGGCCGGCTCTTGCGGCCTGAACGCTGCAGCCAGCCGGCATCGACCAGGCGGCGCAGCATGGACTGCACGGCGCGGCGGCTGGCCCCGGTGCGCTCGACCACATGGTCGGTCAGCCTGAGCGAATGCTCGCGGGCGGCGGCGGTGATCCACTGCGTGAAGTGGTCGAAGTCGAGGCGCGGCATGCCGCGATTGTTGGCGCGGCCCGCGGCTTGCGGCCTCAGGGATTGCCAACGGCCTCGGCGCGGTATCGTGCTCGTCACCATGCCCGATCTGCTGCTGAACGGAAAACCCCAGGCCCTGCCCGGCGTCGAGGCCGAGGCGCCGCTGCTCTGGGTGCTGCGCGAGGAGCTCGGCCTGACCGCCACCAAGTTCGGCTGCGGTGTCGCCGCCTGCGGTGCCTGCACCGTGCACGTCGACGGTCAGCCGGTGCGCTCCTGCGTGCTGCCGCTGGGCGCGGTGCGCGGCGCGGTGCACACGCTGGAAGGCCTGCGGGACGATCCGTTGATGCGTCGGCTGCAGGCCGCCTGGCTGGCGCTGCAGGTGCCGCAATGCGGCTACTGCCAGAGCGGCATGCTGATGGCCGCGCACGCGCTGCTGCGCGCCCGGCCCCGACCCAACGATGCCGAGATCGACGCGGCGATGACCAACCTCTGCCGTTGCGGCACCTACCCGCGCATCCGCGCCGCGATCCGCCGCGTCGGCGGGGAGGTGGAGCCATGAAACGTCGCGGCCTGCTGCTGATGGCCGGCGCGGGTGCCGGCGGCGCGCTGCTGCTCGGCTGGGCGCTGCGCGCGCCAACACCGGCCGAGCGCCTCGGCGAGCCAGACCCCGAGCGCCTGGCGCTGAACGCCTGGCTGCGCCTGAGCGCCGACGGCGACGTGGACATCGCCATGCCGCGTGCCGAGATGGGCCAGGGCGTGCACACCGCGCTGGCCCAGTTGCTGGCCGAGGAACTGGATGCCGACTGGTCGCGCGTGCGGGTCGTCGATGTGCCGGTGGCTCAGGTCTATGCGAACCAGGCCCTGCTTCTCAATGTGCTGCCGCTGCAGCCGGGCGACGAGGGGGCGATCGCCCGCTTCGCGCGCGGCGCCGGCCAGCGCCTGGGCTATTGGCTGCATCTGCAGGTGACGGGGGGCAGCAGCTCGGTGCGCGACGCCTGGGGGCCGCTGCGCCTGGCCGGCGCGAGCGCCCGCGCGATGCTGTTGCAGGCCGCCGCTGCGCGCTGGCAGTTGCCGGTGGCGCAGTTGCGCAGCGAGACCGGCCGTGTCATCGCTGGCGAGCGCTCGCTGGGCTATGGCGAGCTGGCGGCGGAGGCGGCCCGCCTCAGCCCACCGACCGAGCTGACGCTGAAACCCCGCGCGCAATGGAAGCTGATCGGCCGGCCGGTACCGCGCCTGGACCTGCCGGCCAAGATCGACGGCACGGCGGTGTTCGGCGTCGATGTGCAGCCGCCCGGTCTGCTGCATGCGGCGATCCGCCACAGCCCGACGCCCGGCGGCACCGTCGTGTACCTGGACGAAGCCGCATTGCGCGCCGAACCCGGCGTGCGCGAGGTCTTCGTGCTGAACGGCAGCGCTGCGGTGGTTGTTGCCGACCGCTGGTGGCGCGCCGAGGCCGCGCTGAAGAAGCACCCGCCACGCTTCGACGCCGGACCGAAGGCGGTGTGGAACAGCGAGTTGATGCGCACGCAGATGCGGCGTGCGCTGGACCAGCGCGACGGCTTCGCGTTCCGCGACGACGGTGATGCCGGTGCCGAACTGGCGGCCGGCCACCTGCAGGCCGAGTACGAGCTGCCCTTCCTGGCCCACGCGCCGATGGAGCCGCAGAACGCCACCGCGCAGTTCAAGGACGGCCAGCTGACGATCTGGGCACCGACCCAGGTTGCGGCACTGGCGCGCTTCAAGGCGGCCGAAGTCGCCGGCATCGCGCAGCAGGCGGTGACCGTACACACCACCTATCTGGGCGGCGGCTTCGGCCGGCGCCTGGAGACCGATGCGGTCGAACAGGCAGTGGCCATCGCGATGCGCTGTGGCGATGCGCCGGTCAAGCTGATCTGGCGCCGCGAGGAGGATTTCGCCCAGGGGCCGTTCCGGCCGCCGGCGATTTCCCGCTTTGCCGCGCGCCTTGGCGACGACGGCCTGCCGCTGGCTTGGCGCAATGTCGTGGCCGGTCCGTCGCTGAGCCTGTCCACGGTGCAGCGCCTGCTACCCGCATTCGCGATGGATGGGCCGGACAAGAACCATATCGAAGGCGCCTACGACCTGCCCTACGCGATTCCCAACCTCGAGGTGCGGCAGCTGCGCGTCGACTGCGGCCTGCCGGTGGCCAGCTGGCGCAGCGTCGGCCACTCGATCAACGCCTTCGCCACCGAATGCTTTCTCGACGAGCTGGCCGAGGCCGCGGGCCGCGACCCGCTGGCCTACCGCGAGGTGCTGCTGGCGGCGCGGCCGCGGCATCTGACGGTGCTGCGCCGTGCGGCCGAGCTCGGTGATTGGGGCCGGGCGCCACCGGCCGGCCGGGCGCGGGGTATCGCCTTGCACGAGAGCTTTGGCTCGATCTGCGCGCAGGTCGTCGAGGCCTCGCTGGACGGTGGGCAGGTGCGTGTGCACCGGGTCAGCCTGGCACTGGACGCCGGCAGCCTGGTCAACCCGGACACCGTGCGGGCGCAGATGGAGGGCTCGGTGATTTTTGCGCTGACGGCCGCGCTGTACGGCGAGATCCGCTTCGAGAACGGCGCCGCCCAGCAGCACAACTTCCCACAGCAACCGCTGCTGACGCTGGCCGAGACGCCGGCCATCGAGATCGCGCTGATCGAGTCGGATGCGCCGCCCGGTGGTGTCGGCGAGCCCGGTGTGCCCCCGTTGGCCCCGGCGCTGGCCAATGCGCTGTCCCGGCTCACCGGCCGCCGCATCCGCCGCCTGCCGATCCGGGTCTGAGTTGGATACTGTCGCCATGGAGACGAAGACCCTGGACTGCGCGATCGATTCGCGCGGCGTGGCGCGGCTGACGATGCAGCGGCCGGAACGCCACAACGCCTTTGACGAGGCGCTGATCGCCGAGCTGCATGCGGCCGTGCAGCGCTGCGCCGCCGACCCCACGGTGCGCGTGCTGCTGCTGCAAGGCGCCGGCAAGTCCTTCAGCGCCGGAGCCGACATCGGCTGGATGCGCCGCGCTGCGGCGGCCGGCCCTGTGGAGAACGAAGCCGATGCGCAGCGCTTCGCGGCGATGCTGGCGGCGATCGCGCAATGCCCGAAACCGACGCTGGCCCGCGTGCAGGGCCTGGCACTGGGCGGTGGTGTCGGCCTGGCCTGCGCCTGTGACATTGCGATCGCCGATCCGGCGGCGCAGTTTGCGGTCAGCGAGGCGCGTTTCGGCATCCTGCCCGCCGTCATCGGACCGTATCTGATCCGCGCCGTCGGCCCGCGGCAGGCGCAACGCCTGGCCCTGATGGCGCATCGCATCCCGGCCGAGGACGCCTTGCGCCTGGGCCTGGTGCAGCAACTGGCCGAGGACCTGGACGCCGCCGTCGACGCCACATTGGCCGAGCTGCTGGCCAGCGGTCCGCAGGCGCAGGCGGAGATCAAGCGCTTGTTCGCACAGCTGCGCCCGGGGGATGTCGGCGAGGCGGCCCAGCGCCTGAGCGCGCAGACCATCGCCCGCGTGCGCGCCACGCCCGAGGCGCGCGAGGGCTTTGCCGCCTTCGTCGAGAAGCGGCGGCCGGCATGGTGAGCCCGATCACCGTGGGCATCGTCGGCGCCGGCGTGATGGGCATCGGCATCGCGCAGATCGCCGCGCTGGCCGGCCACCCGGTGCGCCTGCTCGATGCGCGTGAGGGTGCGGCGGCGGCGGCGATCGCGCAGCTCGGTGGGACGCTGGCCAAGCTGGTCGACAAGGGCAAGCTGAGCGACGCGGCGCGCGATGCCGCGCTGGCCCGGCTGCTGCCGGCCGCCGCCCTCGCCGAGCTGGCCGAATGCGGCCTGGTCATCGAGGTCATCGTCGAGCGTACCGAGCCCAAGCAGGCGCTGCTGCGCGAGCTCGACGCGCTGCTGCCGCCCGAGGCCCTGCTGGCCTCCAACACCTCGTCGATCAGCATCACGCTGCTGGCCAACGGCCTGCGCCATCCGGAGCGCCTGGTCGGCATGCATTTCTTCAACCCGGTGCCGCTGATGCAGCTGGTCGAGGTGGTCTCGGGTGCCGAGACCGATCCGGTCGTGGCCGCCCGCGTCGAGGCGCTGGCGCGGGCCTGGGGCAAGGTGCCGGTGCATGCGGCGAGCACGCCGGGCTTCATCGTCAACCGCATCGCGCGGCCCTATTACGCGGAGACCCTGGCGCTGCTGCAGGAGCAGGCTGGTGCGCCGGCCGAGCTCGACGCCTGTCTGCGCGCCGCGGGCTTTCGCATGGGACCTTGCGAGTTGACCGACCTGATCGGCCAGGACACCAACAACCTGGTCACGCGTTCGGTCTGGGAGGCGAACTTCGGCGACCGTCGCTACCAGCCCAGCCTCGTGCAGCAGGCCCTGGTCGATGGCGGGCGCCTGGGTCGCAAGGTGGGCAAGGGCTTTTATATCGGCGAGCCGCCGCGGCTGCCGGCGGTGCGGGCGCCGGAGGCCTTGCCGGCGCTCGCCTTGCTGGGGAATGGCCCCTGCGTCGACCGCCTCGCGGCGCGCCTGCCGGGCGTGGCCCGCGAGCCGGGGGATGCCGGCCTGCGGGTCGAAGGTTTCGATCTGTACTTCAGCGACGGCCGCTGCGCCTACGAGCGCGGCAGCGGCGTGCTCGACTGGCTGGTGCACGAACGTGCCGACGCGCTGGCCTTCGCGCTGCCGCCGGGGGCCGAGGCGCAGGCCGATGCGGTGCGCGCCGCACTGGCCGCTGCCGGTCTGCATGGCCTGCTGCTGCGCGACACGCCGGGTCTGGTCGTGGCACGCACGCTGGCGATGCTGGTCAACGAGGCCAACGATGCCGTCTGGCAGGGCGTGTGCACCGAGGCCGGTGCCGACACCGCGATGCGCCTGGGCGTGAACTACCCGGTCGGGCCCTTCGACTGGCAGCGTCAGCTGGGTGCCGTGGCCCTGGTCGAGTTGCTCGACCGCCTGTGGACGCACACGCGCAGCGAGCGCTACCGCGTCAGCCCGCCGTTGCGCCGATCAGCAGCGCCCGGAAGTCGTTGACATTGGTGCCGGTCGGCCCGGTCATCAGGGCCTGGCCGTGGCGCGCGAAAAAGCCGCCGGCATCGTGGGCATCGAGCGCGGCGCGCAGTTCGGCCGTGTCCACTGCGTCGCTGCCGCGAAACCAGGCGCCGGCGCCGGGACCGGCGCCATCGATGCCATCGGTATCGGCCATCAATGCGTGGATGCGCTCGGCCCCGGGCTGCCCCTGCAGCGCCAGCCAGCAGGCCAGCAGGGTTTCGGCGTTGCGGCCGCCCTGGCCCGGGCTCGGATGGCGCAGCGTGACCGTCGTCTCGCCGCCGGACAGCAGGATGCAGGGCGGCTGAAACGGCGAGCCGTCGCGGCCGGCGGCCAAGGCCAGTCGGGCCAGCAGCGCGCCGGTGACGCGGGCCTCGCCTTCCAGCGCGTCGCTGAGCACATGGCAGGCCCAGCCTCGCCGACGGGCTTCTGCGGCCGCGGCCAGCAGGGCCTGCTGCGGCGACGCGACCAGCCGGGCCTGGTGCTTGGCGAACAGCGTGTGGCCTGGTTTCGGCGTCTCCAACTCGCCGCTCGCCAAGCGTTCGCGCAGACCGACGGGTAGGGCGATGCGGTAGCGATCGATCACTTCCAGCGCGTCGGCGCAGGTCGACGGATCGGGCAGGCTGGGGCCGGAGCCGACCACATCGAGCAGGTCGCCAGGCACATCGCTGATCACCAAGCTGATCAGCGGCGCCGGTGCGCAGGCGGCGGCCAGGCGACCGCCCTTGAGCCGCGACAGGTGTTTGCGCACGGTGTTCATCTCATGAATACCGGCGCCGCTGGCGAGCAGCTCGCGGTTCAGCTGCTGCTTGTCGGCCAGACTCAGGCCTTCGACCGGCGCGCAGGCCAGCGCGGAGGCGCCACCCGAGATCAGGACGATGACCTGATCGTCCGGTCCCAGGTCGCGCGCTGCGTCCAGCAAAGCGTCGGCCGCGGCGGCGCTGCGCGCGTCGGGGACGGGGTGGCTGCCTGCGATATAGCGCAGGCGGCGCAGGGCCTGGGTGTCGGTCTCGCCGGGGCCGACCAGCAGGCCGTCCAGCGGCGCCTCTTCCGGCCAAGCGGCCTCCAGCGCCAGGCCCATGGCCAGCGCCGCCTTGCCCAGCCCCAGCACCCGGGTGCGGCCTGTCGGCGGGGGCGGCAAGGCAGCTTGCAGCGCCGGCCCGGGTTGGGCGGCGGCAACGGCCTGAGCGAACAACGCGTGCAGCAATTCCATGGTTTGAGGGCTTTCCCGGGTGGCGTATTCCGAGGCTGCGGCACGGGATACTCGCCGCATGACCGCGACTGGTGACGAACTGATCGATATCGATGCCTTGCAGATAGGCATGTTCATCCATCTGGACCTGGGCTGGATGCGCCATCCGTTTCCGCTGTCGAACTTTCGCATCAGTTCGGAGGAGCAACTGCAGATCCTGCGCAAGCTGGGCCTCAAGCAGGTGCGCTGGTCGCCGGCGCTGAGCAAGCTGAAGCCGGGGCAACTGGTCGATGCGCCCACGGTGGCCAACGAGCAGACCGCCGAACAGCGCATCGCCGAAGCCCGCCGAGAGGCCTTGCGGCGTCAGCGCGAGGCGCTGGCGCAATGCGAAGCGCAGTACGGCGAGGCGACGCGGGCGCTGATCGAATTGCAGACTGAGGCCTTGCGCAACCCGCCGCAGGCGGCCGAGCAGGCACGCCTCCTGTGCAGGAGCCTGATCGACAAGATGCTGGTGCAGGAGGACATCAATCTGCGCCTGCTGACCGAGGCGGCCGGCGACAAGGCCTGCGCGCACGGTCTCAACGTCTGCCTGATGGCCCTGCTGCTGGGGCGCGCCGCAGGGCTGGATGCGGCCCAGCTGACCGACCTGGGGGTCGGCGCGCTGCTGCACGATATCGGCAAGCTCGAGATGGAACCGCGGCTGCGCTACCGCTCCGACCATTTCACGCCGGCCGAACTGGGCGGCTACCAATGGCATGTGGCCAAGGGCGTCGCGATCGGTCAGAAGATGGGGCTCTCGGCGCCAGCGCTGGCGGTGATTGCCCAGCACCACGAACAGGCCGACGGCGGCGGCTTTCCGCAGAAGCTGCCGGGCGACCGCGTGCACTTGCTCGCGCGGGTGGTCGCGCTGGTCAACCGTTTCGACGGCCTGTGCAACCCGCCGCTGCCCGGCGTGAAAAGCCTGACTCCGCACGAGGCGCTGTCGCTGATGTTCGCGCAGGGCCGCAGCCGCTTCGACGCGACGCTGCTGAACGCCTTCATCCGCATGATGGGCGTCTACCCGCCCGGTTCGGCGGTACAGCTGACCGACGACCGCTTTGCGCTGGTGGTCGCAGTGAACGCCAACCGGCCGCTGAAGCCCAGCGTGCTGATCCACGACACCGGGGTGCCAGCCCGCGAGGCGCTGATCACCAACCTGGAAGAGTTCCCCTCGCTGGGCATCCGGCGCAGCCTCAAGCCGGTGGATCTGCCCGACGGCGTGCGCGACTACCTGCGCCCGAGGGCGCGGGTGGCCTATTTCCCGATGGCGGTCGAGCGGGCTGGAGACGCACGTTGATCCGTTTTCGCTCGAAGGCCGGTGCCGACGTGCTGATGCTCCAGGCACACGCCGAACGCTTGCTGGAGGCGCTGGGTCGGGAGCGGGCTTCCGAGGGCATCGTGCTGCCCGAGCAGATCGAGGCGGCCTTGGCTGCTTTCGAGAAGGATCTGAAGCAGGAGGCCGTGCCCGCCGAGCCGGCCCTTGAGGTCGAAGGTGTGGAGGAGGATGTGCCGGATCTGGCCCGGCGCGCTTGGCCGGTGCTGGAACTGTTGCGGCGGGCCCGACAGTTGCAGGTTCCGGTGCTCTGGTCATCGCTTTGACACAGATTTCCTGTTGCGAATTTGCGTCGCTGACCGAAGTTCGGGCAAACCCTGCTGCCTATACTGGCCCAGCCTTGAGTCCGATGCACCTGCGCTGGACTCGATTCATCAACCAGATAAGGCTCAAGATGAAGCATTACTCGCTGTCCGCCATCGCTGTCGTGGCTGCTGCTATTGCCGCTCCGGCATTCGCCCAAAGCTCGGTCACGCTGTATGGCCGCATGAACACCTCGATCGAGAACCAGAAGGAAAACGGCAACTCCCGCAAATGGGTCGTCGCCAACAACGCCTCGCGCCTCGGCTTCAAGGGTGTTGAGGACATCGGCGGAGGCCTGAAGGCCTCGTTCAACCTCGAGCATGGCCTGAACTCGGACAATGGCGCCGCCTCCGGCACCTTCTGGGGCCGTGAAGCCTGGGTTCAACTGGCTGGCGACTTCGGTGCGATTCGCCTGGGCAACTACACGCCCGAGTCGTATTTCGCGACGGCTGATTACATCAGCATGCACAACCATGACACCGGTTCGTCGAGCGACGCCCTGTACGACTTCACGACCTACCGTTCTAGCAACAAGGTCGGCTACTTCACGCCGACCTTCGGCGGCTTCAGCGCCAGCGCCTCGGTCTCGGCCGGCGAAGGCCAGGCCGGCCAAAAGCGTCTGCTGGATCTGGCAGCCAACTACGTCGGTGGCCCGGTGCATCTGGGCTTTGGTTACAGCAAGGAAGGCGACGTCAACCAGTGGGCGGTTCGCGGTCTCTATGAGATCGGCCCCTTTGTGCTGGGCGCCTATCACCAGCAGTCCGAGAACGGCAACAACGGCTCGCTCACGAACAAGTACAAGACCACGCGCGTCAGCGCGGCCTACAACCTGGGCGCCTCGGAGTTCCACTTCAACTACGGCAAGGCGACCAATGGCGATCAGTGGACGCTGGGCTACAACTACAACCTGAGCAAGCGCACCCGCGTCTATGTCCACTACACGGACTACGACCTGAACAAGCGTGTCAAGAACAATGGTGAGTTCAGCGCGCTGATCACCGGCATCCGCCACAACTTCTGATCCAGCTTCGGCTTGGCTCAGTAAAGCGGCCCTCAGGGCCGCTTTTCTTTTGGTCGATCAAGCAGTTCAGAACAGCTCGCCGGCCTCGCGCTGCGGTGGGGCTAGGCCCAGATGGCGGTAGGTGGCCAGCGTGGCCATGCGGCCGCGTGGCGTGCGGTGCAGAAAGCCCTGCTGGATCAGATAGGGCTCGATGACGTCCTCGATGGTGTCGCTGGCCTCGCCGATCGCTGCGGCGAGGTTATCCAAGCCAACCGGGCCACCGTCGAAACGATGGATCAGCGCCTCGAGCAGCTTGCGGTCCATCAGGTCGAAGCCCATGGCGTCGACGTCGAGCAGGGTCAGTGCGCTGGCCGCGGCGCCGGCGTCGATGCGGCCGTCGCCCTTGACCTCGGCCCAGTCGCGCACGCGCCGCAGCAGGCGGTTGGCGATGCGCGGTGTGCCGCGCGCGCGGCGCGCGATCTCCATCGCGCCGGTTTCGTCAATGATTGCGTTCAGCAACCCGGCCGAGCGCGTGACGATGCGCTGCAGGTCGGCGGCCGAATAGAACTCCAGCCGTGCGTTGATGCCGAAGCGGTCGCGCAGCGGGTTGGTCAGCATGCCGGCGCGCGTGGTTGCGCCGACCAGCGTGAACGGCTGCAGATCGAGCTGGATGGAGCGCGCCGCCGGGCCCTCGCCGAGCAGGATGTCGATGCGGAAATCCTCCAGTGCCGGGTAGAGGATCTCCTCGACCACCGGACTCAAGCGATGGATCTCGTCGATGAAGAGCACATCGTTCTTCTCGAGGCTGGTGAGGATGGCGGCGAGATCCCGCGGCTTTTCCAGCACCGGGCCCGAGGTCTGGTGCAGGCGCACGCCGAGCTCGGCGGCCACGATATGGCTCAGGGTGGTCTTGCCCAGGCCTGGCGGGCCGAAGAGCAGCACATGGTCCAGGGCCTCGCCGCGCTTGCGCGCCGCGCTGACGAAGATTTCCAACTGCTCGCAGACCTTGGGTTGGCCCACATAGTCGGCCAGGCGCTTGGGGCGCAGCGCACGCTCCAGCGCTTCTTCCTTGGGCGAGGTGCTGCCGGCCGCGACCAGGCGGGGGCCGCTGGGGAACTCGTCGGTCTGGATCGGCATCGCGGGGTGCTCAGCGGCTCAGGGCTTTCAGCGCGAGCCGGATGCCCTCGCTGACGGAGACGTCCGCCGGCAGTGCCTTCATCGCGGCCTCGGCCTCCCGTTCGTTGTAGCCGAGCGCGAGCAGGGCCTGCGAGATGTCGCTGCGCGCGGGCTGGGCCTGGGCGGTTGCCGAGGGGAGGGCGTCGCCGAGCTTGCCCTTGAGTTCCAGCAGCAGGCGTTCGGCGGTCTTCTTGCCGATGCCGGGCACCTTGACCAGCCGCGCGCTCTCCTGCTGCGCCACGGCGGCCGCCAATTCGGCGACCGACAGGCCGGACAGCAGGGCGAGCGCGGTCCGCGGACCGACGCCGGAGATGCGGATCAACTGGCGGAAGGCCTCGCGCTCATCGCTGGCCAGGAAACCGAACAGGATGTGCGCGTCCTCGCGCACCACCTGGTGGATCAGCAGGCTGACCGCGCCGCCATGGTTGGGCAGCGCGCAGAAGGTGCTCATCGGCACCTCGACCTCGTAGCCCACGCCCTGCACGTCAATCAATACCTGGGGTGGCGACTTGGCCGCCACCTGGCCGACCAGGCGGCCGATCATCCCCGGCCGAACAGACCGAGACGCTGCGCCTCCAGCGCGGCTTCGGCACGCGAGGACACATTGAGCTTGCGGTAGATCTGCTTCACGTAGTCGGCAATCGTGTGCCGAGACAGGCCGAGCTGCACGCCGATCTCGGGCAGCGTGAAGCCCTTGGCGACGCGCAGCAGCACCTCGGTCTCGCGCTCGGTCAGCTGCACATCGGGAACGGCCGGGGAGGCCGGTCGGCGCTGGCCGGTGAAATGGGCGATGACCTTGCGTGCGATCGACGGCGACAGCGGAGGCTCGCCCTGGCTGATGCGCTGCAGCTGCTCGACGAGCAGTTCGCGGGCCTGCTCCTTGAGCAGGTAGCCGAAGGCGCCTGCCTGCAGCGCCGGGAACAGGTGCTCGTCGTCGTCGTGGATGGTGACGATCACCGCCTGCGCCTCGGGCTGGCGCTCGCGCAGCGATTCGACGACCTGCACGCCGGAACCGTCGGGCAGGCCGAGATCGATCAGCGCGAGCTCGAAGCGCTGGCGCGGGATGGCGGCCAGCGCGTCGCCGACCCGCGCGCACTCGGTGACCTGCGAGCGCGGGAACACCTGATGCACCAGTGCCTTCAGCCAGGCGCGGATCTCAGGGATGTCTTCGAGGAGGAGCACATGATCCATGGCTGCAGTATCCGTCCTAGAGTGGGATGTTGAGGCGGATCAAGGTACCCCAGCCCGGACCGGACTCGACCAGGCACTGGCCCTGCATCTGCTTGGCGCGTGACTTCATGCTCGCCATGCCGTGTCCCTTGTCCAGGCGGCCCTCTTTCTCGGTGGGCACGCCCTTGCCGTTGTCCTGGATGACGAGCTGGAAATCGCCGTCGATCAGCGCGCAGCGCACCACGCAGCGCGTCGCGCCGCTGTGCTTGATGACATTGGAGATCGCCTCGCGGATGATGCGCGTGGTCTGCACATAGGCGCGCGCCGGCAGCGTGTGCGCGACTTCCTCGGCCAGCGAGGCCCACTCGGACTCGATGTTCGACTGCGACAGCCGCGACACCACCTCGGCGCGCCAGTCGCCGATCGCGTCCAGCAACTGCACCGGCCGGCCGGTCAGGCCGCGCACCGACAGGCGCATCTCCTCCAGCGCCTCGCGGGCCAGCGTCGAGATGCGCTCGTTGTCGCTGGTATGCACGATGGTCAGCAGCTTGGCGCCGAGGTCGTCGTGCAAGTCGCCGGCGATGCGCTTGCGCTCGCGCTCGGTGACCTGTTCCAGGCGCTGGTCGGACAGCATCTGGTAGTGCCGCTCCTGCTCGGCCAGGCGCTCCTGCATATGGCGCTCAATGTCCACCGCCTGCCGCTCCGCCAGGCCGCGGCGGCGCGCGAAGCTCATCACCAGGCCGGCTGCGAGCAGCAGCAGCAGCAGGCTTACGGAGAGCGGCGGCTCGCGGTGCCGCCCGGCATGCAGCAACAGACCACCTACGGCCGTGGCCACGAGCAGCGGCAACACGGTGTGCTGGAACTGTTCGAGCACCGCGGCCCAACTGTTCAATCCGAGCCGCAGCCAGAGCCGCCAGCGTCGCCACAGGAAGACGGCGGAGACCAGCAGCAGGGCGATGCCGAGCAGTATCGGCAGTCCGGCATGGATGCTGGGCCCCAGGCTGTGCGGCAAAAGGCCGGTCAGCAGCAGCGCGGTGGCCACCGGCAGCAGCAGGAGCAGATCCAGGCCGCGATGGCGCAGATCCGCCTGGCGCAGCAGCAGCAGCAGCAGGCTCAGCGCGAGCAGTGCCTGGAACAGCAGGTCGAAGTCGGCGTCCAGTGGCAGCAGCAACGCGGCCCAGTTCATGCAAGCGCTGCCGACCAGCAGCAGTCGACGCTCCCAGCGGTGGCTGAGTGCTTGCAACATCAGGGCCAGGCCCAGACCTCCGAGCAGGCCGGAGATCCAGAGCGGCGAAAAGCCGGCGATGCCCGGCGCCTGGGCGGCAGCCGGGCCGGCGCAGGCGAGCAGCGACAGCAGCGCTGCCCCGTGGCGGGGCGCAAGCAACATGGCGCGGCATTGTGCAGGAGGGGTGACCGACAATTCGCCCCCCATCTTGCGATCCAGGTCGCACAAAGTCCGCTTTTGATCCTCCATCACCGCTTCGAGAACGCCAGCAATCTGCAACTCGCCCATGTCTGCGGCGAGTTGGACGCCCATCTGCGCGGCCTGGCCCAGGCCTGCGGCGTCAAGCTGCTGCGCCGCCACGACGAGTTCCGCATCGACGGTCCGGCTGCCGCGGCGCGCCGCGCGCTCGGCGTGCTGCAGCAGCTCTGCCTGCTGGCTGAGAGGCCGATCGCCGACGAGCAGCTGCAACTGCTGCTCGCGCAATCGGCCCACCCCGGTGCGGCGGCGGCTCCTGCAGCGCCGGACAGTGTGCAACTGCACACCCGGCGCAAGGACTTGGCGGCGCGCACGCCCAACCAGCAGCGCTATCTGGAGCGCATCCTGTCGCACGATCTGAGCTTTGGCATCGGTCCGGCCGGCACCGGCAAGACCTATCTGGCCGTGGCCTGCGCGGTCGACGCGCTGGAGCGCCACCAGGTGCAACGCATCGTGCTGACGCGGCCCGCGGTCGAGGCCGGCGAGCGCCTGGGTTTTCTGCCTGGCGACCTGGCGCAGAAGGTCGACCCCTATCTGCGCCCGCTGTTCGACGCGCTGTTCGACCTGATGGGCTTCGAGAAGGTCAACAAGGCGCAGGAGAAGGGGCTGCTGGAGGTCGCGCCGCTGGCCTTCATGCGCGGACGCACCTTGAACCACGCCTTCGTGATCCTCGACGAGGCGCAGAACACCACGCCGGAGCAGATGAAGATGTTCCTCACCCGCATCGGCTACGGCAGCCGCGCGGTGGTCACCGGCGACACCAGCCAGATCGATCTGCCGCGCGGCATGACCAGCGGTCTGGTCGATGCGCAGCAGGTGCTGAAGGGCGTCGAGGGCCTGGCCTTCACGCAGTTCACGCGCGCCGATGTGGTGCGCCACCCGCTGGTCGGGCGCATCGTCGAGGCCTATGACGCACGCGCCGCCGCGACCGGGGGCAGGGCATGAGCGCCGCGAGGCCTGGGCTTCGCCTGTCGCTGCAGTTCAGCGACCCGCGACACAAGGCCTTGCTGGCCCGCCACAAGGTCGCGCGCTGGATCCGCCATGCGCTGGCGCTGGAGGGCGAGCTGACCGTGCGCATCGTCGGCGACGACGAGGGCCGTGAACTGAATCGCAGCTTCCGCGCCAAGGACTACGCGACCAATGTGCTGACTTTCGACTACGACGCCGACCCGGTGGTCGTTGCCGACCTGGTGCTGTGCGCGCCCGTCGTCGAGCGCGAGGCGGCCGAGCAGGGCAAGAGCCTGGAGGCGCACTACGCGCACCTGATCGTGCACGGCACTCTGCACGCGCAGGGCTGGGATCACGAAACGGCGCGCGAGGCCAAGCGCATGGAGGCCTACGAGACCGAGATCCTCGCCGGCCTGGGCTTTCCCGACCCCTACGAGCCCAGGTAGCGGCGGCGGCGGAACCACCAGATCAGCGCCAGCGCGACCGCCAGCATCAGGGCGGTGGCGATCCAGAAGCCCGTCGCGCTGTGGATCAGCGGCAACGCGTCGAAGTTCATGCCGAAGATGCCGGTGATCAGGTTCAGCGGCAGGAAGATCGCCGTCAGCACGGTGAGCACGCGCATGATGTTGTTGGTGCGGTGTCCCAGCGCCGCGTAATGCATCTGCACCGCCGCCTCGGTGCTGGCGGCCAGGCGCCGCGCATGCGAGAGCACGCGCTCGCTGTGCTCCAGCAGGTCGCGGGCGCGCACGCGCAGCGACTCCTGCTCCGGCGGGCCCTCGCCCGGCGGCCAGTCGGCCAGCGCGTCCAGCCACTCTTGCACCGCCGACTGCTGATCCTCGCACTGATCCTGCAGGCGCTGCAGCAGGTCGCGCGCGGCGAGCAGCTGCGGCCAGTCGCGGAACGGGTGCCGGGTGTCGATCAGCGCCTGCTGCAGCTCGCCGAACTCTCGGCTCAGCTGCCGGCGCAGCGCCAGGTAGCTGTCGATCACCTGATTGGCGATGCGCAGCATCAGCTCGTCGCTGCTGGCCGGCAGGCGGTGCGAACCGCCCGCCGCTTCGGGCTGCGCGCACCATTGCTGCAGGCGCTCGGCGAACTGCGTGCGCAGCGTGCAGCCCTGCGGGTGCACGCTGAGCAGCACGCGGGCGTAGACGGCGAAGCCCAGCGCCTTGGTGTCCAACTGCAGGCCGTCGCCCTCGCTGCCGCCGGCGAGCAGGCGCTGCAGCACCATCAGGTCGTAGGCCTGGGTGTTGTCGAAATGCGAGGGCAGGCTCTCGTTGAGCAGATCGCTGACATGCAGCTCCAGCAGCGGGCTGCCGGTCCAGTGCGCAAGCCGTGCCTGCAGGGTCGGGAACTGCTCGCGCAGCGCCTCGCGTTCGATCGCGATCCACACGAAGCCGCCCTCCGGCAGCTCCGAGGGCAGTTCGTCCAGCGGGTGCAACCGGCCGCCACCGAGATGCCAGGCGCTCAGCGTGCTCACGACCTGAGCAGGCGCGCTGCATCCAGCGCCGAGTAGCTCAGGATGCCGTCGGCGCCGGCGCGCTTGAAAGCCAGCAGGGTTTCCAGCATCACCGCGTCGTGGTCGATCCAGCCGTTCGCCGCGGCCGCCTTCAGCATCGCGTACTCGCCGCTGACCTGGTAGGCGAAGGTCGGCAGTCGGAACTCCTGCTTGACGCGCCAGACGATGTCCAGGTAGGCGATGCCGGGCTTGACCATCACCATGTCGGCGCCCTCGGCGATGTCCAGCGCCACCTCGCGCAAGGCCTCGTTGCCGTTGCCCGGATCCATCTGGTAGCTCTTCTTGTCGGCCTTGCCGAGATTGCCGGCCGAGCCGACGGCATCGCGGAACGGGCCGTAATAGCTGCTCGCGTACTTGGCGCTGTAGGCCAGGATGCGGGTGTACAGCTGGCCGGCACTCTCCAGCGTCTGGCGGATCGCGCCGACGCGGCCGTCCATCATGTCGCTGGGCGCAACGATGTCGGCTCCGGCCTCGGCCTGCACCAGGGCCTGGCGGGCGAGCACGGCCACCGTCTCGTCGTTCATCAGCCGCCCCTGGGCATCGAGCAGGCCGTCCTGGCCATGGCTGGTGTAGGGGTCCAGCGCGACGTCGCAGATCAGCGCCAGTTCCGGCAGCTCGTCCTTCAGCCGGCGCACGGTGCGTGGCACCAGGCCCTCGGGGTTCAGCGCTTCGCGGCCTTCGGCGTCCTTCAGGCGACCATCGATGACCGGGAACAGGGCCAGCGCCGGGATGCCGAGCCGCAGCGCCTCCTCGGCCAGGCGCAGCAGCCCATCCGTTCCCAGGCGCGCCACGCCGGGCATCGAGGGCACCGGCTGTGCCTGCGCCGCCTCGTGGACGAAGACCGGCAGGATCAGGTCCTTCACGCCCAGTTGGTGCTCGCGAACCAGGTCGCGCGTGGCGGCGTCGCGGCGCAGCCGGCGTGCCCGGATGGAGGGATAAGAAAAACTCATGGAACTGTGTCTTTTTGCTTTGTTCGTGATTTCCCCGGGGATCCGCCGCCGAAACCCGCGGTGCTAGACTCGTTACCGAATGGTAGCCGTGAGGCTGCTGTTCCCTGCTTTTCCTCCCTGAGCAGGAGCCTTGTGTGATGACAGCATCAAGGCTTTCGAGCCCCAGCCGATGGCTGGGGCTTTTTTTATCCGGCGCTGCCTCGTTACAGGCTGGATACCCACCCCTCGGGTGCGTTCCCATAATGCGCTGATGCTCTGGATCAAAGCCTTTCACATCGTCTTCATCGCGGCCTGGTTTGCCGGTCTGTTCTACCTGCCCCGGCTGTTCGTCAATCTCGCGATGGTGCCCGGCGACAGCCATGCCGAGCGCGAGCGCCTGCTGCTGATGGCACGCAAGCTGATGCGCTTCACCCATCTGCTGGCGGTGCCGGCGATCGGCCTGGGCCTGTGGCTGCTGCTGCTGAACCCGGGCGGCTACCTGAAAGGCCAGGGCTGGATGCACGCCAAGCTGCTGCTGGTCGTCGGCGCGATCGGCTACCACCATGCCTGCGCACGCCTGCTCGGCCGCTTCGAGCTGCTGCAGAACCGCCGCAGCCACCGCTGGTACCGGGTGTTCAATGAGTCGGCGGTGCTGGTTTTCGCCGCCATCGTCGTGCTCGTCGTCGTCAAGCCGTTCTAGATGCTGCCGCGGGCCCGCCGCCGCTCGGGCGTCAGCTGGCTGGCGCTGGGCTATCTGCTGCTCATCGTCTACGGCAGCCTGCATCCGTTCTCGCCCTGGGACTGGCCGCAGGGCCTGAGTGGCTGGGACATCTTCCATCTCGCCTGGCCGCAGTACTGGAGCCGCTTCGACGTCTGGGCCAATGCGCTCGGCTACCTGCCGATGGGCCTGTTGCTCTTCGTCGCGCTGTGGCGCAGCGGCGCCAGTGGCCGGACGGCCTTGCTGCTGGCCTGCCTGCTGCCTTCGTTGCTGGCCTACAGCATGGAGATCGCACAGCGCTTCGTCGCGCTGCGCGTGCCCTCGCTGGCGGACTGGGCGCTGAACAGCGGTGGCGCCTTGCTGGGTGCCTTGCTGGGTGGCTTCGCCGCCTGGCGGGGCTGGCTGGAGCGCTGGGGCCAGCGCCGCGAGCAATGGTTCGAGCCCAACAGCGCCGGCGCGCTGGCCCTGCTCGCGCTGTGGCCCCTGGGCCTGCTGTTCCCGCTGCCAGCGCCGCTGGCCCAGGGGCGCTTCCTGCCGCCGCTGCTCGACAGCGCCGAGGAGCTGCTGAACGAGCGTCTGGATCTCGACCTCGATCTCACGCCCGCGCTGGGCGGCAGCGACTTCGACCTGTTGCTCGCCACCCTGCTGGGTCTGCTAGGCCCCTGCCTGCTGCTGCTGGCCGCCTCGCGCCGTGGCTGGGCGCGACTGCCACTGCTGTTCAGCCTGGTGCTGGTCGGCGTCGGCATGTCCAGCCTGGCGGCGGCCGTGGGCTTCGGGCCACCGAACACCTGGTCCTGGCTGACGCCGCGCGCCAGCGCTGCGCTGCTGCTCGGGCTGCTGATCGCGCTGGGTTGCGCGGCGCTGCCGGCGCGTGCCAACGCGGTGCTCGCGCTCCCGGTGCTGACCGGGCTGATCCTGGTCGTCACGCGCACCGAGCCCAGCCCGTTCTGGCAGCTTGAGCTGCAGCGCTGGGAGCTCGGTGCTCGCGTGCAGCTGTATGGCTTGCTGCGCTGGTTGGGCTGGCTGTGGCCGCTGCTGGCACTGGGCTGGGCCAGCGTTGCATTGGCCCGCCCGCCGAGGCGCTGAGCCTTGCCTTCGTAGAATCCCGCAGAACCCATGAGTTACTTTCAACGCCACATCTTCTTCTGCCTGAACCAGCGCGACAACGGCGAGGCCAGCTGTGCCCAGCACGACGCGCAATCGGCCTTCGATCACTGCAAGAGCCGGGTCAAGCAACTCGGTCTGGCAGGCCCCGGCGGCGTGCGTGTCAACAAGGCGGGCTGCCTGGATCGCTGCGCCGGCGGACCGGTGGCGGTCGTCTATCCCGAGGCGGTCTGGTACAGCTTCGTGGACAAGAGCGATGTCGACGAAATCGTCGAGCGCCATCTGGCCCAGGGTGAGGTGGTCGAGCGCCTGGTGCTGGACCCCTCGATCGGGCGATGAGCGGCACCCTGCGCCACGCTGCGGGAGGCGCATGAACGCGCAGACCGAGCGCTTGGTCCTGGCGGGCCCTGCCGGCCCGCTGGAGCTGGCGATCGACCATCCGGCGACAGCGCCGATCGGCGTGGCCCTCGTGCTGCACCCGCTGCCCACGCATGGCGGCACGATGGACAACAAGGTCGTTCAGACCTTGGCGCGTGCGGCGGTACAACTGGGCTATCGCACCGTGCGCTTCAACTTCCGTGGCGTCGGCGGGTCCGCCGGCGTCTTCGACGGCGGTCCGGGCGAGATCGCCGACGCGCTGGCCGTGGTCGCCGCGCAGCGCGATCCGAACCTGCCCTTCGTGCTCGCCGGCTTCTCCTTCGGTGCCTTCGTCGCCACCAAGGTCGCCGAGCAGGTCGGCGTCGACAAGCTGGCGCTGGCCGGCCTGGCGGCCAGCCGCTTCCCGGCCAGCACGGTGCCGCCTGAAACCCTGGTCGTCCACGGCGAGCAGGACGAGGTCGTGCCGCTGGCCGCCGTGCTCGACTGGGCACGGCCGCAGGCCCTGCCGGTCACCGTGCTGCCCGGCGTCGGTCATTTCTTCCACGGGCAGCTGCCGCTGCTCAAACGCCTGCTCGTGCAGGCCTGGTCCTGATGTCTCTGTTTTCCCGTTTCCTTGTTGCCGCCGCTTCCGCCGTTCTCAGCCTCGCCGTTGCCGCCCAGGTGCCGCAGCCGCCCGAAGTGGCCGCCCGCCAGTACCTGCTGCTGGATGTCAGCTCCGGCCAGGTGCTGGCCGAGCGCGATGCCGACTCGCAGGCCGATCCGGCCAGCCTGACCAAGCTGATGACCGCCTACATCGTGTTCGGCGCGCTGAAGGACAAGCGCCTGAGCCTGGAGCAGACCCTGCCGGTCAGCCGCCGCGCCTGGGACGAGCGCAAGGGCGGTTCTTCGCTGATGTTCATCGACACGACGATGACGCCCAAGGTCGACGAGTTGCTGCACGGCATGATCGTCCAGAGCGGCAACGACGCCTCGGTGGCGCTGGCCGAAGGCGTGGCCGGTTCCGTCGAGGGCTTCGTGGAGTTGATGAACAAACAGGCCCAGGCCTGGGGCCTGAAGAACACGCAGTTCAGGAACGTCACCGGCATGACCGAGGCCGGCCACCACAGCAGCGCCCGCGATCTCTCGGTGATTGCCGGCCGCCTGATCCAGGACTTCCCGCAGTACGTCGGCTACTACAAGGTGCGCGAGTACACCTACAACAAGATCCGCCAGGGCAACCGCAATCTGCTGCTCGCCCGCGACCCCTCGTTCGACGGCCTGAAGACCGGTTACACCGAGGCCGCCGGCTACTGCCTGATCGCCAGCAGCCAGCGCGAGTTCCCGAACGGCAAGCGTCGCCTGCTCACCGTGGTGCTGGGCACCGCCTCGATGGAGGCCCGCGCCAACGAGAGCCAGAAGCTGCACAACTGGGGCTATGGCGCCTGGGACGGCCTGCGCCTGTACGAGGCCGGCAAGCCGGTCGCCGAGGTGCCGGTCTGGAAGGGTCAGGCGAAGCTCGCCAAGCTCGGTGTCGCGCAGGATGTCTTCATCACCGTGCCGCGCGGCGAAGGCGCCAAGCTGCAGACCGAGTTGCAGCGCCCCGATCCGCTGCTCGCGCCGCTGCAGGCCGGCCAGGCGGTCGGTACGCTGCGCGTGAAGAGCGCGGGCGGCCAGCCGCTCAAGGAAGTGCCGCTGGTGGCGCAGACCGCGGTGCCCGAGGCCGGCGTGTTCGGTCGCCTCTGGGACGCGATCCGCCTGTGGATCAAATGAAGGAGCCGCTGATGGACAAGCCCGCCGAAGAATCGCTGATCGAGTACCCCTCGCAGTTCCCGATCAAGGTGATGGGGGCGCAGGCCGAGGGTTTCGTCGAGGCCATCGCGAGGGTGGCCCGGCAGTTCGATCCCGGCTTCGACGCCGCGACCATCGAGCAGCGCCCGTCCAAGGCTGGCAACTACCTGGGCCTGACCATCACCATCACCGCGACCAGCCGCGAGCAGCTCGACGAGCTCTACCGCACGCTGTCCACGCACCCGATGGTCAAAGTGGTGTTGTGAGTAGGGCCTCGCGCAGCTGAGCGGCCTTGGCCTGCGCGGCCACGTCGCCCTGCGCCGCCGCGCGCTCGTACCAGGCCAGGGCCAGGCGGTCGTCCTGCGGCACGCCCTGACCGCGCTCGTACATCGCCGCCAGGATGTACTGCGCACCGACCTGGCCGGCATTGCCGGCGCGGCGGAACCACTCCGCGGCCAGCGGCAGGTCCTCCGCCGTGCCGCGACCCAGGTAATGGGCCAGGCCGGCGGCTTCCATCGCGGCCGGCGCGCCTGCTTCGGCCAGCGCCGTGTACCAGTGCAGCGCGGCGCGCAGGTCGCGCACCGGCGTGGGCAGTTCCAGCAGCCGGGCCAGCGCCCATTGCGCGATCGGATTGCCCTTCTTCGCCAGCGGCAGCAGCTGCTGTCGCGCCGCCGCCCAGCGCTCCTGGTCGATCGCCCGCTGGGCCTGGGCCAGTGGCTTCGCGTCCTGGTGTTTCGGCTCCTCCCCAGCCGATGCGGCACCGGCTGCGAACACCAGGGCAAGGAGCAGGGCTTTCATGGCCGCACCCTAACATCCTGGCCATGTTGGTGAAGCAGCTCGGGCTTGTGCCCTATGAGGACACGGCCGCGGCGATGCAGGCCTTCACGGCCGACCGTGCGCCGGACACGCCGGATGAGCTCTGGCTTTGCCAGCACCCGCCGGTGTTCACGCTGGGCCAGGCCGGCCTGGACAGCCATGTGCTGAACCCCGGCGACATCCCGCGGGTGCAGAGCAACCGCGGCGGCCAGGTGACCTACCACGGGCCGGGCCAGCTGGTCGCCTACCCGCTGATCGACCTGCGCCGCCTGGGCATCTACGTCAAGGAGTACGTGTTCCGGCTGGAAGCGGCGATCCTGCAGACCCTGGATGCGGTCGGCATCGTCGGCCATCGCGTCGAGGGTGCGCCGGGCATCTATGTGCGCCTGGCCGATCCGCGCGCGCATGGCCAGCTCGGCGGCCCGCGCCGCGATCCTTTCGAGGGCCTGGGCAAGGTGGCGGCGCTGGGCATCAAGATCAGCCGGCATTGCAGCTACCACGGCCTGGCGCTGAACGTGGCCATGGACCTCGAACCCTTCGAGCGCATCAACCCCTGCGGTTATCCCGGATTGCGAACGGTCGACCTTCGTACACTGGGTGCCCTGGCCGACACCGACGCGCTGCAATCCCTGCTCGCCGAGCGTCTTGCCGCGCAACTGCAGAGATAGCCCATGAGCGACACCCCCGTCTACGACCCGACCCAGAAGCAGAAGGGCGATGCGAAGACGCGCATGATCCCGATCAAGGTCGCGCCGGGCGAGGTGCTGAAGAAGCCCGACTGGATCCGCGTCAAGGCTGGCAGCCCGAACACCCGCTTCTACGAGATCAAGAAGATCCTGCGCGAGCACAAGCTGCACACGGTCTGCGAGGAGGCCAGCTGCCCGAACATCGGCGAGTGCTTCGGCGGTGGCACGGCGACCTTCATGATCATGGGCGACAAGTGCACGCGTCGCTGCCCCTTCTGCGATGTCGGCCACGGTCGCCCCGACCCGCTGGACCCGGACGAGCCGAAGAACCTGGCCAAGACCATCGGCGCGCTGAAGCTCAATTACGTGGTCATCACCAGCGTCGACCGCGACGACCTGCGCGATGGCGGTGCCCAGCATTTCGTGGACTGCATCCGCGAGACCCGCGCCGCGTCGCCGGCCACCAAGATCGAGGTGCTGGTGCCCGATTTCCGCGGCCGCGACGATCGCGCGCTGGAGATCCTCAAGGCGGCGCCGCCGGACATCATGAACCACAACCTGGAGACCGTGCCGCGCCTCTACAAGGAAGCGCGGCCGGGTTCGGACTACGCGTTCAGCCTGAACCTCCTGAAGAAGTTCAAGCAGCAGGTGCCCGGCGTGCCGACCAAGTCCGGCCTGATGGTCGGCCTGGGCGAGACCGACGAGGAGATCCTCGAAGTCATGCGCGATCTGCGCGCGCACGGTGTCGACATGCTGACCATCGGCCAGTACCTCGCGCCCAGCAACCACCACATCCCGGTGCGCCGCTACGTGCATCCGGACACCTTCAAGATGTTCGAGCGCGAGGCCGCCGCGATGGGCTTCAGCCATGCCGCGGTCGGCGCCCTGGTGCGCTCCTCGTACCACGCGGACCGCCAGGCCGCCGAGGCGGGAGCGGTCTGATGAACGCGCTGCGCCTGATCGGTGTGCTGCTCGTCATCGCCGGCGCGCTGGCGCTGGCCGAGGGTGGCTTCAGCTACACCAAGGAAAGCACGCCGGTGAAGCTCGGTCCGATGGAGCTCAAGGTCAAGGAAAAGGAATCGGTGTCGATTCCCCGCTGGGCCGGTTTCGCGGCGGTCGGCGGCGGGCTGCTGCTCATCGTTCTCGGCGGTCGCAAACCTTGAGGTCCCGTCCCTAGAATCGCCGACCGCTTTTCGGGAGGGATTCCATGGGACTGAAGTCTGTGCTGGCGCCGATCGGGTCTGCGATCGCCTGGGTCTGGAGCTGGGTCGACGGCAGCCGCCGCTTCGCGTTCAACCTGCTGTGGCTGCTGTTCCTGGTGATCGTGGTCACCGCGATTTTCAAGCGCGGCCCGGAGCCGCTGCGCGACAAGACCACGCTGGTGCTGGACCTGCAGGGCAGCCTGGTCGAGCAGCATGCCGGCAGTCCGCGGGAGCGGGCGATCGCCGAGCTGCGCGGTGAGAACACGCAGACCGTACAGCTGCGCGACGTGCTCAGCGTGCTCGAACAGGCGGCCAAGGACGACAAGATCAGCCAACTGCTGCTCGACGTCAGCGGCTACCAGGGCGCCGGCCCGGCCAACCAGCGCGAGCTGGTTGCCGCGCTGCAGCGCTTCAAGCAGGACAGCGGCGGCAAGAAGGTCTTCGTCTACGCCGAGGCCTTCGACCAGCGCGGCTACCAGCTTGCCGCCGAGGCCGATCAGGTTTTCCTGCACCCGATGGGCATGGTGCTGCTGGAGGGCTTCGGTCGCTACCGCAACTACTACAAGGACCTGTTCGAGCGCGTCGGCGTCAGCGCCAATGTGCTGCGCGCCGGCAAGTACAAGAACTTCGGCGAACCCTATTTCACGAATGGCCCCAGCGAGGCCACGCTGGAAAGCGACTCGGCGCTCTATGGCGACCTCTGGCAGCGCTATCTGGACGGTGTCGAAGCGTCGCGCAAGCTCGACAAGGGCACCATCACCCGCTACATCGATACGCTGGCCGAGCGCGGCGCGGAGCTCAAGGGCGATTACGCACAGCTCGCGCTGCAGGCCAAGCTGGTCGACGGCATCAAGACCCGCGACGAGGTTCGCGAGCTGCTGATCGCCGGCGGCGCCAAGGACGACGAGGGCCACAGCTTCCGCCGCGTCGACTTCAAGTCCTACATGGCCCACCTGAAGCCCGAGCTGCCGGCTGCGCAGCAAGTCGGCGTGGTGGTTGCCGAAGGCGGCATCAGCGACGGCAGCGCCGAGCCGGGCTCGATCGGTGGCGACAGCACCGCGGCGCTGATCCGTCAGGCCCGCGAGGACGACAAGGTCAAGGCCCTGGTGCTGCGCGTCAACTCGCCGGGCGGCAGCGCGCTGGCCAGCGAAATCATCCGTCGCGAGCTGGAGCTGACGCGCGAGGCCGGCAAGCCGGTCGTCGTCTCGATGGGCGATGTGGCGGCCAGCGGCGGCTACTGGATCAGCATGAGCGCCGACGAGGTGATCGCCGATCCCAGCACCATCACCGGCTCGATCGGCGTGTTCGGCATGCTGCCCACCGCGGACAAGCTGATGGCCAAGGCGCCGGTGCATGTCGGCGGCTACGGCACGACCTGGCTGGTCGGCGCCGGTGATCCGCGTCGGCCCTTCGACCCGCGGGTTGGTAAGGCGGTGCAGGCCGGCATCGACCGCATCTACATCGACTTCACGACCCGCGCCGCCAAGGCCCGCCAGACCACGCCCGAGGCCATCGACGCGGTGGCGCAGGGCCGCGTCTGGACCGGCCAGCAGGCGCTGGAGCGCAAGCTGATCGACCGCGTCGGCAGCTATGCGGACGCGATCGCCGCCGCCGCCCAGCTCGCCAAGATCGAGGGCCGGCCGCAGCTGCGCTACATCGAGAAGGAGCGTGGCCGCCTGGCACGCCTGGTCGAGGGCTTTGCCGGCGACGCCGCGGTGCAGGGCGCCGGCTTCGTGCGCGAAGCCGTCGGCCTGGACCTGCTGCCGGCCCCGGTGCAGCAGGCGCAGGCCGAGCTGCTCTGGCTGAGCCGCGCCAGCGAGCAGGCACAGCGCAGCAAGGCCTTGTTCAGCGCGCATGTGCACTGCCTGTGCACTGCGCCCTGATGCCCCGATCGACGGACGCCTGATGCACCGCCAGGCCAGTCTGGGCCGCGTGGCCCCGCAGACCCTGCACTTCGACACGCCGCTGCCGCTGCGCGGCGGCGGCCAGTTCGGTCCCTACGAGCTGGTCGTCGAGACCTATGGGCAGCTCAACGCGGCGAAGAGCAATGCGGTGCTGGTCTGCCATGCGCTCAATGCCAGCCACCATGTGGCCGGGCACTACGAAGAGGTGAAGACCAGCACCGGCTGGTGGGACAACCTGGTCGGCCCCGGCAAGCCGCTGGACACCGACCGCTTCTTCGTCATCGGCGTCAACAACCTCGGTTCCTGCTTCGGCTCCACCGGACCCATGCATGTCAACCCGGCGACCGGCCGCCCCTGGGGCGGCGACTTCCCGGTCGTCACCGTCGAGGACTGGGTCGATGCGCAGGCCCGCGTCGTCGATCGCTTGGGTATCGACCGCTTGGCCGCCGTGCTCGGTGGAAGCCTGGGCGGCATGCAGGCGCTGAGCTGGGCGATGCGCCATCCGGCGCGACTCGCGCATTGCCTGGCGATCGCCACCGCGCCCTCGCTGTCGGCGCAGAACCTGGCCTTCAACGAGGTCGCGCGCCGCGCCATCGTCAGCGACCCCGACTTCCACGATGGCCACTACTACGGCCAGGGCGTGCTGCCCAGCCGCGGCCTGCGGGTGGCGCGCATGCTCGGCCACATCACCTATCTGAGCGACGAAGTGATGGACGAGAAGTTCGGCCGCGAGCGCCGCGCCGCCGAGGAAGGCGATGGCGGCGGCAGCTTCCAGATCGAAAGCTATCTGCGCTACCAGGGTGACAAGTTCGCTGGCTACTTCGACGCCAACAGCTACCTGCTGATCCAGCGCGCGCTGGACGACTTCGACCCCGCTGCCGAGTTCGGCGGCGACCTCAGCCGCGCCTTCGCCGGCGCCCAGGCGAAGTTCCTGCTCGCCAGCTTCACGACCGACTGGCGCTTCAGCCCGGCGCGTTCGCGCGAGATCGTCCAGGCCCTGCTCGACAACGGTCTGGACGTCAGCTACGCGGAGATCGACGCGCCGCACGGCCACGACGCCTTCCTGCTCGACGACGCCCGCTACCACGGGCTGATGCGGCACCGCTTCAACCAGATCGCCCGGGAGCTTGGGCTATGAGCCCCCAGGCTGCGGCGCTTCGCGTCCTCGCCACCCCCCGAGGGGGCTGGCACGTCTTGGGGCGGCCCTGCGCCGTGCCGCTATGAAGGCCATCACCGAACTGATCCCGAGCGGCAGCCGCGTGCTCGATCTCGGCTGCGGCCGCGGCGCGCTGCTGCATGAGCTGGTCAGCCAGAAGGCCTGCACCGGCTACGGCATCGAGCTCGACGACCAGAACCTGCTGGCCTGTGCCGAACGCGGCGTCAACGTGCTGCAGCTGGACCTGGAGAAGGGACTCTCCATGTTCGACGACCACAGCTTCGACGTCGTGCTGCAGCTGCAGACCCTGCAGCAGGTGCGCCATGTCGAGGAGATGCTGCGCGAGACGGTGCGCGTCGGCCGCCGCGGCATCGTCTCGTTCCCGAATTTCGCGCACTGGCCCAACCGGCTGCAGGTGCTGGCCGGTCGCATGCCGATCACCCGTACGCTGCCCTACCAGTGGTACGACACGCCGAACATCCGCGTCGGCACGCATGCCGACTTCGCGCTGCTCTGCGAGCGACTCGGCCTACGCGTGCTGCAGAGCTTCGGCCTGCGCGATGGCGGGCGCGTCGACACCCTGCCCAACCTGCTGGCGCCGGTCGCTGTCTACGTGATCGAGAAGGCCTGAGCGCCGGTTTCGATGCGCGCCTCGGTGCAGCCCTCGCGCTGCTCGAAGCGCAGCCGGCCCTTGTGGCGTTCCAGCAGGCGCTGCACCAGCACCAGGCCCAGGCCCAGGCCCTCGCCCGGCGGGCCGCCGAGGCCGGGGTTGCAGATGCGCAGCCCGCCTTCGGCCCAGTCCAGCTCGATGCGGCCGCCGGCCTCGGCATGGCGCAGCGCATTGCCCAGCAGGCTGCCCAGGGCCAGTTGCAGCACGGCCGGCGGCAGGGCCAGCACATGCCCCCGCTCCAGGCGGCAGTCGAGTTGCAGGCCGCGCGCATCCAGGGCTTCGGCATGGGCCAGCACCCAGGTCTCGACCCAGGGCAGCAGCGGCGTTGGCGCGACCGGCCTGGCCTCGCTCTCGCGGGCCAGTTGCAGCAAGGTGGCCACGGTCTGCTCCATCAGCTGCACCGCGGCCAGCATCGGGGCGGCCGCCTGGCGGTCCGGCAAGCGCTCCAGGCCCAGGCGCAACACCGCCAGTGGCGTGCGCAGTTCGTGGCTGGCGTCGCGGCTGAAGGCCTGCTCGCGCTCGATGAAGTCGCGCGTGCGGGCGAGCAGCGCGCTCAGGCGCCGAGCCAGCTCGCCGATCTCGTCCCCGCGGGCGATGCCGGGCAGCGCGGCAGGCAGGGCCTCGGGTCGGGCCTGTGCCGCCTGCGTGGCCAGTTCGGCCACCGGCCGCGCCACGCGCCGCGCCAGCCAGGCGCCCAGGCCCAAGGCGATCAGCAGCACCGCGAGGCCCCAGCCGGCCAGCCATTGCAGCAGCATGCCGCGCATCGGTCGCACGACGAGCTGCTCGCTGACCTCGGCCAGCAGCCAGGGGCCGGTGCCCGGCTGCTCCAGCGCCAGCAGGTGGTAGTGGCGGCCGTCGTCGCCGGAGAACTCGTGGCGGGCGGGCTCGCGGGCCAGTTCGCGAGCGACCTCGGGCGGCAGGCTGGAAGCGCTCGCGTGCAGGCTCATGCCGGCCGCGGGTTCCGGCCAGCGGCCTTCGCGCGCAACGCCTTCACGCAGGCGGTCGGCTTCCAGCTGCAGCCCGCGTTCGATGAAGCGGTCCTCGACCGCATAGGTGAAGGCCATCGCGAACAACGCGAACAGCGCGGCCACCAGCAGCGTGTAGCCGGCCAGCGCGAGCATCAGGTGGCGTTGCAGACTCATCGCCGCCTCAGGCCTCCAGCCGGTAGCCGATGCCATGCACCGTCTTCAGCAGTGCCCGATCGAAGGGCCGGTCCAGCCACTGGCGCAACTGGTGCACATGGCTGCGCAGCGGGTCGGAGTCCGGCGGCTCGTCGTCCCAGAGCCGGCGGATCAGCTCGGAGCGCGACAGCGCCCGCGGGTGGGCCTCCATCAGCAGGCGCAGGATGGCGAAGGCAGTCGGTGGCAGCGGCAGGCGCTGGCCGTCGCGGAACGCCTCGCTGGCGCGGCGGTCCAGGCTCAGCGGTCCGATATGCAGCAGGTAGTCCTGGCCGGCGCCACCGCGCCGCGCCAGCGCCTGCACGCGGGCCAGCAGCTCCTCGCCGGCAAAGGGCTTGACGAGGTAGTCGTCGCCGCCGGCAGCGAAGCCGGCAAGCTTGTCTGGCAGCTGGTCGCGGGCGGTGAGCATCAGCACAGGCACATGGCGCGGCGCCTCCCGGCGCAGGCGCTCGCAGAGTTGAAGGCCGTCGAGGCCGGGCAGGCCGAGGTCGAGCAGCAGCACATCGGGCGGCTGCTCCAGCGCCTGGCGCAGTGCCAGCCGGCCGTCGGCGGCCTCGTCCACGCGATGCCCGGCCGCACGCAGCAGCGCGGCGATCTGCTCGCGCAGCGGCGCGTGGTCCTCGACGAGCAGCAACTGCAGCGGGGCCGGGGCCTGCATCAGCCCGGCAATTGCTGCAGCGCGGTCCGGGCCTGCTCGCGCAGCCGGGCGTCGAGCGCGTCGACGGCGAGCAGGGCTTGCAGCAACTGGCGCGCCCGGGTGGGTTGCGCCAGCTGGGCATAGGCCTTGGCCAGGCCGAGGCGGAATTGCGGGTGCTGCATATGCGGTTCGGCCATCTCCATCACCGCCAGGGCCTGACGGCCGGCCGCGTCATCGGTCGCGGCCTCGAACTGATAGTAGCCAAGCAGGGCGACCAGATCGGTCTTGTAGCGCGCCGGCTCGGCCTGCATCGCGTCGCGCACCGCATCGCGCTCGCCGGCCAGCCAGCGCTGCACCAGCTTCATCGTGCGCTCCTCGATGTACTCGGTCCGCGCGACCGGCTTGCGGCCGAGCAGCTCGACGATGGCGTCGGCCACCGCGGTCGTCGAGAACGGGTTCTGGCCGGTCACCAGGCGGCCGTCGACGACCCTCTTGGGCATCATCGGCGCCGCTTCCTCCCAGAGCGCGCCCTGCTCGCGGGCCTTGCTCTCCAGCCAGAACGGGTACTCCTGGGCCCAGCGCTTGCCGAACAGCTTTTCCTCCTCGTCGCTGAAGCCGGTGGCGCGGCGGCCGGCGAGCAGCGGCTTGCCGTCGGCGGTCTTCACGTTGACCAGCGCCGCTGGCCCGTGGCAGACCGCGGCGATCACGCCGCTCATGCGCTGCTGGGCCTCCAGCAGCGAGATCAGCGCGGCGTCGCGCGGCAGGTCGAACATCGCGCCCTTGCCGCCGATGACGAAGATCGCTGCGTGTTCGCCGGGGCGGATGTCCGCGGTGCGCCGCGTCGCCGCCAGCGCGGCCTGGGCCTGCGCGTCGGCCAGGAAGGCGGCGTTGTGATCGTCCTCCGGGTTGTACTTGTCGGCCAGCACCGTGCCGCCCTGCGGGCTGGCGATCTCCAGCTGCAGGCCGTTGGCGCGCAGGCTCAGCCAGGCCTGCGCCAGCTCGTCCATCTCGAAGCCAGGACGGCTGATCTTGCCGTCTGCCATGCGGCCCTCACCGGAGACGACGAGCAGGACCTTGGGCGCGGCCGTAGCGGCCAGGGCAGGCAGGGTGGGCAGCAGCAGGGCGCCAGCGGCCAGCAGGCCGCGCGGAAAAGGGCGAGAAGACATGGCAGCTTCCGATGTGAGGACGAGCGCACTCTGCCAAGGCGATGTGAAGCGCAGATCAAGGCGGTTGCAGCGCCGCTGATCGGCGCGGCAGGGTGTCGCCGGCCTGCCTACAGTCGATCCATGCTCGTCCGACCCGCCGCCGCCCTGTCGCTAAGCTTGGCCTTGGCCGGCTGCGCGATGCCGGTCCGCGAGGTGCCGCTGCACCAGGGCCAGAACCCGATCACCACGCTGCAGTGGCGCGGCTTCGTCGACGAGCGCCTGCGCGGCCAGGTGCAGCTCGGCGAGCTCAAGGGCGCCGACGCCGAGGCCCTCGGCTGGATGCGCAAGACCCTGGACCACGTCTGGGGCAGCCGCGCAGCCGCCAAGCCGGTGGCCGATGCGCTGGAGGAGCAGCTGGACGCGCTGCGCCTGCTCGCCAATGCCGCGCTGCCGGCACGCTATGCGCTGGATGTCGAGATCCTGCGGCTGGACGGCAGCAATCTGCCCTTGGGCAGCGAGGGCGAGGCCGAGGTCCGCTACCGGCTGCGCGAGATCGACAGCGGCCGCCTGGTCTACGAGCGGCGGCTGCGCAGCCAGGGCGATGTCGGCTACGGCCTGCTCTGGCCCCCGGCACGACAGCGCGCCGCCAAGGAGTCGGCGCTGCGCGCCAACCTGCTGCGGCTCAGTGAGGAACTGGTGCGGCTGCGCGTCTAGCCCGCTGGGCGCGTCCAGGCCAGCAGCAGGTTGTTGGCCGGCATCTCGACGCGCTCGCGCAATTGCAGCCCGGCGTTGCCGGCCTCGGCGGCGACCGCCGCCAGACGGCGCAGGCCCCAGTCGGGGTTGCGGGCGTGCAGATCGGCGTCGAAGGCGGTGTTGCTCGGCGCCGTGGGCCGGCCGTCTTCCAGATGGGGGCCGTAGCTGATCAGCAGGCCCTTGGCCGAGAGCCGCTGCGCGGCCAGTTGCATCAGCGCGGCGGTGCAAGGCCAGGGCGCGATATGGATGAGGTTCGCGCAGAAGATCGCGTCGACTGCCGCCGGCAACGCCGGCGGCGCTTCGTCCAGCAGGTCCAGCCGCAGCGCCGGCCGCACCTGGGGCAGGCCGGCGCACCAGGCCTGGATCGAGGGCAGCAGGGCCGGGTCGGCCTCGCTCGGCTGCCAGTCCCAGCCGGGCAGGCCGGGGGCACAGAAGGCGGCGTGCTGGCCGCTGCCGCTGGCGACCTCCAGCAGCAGGCCCCGGTTGCCGACTTGTGGCAACAGGCGCTGCAGTTCGGCCAGGATGGGCGGGCCATTGCGTTCGGCGGCGGGACTGTGGCGGCGGGCGTCGATCGTTGGGTTCATGCCGGCTTTCTATGCCATTTCGCGCCCGACACGGCGGCTGGGATGATCCGTCTCCCGATCCAAGCCCTGTTTTCGCCTCGATGGCCGCCACCCGCCTGCGCTTCGGCGACTTCCTGCTCGACACCGCCAACCGCCGCCTCTTGCGCGGCGATCAGGCCCTGGCGCTGAACGCGCGCTACTTCGATGCGCTGGTGCTGCTGGTCCGCGAGCAGGGCCGCCTGGTCAGCAAGCAGCGCTTCTTCGACGAGGTCTGGGCCGAGACGGTGGTGGGCGATGCAGCCCTGACCCAGTGCATCAAGGAGATCCGCCGCGTGCTGGGCGACGACGCCAGCGCGCCGCGTTTCGTGCGCACCGTGGCCGGGCATGGTTACGGTTTCATCGCCGTTGTCGAGGCGGAAGCCGAGACCCACGACGACGCGCCGACCCGCGTGACGATGCCGTCCGACATGGCGAGCGCTACGACGCCCGTTGCGGCACCCGTCATGGTCCCGGCGGTCCCGCACTGGCTGCAGGAGGCGGGTGCCGCCACCCTGGGCGGTGGCCTGGCCGGTCTGCTCGGCGGCCTGCTCTATGGCTCAGCCCTGGCCTTTTCGCCCCAGGCCGAGGGCCTGGGCAGCCTGTCGGTGCTGCTGGTGCTGCTGGCCCTGAACCTGGGGGTCGGCATGGCCGGCGGTGCCGGCGTGGGTTTGGGGCTGGCGGCGGGGCGGCATCTGGGTCGCCATGCCGGCTGGACCCTGTTCGGCGCGGCGCTGGGCGGCTTTGTGGTCGGCGGTGTGACCAAGCTGCTCGGCTCCGATGCTTTCGTCCTGCTCGTAGGCCATGCGCCGGCCGGCACCACCGGCGGTCTGGAGGGCGCGGCTCTGGGGCTGGCCGTGGCCGGCGGCCTGCTGCTGGGGGGCGGGCCTGAGGCGCGCGGCCTGCGCGCGGTTGGGTGCGCCGCCGCCACCACGGGTCTGACCGGCGCGTTGCTGTCCCTGGCGGGCGGCAGCCTGATGGCCAGCAGTCTGGCGCGGGTGGCCGAGACCTTCGACCGCTCGCGCATCGACCTTTCGGTGCTGGGTCGCCTGTTCGGCGAATCGACGTTCGGCCCGCTGGCTCAGGCTGCACTCAGCGGCTTGGAGGGGGCGCTATTCGGCGGCCTCCTGGTCGCGGCCCTGCTCTGGCTGCGCAGGCGCTGACTCAGCTTGCGGTGCCCGGGGCGGCTGCTGCCTCTCGGAACAGCCCGGCCGCCAGCAGCCAGAGCGCCATGAAGAAGGCGGTCAGCACCCAGACATGGCCCCAGCCCGACCACCAGGCGAACAAGGCCACGCCCAATTGCGCCAGCGCCGTGGCGCCCATGGCCCGCGCCATGCCGGCGGCGCGGAAGCGGGCCAGCAGGCTGCCGAGCAAGGGGACCAGCAGCAGGGCGTCGAAGACCCGATTGGCCGGGTTGTTCTCGCTGCCGATGAGGCCCACGGCGCCATTGGCCCAGAACAGCAGGAATGCTGCGCCCAGGGCAACCGCCGCCGCCGCGCGGTAGGCCGAGTGCCGGCTCAGGCGCAGCGCCAGCTCGAAGCCGCCACCGGCCACGCCCAGCATCAGGGCGAGGACCAGGAAGTCGCCGACCGTCCAATTGACCTCGGTCGTGAACTGCATGGCCACCCAGGGTGTGGCGAGCAGCAGGGCAGCCGCGCCCCAGGCGATGGCGCGCCAGCGGCGCGGGCGGTGGCCGAGGTCGTAGCGGGTGTTTCCGGTCATGGAGAAGGCTCCTGGATTGGGGGAGACCGGAGGGTAGGAAACAGAGGGTGTGAGCGTCGTGAGGGCAGGGTGAGGCTCTCGTGAGCAAGGCTTTGTGCCTCTGCGCAAGGGCAGAAATCGTGCTTCTGCTGGGCATGGATGGCCAGTACCCCGGCGATCAGGTAGGTGCTCCGCGAGCCCGGCCTGCCGTCCGCTAAGGGTAAGGACGGTGCCTTGACTGGGATATCCAGGGCCATAGTGAGCTGAAACGCATAGCGGCTTCGAGCCGCAGGTTTTGTGGAAACCAGCTGAAGCTACCGGGGAGGGCTGCTATGCAGGGGCTTGGCACATGAAGAGTCTTCAGCCGACGCTGTTGACTCAGTCCTTGCGGGCGCGATGGGCTGCGCGGCCGCTGTTGGGGGCGGTCATCACGGGCGCGGCGCTCACGCTGTGCAGCCTGGCGGTGTCATTGCTGACCTTGTTCGCGCTGCATCTGATGTTGCCGGTCGAATCTTGGGGGCCTTCTGCCGCGAGTTCGCTGGGCAAGTTGTCCGACGTCGGACTGTTCTTCGTCGCGGTGCTCCTGATCCCTCCCGTCGAAACCCTCCTGGCGCAGCTGATTCCGATGGAAGTGCTCCGGCGCCTGGGCGGGGGCGCTGGCGTCTGCGTTGTCGCCAGTGCGCTGTTGTTTGGGATCGGGCACTTTCTGAATGGCGGATTGGCGCATGGCCTAGCCACATTCACCACCGGATTGGTCTTTGCGTCCGGCTACGTATGCTGGCGACCGGCTGGCGTTCTGCCCGCGTTTGTCGCTGCGAACACGACCCATGCGACGCATAACTTCGTGCTTTTGTTCGTGCTCGCGAAGATCGCTCCGGAGTGGGCCTGATGCCTCTTTGCTTGAGTTCTGGCGCGCGTCTCGTTCTGGACTTGGCCGCCTTGGTCTCGGTGGCTTCGCCGGCCTTGGCTGCACCGATTCAGAGATTCAACTGTGGGCCAGCGGAGGTTCGGGTCACGGTGGTGAACGCCGGGGAGGCGGCCCGTGATGGGCGCTATGAAGGGCTGATCGAGGTACAGCACGCTGGCGTGTCGACGCTGCTGCGCTATCGGGATGGCGTCGACTTCATCGGCGCCACCTGCGTCTCACTGCCTGGCAAGCCGCCTCGAATCGCCTTCCAGGCCTACTGCGGCGGCAGCGCTTGTCGCGACCGCGACAACTGGGGCGTGGTGGATCCCGACACGCTGCGCGTGCTCTTGGTGCCCAGCGAGAAGAACCGCGAGGAAGCGGCTCGGCTGCTCGGCGAACCCCTGCCCTCAGTGCCGATGCGAACACTGGCATCAAGCGGCCAAGATGCGGCGTCGGACGGGTTGCCGCGCCAACCTTCGGAGCCGCTGAAGCGTGATCAGGCAGGGCTTCAGGTCTTTCGCACAGCTGAGCCCCAAAAACCAGCGAGCGGCGACCCGACGCAGTTCGCCTTCAGCGTTGGCGACAGGAACTGCACGGTCAGCCACAAGGGACTGGGACGCTGTGCGGGGCCTGGCGCCGCGGCATGGCGATTTGAGGTCCCTGCTCACAAGGCACGGATCACGGCGCTGTACGTCCATGTCATGGGTGCCGAGCTTTTCATGGCCTATGAACTCAGCGATGACGAGGCCTCGTGGGGTCAGCTGATCCGGCTCCGGCCGGGCAAGGGCCAGCCGCTTTGGCGGGTGCCGGTGCGCGGTTTGAATCTGGCTGCGCCTGTGCAGCGCGATGGCGATGTCTATCTGGCGGCGCTCGCGTTTGTCGCGCGTGTGGACGGTCGTTCCGGCCGCCCGGTATGGCGCCTTGAGCGTGGCTACGACGGCGGTGGCCGTGTGCTGTCCGAGCTGGACCTGGTTGGCGACCTTGTCCTGGTGCGGACGCTGGACCCGTCGAACCGAGCGTCAGTTCGCGTGGAGTGTCTGGCGGCAGACCTCGGTGTTTCGATGCGCTGTCCGCAGTTGCCGGAATAGCCGCCGCTGCGCCAGGGTTTGCCAAGAGCGCCTCCGTAGAATCCCGGCCCTTCGCCAGCCCTGATTCCGAGCGCCCCATGGATCTCTCCGCCCTCACTGCCCTCAGCCCCCTGGATGGCCGCTACGCCGGTCGCATGAGCGGGCTGCGCGGCCTGCTGTCGGAGTTCGGCCTGATCCACCGCCGCGTGCAGGTGGAGATCGAGTGGTTCATCGCCCTGAGCGACGGCGGCTTGCCCGAGTTCCCGCCCTTGAGCGCTGCTGCGCGCGAGCACCTGCAGCAGCTGGTGGCCGGTTTCGGTCCGGCCGAGGCCCAGGCCATCAAGGACATCGAGCGCACCACCAACCACGATGTGAAGGCGGTCGAGTACTGGATCAAGCAGCAGTTCGCCAAGGCCTCGCACTTGCCTGAACTCGTCGCCAAGGGCGAGTTCGTGCACTTTGCCTGCACCAGCGAAGACATCAACAACACCAGCCACGGCCTGATGCTGAAGGCGGCCCGCCAGCAGGTTTTGCTGCCGGCGCTGGACGGCATCGTGGCGGTGCTGCAGACCATGTCCCACCAACTCGCCGGCCTGCCCATGCTGAGCCGCACGCATGGCCAGACGGCCAGCCCGACGACGGTGGGCAAGGAGCTGGCCAACGTCGTCGCCCGCCTGCAAAAGGGCCGCGGCCACATCGCCAAGGTCGAGCTGCTGGCGAAGATGAATGGTGCGGTCGGCAATTACAACGCGCACCTGAGCGCCTACCCGGATGTCGACTGGGAAGCCTTCAGCCAGAAGGTCATCGAGCAGCAACTGGGCCTGAGCTTCAACCCGTACACGATCCAGATCGAGCCGCACGACTACATGGCCGAGCTGTTCGACGCGTTCACGCGCGTCAACACCATCCTGATCGATCTGAGCCGCGACATCTGGGGCTATATCAGCGTCGGCTACTTCAAGCAAAAGACCAAGGAAGGCGAGGTCGGTTCCTCGACCATGCCGCACAAGGTCAACCCCATCGACTTCGAGAACGCCGAAGGCAATTTCGGTCTGGCCAATGCGCTGCTCGCGCACCTGAGCCAGAAGCTGCCGATCAGCCGCTGGCAGCGAGACCTGACCGACTCCACCGTGCTGCGCAATATGGGAGTGGCCCTGGGCTACACCCTGCTCGGTTACGACTCCCTGGCCAAGGGCCTGGGCAAGCTGGAAGCCAACGAGCGCCGCCTGGCCGAAGACCTGGACGCCGCCTGGGAAGTGCTGGCCGAGCCGGTGCAGACCGTCATGCGCCGCTTCGGTCTGGCCGAGCCGTATGAGCAGCTGAAGGCCTTCACGCGCGGCAAGGTCATCACCCAGCAGCTGATGCAGGACTTCATCCAGAGCCTGGATCTGCCGGCCGCGGAGAAGCAGCGCCTGCTGGCGCTCACGCCGGGCCACTACACCGGCAAGGCGGCCGAGCTGGCGGCGAGGGTCTGAGCCGCGTGCGCCGGCTGCATGCGCTGCGGATCGCGCTGCTGCTGGGCGCCTCCGCGTTGGCCGCGGCCCAGTCCGCGGCACCGCCGGCCGATCGCTTCGAGCGCATCACGCCGGCCCAGGCGGGCTACGACGCCGAGCGCCTGGCCCGTTTGCCGGGGCTGCTGCAGGCCAGCGGCTCGGAGTCCTTGCTGCTGCTGCACGAGGGCAAGGTCTTCTTCGAGTGGGGCGAGATCCGCCAGCGCCGCCTCGTGCACTCGATCCGCAAGGCGCTGCTGAACAGCCTGGCCGGGCGCTGCGTGGACAGCGGCCGCCTGAACCTGGCGGCCAGCGTCGCCGAGCTCGGCCTGGACGAGGACCCGCCGCGGCTCAACGCGCTGGAGCGCAGCGCCACGCTGGCGCAGCTGATGCAGTCGCGCTCCGGCATCTACCTGCCGGCCGCCGCCGAAACCGAGGCCATGCATGCCACCAAGCCGGCCCGCGGCGCGCATGCGCCGGGCACGCACTGGCACTACAACAACTGGGACTTCAACGCGGCCGGCAGTGCCGTCGAGCAGGCCTGCGGGCCTTTGTTCGAGCGCTTCGATCGCGACATCGCCCGCCCGCTCGGCATGCTGGACTGGCAGGGGCGCAGCGGCCGCATCGAACTGCGGGCCGACACGGCGAGCCGACCCGATATCGAAGACCTCGATGCCTACGCGCAGTTCGAGCCCGAGCGCTCGCGTCACCCGGCCCACCACTTCCGCCTCAGCGCTCACGATCTCGCGCTCTACGGCCAGCTCTACCTGCAACGCGGCCAATGGCAGGGGCGCCAGCTGGTGCCGGCCGAGTGGATCGCGCGCTCGACCCAGCCCGTTTCGCGCATCGACCCGAGCTGGGGCCATGCCTATGGCTGGCTCTGGGATGTGCTGGAACCGGCCGCTGGCGAGACGCCGGCTTTTTTCCACACCGGCCAGAACGTGCACATGCTGGGCGTCTACCCGCAGCAGCGCCTGGTCTTCGTGCACCGCGTGAACACCGAGCGCGATGACGCGCCAGCCTTCCCCGAGCGCGCGCTGCTGCAGATCCTGCGCAGCGTTCACGCCGCCCGCCTCCCCCCGCCCGCCTCCCCATGAACAGCAACAGCCGTCCCGTCTACAGCACCGAGACCGGTCGCCTCTGCGCCGGCTGCGGCCAGGCGCTGGCCGCCTGCGCCTGCAAGGCCCTGGCCGCAGCCGCCGCACGCGCGGCCGGCGACGGCGTGGTTCGCGTCAGCCGCGAGAAGGGCGGGCGTGGCGGCAAGACGGTCACGCTGGTCAAGGGCCTGCCGCAGGGCGACGCCGAGCTGCAGGTCCTGGGCAAGCAGCTCAAGGCCGCCTGCGGCAGCGGCGGCACGGTGAAGGACGGGGTCATCGAGATCCAGGGCGACCATGTCGAACGCGTGATGGCCTGGCTGCAGGCGAAGCCGGCCAGCCTGCAGGGCTGCAAGCTCAAGCGGGCCGGCGGCTGAGCCGGCGCCGGCAGAGCGTCGGCGCGCTTCACAATGTCCGCATGAATTTCGGATCCCTCGCGCGACGCGGCCTGTGCGCGTTCGCTTCGCTGGCGCTCGCTGCGGCGGCACCGGCTCAGGAGCTGACGCTCGAACGCATCACCGCCGACCCGCCGCTGGCCGGCCGCCTGCCGCTGCAGGCCGAGCTGTCGCCAGGCGGCCGCTGGGTCAGCCTGCTGCGGCCTTCGGCGGCCGACAGCGGGCAGTTGGAGCTCTGGGTGCAGCCGGCCGACGGCGCTGCGCCGCGCCGCGTGGTCGGCGCCGCCGAGCTGCTGCAGGGCCAGGCGCAGCGTCTCAGCGAGGCCGAGAAGATGCAACTGGAACGGCGCCGCATCAAAGCGCTGGGCATCACCAGCTACCAGTGGTGCGGCCAGAGCGACGACGCGCTGCTGTTCCCCTACTCGGGCGATCTCTACCTCGCCCGACTGGGGGCCGCCGAGCCGCAGCTGCAGCGCCTGACGCAGGAGCCTGACAGCCCCAAGCAGGACCCGCGCTGCGCGCCCGACGGCAAGCGCCTGGCCTATGTGAAGGGCGGCAATCTGTGGCTGCAGGAACTGGGCGGCAAGCCCAGGCCGCTGACCCGCGACGGCGGCCGGGCCGAGATCGGCTGGGGCCTGGCCGAGTTCATCGCCGCCGAGGAGTTCGACCGCCAGCGCGGCTTCTGGTGGTCGCCCGACAGCCGCCGCCTGCTGGCGTTGCGCGTCGACGAAAGCCGCGTGCCGCTGAAGATGCGTGCGCAGATCCATGCCGAACGCACCGAGCTCTACCCGCAGCGCTACCCGGCGGCGGGTGAGCCCAACGCGCAGCTGACGGCCTGGGTGATCGACGCCGGCAGTGGCCGGCGCCAGGCCTTGCAACTGCCGGCCGAGGCCGAGTACATCGTGCGCGCCGGCTGGTTCGCCGACGGCAAGCCCTGGCTGCAATGGATGCCGCGCGACCAGCGCCGCCTGGTGCTGGCAGAGTTCGATGCGCAAGGCCGCTCGCGCACCGTCACCGAGGAGCGCGACGAGGCCTGGGTGGAGGTGCACGACGACCTGCTGGAGCTGCCCGGGGGCGCGACCCTGCTGTGGTCCAGCGAGGCGGCGGGGCGGCGTCAGCTGCTGCTCGTGGACCGCGCCAGCGGCGAGCGGCGGCCCTTCATCGCGCTGCGCGAGCCTGTGGCCCGCGCGATCTGCGCGAACGCCGAGGGCCTGGTCTTCGCGGCCGCCACCGAGCGGGGTCGCGGCCGCGAGCTGTACCGCTCGGACTGGAGCGGTCGCGTGCTGCCGTTGCCCGGCGACTGGGCGCGGCAATGGCGCGACGCCCAGGGCGATTCCGCCTGCACGCAATTGCTCGAAACCCGCTCAGCCTTCGGCCAGCCGCCGCAGCTGGCGCTGCGCCGGGCCGACGGCCAGGGCGAGCCGCTGTTGCTGGCCGGCGACCCACCCGATCCCCTGCTGGCTCAGGTGCTGCGCCGGCCGCTGGTGCTGGACCTGCCGGCTGCCGACGGCCGCACGGCGCTCAGCGCCTTCTATTTCGCGCCGCAGAACCTCGCGCTGGGGCAGCACCCGGTGATCGCCCAGGTCTATGGCGGCCCGGGCAGCGCCGACGTGCGCTGGGCCTGGGACCGCGACAGCCCGCTGATCGCCTACTGGACGCGGCGCGGCTATGGCGTCTTCCTGCTCGACACCCGCGGCATGGCGAACCGCGACCGCGCGTTCACGCGCGCCCACCACCGCGCGATCGGGCAGGTGGAGCTCGCCGATCTGTTCGCTGCGGTGCGCGCGCTGCCGCGCCTGGTGCCGCATGTGGACCCGGCGCGTATCGGCGTGTTCGGTTGGTCCTATGGCGGCTTCCTGGCCGCGCGGGCGGTGCTGGATGAGGCCTCGCCCTTCGCCGCGGCGGCGGCGGTGGCACCGGTCACCGATTGGCGGCTCTATGACAGCGCCTACACCGAGCGCTACCTCGGCCTGCCGCAGGCCGACGACGGTCGTCTGGCCGAGGCCTATGCACGCGCCGACCTGCCGAGCCGCGCGGCACTGCTGTCGCGCCCGCTGCTGCTGGCGCATGGCATGGCCGACGACAACGTGCTGTTCGAGCATTCGCTGCGCCTGATGGAGGCGCTGCAGAACCAGGGCAAGCTGTTCGACACCCTGATCTACCCGGGCAAGGCGCATGGCCTGGCCGGTCGCCAGGCGCAGCTGCATCTGTACCGCAGCCTGGACGCTTTCTTCGACCGCCATCTGCGCCCCTGGCCCTGGCGCGGTGAGCTGGGCTTGCCGCCCTGAGTCTGGGTTTTCGGGGGAGCCCGCGGGGATTTCGCCCCCGCTGGCGAGTTCCTTTCTTTGCTGCGCCAAAGAAAGGAACCAAAGAAAGGCGCTGAATGCCTCCGGCGGCCTAGGGCCGGCCGGAGAGGCGATGCACTGTTCAGACTGCAGCCAGCCCGTATGGATCGGCGCGAAGACCGGGAGCGCTAAGCGGGCCGGGGTACCGGCCCGACTGACCAGCGAGGACGGATCCGGCCTTTCTGCGACGAACAGGTTGCTGCGGTCTCTTCTCGCAGCTTGACTCTTCGGGTTCTCGGTGCCGAGTCCGGCCGGTATTCCCGGTCGGCGGTTAGCGCCCGAGACGTGCCCAACCACCGTACGGGCTCTCCGTTCCCTGTGAGCAACCTCCGCCTGTCCTGACGCCCCTAGGGCGAGGGACGCATTCAGCGCCTTTCTTTTGCCTTCTTTTCTTTGGCGCAGCAAAGAAAAGAAGGTCCCCTGCCGGGGGGACATCCCGGCGGGCTCTCCCGCAGCGCTTCAAGTCCCTCGCTGCTGCGTAGATCCAGAACACAGACCTCAGAGTGCCAGCCGCCAGAGCCGTGACGGCTCGGTATAGCCCTCCAGCTGGCGCAGGCCCTCTTCGGCAAAGCCGAGCCTGCGCAACAGCGCGTGGCTGCGCGGGTTCTCGGGCGAGGTGATGGCCAGCAGCTCGGCCCACCCCAGGTGCTCGCGGGCATGCTGCACGCAGCCGGCGGCCGCCTCCAGCGCATAGCCCTGGCCTTCGTGCTCGGCGAGCAGCGCGTAGCCCAGGTCCGGCCCCTCCAGCACCGGCCGGCGGAACAGGCCGCACAGGCCCAGCAGTTCGCCATCGGCCTGGCGCTCGACCAGCCAAAAGCCGAAGCCCTGCTCGCGGTAGGACTTCAGCAGCCGCCCCTCCATCCACTCCAGCGCCTGTTCCAGCGTGCGCACGCCGGGATCGTTGATGTAGCGGTGCCAGCCGGGCTCGTTGATCAGGCGCAGCAGAAAGGGCGCGTCGGCCGGCGCGGCCTCGCGCAGGTGCAGGCGTTCGGTGCTCAGGATGTGCATGGGACGGACAATAGCCGCATGCGCTTCATCGACCGCTTGCATGCCGCCACCCATTCCAAGGATTCCCTGCTCTGCGTGGGCCTGGACCCCGATCCGGCTCGCCTGCCGGGCGAGTGGCGCGGCGATGCTTCGCGCATCGCCGACTTCTGCTGCGCCATCGTCGACGCCACGCGCGAGTTCGCCGCCGCCTTCAAGCCGCAGATCGCCTACTTCGCCGCCGTGGCGGCCGAGGACCAGCTGCAGCGCGTCATCGCGCACATCCGCCAGGTGGCGCCGGGCACGCCCATCGTGCTCGACGCCAAGCGCGGCGACATCGGCGACACGGCCAAGCTCTACGCGCGCGAGGCCTTCGAGCGCTACGGCGCCGACGCGGTGACGCTCTCGCCCTATATGGGCTACGACAGCATCGAGCCCTATCTGGCCTACGAGGATCGCGGCGTCTTCGTGCTCTGCCGCACCAGCAACGCGGGCGGCGACGACTGGCAGATGCAGCGCCTGGCCGATGTGCCCGGGCAGCCGCGCCTCTTCGAGGAACTGGCGCGCCGCGCCGAGAACGCTTGGAAGAAGCTCGACGGTCAGCTCGGCCTGGTGGTGGGCGCCACCTACCCCGAGGAGCTGGCCCGCGTGCGCCAGCTCGCGCCCTCGGTACCGCTGCTGGTGCCCGGCGTGGGCGCGCAGGGCGGCGACGCGGCCGCCACCGTGAAGGCCAATGCCGGCGGTCCCATGCTGGTCAACAGCAGCCGCGCCATCCTCTACGCCGGCAGCCGCCTCGAGGACTTCGCCGAGCGCGCCCACGAGGCCGCCCGCGCCACCCGCGAGAGCCTGCAATGAAGGGCGAACTGCTGCGCCCGGCCGAAGGCGCCCCCGAACTGCTCTTCATCCTGCTGCATGGCGGCGGCGCCACGCCCGCGCAGATGCAGCCCCTGGCCGATGCGCTGCGCGCCCAGTACCCGCAGGCGGCCGTCGCGCTCTGGCAGGCGCCGAAGGCCTTGCCCAGCGAGGCGGTGCATGGGTTTGCCTGGTACGACGAGGCGCAGCCGATCGACGGCGTGGCGGCGCTGCTGCCCGCCTTCATCGCTGCCGTGCGCCAGCTGGCTGCGGAGCTGGAACTCGACTGGCCACGCGTGGCCCTGGCCGGCTTCAGCCAGGGCGGCCTGCTGGCCCTGGAGGCGGTGCAGGCCGAAGAAAAGCTGGTCGGCCGCGTGCTCGCCTTCGGCGCCGCGCCGCTGGCCCGGCCGGTGATGGCGCCCCAGGACGTCAGCCTGCACCTGCTGCATGGCCTGCAGGACGATGTGGTGCCCTACCGCTATGTGGTGGATGCCGCGCAGGCCTGGGTCGAGCTGAGTGCCGACATCACCGCCGATGTGCTGCCCGATGTGGGCCACCGCCTGGATGCGCGACTCATCGACAAGGCCCTGCACCAGCTGCGCACCTTCATCCCGGCGCGCCTGTGGCGCGAAGCGGTCTACAGCGCCGCTGAGATGGACGAGGCCGATCGCGAGGCGCTGAAGCGGCCGCACTGAGCCTCGCGCCCCGGCCTCAGGCGCGGCGGCGGCGCGCCTTCTTGTTCAGCGGCGCCACCAGCCGGTCACCTTGCCAGTCGCGCGCCAGCATTCGCAGCTGCCAGGCGCTCAGGCTCAGGAAGACGGCGCCGAGTGCCGTCAGGATGCCGGCCTTGGCCTGCATTCCGGGCTCCAGCACCGCCTCGGCCGGATTGCCCGGATCGACGTGGATCTGCAGTGCCGCGCCGGGCGCGAATCGGGTGCGCAATTCCTTTTCCACCGCCTCGCGCTGCGGCGTGGCCGCGTTGCCGAAGGCGAGCCGCGAGCCCGTGTAGGGCCGCCCCTCGACCTTGTAGCTGTAGCGCACCGCCGCCCGGTAGGCGGCAGGACCGGCGCGGATCTGCATCACCTCGGCCAGGCCGCTGGAGACCACGCGCGCCTCGACCGGCGGCCAGGCCTCGGAGCGCCAGCCGCGCCATAGATCCCCGGCGGAGAACGACAGCATCGCGCTGCCGAGCAGGCCCAGCCCGCCGAACAGCAGCGCGCCGGCCACCGAGGCCTGCTGCGCCCAGCGCGAGCGCGGCGGTGCCACGGCCGCCCAGGCCCGCGCCGGCAGCAGCACCATCAGCAGGCCGGCGATCAGGCCGGCGAGGCCGGCCACCGCCAGCACCGTGACGGCGGCGGGCAGCCCGCTCAGCACTTGCCGAAGCCGCAGCGCTTGTAGTTGTCCCAGAAGACCTTGTCGCTGATCTTCTGCTGCAGCTTCTTGTGGTCGAACTCCGGCCGGGACGGACCCGAGGACGCGTTGTTGCGCCGCCGGGCTTCCTCGCGGGCCAGGCGCTCCTGGTTCGCGTGCTGCGCCGCGGCCAAGGCCCGCTCGCGGGCTTCCTTCACATGCGGCAGGTTGGCGCGGCGCTCGTCGTCGGCCTTCATGCGGGCCCAGATCTGCGCGTAGGCCTGGGGCACCTGGCCCGAGGAGCCGATGAAGTAATAGACCTGCGCGCCGCCGACGCTGGTCAGCGTGTAGTTCGGCGACCTGAGGATCTCCTGGCCGGTGTCGGTCACGATGCGCGACGACATCCAGGTGATGCGACCCTCCTCGTGCTCCTGGAACTGGTTGGCGGTGCTGCTGTAGGCGTTCGCCCGGTACTCGCCGCTCCAGTTCTGTCGGTAGGCCATGCCGCCCAGGTAATCACCGCCCTGGCCGCTGCGCTGCCCGTCCTTGAAGCCGCCGGACTCCAGGCGCAGATGCCGCAGGTAGAAGTTCAGCGCGGTCGTCTTGCCCTCCGCGGCGCGGAAGCGCAACCAGGGCTCGTCCAGCCAGCTGATGCGGTAGCCGGTGCCGTCGAGCCGGCCGTCGCGGAACTGACCGATCTCCTCGATGCTGCCGTCCTCCGCAACGCGCATGCCGAAACCCTGAGGGACGCCCCGGGCATCGGCCTGGCCCATGTAGAAGCTGCCGTCGTCCAGGCTCAGGGCTTCCAGCTTCTGGTCCAGGCCGTCTGCGGCCACCAGCAGCTTGTTGCCCTGGTGCGCACCCTCGGCCGAGATCGACAGCGGAATCTCGTGCCGGCTGCCCGAGAGGTAGAAGCGATAGCCCCAACGCGCCTGACCTTCGTGCCACGACAGTGGCTCGTACCAGAGACCGTGCCGCAGGCCGTAGCGCAGCCCGCCGGTCTCCATCGCCTCGGGCCTGGCCTCGTAGCTGCGCCACTGCCGCACCATGCCGTGCAGATGGCCCTCGACGATCGGACCTTCGGTGCGCGTGACTTCATAGGGGTCGTGGCTCCAGCGGCCGCGGGTGCGGGTGATCAGCGTCACGTCCCCGAGCGGCACCCCTGCCTCGAACTCGGCCTCCAGCCAGCGGAACACGCCGACCAGGGGCTCCAGCTGCGCCGGGGTGGGGGACAGCAGCAGCTTCTCCAGGGCCTCTTCGGGCTGCTCTCTCAGCGCCTGCCCCCGGCGCAGCTCGCGGGTCGGGTCGCTACTGGCGTGCAGCACGATCATCCTGCCCGGGCCCTGCAGCAGGCCGTTGCGGAAGCTGCCATAGCTGATCCGGATCTCGCCGGGCGAGACCGCATCCGTTTGCGGGTGGAGATGCTCGCGCCAGCGCCACTCGATGCCTTCGCCGTTGCGGCAATTGCCCTGCAGGCAGCGCACCTTGTCCTTGAATCCCCAGGCCGGCAACTGGCCACGCTGCAGCCAGACGGAGGTCGCCCAGGCCTGCGACGCGGCGATCGACAGCAGCAGGCAGAACAGCAGCAGGAGTCGGGTCATGGCCTTGGGCGGGGAGCCAATGTGCGAAGCGGCCGAGGATAGCCAGCACTTCCTCGCCTGCGGCTGCCGGCTATCCCCGAGTCGGAGGGCGCGGCCCGCGCAGCGGCCGCAGCAGATCGGAGAGGCCGTTGTGGTCGATCTCCTGCATCAGCGCCAGCAGGCGACCGATCTCGCCCTTGGGAAAGCCCTCGCGCGCAAACCAGTTCAGGTAATTGCCGGGCAGATCGGCGATCAGCACGCCCTGGTGCTTGCCGAAGGGCATGGGGGTGCTGACCAGCTTCTGCAGATCCTCGGGTTTCATGACCCGAATGATCGCCCGGCCGGCCTCAGCGACCGGCGCGCTCGCGCAGTTGCTGGATCTCGGCGGCCATCATGCGTTCGCGCAAATCGGTGCCTTGCAGCGACAACAGGGTCACCAGGCCGTGGATGGCCAGGCCCAGGCCCCAACCCCAGAGCGGCAGGTGTTGGAAACCGCCCCAGCCCAGGCCGGCCTGGCTGAGCAACCAGAGCCCGGCATTCACGCAGACGAAGACCATCAGATGGCCGAGAAAGCCCATCTTCATCTCGACGCGCTTCCTGGCCTGGCGCAGCAGGGCGGCATCGGTGCGGACGGTGTCGGAGGGGTTCATGGCGGTCTCGGTAGCGGGTTGCGATGGACGAATCCTGGCGTCGCCGCCGCCGCCACACCATCGGCCTGCGACGGATGGCGGCTGCGGGCGCTGAGTGGACGGCAGGCCTGGCGAATGGGACAGCGCTGAGGCCTTTGGGGTAGCCTGATGGGCCCCGTTGTTCGACTTGCTTCGCACCATGCCCGCACCGCTGATGAATCTCGCCGATGTCGAGTTCGACGACATCGAGGCCAACGGCTACTACACGTCCCGCCGCGGCCAGATTGGCATCCATATCGGTGCGCGGCAGCTGGGCTACAACCTGACGGTGCTGCCGCCGGGCAAGGCACAGTGCCCCTTCCACAGTCACCGCGGCGAGGAGGAGATGTTCCTGATCCTCGACGGTGAGGGCGAGTTGCGTTTTGGCGATCAGCGCTATCCGCTGCGCCCGCACGATGTCGTCGCCTGCCCGACCGGTGGCCCTGAAGTGGCCCACCAGATCATCAACACCGGCAGCGTGGACCTGCGCTATCTGGCACTGTCCAACCGCGTGGAGCTGGAGATCTGCGAGTACCCGGATTCCGGCAAAGTCCTGCTGGCGGCGGACCGCGAGCCGGGGCTGCGCAAGATCCTGCGCGCCGAGAACACGGTGGACTATTACGACCGCGAAAGCCTGCAGCCACCCGCTCGCGACACCTTGCGCTGAGCAGAGGGCATCGCAGCTTCAACGCAGCGTCACCCGCCCCATCACCTCCACCACCCAATCCACGAAGACGCGCAGCCGGGTGCTGATGTGGCGGTTGGGCGGAAAGGCGATGTGCAGGGGGATGGCGTCCATCGTCCAGTCGGGGAAGAGCTGCACCAGCTCACCCCGCTCCAGCATGGGCTCGACCACGAAGCGCGCGCCGGTGAAGGCACCCAGACCGGCCATGGCGGCGCTCATATAGGCGTCGCCATCGTTCATCGAGAGGCGGGGGTGGCCGGTGATCTGCACCTCCTCGTCGCCGCGCCGCAGGGTGTCGGGCATCAGCTGGCCGGTGCGCGAGGACAGGTAGCGAAGCGCGGGGAAGCGCGCCTCGTTCAGCTGGGCGGGGTGCTCGGGCCGGCCGTACTGGGCCAGGTAGCCGGGGCTGGCGCAGACGATGAGTTCGAACTCGCCGATGCGCCGCGCCACCAGATTCGGGTCGTGGATCTCGCCGCCGCGCAGCACGCAGTCCACGCGTTCGGCCACCAGGTCCACGGGCCGGTCACCCACGCCCAGCTCCAGCTGGATGTCGGGGTAACGGGCGTAGAAATCGGGCAAGGCGGGAATGATGAAGAGCCGGGCAATCGCGCCCGGCATGTCCACGCGCAGGCGGCCGTGCGGGGCGCGGCCCTGCTGCGTGAGGCTGCCCTCCACCTCGTCCAGTTCGGCCAGCAGGCGGCTGGCGCGTTCGTAGTACAGCGCGCCGTCCGGCGTCACGCCGACGCGCCGGGTGGTGCGGTTCAGAAGCTGGGTGCGCAGATGCGCTTCCAGCTCCTGCACGCCGCGGGTCAGCGTGGCCTTGGGCATGCCCAGCGCCTCGGCGGCAGCCGTGAAGCTGCCGCTGTCGACGACGCGAAGGAAGGCCTGCATCGCAAGAAAGCGGTCCATGGCGGCAGTGGCGGGTGGATCGAATCCTGGATTGTTGGCTCAGTTGAAACAAAGAAGACAGGATTAAGGTCTTTATTGATCGACCGCTAGCCTCTATCGTTCGTTCCATCATGGATAAAAGCCCTTTGCCCTTGCTCAAGCCGGAGCAGCCGCTGCCCGGCAAGCCCTGGCTGTTGCTCGCGCTGGGGCCCAGCTCCTTCATCGAGGAGCGCGATCCGTTGCCCTTTGCGCAGGCGCTGCAGGCGGCCGGCACCCAGGTGCAGGCGCTGCGTTACCCGCTGGCGCCGGCTTTCCCCTTTCCGGCGGCGCTGGACGCTGGCTGGGCCGCGCTGCAGCAGCTGTTTGAAAACCGGCCGCGCGGCGCCCAACTGGGGGTCGCCGGTATCGAGGCCGGTGGCACCCTGGCCGCGGCGCTGGCGCTGCGAGCCCGCGACGAAGGCCTGAACCTCGGCGTGCAGATCCTCGTCTCGCCGACCCTGGACCCGATGCTGGCCAGCGCCTCGGCGCGCGACGCGCATCTGGGCGATTGCCAATGCCCGCTGGCCGCCGGCTGGCGCGGCTATCTGGGCCCGGCCTGCGATGCCGCCCACCCCTACGCCACGCCGCTGGCCACCAGCCGCCTGCACGGTCTGGCGCCGGCGCTGCTGATCACCGGCGGCGAGTCCGACCCGCTGCGCGACGACGCACGCCGCTACGCCGAGCGCCTGCAGGGCGCCCGTGTCGCGCAGCAACTGATCCCCGTCACGGGAAGCTGGGCGGTGCGCGCCGGCTTCCCGGAAGAAAAAGACCCTGGCGCCGATCAAGCCGGCGAGCCCTGGGTCCCCGTCCGTGATGCGGTGCGCGCCTTCCTGCTGGGCCTGAGCCTGAGCTGAGGCCGGCCCGGCCGGGCCTTCCCCCCTTCTTCCTGCCCTTTGCAGATCGCGCCGGAACCGCCGGCGGCGAGGGGCGTGACTTTGCCGAAATTTCCTCGACCGTTTTCTGGAGCCTCTGATGGACAGCCCGCTGAACCTCTCCCTGAACCCGCTGCCGGCCCCGCAGCGCCGCCGCCGTGTCGCGCTGGCCGTCAGCCTTGCGCTGGGCGCCGCGCTGCTCGGCGGCTTCCTGGCCGCCTATCCGGGCACCGCGCCGCAGGCCCATGCCGAGGGCGCCCCGCAGGCCCTGCCGGTGGCGGTGGCCACCGTCGGCACGCAGTCCATCCAGGCCTGGCAGGTCTTCAGCGGCCGGCTGGAGGCGATCGAGCGCGTCGAGCTGCGGCCGCGCGTGGCCGGCACCGTGCACAAGGTGCATTTCCGCGAGGGCGCCTTGGTCAAGGCCGGCGATCTGCTGGTTTCGCTGGACCCGGCGCCCTACGCGGTCGAGGTGGCGCGCCAGCGCGCGCAGCTCGAAAGCAGCATGGCGCGTGCCGCGCATGCCGAGCGCGAGGCGGCACGGGCGCAGACCCTGTGGGCCGAGCGCGCCATCGCGCAGCGCGAGCTGGACGATCGCCTGCTGGTGCGTGCCGACGCGCAGGCCCAGGTGAGCGCCGCGCAGGCCGCGCTGGCCGCCGCCCAGCTCAATCTGGACTACACGCAGCTGCGTGCGCCGGTGGCCGGCCGCATCGGCAAGCTGGAGGTCACCGTGGGCAACCAGGTGGCCGCCGGCCCTGGCGCTCCGGTGCTGGCGCGCCTGGTCAGCGTGAGCCCGATCTACGCCAGCTTCGACGCCGACGAGCGCAGCGTGCAGCAGGCCCTGGCCGGTGCGAAGCAGCCCGAGCAGGTGCCGGTGCAGATGCGCAGCGTGGCAACCGAGGCCGGCGACGCGGTCAGCGGCCGGCTGCAACTGGTCGACAACCTGGTCGACGCCAAGAGCGGCACGCTGCGCCTGCGCGCCGTGTTCGACAACGCGGACGGCAAGCTGATTCCCGGCCAGTTCGCGCGCCTCGAGCTCGGCCAGGCCACGCAGCGCAGCGCGCTGCTGGTCAACGAGCGCGCCGTGATGACGGACCAGGACAAGCGCTTCGTCTGGGTCGTGGATCGCGACCAGAAGGTGCAGTGGCGCGAAGTCCAGCTGGGCGGGCCGGTGCAGGGCCTGCGCGAGGTCACCCGCGGCCTGCAGGCCGGCGAGCGCATCGTGCTCAGCGGCCTGCAGCGCGTGCGGCCGGGCGCCGTGGTGGCGCCGACGGCGATCGCCATGGACGCCAAGCCGGAACTGATCGGCAAGGCCGAGGCTGCTCTGCAGCCGACCAAGGGCTAAGCGATGAATCTGTCCAAGTTCTTCATCGACCGGCCGATCTTTGCCGGTGTGCTCTCGCTGCTGATCTTCGTCGCCGGCCTGCTCGCCATGCGCGTGCTGCCGATCAGCGAGTACCCCGAGGTGGTGCCGCCGCAGATCGTGGTGCGCGCGACCTATCCGGGCGCCAATCCCAAGGTCATCGCCGAGACCGTGGCCACGCCGCTCGAAGAGAGCATCAACGGCGTCGAGGGCATGCTCTACATGGGCAGCCAGGCCACCACCGACGGCCTGATGACGCTGACTGTGACCTTCAAGCTCGGCACCGACCCCGACAAGGCCCAGCAACTGGTGCAGAACCGCGTGGCCCAGGCCGAGGCCCGTCTGCCCGAGGAGGTGCGGCGACTCGGCGTGACGACGGTGAAGTCGTCGCCCGACCTGACCATGGTCGTGCACCTGATCTCGCCGAACGAGCGCTACGACATGACCTATCTGCGCAACTACGCGGTGCTGCAGGTCAAGGACCGGCTCGCGCGCATCGAGGGCGTGGGCCAGGTGCAGCTCTTCGGCTCGGGCGACTACAGCATGCGCGTCTGGCTGGACCCGCAGAAGATGGCCCAGCACGGCCTGGCCGCCGGTGATGTGGTGCGCGCCATCCGCGAGCAGAACGTGCAGGCTGCCGCCGGTGTGGTCGGCGCCTCGCCGGGCCTGCCCGGTGTGGACCTGCAGCTCAGCGTCAACGCGCAAGGCCGTCTGCAGACCGAGGAAGAGTTCGGCGACATCGTCGTGAAGACCGGCGAGACCGGCCAGATCACGCGCCTGAAGGACGTCGCCCGCCTGGAGCTGGGTGCCGCCGACTACGCGCTGCGCTCGCTGCTGAACAACAAGCCGGCGGTTGCGATTCCGATCTTCCAGGCGCCGGGCGGCAACGCGCTGGCGATCAGCGACGGCGTGCGCGCCACCATGGCCGAGATCGCCAAGACCATGCCCGAGGGCGTGGCCTACGAGATCGTCTACGACCCGACGCAGTTCGTGCGCGCCTCCATCAAGTCGGTGATCACCACCTTGCTCGAGGCCATCGCGCTGGTGGTGCTGGTCGTCATCCTCTTTTTGCAGACCTGGCGCGCATCCATCATTCCGCTGCTGGCCGTGCCGGTCTCGGTGGTCGGCACCTTCGCGGTGATGCATGGCTTCGGCTTCAGCATCAATGCGCTCAGCCTGTTCGGCCTGGTGCTGGCGATCGGCATCGTGGTCGACGACGCCATCGTGGTGGTGGAGAACGTCGAGCGCAATATCGCCAACGGGCTCACGCCGCGCGAGGCGACCTACCAAGCGATGCGCGAGGTCAGCGGACCCATCATCGCCATCGCGCTGGTGCTGGTCGCGGTCTTCGTGCCCCTGGCCTTCATCAGCGGCCTGACCGGCCAGTTCTACAAGCAGTTCGCGCTGACCATCGCGATCAGCACGGTGATCTCCGCGATCAACTCGCTGACGCTCAGCCCGGCGCTGTCGGCGCTGCTGCTGAAGTCGCACGACGCGCCCAAGGATGCGCTGACGCGCGGCATGGACAAGGTCTTCGGTCGTGGCTTCGCCGCCTTCAACCGCGTCTTCGACCGCGGCAGCCGCAGCTATGGCCAGGGCGTGGGCAAGATGATCGGCCGCAAGACCGTGATGCTGGTGCTTTACGGTCTGGGCCTGGTGCTCACGCTCGGCCTGTTCAAGGCCGTGCCCGGTGGCTTCGTGCCCATGCAGGACAAGCAGTACCTGATCGGCTTCGCGCAACTGCCCGACGGCGCCACCCTGGACCGCACCGAGGACGTGATCCGCCGCATGGGCGAGGTCGCGCTCCAGCACCCGGACGTCGAGAACGCCATCGCCTTCCCCGGCCTGTCGATCAACGGCTTCACCAACAGCAGCAACTCCGGCATCGTCTTCGTCGGCTTGAAGCCCTTCGAGCAGCGCAAGCGCAAGGACCAGAGCGGTGGCGCCGTGGCGGGTGCGCTGAACCAGCAGTTCGGTGCCATCCCCGATGCCTTCATCGCGATGTTCCCGCCCCCGCCGGTGCAGGGCCTGGGCACGACCGGCGGCTTCAAGCTGCAGATCGAGGACAAGGCGGGTCTGGGCACCGCCGCGCTGGACAAGGCGACCAAGGACTTCCTCGGCAAGGCCTATGCGGCGCCGGAACTGGCGGGCTTGTTCTCCAGCTTCCAGGTCAATGTGCCGCAGCTGTATGCCGACCTCGACCGCGTGAAGGCGCGCCAGCTGGGTGTGCCGGTGACCGACGTCTTCGACGCGCTGCAGATCTACCTGGGCAGCCAGTACGTGAACGACTTCAACCGCTTCGGCCGCACCTACAGCGTGCGCGTGCAGGCGGATGCGGAGTTCCGTGCCCGGCCCGAGGACATCGGCCAGCTGCAGGTGCGTTCGCAGAGTGGCGAGATGATCCCGCTGTCGGCCCTGCTCAGCGTCAAGAACAGCTACGGCCCCGAGCGCGCCATGCGCTACAACGGCTTCCCCTCGGCCGACATCAATGGCGGCGCCGCCCCCGGCTACAGCAGCGGCCAGGCGCAGGACGCGGTGGCGCGCATCGCCGCCGAGACCCTGCCGCCCGGCATCGGCTACGAGTGGACCGAGCTGACCTACCAGGAGATCCTCGCCGGCAACAGCGCCGCCTGGGTCTTCCCCTTGGCCATCCTGCTGGTCTTCCTGGTGCTGGCCGCGCAGTACGAAAGCCTGAGCCTGCCCATCGCCATCCTGCTCATCGTGCCCATGGGCCTCTTGAGCGCGATGACCGGTGTGTGGATCAGCGGCGGTGACAACAACGTCTTCACGCAGATCGGGCTCATCGTGCTCGTTGGCCTGAGTGCGAAGAACGCCATCCTGATCGTCGAGTTCGCCCGCGAGCTGGAGTTCCAGGGCCGTACGCCGCTGCAAGCCGCCATCGAGGCCAGCAAGCTGCGCCTGCGCCCCATCCTGATGACCTCGGCCGCCTTCGTGATGGGCGTGCTGCCCCTGGTGCTGAGCAGTGGTGCCGGCGCCGAGATGCGCAGCGCGATGGGCGTGGCGGTGTTCGCCGGAATGATCGGCGTGACCGCCTTCGGCCTGGCCCTGACCCCGGTCTTTTATGTGTTGCTGCGCAAGTTGGCCGGCAACCGTCCGCTGCGCCACCACGGTGGGCAGGTGGCCGCCGTTCCGAATCCCGTTTCGAACGCGACCCTCGGCCATGCCGTGGCCGACAAGGAGTGATGCGATGAAAACGAAACTGACTGCCTTGCTCGCCGCGCTGCTGCTCGCCGGCTGTGCCAGCACCGCGCCCCTGAGCGAAAGCGCCCTGACTGTGCCCGCCGCGTGGAAGGGCGAGACCCGCGAAGCCGTGGCTTCCACGCCGGCGCGTGCCGCCTGGTGGCAGAGCTTTGGCGACGCGCAGCTCGACACGCTGATCCGCGAGGCCGAGGCGAACAGCCCCAGCCTGGCCCAGGCCGTTGCCCGCATGGCCCAGGCTCAGGCGCTGGCCGGCCAGGCCCGCGCCGCGCTGCTGCCCAGCCTGAACGCCAGCACTGGTGCCGAGCGCAGCGGCACGGCCGGTGCCGCCGCCAGCGCGTTCCAGCTCGGTGCCCAGCTCGGCTACGAGATCGATCTCAGCGGCCGCCTGCGCGGAGGCCGCGATGCGGCCCAGCTCGATGCCCAGGCCCAGGCCCAGCTGCTGCAGTCGGCCCTGCTGACCCTGCAGGCCGATATCGCCCAGGCCTATCTGCAGCTGCGCGCCACCGAGCGCGAGCTGCAGCTGGTGCGCAGCACTGCAGCCAGCTACCGCGACGCGCTGCGCCTGACCGAGCGCCGCGTGGCGGCCGGCGAGGCCGCCGAGTTGGAGCTGGCACGGCTGCGCGCCGAGGCGGCCGGCACCGACGCCGAGGCGGCGCAGCTCGCGCAGCGCCGCGCGTTGCTGGAGAACCTGCTGGCCCTGCTCAGCGGCCGGCCGGCCTCCAGCCTCAGTCTGGACAGCACGGCGGCGGTGGCCACACCGCCGGCGGTGCCGGCCGGACTGCCCAGCAGCCTGCTCGAACGTCGCCCCGACGTGGCCGCCGCGCAGACGCAGTTGCGCGCCGAGCAGGCGCGGCTCGGCGTTGCGCAGCGCGCCTGGCTGCCACAGCTGGCGCTGACCGCCGGCGGCGGTCTGGCCTCAGCCGACCTGAGCGATCTGCTCAAGGGCGCCGCCCGCAGCTGGAGCCTGGGTGCGCTGTTCGCGCTGCCGCTGTTCGACGGCGGCGCCCGCCAGGCCGGTGTGGACGCGGCGCGCGCGCAGGCCGAGCTCGCAATGGCTGCACATCGTCAGGCGGTGCTGGTCGCTTTCAAGGACGTTGAAGATCAGCTCGCCAGCCTGCAGGGCCTGCGCCAGCAGCAACTGGCGCTGGACGAGGCGGTGCGCGCCGCGAACCGCGCGCTGCAACTCAGCGAAGCGCGCGAGCGCAGCGGCCTCGTCGCGCCGCTGGAGCGCCTGGATGCGCAGCGCACCGCCTTGCGCCAGCGCCGCGCTGCGCTGCAGGTCGAGGCTGCGCAGGCCCAGGCCACGGTGGGTCTGGTGCGGGCCCTGGGCGGCAGCTGGGGCTGAGGTTCCCCTGTCTTTGCGGGGGCCGGCGTTGCGCCCAGCCGTCAGCGGATCGCGGCGCGCGCCGTTAGGCTGGGGTCCCCGTTGCCGCGTCCCCGCCCCATGTGCCGTTTCACGCTCTACCTCGGCCCTTCGATCCGCCTGGGCAAGCTGCTCATCGAGCCCGAGCATTCGCTGATCAACCAGAGCGTGCGCTCCCGGGAGCGCAAGGAGCCGCTGAACGGCGATGGCTTCGGCGTCGGCTGGTACGCGCCGCGCCTGTCGCGCGAGCCGGCGGTCTTCCATTCGGTGCGGCCGGCCTGGAGCGACCGCAATCTGCGCGAGCTGTCGCGCGTCATCGCGACGCCCTGCGTGATGGCCCATGTGCGTGCCGCGACGGCCGGCTTCGGCGTGGATCTGGCGAACTGCCACCCCTTCGCCTGGCGTCGCCATCTGCTGATGCACAACGGCTTCGTGTCCGGCTTCCAGCGCCTGCGCCGTCGCCTGCTCGAACCGCTGTGCGACACCGCCTTCGGCCTGGTGCGCGGCTCCACCGACACCGAGCATCTGCTGGCGGTCTTCGTCGACCAGCTGCTGCGCCCCGAGAAGGGCGAGGAGCGCGCGGCCGACCCGGCCCGCACCCTGGCCGAATGCCTGGCGGCCACGTTGCGCCGGGTGCTGGAGGCCTCGGCGGCGGTCGGCGTGCGCGAGCCGCACTACCTGAACGTCGCGGTCTGCAACGGCCAGCATGCGGCGGTCAGCCGCTTCACCACCGACCCCGAGGGCGACGGCGATTCGCTGTACGTGATGCGCGGCAATCTGTACCAGACCGCGGCCGAGGAGTTCGGCGACCGCCAGCAGGAAGAGCGGGACACCGCGGTGCTGGTGTCCTCGGAGCGCCTGACCGCCGCGGCGGCCTGGCAGGCGGTGCCGCGCAACCACATCGTGGCGATCTCGCGCGGCAGCAAGCCGAGGCTGCTGCCGCTGTCGGCCGAGGCGGAGCTGCTGCCGGCTTGAGCGCGGCGCCGACTCCGCATTCCTCCTAGTCTGCGGCTGGCTGCGCAGGCCGCAGACTCCGGGTTCCGAGGAGTCGTCTTGCTGTACCGTTCCTGCCTGTTTCTCGCGCTGCTGCTGGGCAGCGCCGCCGGGGCCACGCCGCTGTCGCCCCCGCCGGTGCTCCTGCACTTCATGGACCAGATGCCGACCTCCGGGGTGGATGCCGACGGGCGCCCGCAGGGCGAGCTGGTCGATCGCATGCGCCGCCTCGAGCAGCGTGCCGGCCTGCGCCTGCAATGGCAGCTGACGCCGCTCAAGCGCAGCCTGCAGGACCTGCGCGACAACCGCGAGCCGCTCTGCGTGCTCGGCATCTATCGCAGCCCCGAGCGCGAGCGCCATGCGCGCTTCTCGCGCCCCTTGCTGAGCGGCTATCCGCAGGTGTTGGTGGCGCGAAGCAGCGCGGCGCAACGCCTGCGCCTGCTGCCCGGCGCGCGGGCGGCGGTGCAGGATGCCGAGTTGCGCCTGCTCGTCTTCGATGGCGTGTCCTATGGCGAGGAGATCGACGGCTGGATCCGCGAGCGCCAGGGCGCCACCGTGCGCGCAGTGGCCGGGCCGCTGCGCGTGCTCGAGATGCTGAACCGCGACCGCGCCGACTTCGCGATCATGACCGCCCGTGGCCTGGAGCAATGGCGGCGCGACGGCGTGCCCGGCGCCGAGGCCCTGGAGATCGTCGGCACCCTGACCCTGCCGCCACCGCCGTCGCGGCATCTGGCCTGTTCGCATCGCGTCGACGAGGCCTGGATGCGCGAGATCGATCGGCACATCCTGGCGCTGGATCTTGCCCGGCCCGGAGGCTGAAGCCGCGAACCGCGTGTTCCTCCCAGGTTCGCGCCCCGGCTTCCGGGCGCAGACTGTGCCTCGAGTGATGCCATGAGTTGCCGCCCCTTGCCGTGGATGCTGCTGATCGGTGCCGCGCTGCTGCCGCGGGTGCCGGCCTGCGCGCAGCCGGAGGAGGTCCTGCTGCAGTTCATGGACCAGCCGCCGCTGTCGGCGCTTGACGCCCAGGGCCGGCCCGAGGGCCGGCTGGTCGAACGCATGCGCCAGGTCGCGGCGCAGGGGGGATTGCAGCTGCGCTGGGAGTTGGTGCCGCTCAAGCGCAGCCTGCAGGAGCTGCGCGACAACCGCCGGTCCCTGTGCGTGCTGGGCGTGTTCCGCACCGCCGAGCGCGAATCGTTCGCGCAGTTCTCGCGGCCGCTCTCGGTTGGCGCGCCGCAGCGCCTGATTGCCCGTACCGAGGCGGCTGCGCGCCTGCGCCAGGCGCCGGACGCGCGTAGCGCGCTGCTCGATCCGAGCCTGCGCCTGCTGGTCTTCGACGGCGTCTCCTATGGCGCAGAGATCGATGCCTGGCTGCGCGAGCGCCAGGGCCCCACCGTGCGTGCGGTCAGCGGCGCGGTGCGGGTGGTCGAGATGCTCAGCCGCGACCGCGCCGACTTCGCCATCATCACCAGCGACGGCCTGGACAGCGCGCGGCAGGACGGCGTGCAGGGCCTGGGCGCGCTACAGCTGCTCGAAGGACCGCAGCTGCCGCGACCGCCGGCGCGCCATGTCGCCTGCTCGCAGCAGGTGCCGGCGTCCTGGATGCGCCACCTGGATCAGGCGATCCGCGCCGTCGAGATCGAGCGCTGATCCAGCGCCAGGTTCTCGCCGCTTTCGGCATCGAAGACCATCAGGCCCGCGACCGGCAGCGCCAGGTCTAGACAGGCACCCGGCTGCAGGGCCGGCCAGCCGGGCAGGCGCAGTTGCAGCCGGTGCTCGCCGAGCTGGAACTGCAGCAGACTGTGCTCGCCCAGCGCCTCGATCAGGCGCAGTGGCGCGCGCAGCTTCAGGCAGTGTGGGCTGCCGGGGCCGTCCTGCAGGCGCAGCGCATCGGCCCGCCAGCCCAGCAGCAGCTTGCGGCCGACCACCCGTTCCAGCGGCGGCAGCGCGGCGCGATCGATGGCCCAGCTGGCCGACTCGGTGCCGCGCAGCGGCAGGCGCAAGCCGCCCTCGGCGTCCAGGCGCGCCGGCAGCAGGTTCAGCGGCGGGCTGGACAGGAACTGCGCGACGAAGAGATTGGCTGGTTGCTCGTAGACCTCGCGCGGCGGGCCCAGTTGCTGCAGATGCCCGTCGCGCAGCACGGCCACGCGGTGGCCCAGCGTCATCGCCTCGACCTGGTCGTGGGTCACGTAGAGCGCGCCGCGACCCAGGCGTTGCTGCAGCAGCTTGATCTCGCCGCGCATCTCGGCGCGCAGCTGCGCGTCGAGGTTGGAGAGCGGCTCGTCGAAGAGAAAAAGCCGTGGCTGCCGCGCCAGCGCCCGGCCCATGGCCACGCGCTGGCGCTGGCCGCCGCTGAGCTGGGCCGGCTTGCGCTCCAGCAGCTCCTGCAGCTGCAGCATCTGGGCCACCTCGCGGATGCGCGCCTCGCGCTGCGCCCGCGACCAGCCGCGCATCTCCAGCGCGAAGCCGAGGTTCTCGGCGACGCTCATGTGCGGGTAGAGCGCATAGCTCTGGAAGACCATCGCGATGTCGCGTTCGCGGGGGCTCAAGCCCTCGATGCGCCGACCATCGAGCTCGATCTCGCCGGCCTCAATGGCCTGCAGCCCGGCCACCGCATTCAAGAGCGTGGACTTGCCGCAGCCCGAGGGCCCGACCAGGATCAGCATCTCGCCCGGCGCAAGCGCCAGGTCCAGGCCGTGCAGCACGGCCTGCTTGCCATGGCGAACCTGCAGGCCGCGGATCGTCAAACCCGTCTCGTTCATCCTCATCCCTTGACGGCGCCAGCCACCAGGCCGCGCGTGAAATGCCGGCCGGCCAGCAGGTAGACCAGCAGGGTCGGCGCGGCGGCCAGCAGGGCGGCAGCCATCTCCAGCGCCACGTCGCGCGCACCGGTCTCGGTCTGCGCCGCCAGCTGGGCCAGCGCGGCGGTGATGGGCCGTGCGTCCTCGGGCCCGAAGACCAGGCCGAACAGGTACTCGTTCCAGATCGTCGTGAACTGCAGGATGAGCACGACCACGAAGATCGGCTTGGACAGCGGCAGCACCACGCGGCGCAGCAGTTGCCAGAAGGACGCGCCGTCCAGCCGCGCCGCATGCAGCAGCGCGTCGGGGAAGGCCAGGAAATGGTTGCGGAAGAACAGGGCCAGCGGCAGGCTGTAGATCACATGGATGGCGACCAGCAGCGGCAGCGAGCGCGTCAGGCCCAGCTGCGCCATGCTGATGGCCAGCGGCAGCAGATACACCTTGATCGGCAGGAAGAAGGCCAGCAGCAGCAGCAGGCTCACCCACTGATCGCCGCGGAAGCGGATCTTGCACAGGATGAAGCCGTTGATGGCGGCCAGAAAGGCGCTGAGCAGCACCGTGGGCACGGCCAGCATCAGGCTGGCGCCAAAGCTGCCCGAGAGCAGGCGCCAGGCCTTGCGCCAGGCGTCGAGGCTCGCCGCCTGTGGCAGCGCCAGAAAGCTGCCGAGCTGGATCTCGCTGCCGCTCTTCAGGCTGTTCATGGCCATCAGCAGCAGCGGCAGCGCGATGACGCCGGCCAGGGCCCAGGCCAGCAGTTCGAGCAGCAGCTTTCTCATGGCTTGCGCCGCCGCCCGATCGCATAGGGCAGCGCGATGGACATCACCATCATCACCATGACCATCGCGCTGGCCGCACCCAGGCCGAGCCGGCTCCGCTCGAAGGCCATCTGGAACATGTAGAAAGCCGGCAGCTCGCTGCTCTGTCCCGGCCCGCCCTCGGTGAGCACGACGACGAGGTCGAAGGTCTTGATGGCGGCGGGCAGCAGCAGCAGCAGCGCCGACAGCAGGCTGGGACCGAGCTGGGGCAGCAGCACGCGGCGGTACAGCCGCCAACCCTCGGCGCCGTCCAGGCGCGCGGCCTGCACCATCTGCTCGTCGATGCCACGCAGGCCGGCCAGGAAGACCGCCATCACGAAGCCGCTGATCTGCCAGACCGCGGCCACCACCAGCGCATAGACCGCCATCTCCTCGCTGGCCAGCCAGTCCCAACGGAAGCTGGCCCAGCCGAGCTGGCGCACGCCCTCGGCCAGGCCTTGCTCGGGGTCCATCAGCCAGCGCCAGGCGCTGCCGGTGACGATCATCGACAGCGCCATCGGGTGCAGATAGATCCAGCGCAGTGCGCCCTCGCTGCGCAGCTTCTGGTCCAGCAGCACGGCCAGGCCGAGACCGATGATGAGGGGCAGCAGTACGAAGCCGCTGCCGAAGCGCAGCAGATTCCACAGCGCTGCGTGCCAGCGCGGGTCGTCGAGCAGGCGGCGGTACTGCAGCAGGCCGACGAACTCGTCGCTCGGCATCAGATTGGATTTCGTCAGCGAGATCCAGCCGGTCCAGAGCAGGAAGCCGTAGAAGAAGACCGCGCCGATCAGCAGCAGGGGCAGCAGCCAGAGCAGGGCCTGGCGGCGTTCGCTGCGGTGAGGGTCCAGCATCCTCAGTCCCTCACTGACAGAGACTGCAGCAGGTGACGCTGCGCCTGCTCGGGCGTCATGCGCTCGCTGGCCCAGTAGGCGGAGAGCAGATCGCGCAGGCCGCCGTAGGCCGCCTCGCCCATGCGGGCACTGAGCGCCAGCACCAGCTCGCCGCGTTCGGCGCCGGCGCGGAACTCGGCGGCCGAGCGCTGCGCGCAGGCGTTGAAGCCCCGCAGATCGGCCTGCATCTGCGGCGGGATGCCGCCCTTGGTCAGTGCCAGTTGCCGGCCGAGCGCCGGCTGCAGCAGCAGGCGGGCGAGCTTTTGCTGCTCGGTCAGCTGCGCCGGCGCCGTGCCGAAGAAGATCAGCTTGTCGAACTCGAACACATGCAGACCGGCATGGCCGGGCGCGCTCAGGCAGTCGTAGTCGCGGCCGGCCTGCCAGCCGGCCTTGCGGAACTCGCCATTCGCCCAGTCGCCGGTGAACTGGAAGACCGCGCGGCCCTGGATCAAGAGCGCGGTGGCACCGGCCCAGTCGCGGCTGACCTGGCCGGCATCGGTGTAGCGCTTGAGGCTGCGGTACTCCTGCAAGAGCGCGCGCATCTGCGCGCCTTGCAGCAATCGCGGGTCGGTCTGCACCAGCGCGCGCTCGAAGAAGTCGCGGCCGGCGCGGCCCAGCACCAGGTTCACGAAGAGGCTGAGCTTTTGCCCGGCCGAGCTGCCGATGGCCAGCGGCAGCAGGCCGCGGGCCTGCAAGGCCTCGGCCGTGCGGTGGAAGGCATCCCAGTCCTGCGGCGCTTGCAGGCCCTGCTCGCGCAGCAGGCGCTGGTTCACCCACATCGTGTTGAGCCGGTGCACGACCAGGGGCACGGCGACCACGCGGCCTTCGTGGCGCAGCTCGGCGCTGAGCGCGTGGGGCAGGGCGGCGATCTCGTCGTTCAGGCCGAGATCCGCCAGCGGCACCGCTTCGCCCCAGACGCGCACCGCCTTGTCGGTCTGTGCCAGTTGCGGCGGCTGGCCGGAGAGGAAGCGGGTCTTGAGCACCGTGTTCGCATTGCCGGCACCGGCCACGGCCGTGGTTTTCAGCGCGACGCCGCCGCTGCGTGCGGCGTCGCGCAGCTGGGTCACGGCCTGGGCCTCGCTGCCGGCGGTCCACCAGTGCAGCATCTCCAGGGCCTGCACCGGCGATGCGAGCAGCGCCAGGCTCGCGATGGCGATCCGTAAGATCCTCATGCGTCGATGCCCTGTCGGCGGTCGAGCTGGCGCTGCAGGGCCTGGACCAGGGCCGGCACCAGCTCGCCCACCAGGCCACCCGCCGCGTGCAGGCGGCGCTGCGCGCGCAGCGCGCTGGCCGGGCTCAGCCGGCCGCTGCGCCAGAGCTGCTGGCCGAGCGCGAACAAGGCTTCCAGGCGATCCAGCAGCGGCAGCAGTTCCTGGAACCGAGGCTGCTGCAGCAAGGCGTCCCAGACCGGCAACTGGCGCTCGGCCTCGCGCAGCGCGTTGCGCCAGGCGGTGGCATCGTCGCCCAACTGCTGCACGAAGCGGCTCTCGGCCGGCAGCGCGTCGGCCAGGCGGTCCAGGGCCTCGCCCTGGTGGTAGCGCAGCTCGGCCTTCTTGTGGTGCTGGCGCGCGTAGCCGGCGCCGGGCTCCAGCCAGGCGGCCAGGGCCTGCAGCTGCGCGCGCTCGGCGGGCTCGGGCGCGAGTTGCTGCCAGAGCGCGTCCAGCGGGTCGGCGCCGGGCTGGATGCGTTGCTGCAGCCAGTCGCAGGTCTGCGCCAGGCGCTGCGGCAGCGCGGCCTGCAGCGCGTCGGCTTCTTCGCCCTGCGGGTCGCGCCACAGGCGCTCGGCGATGGCGAACAAGCGCTCCTGCGTGCGCAGCGCCAGCTGCGGTGCCTCGACCAGCTCGCTCCACAGTGCGGCCTCGCCCCCGAGCAGCGGCGTGCGCGGCCCGCGGCGGCGCGGCGGCCAGTCCACGCCGGCCGGCAGCGCCCACCAGGCGCAGCGCACGCGCAGATTGCCCACGCGCAGCCAGCCGCCGTTGGCGGCCTGGGCGGCCTGCAGCTCGGGGCCCCAGAACTCCAGCTCGCCCAGGTCGCTGTCCACACGCAGGCGCCAGCTCACCAGCGGGTCGACGCAGGGCTGCGGCTGCAGCCATTCGTCCAGGGTGCCGGTGGAGCGCAGCTGCATCCAGGCCTGGCCTTCGTGCCGCCACAGCCGGCCTTCGACGCGCCAGAGCCCGAACATCGCCTGCAGCGCCCAGACCTCGGCCTCGGCCGGTGGCGGGCCGGGTCGGCGCGGCGCTTGCAGCGGGCGCCGCCAATGCCAGGCGGCGGCATGGCTCTGATCCAGGTAGTAGCCGGCGCTGCGCAGGCGGCCGCCCAGACCGGCGGGCTCCAGCTCCAGCGCGCCGCCGCCCCGCCAGGCCTGCAGCAGACTGCCCTCGGGCAGGGGTGCGGCGCCCATCTCATCCCAGGCCACGAGACGGCGGCCGCGGCGCCTCAGCAGCTCGCCGACACGACGGCTGTAGAGCGCCTGCAGATCGGAGATCCCGCAGCCCCGCGTGCGCACCAGCAGTTGCCAGGGCTCGGGTGCGAGCTCGTCGCCTCCGAGGTGCAGGTACGGGTCGGGGAATACTTCGGTCCACTCGGCCAGCAGGCCGTCCAGGAATTCGTAGAGCGCGTCGCAGGTCGGGTCCACCGCGCAGGGGAAGACGCCAAAGCCGGTTTGCGGCGCGCGGGGTGCTGGCGGACAAAGCAGCTCGGGGTAGGCCAGGCCCAGGGCCCAGCAATGGCCGGGAAGGTCCAGCTCGGGCAGCACGCGGATGCCGCGCGCCGCTGCCTCCCGCACCAGGCGTTCGGCCTCGCGCAGCGTGTAGTGAAAGCCGCCGCTGGCCTGCTGCTGCAGGCGCGGGTAGCGTTGCGATTCGAGCCGCCAGGCCTGGTCGTCGCACAGATGCCAGTGCAGCACATTGAGCTTGGCGGCGGCCAGGGTGTCGAGCAGGCGCAAAAGCGCGTCCAGCGGTAGCGGGCGGCGGGCGCTGTCGACCAGCAGGCCGCGCCAGGGGTGGCGCGGTGCGTCGGCAAGGCGCAGGGCCGGCGGCGGTCCGCCTTGCCAGAGCTGGGACAGGCTGTGCAGGCCGTGGCGCGCACCGGCCAGGGTGGCGGCCTGCAGGCGCACCTGGGCGGCATCGATCTGCAGGCGGTAGGACTCGTCGTCGCCCAGGCGCGGGCGGCGTGCTCGGATGCCCGCGGGCAGCTCGATCGTCAGCGCAGGGCCTTGCGCATCGGCCGGCAGCAGCTTCTGCGCGAGCGCGCGCAGCGAGGGCGGCAGCTGCGCCAGTCCGCTCAGGCCCAGACCCTGCGGCCCGGGGGCGGCCCGCAGCCGCAGGCGCTGCGGGTGGGGCAGCAAGCTCGGCAGGGACGGCGGCGCGGCAGACATGGGCCCATGTTGCGGCGGGAGCCCTACAGCCCGCCTCAAGCGAATCTCAAGCCTTTCTCAAGGTCTGTGTGTTCCGCTCAGCCCAAGGGCTTGTAGGCCACGGCCTCGATCTCGACCTTGGCCGGAATCATCAGCCGCGATTCGACCGTGGAGCGGGCCGGCTTGCCGCCCGGGAAGTAGCCCATGTAGACGCGGTTGAAGGCGCCGAAGTCGCGTGCGTCCTCCAGCCAGATCGTGGTCTTGCAGACATCGGCCAGGGTGGCACCAGCCAGCGCCAGCGCGGCCTCCAGATTGGCGAAGACTTGGGCGGTCTGCGCCTCGATGCCGCCGGCCACGATCTGGCCTGTCGCATCGACCGGCACCTGGCCAGAGACGTAGACGAAATCGCCGGCGCGCACGGCGGGCGAGAGTGGGCGGGGCTGTCGGTCGCTGGCCGAAGGCTCGGCGCCGAGATGGATGAGGGCAGTCGTTTGAGGCATGGCGCGGCAGTCTGTGGGCGCAGCTGCTTGCATGCAAGCGTCTTCTTTAGATGCTCTTCAGATGCCAACGCGAAGATGCCGCCATGAACACGACCGACGACGCGCTGCTGGGGCCTTGGCTGAAGGGCTATCCGCCGCTGCAGGCACCGGTGCCTCTCGCCGAGATCGCGCAGCGCGGCTGGCGACTGCAGGACCTGCCCACGCCGGCCGCCGTGCTGCGCCAGCAGGCCCTGGCGCACAACATCGACTGGATGCAGCGCTTTGCGGCCAGCCGCGGTATGGAACTGGCGCCGCATGGCAAGACAACCATGAGCCCGCAGCTGTTTCGCCGCCAGTTGGCAGCCGGCGCCTGGGGCCTGAGCTTTGCGAACGTGCACCAGCTGCGCCTGGGCCTGGCGGCGGGCGCGCGCCGCGCATTGATTGCCAACCAGCTCATCGCCCGCGAGGAGTTGGCGCAGCTGATCGACCTGCGCGCGCAGCATGCGGGCCTGGAGCTGGCCTTCTTCGTGGACTCGCAGGCGCAGCTGGATTTGCTGGCCGCGCATTGGCAGGCATTGCGGGCCAGCGGGCCGCGCTTCGATGTGCTGATCGAACTCGGCGACCAGCGCTGCGGTCTGCGCGACACCGAGGCCGCATTGCAACTGGCGCGCGCGCTGCAGACCCACCCGGGGCTGCGCCTGCGCGGCATCGGTTTCTACGAGGGTCTGCGTGCCGTGGGCGACAGCGCCGCCGACGCCGCCCTGATGCAGGAATGGCAGCCGCGCGTGCAGGCCTTGCTCGCCGCCATCGAGGCCGAAGGCCTGGTGCCGGCCGAGGCTCAGCCCTTGTGGCTGAGCGGCGGCGGCTCGGCGATCTTTGATCTGGTTACGCCCCTGCTCGGTGACGGCAGCCAGCGCATCGGCTTGCTGCGTTCGGGCTGCTACATCTGCCATGACCACGCGCACTACGGCCGCTACCTGCGGGTGATGGACGAACGCTTGGGCACACCGCTGGGCACGCCCAGCCTGCAGCCGGCGCTGGAGGTCTGGGTGCAGGTGCTGTCCTGCCCCGAGCCCGGCCTGGCCCTGCTGAACGGCGGCCGCCGCGACCTCTCTTTCGACCAGGGCTGGCCGCTGCCGGTCTGGCGTTTGCAGGACGGCGAGCGCCGCAGCGCACCCCTGGGCTGGCAGGTCACGGGCCTGAACGACCAGCACGCCTATCTACGCTGGGACCCGGCTGTGTGCGACGGCCCGGCCGTTGGCGAACGCATCGCGCTCGGCCCCTCGCACCCCTGCACCACCTTCGACAAATGGTCGTGGATGGCAGTGCTGGATGAGGACGACCGCGTCGTGGATGCGATCACCACGCAGTTCGGTTGATGCAGAGCTTGCTGCTCCACGACGCGCTGATCGTTGACGGCAGCGGCAGCAGCCCGGCCTGGCGCGGCGATCTGCTGATCGAGGACGCTCGCATCGCGGCCCTCGGGGCGGACCTGCACCGCGACTTGGATGCCGCGCTGCCGCGCCACGACTGCGGCGGCCTGGTGCTGGCGCCCGGCTTCATCGACGCGCACACGCACGACGACGCGGCGCTCATCACAACCCCCGCGATGACGCCCAAGCTCAGCCAGGGCGTGACCACGGTGGTGACCGGCAATTGCGGCATCTCGCTGGTGCCGCTGTGCACCCGCGATCCGCTGCCGCCGATGAATTTGCTGCCGCCGGCGCAGTACCGCTACGAGAGCTTCACGGCCTGGGTGGATGCGGTGCACGCAGCCCGGCCCGCCGTCAACGCGGCCCCCTTGATCGGCCACACCGCGCTGCGCCTGCGCTGCGTGGCCGACCTGGCACGACCGGCCCTGCTCGCTGAGCGCGAGGCCATGGCCGCGCTGCTGGATGAAGCGATGCAGCAGGGTGCGCTCGGCCTTTCGTCTGGCGTTTTCTACGCACCGGCAGCCGCGGCCGATGCCCATGAACTGCTGGCCCTGGCCCGCGTCGCCGCGAAGCATGGCGGCGTTTACGCCGTGCATCTGCGCGACGAGCAGGCGGGTGTGCTGGACGCGATTCAGGAAGCCGCCGACTGCGCGCACGCGGCCGGCTTGCCGCTGGTGATCTCACACCACAAATGCGCGGGCCGCGCGAACTGGGGGCGCAGCCTGCAGACCCTGGCCCTGATCGAGCGCCTGAGTGAACGCCAGGCCTTGGGGCTTGACGTGTATCCCTATCTGGCCGGCTCCACCGTGCTGCGCGAAGACCTGGCCGATGGCATCACGCCCATCCGCCTGACTTGGTCCGAGGCTCACCCGGAACTGGCCGGGCAATGGCTGAAGGACATCGCCGCGAACTGGGCCTTCAGCGAGCCCGAGGCCGTGCGCCGATTGCAGCCCGGCGGCGCCTGCTACTTCCAGATGAGCGACGAGGATCTGGATCGCATCCTCACGCACCCGCTGACCATGATCGGCTCCGACGGCCTGCCACACGACAAGCTACCGCACCCAAGGCTCTGGGGCGCGTTCCCGCGCGTCTGGTCCACCTACGGCCGCGAGCGCGGCCTGCTGACGCTGGAGCAGGCGGTGCACAAGATGACGGGGCTGACGGCGGCGCGCTTTGGACTGAAGGACCGCGGCCAACTGCGCGCGGGCGCGGCGGCGGATCTGGTCTTGTTCGATGCGCAGCGGCTGCGGGATCGGGCGGATTACGGCGAGCCCTGTGTGCCGGCGGAGGGGATTGCCGGCGTCTGGGTCAACGGGCAACTGGCCTGGTCGCAGGGGCAAGCTGGAGCCCGATCCGGCAGCGTGCTGCAGCGCTTGTGACGCGTTAACCCCCGTGTTGAGGGTCTTGCTGCTGAGCAAGCTTGCTCCTAAGGTCACCCGCTTTGCTGCAAGGAGCCTCCGATGACGATCGTTCGCGCGCTTGTTCCTTCCTGGGTCCGTTCGGGCTCCTGCGCTGCGGCGCTGGCTACCGCCCTGCTGTTACCCGTGGCGTTGCAGCCGGCGCAGGCTGCGGTCCTGTACAGCACCACGGTCATGGGCGCCTCTCCATGGACCTCGGACTACGGCAGCATCAGCCAGACGGGTTGGCGCAGTTTCGATAACTTCCAGCTGACCGGCGGTGGATCGGTGCAGCGCATCACTTGGTCCGGCATCTGGTTCGGCGATGTCCTGCCGGCTCCGACGCCAGCCCCCGACGCCATCAGCTGGGATATTGCCTTCCATGCCAGCGCCGGCGCGGCACCGGGTGCCCAGCTGTCGCTGCAGAACTACCTCACCGGCCAGGTCAGCAGCGCCTATCTCGGCGACGCGGTCTTGAGCACCGAAGGCAATCAGTACAACGTGGCCATTTACCAGTACTCGGTCGATCTCAGTTCAGCCTTCGCCGCCCAGGCTGGCATCGAGTACTGGCTGTCGATCATGGCTCGCTCCGACGACCTGAATCCGTCCTTTGCGTGGCTGGGGGGCTCGGGCGGCAACGACGACTCCTCCTACCAGCAGCTTCTGGGCGCCGGCATGAGCGTGACCGAAGGCTTCACCCGTGCCGCCGACCGCCACATGGTGCTGGAAGGCGAGCGGCTGGCGCAGGCGGTGCCCGAGCCGGGCGCTGGATTGCTGGCGCTGCTGGCCCTTGGCGCGCTGGGGTGGGTCAGGCGCCCGTTGCGCTGAGCGACGCGTGTGCGTGCCGCATAGTCAGGATTCGATCGCTGCCGATCTGAATCGCATGCGACGCGCGATAGCCTCTGCCCTTTCCTGCAGAAAGAGCAAGCATGTCGAGCGTTCGTGCCGAAGCCCTTCACGTCGAGCAACGCTTTCGAGCCTGTGCGTTCGTCAGCGAGGTTCGCTATGACACGACGCAGCTTGTCGTCAAAGTAACCGCGCCCAAGGCTGGTCTTGCAGCCACGGTTCTCTGCTGACATAGATGAGTCCAATGGGCTGTTGGTCGTTTACACAATCCGACAAGCCGCCGCCGCCGCGCCTTCGGCCAGGATGTGCTCCCGCAGCAGGCGCTGCCCGAAGGACAGCGGCGTGTCCCGTCGCGTCAGCACGCACCAGTCGAGCAGCTTGGGCATTTCCTGCACATCGAGCACCGCGATGCGGCCGCTGGCCAGCTCGCTTTGGACCGTGTGCGCCGACACGAAGCTGATGCCCATGCCGGCCATCACGGCGGCGTTCACGGCCACGGGGCCTTGCAGTTCCACGTCGGCGCGCACCTGCAGGCGCTGCATCTGCAGCAGGTGTTCGAGGAAGGCGCGCGTGGCCGAGCCGGCCTCGCGCAGGATGAAGGTCTCGTCGCGCAGCGCGTCCCAGTGGATGTCTTTCTCGCCCACCAGCGGGTGGTCGGCGTGCGCCACGATGCAATGCGGATGGCGGGCGAAGACCTCGATCTCGACCTCGGCCTCGGCCGGCGGGTAGCCGCCGATCAGCAGGTCGATCTGGCGCTCGGCCAGGCGTTCCAGCAACTGGTCGCGCCGGCCCTGGCTGAGCTTGAGGCGCAGTTCCGGGTGCTGGCGCCGAAAACCGGTCAGCAGATGCGGCACGAAGTACTGGCCGGGCGAGACCACGCCCACATGCAATTGGCCGCGAAAGCTGCCCTGCAGGGTGCTGAGCGCGTCCTCAGCGACGCTGAGCTGGGCCAGGATCACGCGGGTGTGCCGCAGCAGCTCGGAGCCCGCCTCGGTCATGCGAATGGGCCGGGCCGCGGTGTCGAAGAGCCGGGTGCCGAGCTCTTCTTCGAGTTGGCGGATCTGCTGCGAGACCGCGCTCTGCGTCATGCCCATCAGCTCGCCGGCGCGCGAGAAGCTGCCGGTGGTGGCGGCGGCCTCAAAAACGCGAAGGCCGCGCAGCGTCAGGTTGCGCATGGAGATCGGTCGAAGGACAAGACGGGGTGCGGCGGATTCTCCACCGCGGCGTCAGTCGCGCTCGCCCAGCACCTGGTCGCAGTCGCCGTCGAAGCGCGCGCGGGCGGCGTCGCGGAATGCCTGCAAGTCTTCGCCCTGATCCAACCAGTCGCCGTAGACCTCGGCGCCGGCTTCGCGCAGCGCGAGCACGCTGCTCAGCAACTGCGGCAGATCGCGCCCGGCGATGGCGATTTGCACGCCGGGCGCGGCCAACGCGCGCGCTGTCTCGAATTGCGTCGCCGCATCCAGCACGAGCAGCTTCATGGCTTCACCAGCACCTCGGCCGTGATGTCCTGGATGCGCGTCTTGCCGCAGAAGGCCATGGTGAGGTCGAGCTCCTTGCGGAGGATCTCCAGGGTCTTGGTCACGCCGGCCTCGCCCATCGCGCCCAGGCCGTACAGAAACGCCCGGCCGATGTAGGTACCTTTCGCTCCAAGCGCCCAGGCCTTGAGCACATCCTGGCCCGAGCGGATGCCGCCATCCAGGTGCACCTCGATGTCCCGGCCCACCGCCTCGACGATGCGCGGCAGCACCGCAATCGAGCTCTCCGCCCCATCCAGCTGCCGCCCGCCGTGGTTGCTCACGATCAGCGCATCGGCCCCCGAGTTCACCGCCAGTCGCGCGTCCTCTTCATCCAGGATGCCCTTGAGGATCAGCTTGCCGCCCCAGCGCTGCTTGATCCACGCCACATCGTCCCAACTCAAGGCCGGGTCGAACTGCTCGGCCGTCCAGGAGCTCAGGCTGGACAGATCGCCCACGCCCTTGGCATGGCCGACGATGTTGCCGAAGCTGCGCCGCGGCGTCTGCAACATGTTCCAGCACCAGCGCGGTTTCGTCGCCAGATTGATCAGGTTCGCCAGCGTCGGCTTCGGGGGCGCGGAGAGCCCGTTCTTCAGGTCCTTGTGGCGCTGGCCGAGAATCTGCAGGTCCAGGGTCAGCACCAGCGCCCCACACTGGGCGGCGCGGGCGCGCTCGATCAAGGCCTCGATGAAGGCGCGGTCCTTCATCACATAGAGCTGGAACCAGAAGGGCTTGGTGGTCACCGAGCGCACATCCTCGATCGAGCAGATGCTCATGGTCGAGAGCGTGAAGGGCACGCCAAAGCGCTCGGCGGCATGGGCGGCGAGCATCTCGCCGTCGGCATGCTGCATGCCGGTCAGGCCGGTGGGGGCCAGGGCCACCGGCATGGTGACCGGCACACCGACCATGGTGGTGGCGGTGGAGCGGTTCTCCAGGTTCACGGCGACGCGCTGGCGCAGCTTGATGTCGGCGAAGTCGGACTGGTTGGCGCGGTAGGTCGACTCGGTCCAGGAGCCGGAGTCGGCGTAGTCGTAGAACATGCGCGGCACGCGGGCTTGGGCCAGGCGGCGCAGGTCTTCGACGCAGGTGATCACGGGCATGCTGGTTCTTGTGTTTGCAACGGGGCCGGGCACTGTAGGCAGGGCTGAGTCCAGGAACAACAAGGCCCGCTGATCCGAAGGATTAGCGGGCCTTATGGCTTGAGGCGTTGCGGCTGGCGCCCTGGGGCTGGGCGGCGGTCAGGCCGCCGAGGCAGCTCTCGATCTGCTGGAAAACGAGGGGGCTGGCCTCAGGCCGGCGCCGCGCCGGCGCGCAGCAGCTCCTTGCGGTAGCGGTTCAGCTCCTGCACCGAACCGAAGCTGCGCTCAAAGAGCAGCGACAGGTTGTGCAGGATGCGCTCGACGACCTTGTTCTCCCAGCCGCTGTCGAACTGGATCTGCTTGTCCAGCCAGGCTTCCAGCCAGGCCGGATCCGGCAGGCGGCTCTGGATGGTGTCGCGCGGGAACAGCTTGGCGTTCACATGCAGATTGGTGGGGTGCAGGGCTTGCGCGGTGCGGCGCGCGCTGGCCATCAGCACGCCCACTTTGGCGAAGGCGGCCCGCGCCTCGTCGCCGAAGCGGCCCATGGCCCGCTTCATGTAGCGCAGATAGGCGCCGCCATGGCGGGCCTCGTCCTTGGCCAGGGTTTGGTAGATGGCCTGGATGACCGGCTCGGTGTGCCACTCGGCCGCACGCCGGTACCAGTGGTTCAGGCGGATCTCGCCGCAGAAATGCAGCATCAGGGTCTCCAGCGCCGGTGCCGGGTCGAACTCGAAGCGCACCTCGTGCAGTTCCTGCTCGCTGGGCACCAGCTCGGGGCGGAAGCGGCGCAAGTACTCCATCAGCACCAGGGAGTGCTTCTGCTCCTCGAAGAACCAGACCGACATGAAGGCGGAGAAGTCGCTGTCGTCCTGGTTGTCGCGCAGGAACATCTCGGTGGCCGGCAGTGCCGCCCACTCGGTGATCGCGTTCATCTTCACGGTCTGCGCCTGCTCGTCGCTGAGCTTCAGCGCGTCGAAGCGATCCCAGGGGATGTCGCGCTCCATGTTCCAGCGCACGGCTTCGAGCTGGCGGAAGAGTTCGGGGTACAGCATGGGCGTGGTCTTGCAACGGGGATGGGGCATTGTCGGTCAGTGCGCCTGGCGCCACCGGGCGAGCGCCGGAGCCAGTGCGCTCAGCTCGGTGATCACCTGCAGGCGCTGCGGCCAGCGCTGGGCCAGCCGGCGCAGGCTGGCGGCGCTGCCGCCGGCCCAGAGCCGGCAGCTCTCGGGCAGCAGCGGCAGCAGCGTGCCCAGGCCGTCGTCGATCAGCGCGGTGCTGGCGTAGGCGGAGAAGCTCAGGGCGACGATGTCGCTGCGCTGCGTGCGCGCCGCCTCAGCCAGCTCTCGGACCGGCGTCTGCAAGCCCAGGGACACGCAGTGGCAGCCTTCGAGCACGAGCAGGGTCTGCGCCATCAGCAGGCCCAGGCCATGCTCCTCGCCGGGCAGGGTGCTGAGCAGCACGCGCGGCCGATCCTCCAGCGGCCGGCCCGGCAGCAGGGCGATCGCATGGCGCAGCTGCTGCTGCACCGTTTCGGCGAACAGATGCTCCTCGAAGACCTGCAGGCGGTCCTCGCTCCAGAGCTGGCCGACGTGGTTGACCAAGGGTGCGAGCAGCTCGATCACATAGGGGCCGAGGCCGCGCTTGAGCAGCTCGGCCTGCAGCAGCTCCTGCAGGCGGTAGAGCTGGTGCTCGCGCAGCGGCGCGAGCAGGGCGTCCAGCTGCGCGGCGCTGGGGCTGCCGGCCGTGCTGCGCAGGAAACCCTCGGCGGGTGCGCGGGCCTGCTCGCGCAGCCGGGCCTGCAGCGCTTCGGTCGGCAGCGCGACGACATGGCCGGGGCGCTGGCCGGCGTCGAGCAGGCGCTTGATCCAGCGCAGGCGCTGCACCTGCTCGGGCGGGTACAGGCGCTCGCCCAGCTCGTCGCGCGCCGGCTGCGGAAATCCGTAGCGCCGTTCCCAGACCCTCAGCAGGTCCTTGGACAGGCCGGTTTCGCGCTCGACCGCGGCGATGCCGAGGAAGCCGTGGCTCAACAAGGATTGAGCGTTTGTCTTGGACAAAGTTGTGTCGTTCCGGTGTTCATGCTGTAATTTACCTGTCGATATGCCATTTGACCAGGACAAATCATGCACAAGGCTTCATCTGCCCTTCGTCTGCCGCGGCGTGCGGCACTGGCTGCGCTGGGCCTGATGGCCTGCACGCCGGTGCTGGCTGCGCCTGCCGCCTGTCCGGCCCTGCTGCAGCACAGCTTCCCGCGCTTGCAGGACGAGGAGCCGCAGGCCTTGTGCCAGTACGCCGGCAAGGTGCTGTTGGTCGTCAACACCGCGAGCTATTGCGGCTTCACCAAGCAGTACGGCGGCCTGGAGGCGCTGCACCAGCGCTACGGGGCGCGGGGTCTGGTGGTGCTGGGCTTTCCGTCGAACGATTTCGGCGAACAGGAGCCGGGCGACAACAAGAAGATTGCCGAGTTCTGCGAGAACACCTTCAACGTGAAGTTCCCGATGTTCTCGAAGTCGGTGGTCAAGCCGGAGCTGGCGAACGCGAACCCGCTGTTCGTCGAACTGGCCCGGGCCACCGGCAGCAAGCCGCGCTGGAACTTCCACAAATACCTGATCGACCGCGAGGGCCGGCCGGTCGAGGCCTTCGGCTCGACCACGGCGCCGGAATCCGACAGCCTGGTCAAGGCCATCGAGCGACTGCTGTGAGCGAAGCCGGCATGCTGCTGACGGGGGCTGCTACGCCGTCGGCCCGGTCTGCCGGGTCCGGCCTGGCGGACGGCCCGCAGGCGCATGCCGACACCTTGCTGCCCTGGCTGCGCGAGCGCGCTCGCGACCTGCCCGGTGATGCGCCGCGACCGCGGATCGCGGTGATCGGCGCCGGCATCAGCGGCCTAGGTGCGGCCTGGGCGCTGCGCCATCAGGCCGAGATCACGCTGTTCGAGGCCGACACGCGCCTGGGCGGACATGCGAACACGGTGGATGTCGAGCTCGACGGCGTCTGCCATGGCGTCGACACCGGCTTCCTGGTCTGCAACGAGCGCACCTATCCGCTGCTGCTGGCGCTGTTCGCCGAGCTCGGCGTGGCGCTGGCGCAAAGCCGCATGGGCTTCTCGGTGCAGCAGCGCGCGCTGGGCCTGGAGTGGTGCGGCTCTGACCTGAACGGCGTGTTCGCGCAGCGCCGCAATCTGCTGCGGCCAAGCTTCCTGGGCATGCTGGCCGAGCTGCTGCGCTTCAACCGCCTGTGCACACAGCTGGCCGAGCGAGGCGACGACCGCGAGCTGGCCGAGCCGCTCGAGGCCTTTTTGCGCCGCGAGGGCTTCGGCCCGCTATTCCGCGACGCCTACCTGCTGCCGATGGTGGCCTGCATCTGGTCCTGCCCGACCGAGCAGATGCTGGCCTTCCCGATCGGTACCCTGATCCGCTTCTGCCACAACCATGGCCTGCTGCAGGTCAATGGCCGACCGCAATGGCTGACCGTGGCCGGCGGCTCGCGGGTCTATGTGGACCGGTTGCGCAGCCGCCTGGCCGACGTGCGCAGCGGCCAGGCGGTGCGCGGACTGCAGCGCCTTGCTCAGGGCGTTCGCGTGCACACCGAGGCCGGCAGCGAGGATTTCGCCGCCGCCATCGTGGCCACGCACAGCGACCAGGCCCTGGCCCTGCTGGAACAGCCCGGCGCCCTGGAGCGCGAGCTGCTCGGCGCGATCCGCTACCAGTCCAACCGCGCGCTGCTGCACCTGGATGCCGGCCAACTGCCGCAACGCCGCCGTGCCTGGGCAGCCTGGAACTACGAGGCGGCGACGCAGGCCGAGGGCCGCCGCCCGGTCTGCCTGCACTACCTGATCAACCATCTGCAGCCGCTGCCCTGGCCGCAACCGGTCATCGTCTCCCTGAACCCGCTGCGCGAGCCGCAGGCGGTGCTGCGCGAGATGGCCTACGCGCACCCGGTTTTCGACGAGGCGGCGGTGCGCGCCCAGGCTCGGCTGCCGCAGCTTCAGGGCGAGGGCCGGGTCTGGTATGCCGGCGCCTGGATGCGTTACGGCTTCCACGAGGATGGCCTGCTCGCGGGTCTGCAGGCGGCCCGCGCGGTGCAGGAGGCGCTGTGCAGGCGCTGAACCGCGCGCTGCTCGGTCGCGGGCCGGTGCGCCATGCGCGCCTGCACCCCCGCGAGCACGCCTTCGACTACCCGAGCTGCTTCTGGCTGTTGCCGATGCGCGCGCTGCGCGAAGCGCCCGATCCGCTGCTGCCGCGCAACCGCCCCGCCTGGATCGCCTTCCACGACGCCGACCATGGCGACGGCGGCCCGGATGCGCTGGCCTGGGCCGAGGCGCTGCTGGCCCGCGAGGGCGTGCACGATGCCGACGGCGAGATCTGGCTGCAGGCCTTTCCGCGCGTGCTCGGCCATGCGTTCAAGCCAGTCAGCTTCTGGTTCTGCGCGCGGCGCGATGGCAGCCTGGCGGCAGTCATCGCCGAGGTCCACAACACCTTCGGCGAGCGCCACTGCTACCTGCTGCAGGGCGAGGGCCTGGCGCGCGGCGTCGAGGTGCAGGCGCCCAAGGCCTTTCATGTTTCACCCTTTGCCGAGGTGCAGGGCCGCTACCGCTTCCGCTTCTTCCTGCAGCCGAGCGGCGAACGGCCGCGCTGTCTGGCGCGCATCGAGCTCGACGACGACGCCGGCCGCACCCTGCTGCGCACCAGCGTCTCGGGCCGGCTGCAGGCGCTGCGCCCCGGCCTGCTGCGACGCGCGGCGATCGCCCAGCCGCTGCACAGCCTGATGCTGGTGGCGCGCATCCACTGGCAGGCGCTGGGGCTCTGGGCCAAGCGCCTGCCCTGGTTCTCCAAGCCCAGCCCACCCTTGCACCCGGTGACCCGCGGACAGCCATGAACAGCCTGAACCCCAGCCTCAAGCCGCCCTTGCGCGCCCCTGCCGGCAGCCCGGCCTCGGTGAAGACCGTGTTCGCCCTGCTGAGCCGGCTGCGCCACGGCAGTCTGGATCTGCAACTGCCGGACGGCAGCTCCGCCCATGTCGGCAGCCCCGACGGACCGCGCGCGACCTTGCGCATCAAGGACTGGGCGTTGGCTTCGGCGACGCTGGCACGCGGCGACATCGGCTTTGCCGAGAGCTATGTCGAGGGCCATTGGAGCAGCCAGGACCTGGTCGGCCTGCTGCAGCTGCTGCTGCGCAACCGCGAAAGCCTGGAGCAGGCGATCTACGGCAGCTGGTGGGGGGGGCTGCTGTACCGCGTCAAGCATCTGCTGAACCGCAACTCGCGTGCCGGCAGCCGGCGCAACATCGTTGCCCATTACGACCTTGGCAACGCGTTCTACCGGCTCTGGCTGGACCCCAGCATGAACTACAGCAGCGCCTGGTTCGACTCCGGCGACCGGCGCGGCCAGGAGCTGCAGCAGGCGCAGCAGGCCAAGATGCGCCGCGCGCTGCTGGAGCTGGCGCTGCAGCCCGGCCAGCGCCTGCTGGAGATCGGCTGCGGCTGGGGCGCGGTGGCCGAGATGGCGGCCCGCGATTTCGGCGTGCACACCTTGGGCCTGACCTTGAGCGACGAGCAGCACGCCTATGCCGCCGCGCGCCTTGCCGGCCAGAGCGCCGAGATCCGCTTGCAGGACTACCGCGACCTGCCGGAGTCCGGCTTCGATGCGGTGGTCAGCATCGAGATGTTCGAGGCCGTGGGCCACGAGTACTGGCCGGGCTATTTCCAGGCCCTGGCCCGCGCGCTCAAGCCCGGCGGCCTGGCCTGCGTGCAGAGCATCACCCTGCGCGACGATTTGTGGGAGCGCTACAGCCGTTCGACCGATTTCATCCAGCAGTACATCTTCCCGGGCGGCCTGCTGCCCAGCCCGGAGCGCTTTGTCGCGCAGGCCGAGGCCGCCGGCCTGCGCGTGGAGCGGCAGTTCGCCTTCGGTCTGGACTATGCGGAAACGCTGCGCCGCTGGCGCGAGGCCTTCCTGCAGCACGAGGCGCAGGTGCGCGAGCAGGGCTTTGACGAGCGCTTCATCCGCCTCTGGGAGTTCTACCTGGCCTATTGCGAGGCCGCCTTCGCCACCGGGAACACCGATGTCGTCCAGTTCACGTTGCGCAAACCGGCGTGAGCTGCTGGCGGCATGGGGCGGGCTGGCCTTGCCCGCCTGGGCACAGCCTGCGCCGTCCGGACTGAGCGAACTGCCCGACTGGGTCGAGCGGCGGCGCAGCCGCATGCGCTTTCTCGGTCTGCTGGTCTACGAGATCGGGCTCTGGTCACCCGCGCCAGTCGACGCCGCGAACTGGACCGATCAGCCGCTGGCCCTGTCGCTGCGCTATGCCCGCTCGCTGAAAGGCGGGCTGATTGCCGAGCGCTCGCTGCGCGAGATGCGTCGGCAGGGGCCGATCGAAGCCACCCAGGCCGAGCGCTGGCTGCAGGCGATGCGCGAAGCCTTTCCCGATGTCTCCGATGGCGATCGCCTGACCGGCCGCCATGAGCCGGGTGAGGGCGCGCGGTTCTGGTTCAACGGTCAAGCGCGGGCGCTGATCGACGACCCGCTGTTCAGCCGCCGCTTCTTCGGCATCTGGCTCGCCCCGGAGAGTTCGGAGCCGCAGTTGCGCGAACAGCTGCTCGGGCTGCGCCCATGAGCGCACCGGGCGGCCCATTCAGCACGGCTGGCGCCGGACTGCGTTACGGCCTGCTCGGTCTGCCGCTGGCTTTTCTGGCCCTGCCGCTTTACGTCAGCCTGCCGGCTTTCTACGCGCGCGAACATGGCCTGGCGCTGGCCAGCCTGGGTGCCTTGCTGCTGGCGGCGCGTTGCGCGGATGCGCTGCTGGACCCGCTGATCGGCCGCGCCTGCGATGCCTGGCTGCGCCCGGATCGCGTGCGGCGGGTGCTGCTGCCGGCGGCCCTGCTGATGCTGGCCGCCTTTGTCGCGCTGTTCTTTCCGCCGGACCTGCCCGAAGCAGGGTTGCTGGCCTGGGTCGGCCTGATGCTGGTCGCCGCCTACCTGGGCTACAGCGTGCTGAGCATCAGCCACCAGGCCTGGGGGGCGCGCTGGGGTGGCAACGCGCAGGCGCAGACCGGCGTGCATGCCTGGCGCGAGGGCTGCGCCTTGCTCGGCGTGCTGCTGGCCAGTGTGCTGATCAGCCTGAGCGGCTGGACCGCGGTCAGCCTGGCGCTGGCGGGGCTGCTCGGGCTGGGCCTGCTGGCCTTGCTGTCCAGTCCGCTGCCGGCGCCGCCGGCGGCGCGCCCGCTGCGCTGGAGCCTGCCCTGGCGCACGCCGGCCTTCCGCCGCCTGCTGCTGGTCTACGCGGTGAACGGGATTGCCGCCGCGGTGCCGGCGACCGTGCTGCTGTTCTTCGTGCGCGACCGCCTGCAGGCCCCGCAATGGGAGGCGGGTTTCCTGTTCGCCTACTTCGCCGCGGCGGCGCTGGGCCTGCCGGTCTGGCTGCGCCTGGTGGCGCACTGGGGGCAGGCGCGCAGCTGGGCCCTGGCCATGCTGCTGGCGCTGTGCAGCTTCGGCTGGGCGGCCTTCCTGGGGGCTGGCGATGTGCTGCCTTTCTTACTGATCTGCCTGGCCAGCGGCCTGGCTGCGGGGGCCGATCTGGCGATCCCGCCCGCCCTGCTGACCCGCGTCATCCAGCAGGCCGGCCTGGCCGGAAGGGCCGAGGGCGCCTTCTTCGGCTGGTGGACGGCGGCGAGCAAGCTGAATCTGGCCCTGGCGGCCGGCCTGGCTCTGCCGCTGCTGCAGGCCCTGGGCTACCAGGAGGGTGCGCGCGACGAGCAGGCCTTGCGTGCGCTGAGTGCGGTCTACGCGCTGTTGCCTTGCCTGCTCAAGCTCGCGGCCTTGCTGCTGCTCTGGCTGCTGGTCCTGCGTCCGCGGGCCGGGGTGATCCCGATGGAGTCGACACCATGAAACGACGATGCATGCTGGGTCTGGTCGGCCCCCTGCTGCTGGCCGGTTGCGCGGCGCCCGAGGTGCAGGACTACGCGGCCGAACGCCCGATGCTCGATCTGCGCCAGTACTTCAACGGTTCGCTGACCGGCTACGGTCTGTTCACCGACCGCAGCGGCGCGGTCAAGGCGCGCTTCGTTGTCCATCTGCAGGGGCGCTGGGACGGTGGGGAGGGCGTGCTGGAAGAGGACTTCGAGTACAGCGACGGGCGCAAGGAGCGCCGCGTCTGGCGCCTGCGCGATCTGGGCAACGGGCGCTACAGCGGCCGGGCCGACGATGTCGTCGACGAGGCGGCCGGCGCGCAGGCCGGCAACGCACTGCGCTGGGCCTACACGCTGCGCCTGCCGGTGGACGGCAAGGTCTACGAGGTCCGCTTCGACGACTGGATGTACCTGGTCGACTCGCGGGTGATGCTGAACAAGGCGACGATGAGCAAGTTCGGTTTCCGCCTGGGCGAGGTCACGCTGGCCTTTGTGAGGCCATGAGCGCGCCGGGCTGTTCCCCAGCGCGATGCTCCACACGGAGGCTGCCGCCATGAGTCTGAATCCGCCGCTGCGTGAATGGCGCGATCGTGTCGTCTGGCTGGTCGGTGCCAGCAGCGGCATCGGCGCTGCGCTGGCCACGGCCTTGCACGGGCGCGGCGCCCGCCTCGGTCTGAGTGCGCGCAACGCCGAAGCGCTGGCCGAGTTCGAGCGCCGCCACCCGGGCAGCCTGGCGCTGCCGGCCGATGTGCTGGACGCGTCGGCGCTGAGGCATGCGCTGGACGCGCTGCTGCAGCGCTTCGGGCGTGTCGACCTCATCGTCTACTGCGCCGGCAGCTACAGCGCGATGCGCGCCGAGCAGTTCGAGCTGGCCGCCGCCACCCGCCAGATGCAGACGAATTACCAGGGCGCGCTGAACTTGCTGGACGCCGTGCTGCCGCAGCTGCTGGCACAAGGCAGCGGGCACCTGAGCCTGGTGAGCAGCGTGGCCGGCTACCGCGGCCTGCCCAAGGCCCTGGCCTATGGCCCGGGCAAGGCGGCCTTGATCCATCTGGCCGAAACCCTGTACCTGGACCTGCGGCCGCGCGGCGTCGCCATCTCGGTGGTCAACCCGGGTTTCGTGGCCACGCCGATGACGGCCGGCAACGACTTCCGCATGCCGGCGCTGCAGACGCCGACCCAGGCCGCCGAGGCCATGTTGCGCGGTTATGCGGCCGGCGCTTTCGAGATCCATTTCCCCAGGCGCTTCACGCTTTGGCTGAAGCTGCTGAAATGCCTTCCGTACCGCCTTTACTTCGGGCTGGTTCGTCGGGGGACAGGACTTTGATTCCACATCCACATCCGCATCTGCAGTCGATCACACGCTATTTCGAAACCCTGAGCGCACAGGATGTCGAGCAACTGGGCCGCTACTACGGCGAGCATGTGTACTTCCGCGATCCGTTCAACGAGGTCCGCGGCCTGGCCGCGGTACAGCGCATCTTTGCGCACATGTTCGAGACCCTGGATGCGCCGCGTTTCGTGGTGCGCGACGCCTTTGGCGAGGCGGAGCAGGCCTTCCTGAGCTGGGACTTCGTATTCCGCCGCAAGGGCCATGCCGAGGAGTGGCGCATCCATGGCAGCAGCCATCTGCGCTTCGCGCCCGATGGCAAGGTGATCTACCACCGCGACTACTGGGACGCGGCCGAGGAGCTCTGGGAAAAGCTGCCGCTGCTGGGTGGCCTGCTGCGCGGCCTGAAGAAGCGCCTGCGCGCCTGATCAGCAGCCGAGCGCGTCAGCCAGCTGCAGCAGGTTCGTGCCCTCGAACCAGGCCTGGCCGTCGACCGGCTTGTCCGGGTGGTGCTCGCGGCGCAGCCAGGCGGCGCGCAGGCCGGCGCCATGGGCACCGGCGATGTCGAGCGCCCAGTCGTCGCCGATGTGCAGCACGGCGTCCGGTGCCAGGCCGAGGCGGCGGCAGCCTTCGTGGAAGAAGTCGGCATGCGGCTTGCCCCGGCCGAACTCGCGGGCGCCCAGGCAGCCGGCGCTCAGATAGGGCGCCAGGCCGATGGCGCGCCAGTCGGCATTGCCATTGGTCAGGCCGAGGATGGGAAAGCGCGCGGACAGGCGCCGCAGCGCCGGTTCGGCATCGGCGTACAGCGTGACTTGCTGGCGTGCGGCGAAGAAAACCTCGAAGGCCGGCTCGGTCAGCGCCGGATCGTCGCCTGCGACACGCAAAGCGCGCTCGATGGCGATCTTGCGCATCCAGGTGAAATCGTGCGAGCGCTCCGGGAACTCGTGCGCGACGGCGTCGCGCAGGCGCACGATGCCGGCGATGTCGAAATGCGCGGCGGTGGCCGGCGCATGCTGCTGCAGCCAGGCATGCAGCACTTCCTCGGCGCGGGCGATCGTCGGCGCGATCGGCCAGAGCGTGTCGTCGAGGTCCAGCGTGAGTGCGCTGAAGCGGTGGGGCTTGGGCATCAGCTGCTCCATGAATTCATCAAGGGGCCGCCGTGGAAGCGCCTCGGGGGTGGGTCACCTCAACCAGCCCTTACGCTTGAAGTAGATGAAGGGCGCCGCGACGGAAATCGCCATCAGGCCCAGCGCGAACGGATAGCCCCAGGGCCATTTGAGCTCCGGCATGTACTCGAAGTTCATGCCGTAGATGCTGGCGATCAGCGTCGGCGGCAGCATCGCGACGCTGGCCACCGAGAAGATCTTGATGATCTTGTTCTGGTTGATGTTGATGAAACCGACGGTCGCATCCATCAGGAAGTTGATCTTGTCGAACAGGAATGCGGTGTGGCTGTCCAGCGAGTCGATGTCGCGCAGGATCTGGCGCGAGTCTTCGAACTGCTCGGCGCTGAGCATGCGGCTGCGCATCATGAAGGACAGCGCACGCCGCGTGTCCATCACATTGCGGCGGATGCGGCCGTTCAAGTCCTCCTCCTGGGCGATCGCGGTCAGCACCTCGCCGGCGGTGGCGTCGTTGATCTGCTCCTTGAGCACGCGGGCGCTGATCGCGTTCAGCGCGTCGTAGATACCCTCCAGCGCGTCGGCGCTGAATTCGGCGTCGGCGTCGTAGAGCTTGAGCAGCACGTCCTTGGCGTCGTCGATCAGGGCGGGCGTGCGCCGCGCGCGCAGGCGCAGCAGGCGGAACACCGGCAGCTCCTCCTTGCGAATGCTGAACAGCACCTGCTTGTGCAGGATGAAGGCGACGCGGACGTTGCGCGAGCCTTCGGCGCCGAGCAGCAGGAAGTCGGAGCGGATGTGCAGCTGTCCGTTGTCGTCCTCGTAGAAGCGGGCCGACTCCTCCAGGTCATCGTCGACCGCGTCCTCCGGGATCAGCAGGCCGAAATGCTCGGCCACCCAGTTCTTGTCCTCGGCGCTGGGGTCCTCCAGATCGACCCAGATCGGTCGGAGCTTGGCGGCCTCGGGCGCATCGAAGGCTTCCGGGGGCAACCCGGCCAGACGGCCAGAGTCGAGCGTGAAGATGTTCAGCATCGTGCAGTGCTTGAGGTCGCGCGGCGGCGGGGGCGAAAGGGGGGCTGCTGGGGGTACCGACCCTTTGCTGACACTGCACCAAAGGGGCGGTCACCGAGGGTGATCGCTGTCCAAGATGGCTCCTGGGGAGGGGGAGTAAACGAAGCATTATGGCCCTGGGACTTGACGCAACTCAACGCGGACAAATGCCGGTGAGAGGACATGGGCGCACCCGCTTGCCGACCGCATCAAGGCCGGCTACTCTGGGCCTGCTACCGGAGTGATGTTGCAGCTTGTTGACCTGATCCCGGCGGGCGCTCCAACGGCGCCTCGTCTCTTTGCCGACCCCCGGGTCGGCCGCCGGTGCAGGCCGGGCTCCATCGCCGAGTCCATCCGGCAGCAAGCCCTCGCCACCGTTTGCCTTCAGTCGGGCACGGTGGCTTTTTTGTTCCGTCCTGGAAAGGAGACTGCCTTATGAACCTGACGATCAGCGGACACCATCTCGAGGTGACACCGGCACTGCGCGAGTACGTGGTGACCAAGCTCGACCGGGTGACCCGACACTTTGATCAGGTCGTTGACATCAACGTGCTGCTCACGGTCGAGAAGCAAAAGGAGAAGGAGCGGCGGCAACGTGCCGAAGTGACCCTGCATGTGAAGGGCAAGGACATCTTCTGCGAGCAGTCGCATGAAGACCTGTACGCGGCGATCGACCAGCTGATGGACAAGCTGGATCGGCAGGTCTGCCGCCACAAGGAGATCCTGCAGAACCACCAACATGCGTCGGCCAAGCGCCTGGACCTGGGGGCCGGTGCCTGAACGGGATCGGTGTTGACGTGAAAGGCGGCCTGTTTGGCCGCCTTTTTCATGCCGTCCCCACACTGTCGTTTCGGGCGCCAATGTTCCTAGAATCACGTTCTTTGCTGCACCGCACCACCCGACCATGAACCGTCTTGCCGCCATCCTGCCCGCGCCCCTGGTGCAGGTGAACGTGGAGGCCACGAGCAAGAAGCGCGTCTTCGAGCAGGTCGGGCTGATGTTCGAGAACGAGCAGTCGCTGTCGCGGGCGCTGATCACCGACAGCCTGTTCGCCCGCGAGCGCCTGGGCTCGACCGGGCTGGGCCATGGCGTGGCGATCCCGCATGGCCGCATCAAGGGCTTGAAGAATCCGCTGGCGGCGGTGGTCCGCGTGCAGCATTCGATCGGCTTCGACGCGCCCGACGACGAGCCGGTCAGCCTGCTCATCGTGCTGCTGGTGCCGGAGGCAGCGACCCAGCGGCATCTGGAGATCCTCGGCGAGATCGCCGAGATGCTCAGCGAGCGCGAGCTGCGCGAGCGCCTGAAGAGCGAGCCGGATGCCGCCGTGGTGCACCGGCTGATCAGCGACTGGCGGCCTGTCAAGAGCGCGGCATGACGGTGCTGCGGCTCGCATGAAACCGGTATCGATCAGCGCCGACCGGCTTTTCGAGGAGCACCGCGAGGTGCTGCATTGGGAGTGGGTGGCCGGTCATGCCCATCCGGAGCGCCGCTTCGACGAGGCGGCGCTGCGCGATGCGCAGTCGGCCGCCGATCTGGTCGGCTACCTGAACTACATCCATCCCTACCGGGTGCAGATCGTCGGCCTGCGCGAGGTCGGCTACCTGACCCAGGCCAGCGACGAGGTGCTGGAGCGCCGCGTCTCGCGCATCGTCACGCTGGAGCCGCCGGTGATCATCGTCGCCGACGGCTGCGAGGCGCCGCCCAAGCTGGTGGCGATGTGCGACCGTGCCGAGATCCCGCTGTTCACCACCGCCGCCTCGGCCGGCCATGTGATCGACGTGGTGCGCGCGCACCTCTCGCTGATCTGCGCGAACCGCACCACCCGCCACGGCGTGTTCATGGACATCCTCGGCCTGGGCGTGCTGCTGACCGGTGAGTCCGGCCTGGGCAAAAGTGAGCTTGGTCTGGAGCTGATCTCGCGCGGCCATGGCTTGGTCGCCGACGACGCGGTGGACTTCTACCGCGTCGCCCAGGACACCGTGCTCGGCCGCTGTCCGGAACTGCTGGCCAATCTGCTGGAAGTGCGCGGCATCGGCCTGCTGGACATCAAGGCCATCTTTGGCGAGACCGCGGTGCGCCGCAAGATGCGGCTCAAGCTCATCGTGCACCTGGTGCGCCGCGAGACCCTGGAGCGCGAGTTCGAGCGCCTGCCCTACGAACCGCTGTACGAGGAGATCCTCGATGTGCCGACGCGCAAGGTGATCATCGCGGTGGATGCCGGTCGCAACCTGGCGGTGCTGGTCGAGGCGGCGGTGCGCAACACCATCCTGCAGCTGCGCGGCATCGACACCTATCAGGAGTTCGTCGCCCGCCACCAGCGGGCGATGGAGCAGCCCGACAGCATTATTTGACGCGGTTCGCGCAGTTCTTCTTCGCGCAGACCGCGTACAGCGCCAGCGCGTGTTCCTGCAACTCGAAGCCGCGCTCCTGCGCGATCGCGTGCTGGCGGGCCTCGATGCCCTCGTCGTAGAACTCCTCAACCTTGCCGCAGCTCAGGCAGACCAGGTGGTCGTGGTGCTTGCCCTCGTTGAGCTCGAAGACCGCCTTGCCGGCCTCGAAATGGTTGCGCGTCAACAGGCCGGCCTGCTCGAACTGGGTGAGCACCCGGTAGACCGTGGCCAGGCCGATGTCGGCGTCTTCGGCGAGCAGGGCCTTGAACACGTCTTCGGCGGTCAGATGCCGGGTCTCGCTGCGCTGGAACACTTCCAGCACGCGGATGCGCGGCAGCGTGGCCTTCAGACCGCTGTTCTTGATCTCGTCGCTTTGCTTCATGGGGCCCCACCTAGAATGAGCCGATCTTAGCCAGCGCTGCCGCTGGCGGTTTGCTTGCCGGGAATTCCGCGATGAAGTTTGCCCCCCTGATGGCCGTGCTGGCCGCTTTCGGCCTGAGCGCCTGCAGCAGCTGGATTGGTCACAACGACCGTTTTGCCTACGTGGTGCCGCTGTACAAGGTGGAAATCGTGCAGGGCAATGTGGTCACGAAGGAGCAGGCTGGCGAGGTCAAGCCGGGCATGAGTCGCGACCAGGTGCGCGATCTGCTGGGCTCGCCGATGCTGGCCGACACCTTCCACGCGGACCGCTGGGACTATGTATTCACGATCCGTCGCCAGGGTGCCGCGCCGCAGTCGCGCAAGGTCATCGCGCTGTTCGAGGGCGAGCGCCTGAAGGAATTGCAGACGCCCGCCGACCTGCCGACCGAGGAGGAATTCGTCGCCTCCATCAACACCTTCCGGCCCAAGGGCGCGGCACCCAAGCTCGAACTCAGCGAGGCCGAGCGCGCCGCGCTGCCACGCCCCAAGCGCCCGGAGACCGGCAATGCGCTGGCCGAGGCCTCGACCGCGCCGACCCGGGTCTACCCGCCGCTGGAGCGATGAGCTTGGGCTTGCCGCTGCGCATCGCGGTGGCCGGCGCCAGCGGCCGCATGGGCCGCATGCTGATCGAGCAGGTCCTGGCGGCCGATGACCTGCGCCTTGTCGCCGCCCTGGTGCCGGCCGCCAATGCGGCGATCGGCAGCGATGCAGCGGCGTTCCTGGGTCGCCATAGCGGCGTGACGATTGCCGCCGACGGCCCGGCGGCCTTGGCCGATGCCCAGGTGCTGATCGATTTCACCCGCGTTGCCGGCACACTGGCGCATCTGCCGGTCTGTCGCGAGGCCGGCTGCGCGATGGTCATCGGCACCACCGGCTTCAGCGCCGCGGAGATGGCGCAGATCGAGGCTGCTTCCGCGGAGCTCCCGCTGCTCTGGGCGCCAAACACCAGCCTGGGTGTGAACGTGGTCATGGAGCTGCTCGGGCAGGCCGCCCGCCAGCTCGGGCCGGCCTACGACGTCGAGATCGTCGAGGCCCACCACCGCCACAAGGTCGACGCGCCCAGCGGCACCGCGCTGCAGATGGGCGAGGTGATTGCCGCCGGCCGCGGCGCCAGCCTGGCCGATCTCGCCGTGCTCAGCCGCGAGGGCCATACCGGTGCCCGCGAGAGCGGCCGCATCGGCTTCGCCGCGGTGCGCGGCGGCGACATCGTGGGCGACCACACGGTGATGTTCTGCGGCGATGGCGAACGCATCGAGATCAGCCACAAGTCCAGCAGCCGCCTGCACTATGCGCAGGGCGCGCTGGCTGCGGCGCGCTTCCTGGCCGGTCGGCCGCCGCGGCTTTACCGCATGGCCGATGTGATCGCGGCGTTGCGGCCGTCGGCGGCCTGATGGACGCCGGCTCGCTCTGGGCCGCGGCCGATGGCTTCGGCCGCGGCGTGGCTCTGCTGCTGCTGGCGATGTCGAGCTGCAGCTGGGCGCTGATCGGCTGGAAGAGCTGGCTGTTCTGGCAGGCCCGCCGCAGCCTGCAGCAGGCGCTGCCGGCTTTCTGGGCGGCGCCGGACTGGGACGCCGCCCGCGCGCAGTTGCAGCGTTTCGATGGCGAGCGCCTGCTGCTGCCGCTGTTTGACGCGGTGCGCGCGCCGCAGGCAGCCGGCAGCCTGGCCGCCGGCCAGGCGCCGGCGGCACGCCGTGTGCGCCTGCTGCGCGATGCGCTGCAGCTGCGTCTGCGCCAGCTGCGCCGCGGCCAGGTGATGCTGGCCTCGATCGGTGCGACCGCGCCCTTCGTCGGCCTGCTGGGCACGGTCTGGGGCATTTACCAGGCGCTGCATGGACTGGCTGGCGGCGGCGCGCTGAGCATCGAGCGCCTGTCCGGTCCGGTTGGCGAGGCCCTGGTGATGACGGCCGCGGGTCTGGTCGTCGCCATCCCGGCGGTGCTGGCCTACAACGCCTTCAACCAGCGCCTGGCCGATTGCGAGGCCGAGCTGGAAGGCTTTGCGCATGACCTCGTCGAGGCGCAGGCATGAGCCTGGGCCGGCTGCGCGCGGCCGCGCGTGAAAGCCGGCCGATGAGCGACATCAACATGACGCCGCTGATCGACGTCATGCTGGTGCTGCTGATCATCTTCATGGTCGCCGCGCCGCTGATGAGCGCGGCGCTGCGGCTGGAGCTGCCCTCCAGCGAGGCCGCCGAGCCCGGGGCCGCGACCAGCCCCCAGCAACTGGCCCTGGATGCCCATGGCCAGGCTTTCTGGAACGGCGAGACCGTGAGCGCCACTGAGTTGCGCGAGCGCCTCCTGCGCCTGGGCCGCGAGCAACCCGAGGCCGAGCTGCAGCTGGCCATCGACAAGGCCCTGCCCTATGGCCGGGTGGCCGAGCTGCTGGACCAGTTGCAGGCCGCCAAGCTGAGCCGCGTCGCCTTCGCGACCGCACCGGCTGCGTCTTCGCCCTAGCCGTCGGCTGCTGGGCGCTGGAGGCCGGGGGGCTTCCTACAATCGCGCCCCTATGACCGCCCCGCAAGAGTTTTCGCCGCGCGAGCTGGAAGCCCGCGCCGCCGCCCACTGGACCGCCCGCGACGCCTACCGCGTCGTCGAGGACGCCAGCAAGCCCAAGTACTACGCCTGCTCCATGCTGCCCTACCCGAGCGGCAAGCTGCACATGGGCCATGTGCGCAACTACACCATCAACGACATGCTGGCCCGGCAGCTGCGCATGAAGGGCTTCAACGTCCTGATGCCGATGGGCTGGGACGCTTTCGGCCTGCCGGCCGAGAACGCAGCCATGAAGGGCAAGCTGCCGCCGGCGCAATGGACCTACTCGAACATCGCCCACATGAAGGGGCAGATGCAGGCCATGGGCCTGGCGATCGACTGGTCGCGCGAGGTCGCGACCTGCGACCCGGCCTACTACAAGTGGAACCAGTGGCTGTTCCTGAAGATGCTGGAGAAGGGCATCGCCGAGCGCCGCACCCAGGTCGTCAACTGGGATCCTGTGGACCAGACCGTGCTGGCCAACGAGCAGGTCATCGACGGCCGTGGCTGGCGCTCGGGCGCCTTGGTGGAAAAGCGCGAGATCCCCGGCTACTACCTGAAGATCACGCAGTACGCCGAGGAGCTGCTGTCGGCGGTCGCCAACCCTGAAGATCCGGAATACCTGAGCGGCTGGCCCGAGCGCGTGCGCCTGATGCAGGAGAACTGGATCGGCAAGAGCCAGGGCGTGCGCTTTGCGTTCCCACACTCCATCGGTGGCGAGGGCGGCAAGCTCTGGGTCTTCACGACCCGTGCCGACACCCTCATGGGCGTGACCTTCTGCGCCGTGGCGCCCGAGCACCCGCTGGCCGAGATCGCCGCGGCGAAGGATGCGAAGGTCGCGGCCTTCATCGCTGAATGCAAGAGCGGCGGCAGCACCGAGGCCGAGCTGGCCACGCAGGAGAAGAAGGGCGTGCCGACGGGGCTGTTCGTCACGCATCCGTTGACCGGTGCCCAGGTCGAGGTCTGGGTCGGCAATTACGTGCTGATGAGCTATGGCGATGGCGCCGTGATGGGCGTGCCGGCGCATGACGAGCGCGACTTCGCCTTCGCGAACAAGTACGGCATCGCCATCAAGCAGGTCATTGCCGCCGAGGGTCAGGCCTTCGACGACAAGAACTGGCAGGAGTGGTACGGCGACAAGAGCAAGGCGCGCTGCATCAACTCCGGCGTGCTCGATGGCCTGGACCACAAGGCCGCGGTCGACAAGGTGGCCGAACTCGTCGGCGCCCTGGGCCTGGGCGAGAAGAAGACCACCTGGCGCCTGCGCGACTGGGGCGTCAGCCGCCAGCGCTACTGGGGCACGCCGATTCCGATCATCCATTGCGATGATTGCGGCGTTGTGCCGGTACCCGAGAGGGATTTGCCGGTGGTGCTGCCCGAGGACCTGATTCCCGATGGCAGCGGCAACCCGCTGAACAAGCACGCCGGCTTCCTGAACGTCGGCTGCCCGAAGTGCGGCAAGCCGGCCCGTCGCGAGACCGACACCATGGACACCTTCGTGGACTCGTCCTGGTACTTCATGCGCTATTGCGACCCGAAGAACGATCAGGCCATGGTCGCCGAGGGCACGAAGTACTGGATGGGCATGGACCAGTACATCGGCGGCATCGAGCACGCGATCCTGCACCTGCTCTACGCGCGCTTCTGGACCAAGGTGATGCGCGACCTCGGCCTGGTGCAGGTCGGCGAGCCGTTCAAGAAGCTGCTGACCCAGGGCATGGTGCTCAAGGGCGCCTTCTTCCACAAGCCTGAGGGCGGCGGCAAGAACTACTACTGGGACCACGAACTCGACGTCGTGACCAGCGAGACCGGCCAGATCGTCGGCGGCAAGCTCAAGGCCGATGGCACGCCGCTCGAGTACGAGATGACGACGATGTCGAAGTCCAAGAACAACGGCGTCGATCCGCAGGCCCTGATCGACCAGTACGGCGCCGACACCGCGCGCCTGTTCGTGATGTTCGCCAGCCCGCCCGAGCAGACCCTGGAGTGGAACGATGCCGGCGTCGACGGCGCGCACCGCTTCCTGAAGCGGGTCTGGAACTTCGGCCAGAAAAACGGCGATGCGATTCGCGCCGGCGGCGCCGACTTCAGCGCGATCTCGGCCGAGGCCAAGGCGCTGCGCCGCGAGGTGCATCTGGTGCTCAAGCAGGTCAGCCACGATTACGAGCGCCTGCAGTTCAATACCGTGGTCAGCGGTGCGATGAAACTGCTGAATGCGCTGGACGGTTTCAAGCCCGCCAGCGAGGCCGATCGCGTGGTGCTGCGCGAAGGCACCTCGGTGCTGATCCGCGTGCTCTACCCGGCCTGCCCGCACATCGCCCACACGATGTGGGAAGAGCTCGGCTTTGCCGCATTGCTGGGCGATCTGCTCGACGCGCCCTGGCCCGAGGTCGATGAAGGGGCGCTGGTGCAGGACGAGATCGAGCTGATGCTGCAGATCGGCGGCAAGCTGCGCGGCAGCATCAAGGTGGCCGCTGGTGCTGACAAGGCGGCGATCGAGGCGGCCGCATTGGCCTCGCCCGGCTATGCGCAGTTCGGCAACGGCGCGGCGCCCAAGAAGATCGTCATCGTGCCCGGCCGCCTTGTGAACCTGGTGATCTGAGCTTGCAGCGCCGAGCCCTGCTTACGGTCGCGCCGGCCCTGCTGCTGCTGGCCGGCTGCGGCTTTGCGCCGCGCGGTGCGCCCAGCTTTGCCTTCGAGCGCCTGGCCCTGGTCGGCTTCGCGCCGCGATCGCCGATGCGTGAGGCGCTGGAGCGGCAGATCGCCCGCCTGCCGCTGCGCCTGACGGATCGTGCGCAGGCCCAGGTCGTGCTGGAGCTGCAGCGCGAGTTCCACGGCAAGAGCGCGGTGGCCAGCACGGCGGCTGGCCAGGTGCGCGAATGGCAACTGGTGCTGGAGATGGAATACCGCCTGGTCAACGCCGCCGATGAGCTGCTGCTGCCCGCTACCTCCCTGCGCCTGACCCGCGACCTCAGCACCACCGAGGCCCAGGCCCTGGCCAAGGAGCAGGAGGAAGCCGGTCTGCGCCGTGCGATGGAGCAGGAGGCGGTGGGCCTGCTGATGCGCCGCCTGGCGGCCATCAAGCCCCGCTGAGCATGAAGCCCCCCGTCTCCCTCCGGCCGCGCCGGGCCAGCGGCCCGGCCCTTCGACAGGCACAGGCGCGCTGCGCCTGTGCCCAGCCTCAGCCCCCCGCGGGCGTGCGCGCGCCCTTGGGGCGGCCTGGCGAGCGCGCCCACTGATGCAGATCCGCCTCGACGATCTTCCGGCGCAACTTGGCAAGGGCCTGAAGCCTTGCTACTTGGTGCACGGCGATGAGGCCTTGCTGGCCAACGATGCGCTGGACGCGATTCGCACCAAGGCGCGAGCTGAGGGCTTCAGCGAGCGCCGTGTGTTCAGCGTGGTCGGCAACGGCTTCGACTGGTCCGAAGTGCTTGCTCAGGCAGGTTCGCTGTCCCTGTTCGCTGACCGGCAGATCCTCGAACTGCGCATTCCCAATGGCAAACCGGGCAAGGACGGCAGCGAGGCGCTGCAGCAGCTTGCCGCCAGCCTGGGGCCGGAGCTGTTGCTGCTGGTCAGCCTGCCGCGGCTGGACAAGACCCAGCTGTCCTCGGCCTGGTTCCAGGCCCTCGATGGCGCCGGCCACTCGCTGCGTGCCGATCCCATCGAGCGCCGCGCGCTTCCGCTCTGGCTGGCCCGGCGTGCGCAGCAGCTGGGGCTCAAGCTTGCCGAAGGCAGCGAGGGCGAACAGGTGCTGGCCCGCCTGGCCGACCGCGTCGAAGGCAATCTGCTGGCCGCCCAGCAAGAGCTGGAGAAGCTTGCGTTGCTGGCCGACGGTGCGCCGCTGAGCCTGGAGCGCGTCGAGGCCCTGGTCACCGATGTCGCGCGCTTCGAGGCGGCGCAGCTCGGCGAGGCGCTATGGGCGGGCCAGCTCGGCCGATGTTTGCGCCTGCTCGATGCGCTGCAGGCCGAGGGTGAGGCCGTTGTGCGCCTGCACTGGCTGCTGGCCGACGATGTGCGTGCGCTGCGGCGCGGCGTGCTCGCGCTGGCGGCTGGCAAGCCTTTGCCGATGGCGCTGCGCGAAGCCCGGGTCTGGGGCGCGAAGGAGCGCCTGTTCGAGCGCCTGCTGCCCAGCCTGCGGCCGGCCCAGCTGGAGTCGCTGCTGCAGGCGGTGCAACTGCTCGAAGGCATCTGCAAGGGCCTGCGCGAGCCCGGCTGGCCGGGCGAGCCCTGGGCGGCGATGCGGCATTGGCTGCTGTTGGCGGCGGGCACGCTGCAAGGGCGAGCCCTGGCCCTGAGCACCTGAGTTCGCGGCTATCGTCGCCCTCATGCGCAAACTCCTGTTCATGGCGATGGGTTTGCTGCTGGCTGGCGCTGCAGGCGCCGACGCGCTGACCGTCCAGGTGGTCGATGCCGGCGGTCGGCCGCTGGCGGGCGCGGCGGTGGCGATCGAACAGCCGGCGCTGGCGCGGCGCGCGCGGGCCAGCGTCAGCGCGGACATGGCGCAGAAGGACCGGCAGTTCGTGCCGCGTTTGCTCATCGTGCAGACCGGGACCGAGGTGCGTTTCCCGAACTTCGACACGGTCCGCCACCATGTCTACAGCTTTTCGCCGGCTAAGACCTTCGAGCTCAAGCTCTACCTCGGCGAGACCGCCCCGCCGCAGCGTTTCGACAAGCCCGGCGTGGTCCCGCTGGGCTGCAATATCCACGACCAGATGAGCGCCTTCATCGTTGTCGTCGACACCCCGGTGCACGGCATCACCGATGCCCAGGGCGAGGTGAAGCTGGAGCGCCTGCCGGGAGCCGGGACGCTGAAGGTCTGGCACCCGAGCCAGCCGCGGCCGGAGCTGCAGTCCGCGCCGCTGCAGCCGGGCGGCGTGCAGCGCCTGGTGCTGCCGTAGTGGGCCTGCCCGCGTTTCTGGATGCTCGCCGGCTCGAAGGCCGGACGGTCCGGCTGTTCCTGGTGCTGCTGCTGGTTGTGCAAAGTGCCAGCTTCCTGATCGTGCGCGGCGCGATCGAGAACCAGGCGGTGCGCGATATCGACCAGCGTCTGGGCTCGGCCGGCTTCATCCTGCAGCGCGAGCTGGCGCAGCGTCTGGCGGTCGAGCGCATCAAGGCTGGCGTGCTGGTCAAGGATGCCGGTTTCATCGAGGTGCTGGGCCAGATGCATGTCGACGCCGCCGGCCGCGAGACCCTGCTGGATGCGCTGGACAACCACAGCCAGCGCGTTGGCGCGCGCATGGCGGCCTTCGTCGACCTGCAGGGTCAGGTGATCGCGTCGAACCTGCAGGCCGAACGCATGGTGGAGGCGGCCCGGCAGCTGCCGGCCGGCGAGCCGGGTCCCGATGAGCTGGGCCTGGCCCTGGTCGATGGCGAACCCTTGCAGCTGCTGCGCGTGCCGGCCCGGGCGCCGGGCCCGGTGGGCGAGGTGGTCTTCGCGTTTGCGCTCACCCCTGCGCTGCTCACGCCGATCAAGCAGTACAGCAATGTCGATGCGGCGATCGGCGTGCGCCGGGCACCGGGTGAGTGGGAGCATGCGGTGCATGCCGGCGCGCCCGAGGACCTGAGCGGCCTGCTGCGCGGCGCGTCGCGCGTCGCGCTCGGCCAGGCCAGCCCGCTGGTCTGGGAGGACCGGGCCTTGCGCGCCCGTCGCATCGAGCTGCCGGCGCTGGGCAGCGACGAGGACCATCGCGTGCGCGCGCTGCTCTGGGCCTCCATCGAGGAGGAACTGGGGCCGGCCCGCCAACTGCAGTGGCAACTGCTCTGGCTGAACCTGGTTGGCGTGGCCTTGTTCGCGCTGGGCAGCGTGTTCACCGCCCGGCGCCTCAGCGGGCCCATCCAGGCACTGCGCAACCTCGCCGAGCGCCTGGGTCGGGGCGAGCACGACGTGCCGGTGCAGGTGGACACCCGGCTGGCCGAGGTGGCCGGGTTGGCGCAGTCCTTCGAGACCATGCGCCAGGGCATCAAGCGGCACCAGGCGGACATCGAGCGCTACGCCTACTGGGACCGCCTGACGCCGCTGCCCAACCGCAGCCAGTTCGTCGAGGGCCTGAGCCGTTGCCTGGCGGCCCGGCCCGCCCGCCTGGCCTTGCTGGTGCTGAACCTGGATCGCTTCAAGCCGGTCAACGACGCACTGGGCCGCGAGCTCGGCGACCGCCTGCTGGTGGCGGTGGCGGCTCGTCTGTCGGCTCTGATGGGTAGCGCGGCGCCTCCGGGCTATCTGCTGGCCCGGCTGGGCGGCGACGAATTTGCGCTCTACCTGCCGGACGCCGGGGTGGACCAGGCCCTGGCGCTGGCCGCCACCGTGCACGAGGCCCTGGCGCCGCCGGTGGAACTGGAGCGCCGTGGCGTGCCTCGCGACGGCGATCCGTTGCTGGACAAGCTCAAGGTCGATGTCAGCGCCAGCATCGGCATCGCGCTCTACCCCTCGCATGGCGAGCACCCCGACGACCTGCTGACCCATGCCGAGCGGGCGATGGATCTGGCCAAGCGCCGCCAGGCCGGCACCCTGCTGTTCGAAGGCAGCATGGACTCGCGCAGCCCGGCCTCGCTAGGCTTGTTGTCGGAGTTGCGCCGCGCGGTCGCCAACGAGGAGTTCCGCCTGTTCCTGCAGCCCAAGCAGGACCTGAAGAACCTCGATGTGCGCAGCGCCGAGGCCCTGGTGCGCTGGCAGCATCCCGCGCGCGGCATGGTGCCGCCGGGCTTGTTCATTCCCTTTGCCGAGGAGACCGGCTTTGTGCGCCAGCTCACGCAGTGGGTGCTGCGCGCTGCTGCACGCCACGCGGTGCAGGCGCAGCGCAGCGGGCTGGCGCTGCGCATCGCGGTCAATCTCAGCACCCGCGATCTGCTGGAGTCCGATCTGCTGAGCAAGCTGCAGGCGATGCTGGCCGAGGAGGGCTGCGCGCCGGAATGGCTGTGCCTGGAGATCACCGAGAGCGCGATCATGGACGATCCCAAGCGCGCGCTGGAGATGGTGGGCGCGCTGGCCGAGGCCGGCTTCCGGCTGGCGATCGACGATTTCGGCACCGGCTACTCCTCGCTGGCCTATCTGCAGAAGCTGCCGGTGCACGAGGTGAAGATCGACCAGAGCTTCGTCTTCGACCTGGAGCGGGACGCGAACAACCAGACCATCGTGCGCTCGACGATCGAGCTGTCGCACAAACTGGGCAAGAAGGTGGTTGCCGAGGGCGTCGAGAGCCTGGCGGCGCTGGACCTGTTGGAGCGCTGGGGCTGCGACGAGGCCCAGGGCTACTACATCGCCCGGCCCATGCCCGCCGGCCAGCTCATCGACAAGCTGCTCGCCGGTTCGCTGGAGACGCGGGTTTAGGGACTCAGCTCTCGCGTTCTTCGACGGCGTCGGCCAACGCGCTCAGGCCCGCATGCACGGTGGCCCGGCGCACCGCCTGGCGGTCGCCCGGGAACTGCTCGCGCCAGCAGCGCAGCAACTGGCCATCGTGGGCCAGGGCCAGCCAGACCGTGCCCACCGGCTTGCCCTCGCTGCCGCCCGTGGGGCCGGCGATGCCGGTGACGGCCAGCGCCCAGTCCAGCGGCGCGTGCGCGAGCAGGCCGCGGGCCATGTGGGCGGCGACCGCCTCGCTGACCGACCCGTGCAGGCCGATCAGCGCCGGCGGCACGCCGAGCAGCTCGGTCTTGCTCTGGTCGCTGTAGCTGACCACGCCGCGCTCGAACCATTGCGAGCTGCCGGACAAGGAGGTGCAGGCGGCGGCGATGAGGCCGCCGGTGCAGCTTTCGGCCAGGCCGAGCCGCTCCTTGCTGCGGATCAGTGCCACGGCGATGCGTTGGATGAGTTCGGTTTCGTCGGCAAACATCAGAACAAGCTCCACAGCTGCAGGCCCAAGGCCCAGACGAAGAGGGTACAGGCGGCGGCCACGTAATCGTCGAGCAGGATGCCCAAGCCCTGACGCCAACTGATGGGCTGCCCGCGCTGGGACTTGAACAGCCCGTCGGCCCAGGCCACGGGACCGGGCTTGGCCGCATCGAAATAGCGGAACAGGCCGAAGAGTACGAGCTGTTGCAGCAGGCTGGCCGGCGCGGCCACCCAGAGGATCAGCCACATGGCCAAGGCCTCGTCCCAAACGATGCTGCCCGGATCGGCCACGCCCAGGTGCTGGGCGCAGCGCGTGCAGGCCCAGACACCCACGAGAGTGCCGAGCAGGATCAGCCAGCCCCATTCCTGCGGGCCGAACAGGCGTTCGGTCAATAGAAAGGCGGCCCAGGCCCAGAGCGTGCCGACGGTGCCCGGCGCCTTGGGCGCCAGGCCGGCGCCAAAGCCCAGTGCGATGAGTCGCGCCGGGTGGCGCAGCATGAAGGGCAGGGTGGGCGTCAAGGGCGGACGAAGTGGTCGAAGGCCAGCAGGCCGGTGGTGGGGATCGGGTGACCGGCGGCGTCGCGCAGATGCAGGCCGGGCGCCTCGACGATGCGGCCGATGCGTGTCAGGGGCAGGCCCAAGTCCGGCAGCACCGCGCCCGGGGGCGCGGTGAACAGCAGTTCGTAGTCGTCGCCACCGGTCAGCAGGCATTGGCGCTGCACCGCCTCGGGCTGCGCCGCCAGCAGCGCGCTGCGGGGCAGCGCATCGAGCTTCAGCGTGGCGCCGACGTCCGAGGCCTTCAGCACATGGCCAAGATCGCCCAGCAGGCCGTCGCTGAGGTCGATGCAACTGCTGGCGATGCCGCGCAGCGCCTGGCCGAGTTCAACGCGCGGCGTCGGGCGCTCCAGGCGGTGGCGCAGGGTGCTCAGGCCGGTCTCGACCCGGCCGCGGAACACCTCCAGCGCCAGGCGCGCGTCGCCGAGTTCGCCGCTGACCCAGAGCTCGTCGCCGACTTGCGCGCCGCTGCGCAGCAGCGCGCTGCCGGTCGGCGCTTCGCCCATCACGGTGATGCAGAGGTTCAGGGGGCCGGCCGTGGTGTCGCCGCCGGCCAGCACGATGCCGTGGGCCTCGGCCAAGGCGAACAGGCCGCGGGAGAAGGCCTCCAGCCAGGCGGCGTCGCCGGCCTTCTCGTGCGGCAGCGCGAGCGCCAGGAAAAACGCCCGTGGTTTGGCGCCGCAGGCGGCCAGGTCGCTGAGATTCACCGCCAGCGCCTTGTGCCCCAGCGCTTCGGCATCGACGGTGGACAGGAAATGCCGGCCTTCGACCAGCATGTCGCTGCTGACCAGCCACTGGCAGCCCGGTGTGGGAGTGAGCAGCGCGCAGTCGTCGCCGATGCCGGAGCCGGGACGGTCGAAAAAGCGGCGGATCAGGTCGAATTCACCCAGGGGTTGGTGGGGCATGCCGGGTTTGCATCAAGTCGGGGCGCGATGCTAGGTCAGGCTTTGAGGCTTGCGGCAAACTCGCTGCCCCCGCGAAGCCGGAAATCCGCATGCCCACGACCGAAGAACAACGCGCCCAATTGCGCCAGGCCGCTCTCGAGTACCACGAGTTCCCGACCCCGGGAAAGCTGGCCATCAGCGCGACCAAGCAACTGGTCAACCAGCGCGACCTGGCCCTGGCCTATTCGCCCGGCGTGGCCGCCGCCTGCGAGGCCATCGTCGAGGATCCGTCATCGATCTTCCGGTACACGGCGCGCGGCAATCTGGTCGCCGTGGTCACCAATGGCACCGCGGTGCTGGGCCTGGGCGATATCGGCCCCGAGGCGGCCAAGCCGGTGATGGAGGGCAAGGCGGTGCTCTTCAAGAAGTTCGCCGGCATCGATGTGTTCGACATCGAGCTCAAGGAGAAGGATCCGAAGAAGCTGGTCGAGGTCATCGCCGCTTTGGAGCCGACCTTCGGCGGCATCAACCTCGAAGACATCAAGGCACCCGACTGCTTCGAGGTCGAGCGCGCGCTGCGCTCGCGCATGAAGATCCCGGTCTTCCACGACGACCAGCACGGCACCGCCATCGTCGTCGGCGCGGCCCTGCTCAACGGCCTGAAGGTGGTGGGCAAGAAGATCGAGGACATCAAACTGGTCACCAGTGGCGCTGGCGCCGCGGCCCTGGCCTGCCTGGGCCTGCTGGTCAAGCTCGGCGTGCCGCGCAAGAACATCTGGGTGACCGATCTGGCGGGCGTGGTCTACGAAGGCCGCACCGAGCTGATGGACCCGGACAAGATCGAGTTCGCGCAGAAGACCGACGCGCGCCAGCTTTCCGAGGTGATCGAGGGCGCCGACGTGTTCCTCGGTCTGTCGGCCGGCGGCGTGCTGAAGCCCCCGATGGTCAAGAGCATGGCCGCCAAGCCGCTGATCTTCGCGCTGGCCAATCCGACGCCGGAGATCCTGCCCGAGGAAGTGGCGGCGGTTCGCGACGACGCCATCATGGCCACCGGTCGCAGCGACTACCCGAACCAGGTCAACAACGTCCTGTGCTTTCCCTACATCTTCCGTGGGGCCCTGGACAGTGGCGCGACGACCATCAACGACGCGATGGAGATCGCTGCGGTGCATGCGATCGCTGAGCTGGCCCAGGCCGAGCAGAGCGAGGTGGTGGCGGCCGCCTATGTCGGTGCGAGCTTGAGCTTCGGGCCGGAGTACCTGATTCCCAAACCCTTCGACCCGCGCCTGATGATGCGCATTGCGCCGGCGGTGGCCAGGGCGGCGTTCGAGAGCGGCGTGGCCTCGCGGCCCATCGCCGACATCGAGGCGTATCGCGAGAAGCTGCAGAGCTTCGTCTACGCCTCGGGCACGACGATGAAGCCGCTGTTCCAGATCGCCAAGCGCGCGAAGAAAAAGCGCGTGGTGCTCGCCGAGGGCGAGGAGGAGCGCGTGCTGCGCGCGGTGCAGGTCATCGTCGACGAAGGCGTCGCCGAGCCCATCCTGATCGGCCGGCCGGCGGTGATCGAGCAGCGCTGCGAGCGCTTCGGCCTGCGCGTGCGGCCGGGTAAGGGCTTCGAGTGCGTGAACATCGAGAACGACCACCGCTACCGGGATTTCTGGCAGACCTACCACCGCATGGGCGAGCGCAAGGGCATCACCGAGCAACTGGCCAAGATCGAGATGCGCCGTCGCCTGACCCTGATCGGCGCGATGCTGGTCCACAAGGGCGATGCCGACGGCCTGATCTGCGGCACCTGGGGCACCACGACCACGCACCTGCAGTACATCGATCAGGTGATTGGCCGCCGCGCTGGCGTCTGCACCTATGCCTGCATGAACGGGTTGATCCTGCCGGGTCGCCAGGTCTTCCTGGTCGACACGCATGTGAACTACGACCCGACCGCCGAGCAGCTGGCCCACATCACCATCATGGCGGCCGAGGAAATGAAGCGCTTCGGCCTGCACCCCAAGGCAGCGCTGCTCAGCCATTCCAATTTCGGCTCCAGCAACCAGCCCTCGGCGGTGAAGATGCGCGAGGCCCTGGCGCTGCTGCAGGAGCGTGCGCCCTGGCTGGAGGTGGACGGTGAAATGCATGGCGACACCGCGCTGGACGCCCCCTACCGCGCCAAGCTGATGCCCAATAGCACGCTGACCGGCGAGGCCAATCTGCTGGTGATGCCGAACATCGATGCCGCCAACATCGCCTACAACCTGCTCAAGACCACGGCGGGCGGTGGCATTGCCATCGGTCCGGTGCTGCTGGGTGCCGCCAAACCGGTGCACATCCTGACTCCCTCGGCAACGGTGCGGCGCATCGTCAACCTGACCGCGATGACCGTGGTGGATGTCAACGCGGCACGCTGATAGCGGCAAAGCGAGAGCCATGCCAGCAGGGATTCCCCGGCGGAATCCCTGGCTTTTCACTCAAATTCTTTGTACGGTTCCCGCGGACCTGCCGGTAGAGAAAATTCCTTGTCGATCAAGGGCTTGAGTGGTGAAGCCGATCATGCTGCAGCGCGCCATTGGGGCGTTTCCGGGGGGGCGGCAGCTTGAGCTTTCGGGGTCAATTCGATACCATGACGGCCTTTGTCACAGGGTTAACCCGTGGATTCGATGGCCGGCACGATGCATCAGGAGCGTAGCGTAGCGTCAGTTGCGCGCTGGGCTCGCTGGCTCATGGTGGCCGCCGCGGCCGTGACCCTGGCGCTGCCTTCCCAGGCCCGCGAGGTTCCGGCCGACGGCCTGCCGACGGTGGCGCTGACCAAGCTGCCGGTGCAGGCTCGTGAGACCCATGCGCTGATCCTGGCCGGAGGGCCGTTCCCTTATGCGAAGGATGGCACGGTGTTTGGCAATCGCGAGCGCCTGCTGCCCCGCCAAGGGCGGTCTTATTACCGCGAATACACGGTTCGCACGCCGGGTGTCCGCCACCGGGGGGGCCGCCGGCTGGTCTGCGGCGGCGTGCCGCCGACGGCACCGAAGGCTTGTTATTACACCGAGGACCACTACGCCAGTTTTCGGCGGGTGATCGGTTGATTGCCTGGCGCTGGGCCCGGTAAGTTCTTTTGATTGATTGAGGACATGAACATGCTGCTGCAAAACATTCGCCCCAATGCGGTGCAAGCGATCCGCGCCTACCGCGTCGAGGATCTGCAGGCTGCGGCGCAGGAGGCTGGCCAGCATTTCCTGTATGCCCATCTGGCCGACGCACCGTCCAAGCAGGATGTCCTGGATCGCATCGCTGAGCAGTTCCTGCTGCCCTCGCATTTCGGCAAGAACCTCGATGCGCTGTATGACTCGCTGACCGATCTGGTCCACAAGTCGGGCCCGCAGCCAGGCTTCGTGGTGGTGTTGGAACTGCTGCCGGACAACGCCAAGTTCGATCGCGAGAGCCGCGAGCAGCTGCTCGACGTGTTCCGCGAGGCAGCCGATTACTGGGCCGATCGCCGCGTGCAGTTCCGCGTGTTCTACAGCTGCCAGTACCCGGCACAGGAAGCCGGCATCTGGGAAAGCCGCAGCCTGGATCCGGCGCCGGCGCTGGAGAAGCCGCTGCCCAAGAGCGCGGCCAACAAGGCGGGCGGCAATCCGAATTTCGGTCTGAACATGCCGCTGATGTGCTCGGCTTTCGACACCTCGGCCTGGCTGAACGCGGCCTGATACCGCGGTCAGCTCTGCCATAGACAAAGGGCGCCGTTGGCGCCCTTTGTCGTTTCAGGCAGCGAGCAATTGCTCGATCAGCGCGTGGAGCTGAGCTTCGCCGATCTCGCCGACGAGGCGCTGGTGGATGCGGCCCTGCTTGTCGATCAGCAACGTCGTCGGGGTGACCCGCACATCGCCGAAGGCGTGGGCGATATGCCCCTGGTTGTCGATCGCGATCCCGAAAGGCAACTGGCGGGATTGCGCGAACTGCGCAACAAAGGCCGGCGGGTCGTATTGCATGGCAACGGCCAGGGTGTCGAAACCCTGCCCGTGGTAGCGCTGGTGGGCCTGAACCAGCATGGGCATCTTCTTCACGCAGGTCGTGCAACTGGTGGCCCAGAAGTTCACCAGCATCACCTTGCCCCGCCACTGCGCGGTGGACCCGGCACTGCCATCGAGCAGCACATAGTCGAGGGGTGGGGCTTCGGGCAGGGCCTGCAGCTGCCACAGCAGGGCGCCGCCGCCAGCGGCGGCCAGGCCCAGCAGGCCTAGGCCCAGGGTTCGGCGTTGCATTGTGCTCATCGGCGGATTGTCGCGCGTCGCCTGCCGCCGGTGTGGCCCGGGGTTCTAGAGCCGGAAGGTCAGGGCCTCGCCAGGCGGCACCAGCGCTGCGCGCAGCAGCGTCGGCAGCTCCTTGGACAGCGCGGACCGGCTGCAACGCAAGCCGGCGATCGAGCGCTGCTGCCGCTGCGCCCGCTCGTCGGGCAGCACCTCGATGAAACAGAAGCCGGGGGCATCGGCCAGGATGTGGCAACGCCACTGGTCCAGATCGGCACCGGCCAGGCGACCGTCCACGACGATGGCCTGTGGCAGGGCTTCCATGCAGATCTGAAAGGCGGCGTCGATGCTGCGCACGCTTTCCAGCGCCCAGCCCTGCGGCTGCATCTGCTGGCCGACCTCGCTGTGGAAGGCTTCGTCGGCGCTGACCACCACGCCCAACCACCCGGCGAACGGTTGGGTGTCGTGGCCGGTGGCCGGCTGCGCATGGGCGGGGAGCTCAAGGGCCAGTTGCTCGCGCCACAGCGGAAAGCTCAGCTCGGCGACGCAGACGCCGGCTTCATCTTCCCGGTGGAGTTTGAGAGCCATCGTTTCGGCCATCTGGCTGACCAGGCGCCAGCGCAGGCCTTCGAGTGAAGCCGGGCGCTGGCGCAGGGGTTGGTCGAGATCGCGCAGCGCGAAGCGACATTGCAGCCGTGCCAGTGCAGGCCAACTGCTCAGGCTGATGCGCAGCTCGATCGAGCTGCGGGTATGCCAGAGCGCCCAGTCGAGCAAGGCCTGCAGCAGGCCGGCGAGCAGCGCGGGGTCGGCGACGACGCCGGCGTCGCAGGCGTCAAGGCGCAGCTGCAGCCCACGGGATTGCGCTTCCCGGCGGCGCATTTCCACCGCCTGGCGCAGGCTCTGGTGCAGTGCGCAATGCTCGAGCGCAGGGCGCACGCGCCCGCTGGCCAGGCGACCGATCTGGCTGGCGGCCAGCGCCGCGTCGCGGGCCCGCCGCAAGGGCTCGCGCAGGCCGAGCAGAGGGGTGATGTCGCCATCGGCCTGTTGGCCCAGGAGCTCCTGCAAGCGTTCCAGCGCCTGGGTCAGCGGCGCGCCGACCTCGCCACCCAATTCGATCAGCAGCTCGGCGAGCTCGGGGCCGGCGGCTGGCGTCGGGGGATTGGCGGGATCTGGCATGACAGCCTTCGAGTGTCGCTAGGCGGTGTTTGCGGCGTCCATCCCGAGACCCGGGGGCAGCAGCACGCCGGCGGCGCGCAGCGATTGCAGCTCCGCATCGCCCAGCCCGAACTCGCGCAGCAACTCGTCGCTGTGTTCACCCAGGCCGGGCGGGCGGCGTCGGTTCCGCGTCGGCGTGCCCGACAGCTTCAGAGGGCTTTGCACGGCCTGCCTGGCGCCGGGATGCGTGGGGTCCAGCGGCCCCAGCATCTGACGGGCCTCGGCCTGCGGGTGTTGCAGCGCCTCGGGCACGCTGGCGACTGCGGTGGCCGGTACGCCGGCGGTTTCGAAGCGCTCGACCCAGTGGGCGCGCGGCAGGCGGCTCAGCTCGGCGCCCAGCAGGGCACGCAGCTGCGGCCGGTTGGCCAGGCGCGCGGCATTGCTGGCGAAGCGGGGATCGTCGGCCCACTCCACATGGCCGAGTTGCGCCACGCAGCGTCTGAACTGGCCGTCGTTGCCCACCGCCAGCACCAGCTCACCATCGGCGCAGGCCAGGGTCTCGTAAGGCGCGATGCTCGGGTGCGCATTGCCCAGGCGTTGCGGCGTCTGGCCGTCACAAAGCCATTGGCTGGCCAGATTGGCGAGCATGGAGAGCTGGCAGTCGAACAGTGCGAGATCGATGTGCTGGCCTTCGCCGCTCTGGTCGCGGTGCCGCAGCGCGGCCAGGATAGCGACCACGGCATGCAGGCCGGTGAACAAGTCGGCCACCGCCACGCCGCATTTGTAGGCCTTGTCGGCTGGCCCGGTGATGCTCATCAGCCCGCCCATCGCCTGCACGACGAAGTCGTAGCCTGCCCGTTCCCTCAGCGGCCCCTGATGGCCGAAGCCGGAGATCGAACAGACGATCAGTCTGGGGTGCCGCGCACGAAGCTGCTCCGGCCCCAGGCCGTAGCGCTCCAGCGTGCCGGGTTTGAAGTTTTCGACCAGCACATCGCATTGCGCGGCCAGGCGGTGGAGGAGCTCGACCCCCTGGGGCTTGGCGAAATCGAGGCCCAGCGAGCGCTTGTTGCGGTTCGCGCATTGGAAGTAAGCCGCGTCTCCGGTCTCCGGATCGAAAGGGGGGCCCCACTGCCGGGTGTCGTCACCGACACCGGGGCGCTCGATCTTGATGATGTCCGCCCCCAGATCGCCGAGCATTTGAGTGCACCAGGGGCCGGCGAGCACCCGGCTGAGATCCAGGACGCGGATACCGGCCAAGCTGGCCGGCGGGGAGAGCGGGGTCTGCATGCGCCATTGTGGTCCTCCGGATAATGCCGGCATGCGCCTGCGCCTTGCTTCTTTGTTCCTGGGTCTGACGATGCTGTCCGCCTGCAGCCCGGCGCTGGATTGGCGTCAGATCAACGTGCCTGAGGCCGGCTTAACGGCCTTGTTCCCTTGCAAGCCGCAGCGGGTGGTGCAGGAGCACCTCGGGTTGATGCAATGCGAAGCCGATGGCCAGCGCTTCGTGCTGGGCTGGCAGCGCTGGCATGAGCCGCAATCCCTGCGCGACGAGCTTGCCGCGGCGCCGCAGCAGGCCGCGTCCCGTGCTGACGCCGAACTGCAGTCGCTGCCCGACGCGGCCCTGCCGCCGGATGCGCTGGCCTGGCCGGGCAGCGGCCGCTTTGTTCTGCGCGCCAATGGGCAACAGGTGCAGCTTCAGTTTTGGGCGCGCGGATTGATGAGCTTCAGGGCGATGGTGGTGCAGCCCGATGGAGCCCGCACGGACCCGGCGCCCTTCTTCGATTCGCTGCGGAGCCTGTCATGAGCGCGGAACCGAAGGTCCGCCTCTTGCTGCTGGGGCATGCGCCGCTGGCTTCTGCGTTCCGGGAGCTGGCTGTGCATGCGTTTCCGGAATGTGGACTCGTGTTGGAGGATCTGGACGTGGGGCCAGACGAGGCGCCAGACGCCTTGCAGCAGCGCATCACCGCCTGGCTGGATCGCGACGCGCCCCGGCAGACCCTGGTGCTGGTCGATGTGTTCGGCGCCAGTCCCTGCAACGCACTACAGCCCTTGCAGGCGACGCGCCCTTGGTTGAAGACCGTGGCCGGATTGAACCTGCCGATGCTCTGGCGCGTGCTCTGCTACCGGCACGAGGCGCTGGAAGCGCTGGTGGAGCGCGCGGAGCAGGGTGGCAAGCGGGGCATCATCCTGGTTGATCCGTCGAACTGAAGCGATTTCATGCAGAAACTGAAGCTGACCATTTCCAACCGCCTGGGTCTTCATGCGCGCGCTTCGGCCAAGCTGACCAAGCTGGCCGGGAGCTTCGGCGCCGACATCCATCTGTCGCGCAACGGCCGCCGCGTGAATGCCAAGAGCATCATGGGTGTGATGATGCTTGCCGCGGGTATGGGCAGCGAGTTGGAGCTGGAGGTCGACGGCGTCGACGAGGCGGAGGCGGCCGCGGCGATCAAGGCGCTGGTCGACGACAAGTTCGGCGAGGGTCAGTAGCGGCCTTGTGGCTGCAGGGCCGCTGCTAGAGTCGGCCGCATGAGTTTCCAGGTCTTCGGCATCCCGGTTACGCGGGGCGTAGCGATCGGCCGAGCGGTGCTGGTGGCCGCCCATCGGGTCGACGTGGTGCACTACTTCGTCGACGAGAGCGCGGTGGCCGACGAGGTGCGCTGCTGCCTTCAGGCCTGCGAGCAGGTGGCCGAGGAGCTTGAAGTCCTGCGCGAGTCCCTGCCTGCCGACGCGCCCCCGGAACTGGACGCGCTGCTGGAGGTTCATCTGATGCTGGTGCGCGATCCGCTGTTCACCGGCGGTGCGCGGCAGTGGATCGAAGAGCGGCGCTACAACGCCGAGTGGGCGCTGTCGGCCCAGTTGGAGGTGCTGGGCCGCCAATTCGACGACATGGAGGACGACTACCTGCGCGAGCGCAAGTCGGATCTGGAGCAGGTGGTGAGCCGGGTGCTTGAAGCTTTGGCTCGCGAACGGGGCAATCAGCCGCCCGCGGCCACGGTGACCCGGGATTTCGCCGGGGACGATCCCTTGCTGCTGGTGGCGTCGGACATTTCCCCGGCCGATCTGATGGGGTTTCGGCATGGGGTGTTCCAGGGCTTCATCACCGACACCGGCGGCCGGACTTCGCACACCGCCATCGTGGCCCGCAGCATGGGCATTCCGGCGGTCGTCGGAACCCGCGAGGCCAGCCGGCTGATCCGCCAGGACGACTGGATCATCATCGACGGCGATCATGGCGTGGTGATCGTCGACCCGTCGCCGATCGCGCTGGATGAGTACCGCTTCCGCCAGCGCCAGGCCGAACTGGAGCGCGTTCGCCTGGGGCGCCTGCGCGACAAGCCCGCCGTGACTCTGGACGGTGTGCGCGTCGAGATGCTGGCCAATATCGAGCTGCCGAGCGATGCCGGTGCGGCGCTGGAGGCGGGCGCCGAAGGCGTGGGTCTGTTCCGCACCGAGTTTCTGTTCATGAACCGGGCCGGGCAGCTCCCTTCCGAGGAAGAGCAGTACCAGGCTTACGTCAGTGCCGTGCAGGCGCTGAAAGGGCGGCCGCTGACGATACGGACCGTCGACATCGGCGCTGACAAGCCGCTGGACAAGCCTCACGCAGGCCACGATGCGGTGCTGAACCCGGCTTTGGGCCTACGGGCGATCCGCTGGAGCCTGAGCGAGCCAGCCATGTTCAGACAACAGGTCCGGGCCATCCTGCGCGCCGCCCAGCACGGGCCGGTGCGCATGCTGATACCCATGGTCGGTCATTGGCGGCAGATTGAACAGGTCCACGAGGCCTTGAGGCTGGCCAAGACGCAGCTCGGTTTGGGGGCCGAAGTCGCGCAGGACTTCCAACTGGGCGTGATGGTCGAAGTGCCGGCGGCTGCGATTGGCATAGGCAGCCTGCTGCCCTGGGTGGACTTCGTGTCCATCGGCACGAACGATTTGATCCAGTACACCTTGGCGATTGATCGTGCCGACCAGACGGTGAGTCATCTGTACGACTCCTGGCATCCGGCCCTTCTTCAGCTGATTGCGCAGGTGATCGAGGCGGCGAACCGTGCAGGCAAAGGCGTCAGCATCTGCGGTGAGATGGCCGGCGACCCGGCGTTCACCGAACTGCTGCTCGGTATGGGCTTGCGCAGCTTTTCGATGCATCCGCAGCAAATCGGTGTGATCAAGCAACTCATCCTGCGCACCGACACACAGCGTGCCGCCACCGGCGTGGCGGCTGTACTTGACGCGGCAGACCCCCAGCAGACGGCCAGAACTCTCCGCATGGGGCGCTGACTGCGCAGAGCCCGAAGGCGGGGCGACACGCCAGACGGTGTCTTGCTGAGCGTGGCCCAACGCCCCAGCTACTTTTTTTGCCGCCCACTTGCCTTCCTCTGTCTTTTCTTGCTACACTGCAAGGCTTCGCTGCTCGGGACTGAGTTTTGAGCGGTGGG